>Ga0315903_10000430_pt1 | contig 63275 bp, 77 predicted proteins | sample LakEriMetagenome_7_FD_203524 | JGI IMG/M metagenome (GOLD analysis project Ga0315903, IMG submission 203524) | Freshwater fungal communities from buoy surface, Lake Erie, Ohio, United States - Buoy 2 MA119 | ecosystem: Environmental > Aquatic > Freshwater > Lake | place: USA: Lake Erie, Ohio... | reverse complement strand
CTTGTCCGACTGCGTTACCAATAGGGTGCTCCACCAGCAGGAGTCACCGATTGTGTTGTTAGTAAACGCCCCTGAATCTTGCGAGGTCGCAGCTAAGATGCAGTTGGTGCTCTCTAAAAATTTGGCCGCCTGGCTGGTAAAGAATGATATTGGTGTTGAGCCTGCGACTGAACTCTCAAATGACAAGCTAATTGAATTCGCCAAGCTGGTTTTTGAAGCCAACACTCTCCAGCTTGTCTCTTTGTCTGAGAGCTACGAGAAGATACTCCAAACTGTCAAGGAATCCCAAAGAAGAAGACCGGAGTTCAACTAAGATGAGTGACCAATCAGATGATTCACTCGAAAGCTTTGGACACATCAATGCAACGGCCATAACAGATCGCCATTGTCCGTTTTGTGGGCACAAACAAATTCAAGTTTTTGGAGTAACCAGGTGGCGTATGCTTAATGTCAGGTGCATAAATTGCCAGTGTTCGGTTCTTGCACAACCGGATAAATCAGGTAACCTGACTTTCGAAACGGCAGTTCGAACTTGGGAAAGCCGCATAGATGATACTGATGAATTCAAAGAGCTTCAAAAGAAAAAACAGGAGTTCAAAGAGCTTCTTGATTCTGTGAGGTTCCTTGACCACCGTTCCAGAACTGAGGAACAGCAAAATCAAATGGATGCTTTAGTGCGGTGGTTCGCCGAGCGAGATGATGCCGGCCGGTTTATTGGTTTGGAGGGTCCGGCTTAATGGCGAAGCATACCCGAATTAAAGATGACGTATACCCTACCCCAGAGTGGTGTGTTCACCGGCTGCTAGACGAATGGTGTCCTAACAGACCGACTATATTGCTCGAACCTTGTGTAGGCGACGGAGCTATACTGAAGGCATTCCAAACGTATGCCGGTGGTGGTGTGTGGGTTTCCGAGTGGCACATCTCCGACAAACACCTGACTGAGGATATGGAATATGAACTCCGAGGGTTGTTTGGGTATGATGAGGCTGGACTAGTCCTTCCCGCTTTGCCGATTGGCAACACGTATGTAGGCAAGGGGTGTTATTCTCAATACCGTGTCGCAGACAGGCATCGCATACCAACAACTGTAATTACAAATCCACCATATTCCATTGCTGCGGATTTGATACTGCATTTCCGGCGCACCCTGCCCTTTGCAGAGATTGTGATGCTCCTTCGTTTGGGATTCTTGGAGAGTGAGGAGAGAAACTCTTTCTATGCGGAGATGGGGATACCCGACCTGTATATACTACCTAACCGACCCAGTTTCATCAAAACAGAAAGTGCCAGCACAGACAAAACTTCATATGCCTGGTTTGTCTGGCCGGGTGGAGGTCCTAGAAGCACAGGCCGGATAGTCAGACTACGGCACACACCAATTCACGAAAGGTTGAACCAAAATGAGAAGCAAAAGTGATATTCTTTATGAGGTCGAGTGTATTCGGGATGAAAGCGTTTACTACGCTGAAGAGCGAACTAAGCTTCAACGACTTATGGTTGAATTGCTTGTGGACATTCGAGAAGCACTAGTCAGGAGTGAGAAGACGGAGGTGAGAAGTGAAACCTAGTAGCCAAAGGGAATTACGAGAACGAATATTTGAGTTCGCGGCTGCGCTCATAGACTCTTTCAAGGGTCGTCCCTATGAGCAGGGCCGACCGACCATCCTCCCCAGGGTAAACTCAATTTCTATCTGCACCAGCAGTTCGAACCATCGAACGATAAATTTTAAAGTTAGGGGTTATGGTCAAGCATATTCCTTGATTTTTGAATTCTTGACAGATAGGATTCGTCTTACTATTAGGAAATTTTCCGACAACGAGAGATTGAGTTCATCTGAATTGATCTACAGGGACTACATCCTTTACGGCTGTTATGCGGTCAGAACTTCAGACTTTGTTAAGTCGTTCATAGGGGTTTTGAATTTCTGCGAGTTGCACGAAATACTTGAACTAATTGATGAAAGCAGGGTTGACCAATAATGGAAATCATCGGCGCACTTGATAAGATACTGACTGACACTCGTAAAGCGTTGGAACTTCAGTATAAGGCCCAACAGGCATATGCAAAAGTGGTCAAAGAGCTTCAGCTTGCGCAACTTCGAGTTGAGACCCTGGAGGAGGAGGTTGAGACTTTGAAGGAAGTCATTAAGGAATTGCAAGGGATATGAGTATTCTCTCCCTTCCTACAGCGGTATACTGTTGGTTGATTGCGCACACGGACAAAATTGGGTTATACCGAGTTGATGGTGTGTATCGACCAGTCCTCCAAATTGAGCCAGGGTTTGGTGTCCTCGTAGAAGATTGCAACGGCAACTTTTTGGAAGAGCAGGAGTTGCCGGTGTTGTGGAATGTGAGAGAGATAATTCGTCTGACGTATCCAGGCTGGCCGAACACCTATTGGAGAGATGCCTGGGAGTGCATCAACATCTACATCGTAATTCAGAATGGAGTAAGCAAGTGTCAAAAGAACGCAGTTTAGACGACCTACTAATTAAACAGAAGAAGGGTAACGAGAACGACTTCGATGGTATCTTTGAGTGGATGCGGCCGTCGTTCAATGTGGCGGTGGCATTCTTTCCAGAGTTCATTCAAGCTGCAGTAGCGCAGAAGCCGCCTGTTAAGTATGGGTTGAATTGTAGCTACGATGTAAGCGTCACTCCCGATGACGATGGTCTTGTTCGACACAAGTCTGCGACCATCCACTCAACCCAGTTCCTTAGCACAAGTAATTTCTGTAGGGGGATCCAGATTGACTGGTTTGGAAATACCGTGCTTTGGACGTTCTACTTGGATTACGGCCAATACGTGAACAATGAGCCCGACTTCCAGGGGATACTGGTGGGTAGTGATAACCGGGTGTCCCAAGAGCTGGCAATTCAGATGGTGCTGTGGTTGTTCGAAGAAGTTCCTGTTATTCAGTATGAGAGGCACGGTTTCCAGCGTTATGGGATCATCCAACCTACCAGCTAAAGCACCACTCACGCTAGGTCAACTGTTGGATAAGTTGCAAGCATTGCCAGTGGCTTGGCACAAGTATCAAGTTCTTGTCGAAGACTACAGGCTGATAGAATTGGCCGATGCCGTGCTTGTAACACACCCATTTGTGAACGATTTGGGTCGGTTACGTTTGGTCGGATTCTCGGATGACTCATCTGACTTTTTGGGTCGAGCTGTAATACTACCCTCTTACGTCCCCTAAAACTGTTGACACATAGTCTCTAATTAGTTATTGTCCATAGACCAAAACAAACAAGGAGAAAATACTCAATGGCTACGCCCACCACCCCAGCACCTGTTGCAGCTTCCCCCCAATTTCCACCCCCTCCCGCATCGTTTCAAAGTGTTCCATCTGCTCCATCTACGCTACTACCTTACGCAGGTAAAAAGCGTGGTCCCAAATCAAAGGCGGAAAAAGAAGCTTTGGCCGCCAGTGGACAAGGGATTGCTCCTCAAGGTGCCCCCGCTGCACCTTCTCCAAATTCTGCTTCTTATACCGTTCGCGGACTTGAGCCTTCGTTTGTGGAGGCAATTAAGCTTCTAGGCGGACAGCAGTATATGGTTGGGCTGTTGGTCGCTGACCTCAAACGTAGAGGAGTCGTCTACACCACGGTAGACTTGACTCAAATCGGCGGTAAGAGCGAATAAGCTTCATTCCTGGTGAAGTGGGAGTGAAATAAAAACTCAGCAGGGTTCAAAGAGTCTCGGTCTTCCCGAGGCTCTTTGTTTTTGCTATGGTATCCAGATGGATCACGTAACTAGAATTCCACAGACCCAGCAAATGGTCCCTACTTCACTCACACAGGTCTTTCTTGACTTCCTTTCCAGTGATTCTCTTCAAACGATTCGAAGCGAACTGGCAGCACTCAGGACTCTGGCTGTCGAGTATCGAAACGGGATTGAGAGCCGGCACGTTGCCAACCTCCGTAAAGTAGCCGATGGCATCGTCTCAGAGGCACAGGATCGGTATGAGATGGAAGACTACGAGATGGAGGACTTGAAAAAGATAATTACTGAACACTTGGCAACCGTGTTCGGAGTGTCGGGCTCTCTATCAGCGAAGGATGCCACCGTGATGCTCAATATCCTGACTGGAGTAGTCAAAGCGGAACGCGAAGCCAAGAAAATTATGGAGGAGCAGACACTCCGAATTGAGTGGTCCTCTGAGATTGTCGAGATGCTAAAGAAGTTCCTCGAACTCATCGTCTTCCCAGACATTGAACCAGAGAAGCGAGTAATTATGGCTACAAAAGCCGTCCAGTTCTTCTCGGGTAGCCGTAGCGGGTTGGCAGGTGGACAACAAATTGTCTCACTTGGTAGACGACTGGAAGAGGCAATTTAGTGTTAGAAGAATTCAAAATTCAGAACTTTCACGTCCCTACACCCTTAGAAGTGGTGTTCCACACTCTTGCAAATGAGATGGCCAATTCAGCCGCTTTGGCGGATGTCTTCAAGAGAAACTTCAACCCCAATTACAATCAGCGCAAACTGAAAGCTTTGCTGGAGACTTCGACTGTTCCTAAGAATCAGCATCTGCACGTTCTTCTCTACGGAGGTGTAGGCTCAGGAAAAACTTGGGCGGCTCTTTCACATATCTTGGACCAGATGTGCAGTCACGCAAACGTCAACACGTTGGCAATTCGGCGAACTGCCGGTGACGTAGCACTCTCCGTGATGCCAGAGGTTACCGGGTTTCTATCTCGATTCGGAATTCTCCACAAGAAAAGGGAAAAGCCCGTGCCCCAGGTGGTCTTACCCAATGAGTCCACCTTTTTTATGCGGTCTGATAAATCACTAGTTCAGACTGGGAAAGCCAAATCAGATGCGCTCGGTTCAACCAAATACTCCTTCGTGTTGCTGGAGGAAGCGGACTCCATCTCGGAGATTCTAGCCGAAACCATCCCAGGCCGTATGCGTGACACAGCCGGCGTAGACCGTAAGATCATCTTTTACATCTGTAACCCTCCAGGTCGCAATTCGTGGATTTACCGCAAGTGGTTCTTGGATAACGACCCTCACGACCCGGGCTCCCACTATCGGGCACTACATATGCCAATTGAGGGTAATGCGGAGCACCTGGACCCCGGTTATGTAGAGTCGGTAGACAGAGACTATTCGAACAGCCCTAGTTCGTATGCCCGCTTACGCAGTGGTGAATTCGGACCAGATACTCCAGGTGACCCAATCTATCAGGCACAATTCAATAGGTCAGTTCACGTAAGTAAGACTTCATTGGAGTGGAACCCTCGCTACCCGATAATTCGGATGTGGGATTTTGGTTGGAATGGTATGCCCTGCATCATTGCACAGAATGACCTGGACCGCAGACAGGTTCGGGTCTTAGGGGTTAAGTTTGCGCAGAAGACTCTGTTCGAACCTTTCTTGAAAGAAGTGGTTGATTATACTTGGGAGAAATACCCAGGTGCGAATTACTTAGACTACACCGACGCGGCCGGCCGACAAAAGACAGGTAACGGACCCAGTTACCACGATATTATGAGACAGAAGGGACTGGAACCACAATATTTGATTCACACTATTGGGTATGGTGTGGAAGTAGTGAATAGTTTATTGAGTGAGATGTCCTCCAGGTCAGGTAGAGAAATTCGAGATTCTGGACCTAAACCATCTCTCCTTATAGACCCTGAGTGCCACTTGCTGATTGAGATGTTCGAGACAGGTTACTGCAACAAACCTGGAACTCCCCGAGGAGTAGTAGACCCAGTGAAAGACGGATTTTACGACCACATTGCAGATGCTATTCGATATGGTATAGTCTTAATTCGCAGGTCAGGAACGAATTCAAGCCAGACGCCTGGTCTTCTCAGTGGGGGCTCAGTTTCCATTGATGGTGTAAGAAGAGTTCAACAACAGCAAATCCCGCGTGGTAGATTCAGTCGAAGGAGAAGGTAATGCAAGACCATTTTTTGGGGACAAGGTTCATTGATGATGAGGGTAACCCAAACAGTCCTAGCCTAGACGAAATAAGGCTGAATGATAGGTTGACTCAATTCGAATGGTCTCGCAGCGACATCGGAGAACGAGCTGCTGAAAACATCCGAATTTGTGAGCGCCTACGTGAGCTGCTTCGTTTGGAAAAGGAACGTAAGTTACCAATTGAGGACAAAGCCCGCCACGTTTGGGAGTTATACCACTCCACGTATGTCAGTGACCTGGACAAGGACGACTGGATGTCTCGGAAAAAGTTTCCGGCCACTTTTATGACTGTCGAGAAATATGCCGCTGCAGTTGGTAAGGTTCGTGAACAGAACCCGAATTGGTTTGAAGCGGTAGCTATCATACCCCAACAACAAGTTCTAATTAACCTTGCAAAGAACTGGACGCAATTCCAATTGGAACACCCAGATGTCGGGTTCAATCAGTTCTTTAGGAATATCATCCGCAATGGACTAATCACATCCCAGATGTATGCGATGGTTTCGATGAAGCTGGGAGAGCACCAGACTCCGCACAGCAAACCAGAAACTACAAATGAGCTAATGAGTTCGGAAGCCATTGAATCTCAGCTCTCTATGTTCCGAAACAACCCGGATATCCGTTCCTCCAAATCTATGCCGTTTATTCAAAACGATGCCACACCTCGGGTTCTCTTGGAGGCAATGGACCCCGCCTACGTATGGTTGGACTCCTACGGCCATAACAGATACATTATCTGGCAAACTCGAATTACAACTGGGGACCTTCTTCAACAGGCAGAGGTTCTTGGGTATGATATGCAGGCTGTTAAAAGGTGTATTGCTCGTGGGTGTGAAGCGGAAGCTTTCGACAATAGGGACTCTTCTCAACAAGGAGTCAATGAAGGTGGCAATTCAAGAGAGACTCAAGAGGTAATTCTAACTCACCTGGAGGGCACTCTCCCAGACACATCTAACGGCCGTAATCTTTTCACCAAGAAGTATTTGGTAGTAGCTAATGGGTATGACGTGGTTTACGGACCAGCAGACAATCCATTCTGGGACCAGAAGTCTGCAATTGTTTACTCTCCCTTCATCGAGACTCCCAATGCAGTATATGGCAAGTCGCCAATTACTGAGAATGCTGATGCTTTTGAAGTCCGACACGATATGATCAATATGCTGTTGGACTATTTCCAAAAGGTCCTCGAACCTCCATATGAGGTGAATCGTGACCGCCTAGAAGACAAGGAAGAGGGTTGCATACTCTACCCCAACAAGGCGGTATATGTGAATACTTTCAATGGAGCAAACGACCCTGTTGTAAGGATCATCTCGCCAGCAGATTTGCCTCCTGGTTTTTGGCAATTCAGCCAATGGTTCCAAACTACATATGCCGAGCACACCGGTCTTACTCAAGATATGATGGGTATGCCTAGATCCCGAGGTAGGGTCACTGCAGGGGAGTTCAATGCTCGGGAAGCCCAGGGTGGCTCTTTCATTGTTGAGATATTCAAGGGTATTGAAGAGCGTCTGCTTCAACCACTAATTCACCGTTTGTTTCTTCGTAGTCTTCAATACACTCCCAATGAACAGTGGGAAGCCTGGGTATTAGCTAATAAGGCGAGGATAATTCCCAAACCTCCTGTGAATGGAACCCCCGAACAATTGGAACAATGGAAGAAGTTGGTAGGCGAGTGGGACCGAGTTCTAACTGCGGTATCGAAGTGGGACAACAGAAAGAGATACGAGCGTTTGGGTGGCTTCTTCCGGTTCGTCGTTCGAATCTTCTCGTCGCTGATGGAGCGCCAAGCTGTCATCGAGCAAGTTACCTTCTTCCTTCAGACCATTGGAAGAATCCCCCAAGCTTTGCAGAAGGTTCGTATCGAGAAGATGATGATCAAGCTCTGTATGGCCTTCGGCTGGGACCCGGAAGAGGTGCTAAGTCTCGATTCAGTGGATACTCCAATTGAAGAATTAGATAGTCTCAAAGTGTTGTTGGGAGAGGCAGTGGAAGACCAGCAGCGCCAAGTCCCGGACTTCTTTGGGCTGGAGAGTATGTTCGGAGGTCTTGCGGAACCCATCCAAGCTGATACTATGGATACGACCTCGGGCTCACCCTTCCAGGGGACGGGTGCCCCCAAAGACTTCCCAATACCCCCGAAAGGATTCTAGAATGAGCGAGAAATACATTTGCAGACCAACCTCCCCAGGGAGTGAATACCTGAAAGAAGACCGGGCAGAATTCCTGTCCAAAGGTCGAGGAACAGTTAAGGCAGATGCGGTAATTGAGCGAACCAAAGCCAAATCGCAATTGCCAAGGTCCGGTTCGCTGTCCTATGTGGACAGCAATCCAGAAATTAAGTAGGGAAGGAGGAAGCTCAAAATGCCAATGCGACAAGGCACCACCCACCCTTCCGAGCGTGGGGCAGACCAAGCCACCAACTTGATCCAGGCGAAGTATGGAGAGGAGCGTAACAGCAACCAAACCACTTCTATGGTCCACAAGGAGATGGTTCGACGCGGAGAGGATGAACCCAACAAGTTCCCCGTTCCCGTCTAGTGTTAGGAGGGTCAATTGGACAGCAGAATGAGTAAGCACTTCAGCGGACTTGCGTTTATGGATTTCATAGACCAAGAACGAAAGGAAGTGCTGAAAGCCCTGTCCAGTTGCCCGCCTACTGTCGACCAGTTATTGGTAATTAAAGGTAGGTCGGAGCAACTGGACAGGTTGGAAAGTAGAATCAAAAGCAACAAGGAGATGAAATGAACGGTTTTGGCGAACCCACGGACTTGGCGGCTATGCAGCAACGATTGGTTGACTTGCAATTACAGAATGAACAGCTTCGATCCAATAGCAGCAGACAGCACCACCAGCAACAGCAGACCAACAATATGTTGTTGGGTCAATTGAATTCAAACCAGAACGAAGAATTCGATTGGGACAAGATTATGCAAGGGGTAAACAACCAGACCACCCCCCAGCAAAACTCAAACGAGATTGTGATTGACCGCAAGAAGCTGGCTGAATACACCTCCAAGGTAGTCGAGAAGACTATCGACAAGAAGCAACAGCAATACCAGCAACAGTTGGAGGTTGGGCGCAAAACTCAAGAGACTCTCCAACAGCGGTTCGTCAAAGAGCACCCCAAGCTGGCGCAGGACTACCGCGCCCAGGAACTTATCTCTCGGTATTGGAATCGAAGCTTGGAACTCAACCCCAATATGGACCCTGAAGCACGATATCAGGGAGTTCTTCGAGAAGCGTCAGATACTATGAGCCAATTCGGCTACAAACCGGGGGAGGTAGATTTGAACACGCCAGCCTATATGAGCACAGGTAATTCATCTCACAACGTCTTGCAACCTGGACAGCGGATGCAAATCTCCCGAGAAGAGCAACTTGGCTACAACCAGAATGAGCATCTCAAAGAGATGAAAGAGCGCCACCAGAAAGTTCTTGACAAGTTCAACCGATAATTATTATATTGGTTGGGATTATCAGTAACGGCCAGATACGTCGGCAGGACTCGACCTTCAAGGGGCCAGTGCTTGAAACACACTAAAACCTTGAAGGAGTCCAAAGTGCAATGCCTATCACCAGTGCAGATGTAGTTGACCTACGACTACAGCAACTCTCCAAAGACGTTCGTCTAGCTGCCCAGAACAGACAGGTCTTTCGTCAATTCGTTCGCCCTGAAGGCGATTTCGGAGCCCATATGGGCGACGAGGTCAAGTTCATCACCGTGGGCAATATCGCCGAAGAAGGTCGTGAGGTCTCGGAGGATGGTGACATCCCCCAGGGAACTTTGCCGATTCGTGCCAAGCTGGCAACTGTCCGTGAATACCGCCTGGAAATTCCTTGGAATGACCGGGCTTCTTTGTTGTCTCAACTCAGTCTTGAGTCAATGATCATCCGTCAGTTGACCAACAACGGGATTCAGAAGCTGGACAAATTGAGCGCCGTCCCCTTTAGGACGTGTGAATTCGTTTACACCCCGACCGGGCCGATTGGCAACAAGAACTTCACTCTTGGAACGGCCGGCGTGGCTTTGGCCGTAGCGTCTCGCCCAGTATCGGCGTATGACCTGAAAAATATCCGTGGATTGATGAAGTCCACGTATAACATCCCCGGGTTTGCAGGTTCCAGTCAGTATGTCGGGATTGTAACCGAGTCCACTTCTCGTTCGCTCAGTGATGACCCCGAGTATGTGGACATTATGAAGCGGTATAAGCCGGCTCAATTGCTCAACGGAGAGATGACGGAGTATTACAACTTCAGAATTCTCGAAGAGAACAACTGTCTCAACAACAACCTACCCAATGGGTGCGGTGAGTGCGTCTTTTTCGGTGACGACCCGGTTGTTGAATTGGAGTTGTATCCCTTCGAACTCCAGCGGGCTCTCGCCGAGAGCTACGGCCGAACCAAGGCTATTTGCTGGGTTTGGTATGGTGGTTTTGCTCGCACTTGGAATTTTGCCACCGATGGTGAAATTCGAATGATGCGAGTCGGTTCTCTACCAGCCTAATAGGTAAGAAAGGATAATTCAATGTCGAATGTTGCAAAGTCTGCTCAAGCGGGCAGATATCAAACGGTCCACCGCCACGTAGGGGGCAGCACCAACCTTACCAGCGGGACTGGAACCATTATGACCTTCCAGGTCACCCATCCCAAAATTGAATTGCTTACTGCTGGGTTTCACCACACCGCAGATACTGGCGCAGTGTCAACCCCTCCAGTATTTGAGGTGCGGCGGCGAGCAAGAGCAGGTGGGACGGCAACCATCATCAACGCGGCTGCGACCGTCTCCTTGCCTGCTGGTCGGGTAGGTCCCAACACCGTGGAGAGAGACCTGGATTTCGCAGCGCCGGACCCGTCTGACCCGCTGGGAGTTCAGAAGTATAAGGAAGTTCGAATTTTGGCCTACCGTGGGGATGAAATCATCTTCCACCAAGGCACTCAGGGTTCTGGTGGCACCCAGGTCGGGTTCCCCTTCCTGGAATACCGCGAACGTCCGTAGCCAAAACACGTTGTTTCCCGGGGCTTAGGCCCCGGGACTTTTTGTTAAAATAAAGAAAGGCAATTCAAAATATGTATGACGTGAAGAAACCGCACGAAAATTACGGCAATCTGATTTGGCAGGACGGAGTTCTATACGCCTTGGATGGTACGATTCTCCCCAAGGACCCCGTTAAGCTGGTTGCCAAAGGATACAATCCTCAAATCAGCCTTCGCCAAAAACTCTTTGGATACTCGGAAGAACTGCGAATTCAAAAAGAGTATGAAGAGAAGATGCTGCAGATTGAACAGATGAAAGCAGAGCGCGAGGAAAACTTCCGGCGCAGCTTACAGGCGCTACAGGAACAAGCGTATTCTCAGACCAGCCAAGTCACCCAGCAACAGGCTTGGGAAGACTTGATGCCTGACCCAGTTCAGTTGGATGTCCCAATTCTTCCTGAAGAGCTGGTGAGTGGAGCCCTGAATGAGATGATCGACCAGGGAGTTCCTGCGAACCAATTGCCTACCCGAGAAGAGGTGGAGGTGCAGCAACCGACGTTCATTCCTCCCCCTCCTCCGCCTTTGGCTGCGCATCTTGGAATTGATGGAGAGCCGGCTCACCAGGTTGTGGGTGGGGGTGCGCCTTCAACCAATTGGGTGTCCGCAACTCCTCCTCCGGTAATTCCTCCTTTTGAGCAAGTGGCTGCCGCTGCCCAACAAAAACCAAAAGTCAATCGTCGTCAAAGGGTGAATATTGACTAATGACTGTTGCAGAGCTAAAGACAAGCGTATTTGAATTATTCCCAAGACGTAATCCAGTGATTATGTCTCGCTTCGATGCGGATTTTAAATCCTGGATGGATGACCTGTCTGTGGTTATCCCTTGGAATTGTCTGCGCGTGTCTCCTCTGCAATTGGAAGAAGTCAGTTCAACCTGGCCTTTGAATCTGGCGGCCCCGACGTTGAAGTCGGGCCGCTGGATTGCCCCCGGTATTATGGTAACTCAAGCAGGGATTTCTCGATACGAATTCGAGACCCCACACGAATATGAAGAATGGGAAGATTCCTCTTGGTGGCACGAAACCCAAGTTTCTCAGTGTCACTTTGTCGCTTTGCTGGATGAAGAAGGTCGGTTTGTTCGTGAATTATTTAGTGAAAGTCAACAAACCTCGATACGTCGCAGTTCTCGCAAAGTTACGGAACGTGGCTGTCCCGTCGAATACTTTGTCACAACCAATGATGTAGGCCGGTCATTCCTAAATCTTCGTCCAGTCCCGGATGAACCTTATTTGTTGGCAGTTGGGTTTCAGCGAATTAAGCCTGTGAGCTACATCCCCCCAAGTGAGTCTGCTTCTTTGCATCCGCTACTCACCAACCACAGAACCGTGGTCCAGACCACTTGCCTACACAAGGTTAGTATGTTTTTCGACGAACCCAATATGCAGCAGAATTACGAGCGTGAATTATATGGTTCCCCTCCCAAAGGCTTGCAATTGGCAATTATGGAAAAAACTGGGCTCATCGGGTATGCCTATCACGAGCAAATGAAACTCCAAACCCAGAAGAATCAAACAATACAGTTTTACCGTTCGGAAGCTCAAGCGATGGGTCGTGAGAGACCATCTGGACAAAGCCGACGGAGATACCCTAACAGGTGGGGGTATAGGTAATGGGGGAATTCGCTCGCTCCAACATTATCAACGTCCCTCTATTCGATATGTCACTGGGAGTCTTCTACGACAGACATCCAGTGAATATTCCTGTTGGGGGGTGTTCTCAGGTTCGCAATATGGTCTGGTCAGACGGATATGTGTGCGCTCGCCCTGGGTTATACAAGCCGTATGGTATGGCAGTGAATTCAAACCCTGTGGTCCACCTTTCTAGATACGTCCCGTTGGTAGGCGAGACCAGACTAATTAGAGTAAGCCGGGATTTGGCTGTTCCTACCACGATGCACGTTCACCAATACGCAGGAGGTGTTTGGACTGCTATCACTTCTCCAGGTGGGATTGCTGGAGCATTGGACCCCAACTCACCACCCCAGTCTGTGAATTTTGGTAACCGATGGTATTTGGCTCCGGGCAATACCGGGTTGTATGTCTTCAACGGGACGACTTTGGTAACCCTGTCGAGCTTAATTAGTAACGCCAATCAGCGCCCGTGGGATGCTCCCAAGTTTCTTGCTGCAACGGAATCAAGACTCATAATTGCCAACACCTTGGACTCCACGTCGGGAGGTAACCGGGCTCCATTTCGTGTTGCCTGGTGCGACCGTAACCAGCCTTTAATTTGGTCTACCGGTTCTGCGGATGGCAATGGTAGTTCCAGGTTTATCGACCTCCCCAGTGACTCCAGTCCGATTACTGGGTTGTTCTGTGGACCCAATTCAACTATTACAGTATTCAAATCTAGAGAAGTAATCATAGGCGAGCCGGCTGCCAGCCCATACTTTTTTGAATTCAAACTTCTTCAAAAGGGACCCGGTTGTATCTCTGCAAAGACCATCAAAGAATGGCGAGATGGCAAAGTAATTATGCTTGGGGATGACAACGTGTATGTGTATGTCCCCGGGCAGACGCCCCAGCCGGCTGGAGATGCTATTCGACCCCGCTTCTTCGATTTGGCCAACATCATCCAATTAGACAGAAGCTGTGCGTTCATTGACCGGGATAACGATTTATACACCCTAATAGTCCCCGAGTCCACCGGCCCGACTGCAGGCAAGAACCTTCGAATGTTCACCCTGTCTCTCCGCAATGGTTCCTGGTGGGAGGGAGTCTACAACTTGGGGACCGACGCTAGCGCGGATGAGATTCTAGATGCTTTTGAATTCAGATTTGGGACTTGGCAATCAAAGGTGTTGCTTGGGTCAGCCAAAGGCAACATTTTCGAGTCCTCCTTCACTGTGACTAGTGATGACAACAACATTTTCGACACCATTTGGGTGTCCGGGGTAATTAGAATACCCCAATTGACAAACAACAAGACGCAGCAAGGCTCCCTCCAGATTATGCGAGTGTATGCTGATAATGGGCAAGTTTCTTGTGGATGCTTCTGGGGGGATAACCTCGACAGGTTCTCCTTCAGCGATTTTGGAATTCAACAAATTGATGGGGTCTCACAACCCTATGTGTCGGGCAGAGAGATAGCAGAGAATTTCAAATTCACGTTGGGAACTTCTAACGCTGTTAATTCACCTAAAATCACCGGGATGGCCATCGGGTTTATCCCAGAGGGGAATACTCGGTGATAGATGCGACAGAGCAAGCACTTGTAACCCTGATTAACCAGGGCGAGACGATTGCTGGATGGTCACTAGTGTTGGCAGTCACTAATGACAACGTGATTATTCTACGCAATTTGATGGTGGCCAACTGTTCGGGAGCAACTGCTCAGTTCGCTATGATGATTTGCCCGAACAGTTACACACCAGTCTCGGGAATCGACCAACCTAATGTGATATTTAAGATTGGCACCTTTGGACAGGACGAGAGCTATAATCAAAGCTTGAATGCCGCTGTGCCATCTGGATACTCCGTATACGTGTGGGCTTCGAGTGTTGAGTTAAATTACCATCTGAGTGGGATTGTGGGACAGAGATGATTGTTAAAAAGGCGGACATAGAGGATTACCCGGCAGTATTCGAGATTTGGAGACTGCTGCGTGACAGCAAAGATCACGCTTTCAAAATCGAGGGTGGAGATGCTGAATTCAAAATATTGTTCAAGGCCAACCTATCCAGCCCACTTGTGCAAGTTTGGGCTGTGTATGCTCCTGGAGCTGTGTCGGGTGGACAGTGCCTGGCTTTCGCAATTACTCAGGTGGTTGTGACTCCCGTCCCGGATAGCAATGGGATAGTGCACAACTCAGCCCAACTATTCATTCGGGCAGTATACGCTCGACACGGTAGTCACGTAGAAGCTATCAAAGCACTACAAGAAGAATTCCTGAAGTTCTGTAAGGCGAACGGTTGTCACTCTATATTCGGCAATTGTCGTCTTGATTTCAACGTAAAGGCGGCGGAACGTGCCTACGGTTGGAAACCCAAATACATTGTGATGGCAAAGGAGGTCGAATAATATGGGAGGAAATTCTGGTGGGGGTGGAAGCACCCAGGTAATTGACACTAATGCACAGCGGACTCCGCATCCATTGGAGCCCGTATTTATGCCTCACGCTGAATTAGCATTGAACGCGAATCAGAAGTTCGCTCAGCGTGGGACTGGTTTTCGGTATATGCCGACCGGATACTTCGGCCAGGTTGAGATGGCTGGGCCTAATCCGACCATTTTTGGGAATCCCTATGGATATTCACAACACGCCCCGTTCTTTGGACCACAACCCCAAGGAGCATCCCAGGCACAGATCAATGCTCGCAATATGCCAGCTCCGGCTAACCCTAACCCCCAACAGGGTGGAGGTAATTCAAATCCTCCCCCACCTACACAAGAACAAACCCAAAACCAGTGGACACCGTTCTTACAAAACCTGGCGCAATACTTCCAACAAACCCCCCAAGGCGGAATACCTCAGAACTTTTCTCAGCAGACGTTGGCGAGCTTGTTTGGTTTCCCCCCACCCCAGCAACAGGGTCCAACTCCGCCCCCACAACAGCAAGGAGGAGCCTAAATGGCAGTATCATTCGGCACGGGTTTGGATGGGAAGCCGACAAGTCAGCCCACCTTCACTCCCCCTAACCCAAATGGAAACCCCAATTCAACTCCTCAACAGGTTGGACAAGTTATCAATGGGACTTTCGTTCCTGGCCAAACACAGAATGGACAATTCGTTCCTGGTCAATTACAAAACGGGAACTTCACTCCAGGGACGTATGACCCAATGGGCAACTTCACTCCTACCCCAACCAACACTGGGGGAGGAAATACTCCTGCCCCAACTACCGGTGGAGGCGGCAACTCACAACCCCAGGGACCAACTGAGTGGAACCGGATCCCCAACAATGTGAATGAATATTTGCAGTTCTTGGAGCCGAATTACACTGCCGGCTTATTCAACTTAGCAGGTGTGGCTGGAAACATTGGGTCAATGGTTGGTCAGACCACTCCCCAGGCAACGCAATTCCTGGGTGGTCTGTTTAGTCCGACTTTGAATCCTATGGAGCAGGCGTTTATGCAAGCGGGAGGTGAAGAACAGCGTCGAGCAATGGAACAGGCAATGCTTCGGATGGAAGGTGGCTTTGAGAATATGCCTTACCATTCAGGGTTGCAACAAGTGCAGCGTGAAGTGCTTCGGGATGCGAATAATTCGATGCTTCGAGAGGCATCCCAATTAGGACTGCAGAGACAGCAATTAGCTACTGGGGCTCTGCAGTATCCTTTGGAAATGCCAATTAACGCTGCCAACACTGCGGCGCAAGCAGCCGAGAGAATGTTCAATATGGGTAACGCGGCTTACAATGCTCAGTATCAGATACCTCTGAGCATCTTTAGTCAATTACCATATGCGGCACCAACAGTTCTACAAACACAAGGCCAACAAGGCGGAAAGGGGTTATTCTAAATGAAGATGTTCAATCCACAAATTCAGCAACAGCAACCACAGCAACAGCAAGGCGGTTTGCTGTCCTCACTATTCGGATTGCTAGGTGCAGCAGCCCCGCATATCGGTGGTCCGGCTGGGATGATTGCCACGATGGGTAAGGCAATCACAAACCCCAATGCCCAGAATCTATCTGGGGCGATTGGGCAGATGGCTGAGATGGTAGGGGATAACAACAGCGACGGCAAACCCGACGTTGCCCAGTCGGGCAACCAGACCCCGTTCCAGCAGCCCGGTTTTGTGGGACCCACCCAGGAATCTGCATTGGAGAATCCAGGCGGTGGTCAGGTGAATGATTCCACTACTACGCCGGTCGAGCAGAATTCACAAGAGGGAGAACAATCCCAACAACCATCTGAAACGGATGTGTATGCCGGAATGACGGTTCGTGATATGTTTCAGAAGTTTCCTGGTTTGGAGGGGATGTTCCCGACAATGCTTGCACAACTGCAGCGAAACGGTATGGGATAGGAGGTGATGGAATGAAAGGCAGCAAGAAAAGCGGATGCACCGATTGCAAGATGGGTGCCAAAGCATCTACTCTGGGAACTGGCAAGTTGGTCAACAATATGATCTCAGAGAACAAAGAGAAATCCACTATGGGTGGTAAGTGGCCCAAAGGCGGGAAGAAATAGTAGGAGGTTTGTTGTGGATAGTTTTGACAATTACGCTAGGCTTGGCGCTGAGGTTTTAGCAAGTGCTCCTCCCGAGGAGAAAAAAGCTGTCCCCAGCAGATTTGTTGGACCGTTGCCGGAAGCGCCTTCGGCACCTGTCCAGGTAACTGCGGCTGAAGCTGCTCGGGCGATGGCCCGTCCTGCCATCGGCCCAATGCCAGATGAAATCACTCCTGATGAATTAGAGAAAGCCGCAATGGCTGCCAAACTGATGGGGGCTGATGATTTGATTATCTCTAATTCAACCCCACAGACAGTTCGTAAGTTGGCTGCTGAAGCGGACAAGATGTCCCGAATTGCAGCAGCCCGAGCAGCATATCAGGAGAACCCAACTCAGTATGATATGAGCACCGCAAACAATTTGGATGGTGCTATCTCTGCTTGGGTCCACCAAAAAATGGGAGAGGTCGGTTCTCCTAATGCGCCTGCACCTACTGTGGTCGATCCTTTTGCAAAGGCGGCTGCACCCCAACGGAATACTCCCGCTGCCAGACCTCAACTTGGTAATTCAAATACCGGTTCTGGGTATGATGATTACACTCCGCCAGTGGGCCGTGCTTCTGATGGACCAGCTTCTGCTTCTCCACGTATGGCGGCCCGATCACGGGCAGCATCCCCCACATCTGCAATGCAAAATCAAGGACCTACTTTGGAACAAAATGCGGCTGGGGCCGCCAAAACTGGAACTCGGAAAAAACCTGGTTTCGATGAAAGAGTGGGTCGTGTAAGCCAAGAATCAAAATCGAATTATACGGACAGAACTCCTGGTATGCCCTTACCCACAGTCAAAAAGCCAGCATTGCCTGCTAAGCCTGGGGATGTTCAATTCAGGTCAAACACTCCGGCAGACCGTTTTGAGGAGGCTGACCCCAACACTCGATATGTCAAGACGCAGGAGAACCCAGTCAGGGTTCGTCGGCGAACTGACCCAGAAATGGCAGATTTGGCCGCCCAAGAGTCTGAGAAGCGGAGAAGAGCTAATAACGTATTTGCAGGTATGAATTCAATGCAGGACATACTTGGTGCCGGCTCAGTTGGTGCTAGAAGTGCTCCTCGTGGAACCACACCCCCGCGCCAGCAAACTTCTGGAAGAATTTCCAATAGTCCGGGTAATTTGTATAGAAACACTCCCACATCTGCTCCTTTGAAAAATCCAATTAAGGTTGATATGAAGTCTCAACAACCTCCTAACAAATTCTCAGGAGTAACTCAAGCTACCAAAGGAAGACCGACCAGACCAAACGTCGAGGCTAAACCCAATGACGTAATGAAGATGCCTAGTGCTACTGGGGTATCCAAAAGAGAAAACAGGAATCAAGTTCCTGCTGGTGGGGTTGTCCGAGCAGCCAGCACCAAAGGAGTTGCAAAAACTTCTGCGGAAACTGCTTTGAAGGCGGCGCAAAATCCTAAATCGGTAAAAGAGAGAAACTTGCCTGCACGTAAGAACGCAATTCCAATGGGCTCATCCCCACCAGTCCAGAACCCCGCAATTCCCCTCAGAAAAGAGGGAGCCAAACAAAGGTCAGAGGCCGCATCCAAAGGGCTGAGAACTAGCCCTGTTTCCAATAAATCTGGTTCGCGTAATCCCGAAGACTATTTTGGACCTAGGACTAAGGAAGGAGATGAAGCAGCAAAAAAATATATGCCAAAACTCAGTCGAATAACTGAACTTTCAAAAACACCAGAAGGTCAAAGACAATTGAGAGAAGAGAGAAAGAACTACAAAAACTCCCCAGAAGGAAAGGCAGAATTTGAAAAGTCTTCTCAAGAATATAACAGCCGACCATACGTAAAAGAATATGACAATAAAGTAGCTGAGTTGAAGCAAAAAAGAAGAAGTGGTGAAATTACACTTCGTCAATTCATGGATTTGAAGAGGGATGCGTCATCTGAAAAATTGAAAAAACAAGATGACCACATTAGTCGATTGAGAGGTCGCCAGTAAGATGCCACAGATTTTCCAGCCTCAAGTCCTCCAAGACCGTAATTACAATAACGTAAACGCGAACGGTGTTTTTCCCCAACTGTTTGCACAAGCAGCAGCACCTTTGGCGGCTGAGGCTGGAAAATTCATTGGTAAAGAGGTCTTTGGGTTTACTACTCCTCAAGAAGAACAGCAAGAGATTGCGAATGAGGAGGCACAGCGCAAGATTGCCACCGACCAGGTAATTGCTGCTCGTGGGATGTCCCCAGAACAACGGACTATTTTGAATGATAGGTTGAAGGCTTCTGGGAAGTGGACCGGTATTGACGACCCCGCGTTACAGGGAACGGCAGACCAGGTTGATGAGACCGAGCAATACCGACGACGCAAACAGGAATTGGGTTATGACTTCAACACGGGCAAGTGGAACGAAGAACTCGACCCCTTCCCAGAGGTCAAGCTACCTTCTCAGCAACCCCAACAGCCTCGAATGGAGGGTTCGACAGTAGGTGAATTCACTTCTCCTACGTCGGACTTGATTTCGGCTGGCCAGTCCCAGCTTGAGTCCGGGGTAGCGGCAGATGCTGCGACCTTTGACTTCACCCAGGCAACCAACCCGGATTACCTCAGCACCTACCTTCCCCAGGTCAAGGACAAGCTTCCTCCGCGTCAGATGAGCATTGAGGAACAACGTCGGGCCGGCTCCATTGCAGACAAGATGATGGCGCTTCGAGACAATATGAAAATTTTTCGTTCCCCGGAGTTGTCCAGTCCTGAGCAGATTGCACGAATTCACTCAACCGCCCGGTCGGTAGTTTCTGACATTGACGTGTTGGTGGATGGATACAACGATACCCACAAGCCGAGCATTTCAATTTCAGCTTACCCGGGTGGGTCTCTTGGGGCTGTCCAGGACATCAACAGGTTAGCTGTTCTAACTTCAGCCCCTTTGCAAAACAGTATGACTCAGGGCCAACGAGATGCGGCTGCTAAGGAAGCGTCTGCAATTATCAATCGAATGCAAAAACTGTCGGCTTACCAACTCACCCAGTTAACTGAATTAGGTAAGCGCATACCTCAGAACGAGGTTGCTGCAATTCTTGAACAAGACAAAGCTGGCAAGGCTTTGCAAATGAAAGCTCGTGAAATTGCCAATGATGAACGTCAAACTTCGGTCAACTTGATGAATGCAAATGTCGGAGTTCAGCGCCTGGTGATGGAACAGAACGAGAACCTCTGGCGTAGAGGATTCGATATGTCCAAACTGCAGGTTGACTATGACCAGAACTTGATCTCCCGTGAGCGAATTGCGGCTGACCTAGGGATTTCTAGTAATCGCAACGCAATTGAATACCTAACTTTGCAAGAGTCAGCTTTGAATCACAAAATTCAAAATGAGTTGACTGCTCGTGATCAAGACTTGCGCTGGGCGACCGAACAACAGAAAGCACAATTACGTGGTATGGGTAAAACAGCCGCCACCCTCCAGAACCAAAAACTAATTCAAAGTCAGATTGAGGCTGCTAAGCTTCTGGAAAACGCAGGGACTCCCAAGCAACGAGAAGCGGCCAATACCATCAAAGACAACATTGCAGATTGGGCTACTTTAACTGGGGCGTCGCTGTTGGCTACTGAAGCCAATAAACCTGGAAATCTGCTGGCTCAGGGTTGGCAGGCTTTGACTTCTGCAGTGACCGGAAACAGGGCGGCAGCCGGCCCCACCACCCCAGGCCCAATTAGTAATTCACAAGGCCCTGCTATCTCTGAGCAAATCGCATCTGAATACAAGAACATCTTGGGGGAGTCTCTGCGAAACGGAACCCAACTGTCGATTGAATTCTACAATGCGGCTAATCACATCAAGGCTCAGCGGGATGGTTCCGTTGCTTTAGATGATGGAGCTTTGGTCCCAAATGGGACTAAGGTGGTCCGCAATGGTAAGGTGGTGGAGTCCCGAGATGAAACCCTTCATAGCATTGCTAGCAAAGTATCCACAGCCACTATTCAAGGTAAGGTCACCAAACTGAGTATGTCTCAATTCCTCGACTTGGCAGCCCCAGGCGGGACTACTCTTGCTCAGGCTCTTCCTACGGCGGATGAGCGCAAACGGGCTTACCAAATCTACCTCAACAATCTGAATTCTGCAGGTGTCAAATAATGGATGGATTAGAGAACGTCGGTAGTGAATACCAGTATGAAGCACTACCCTCCAGTGCATTTCCAGCAAAAGAAGAAGCCCCACAGAAACCGGCTGAGATTCCAACTGAGCCGGTCGTTTCTGATTTCAAACCACAAGCAGCCCCCACACAGTCACAAGCACCAGCGGCACCGGAGCCGAGTCAAGCGCCTGCTGCCGACGAAGATTGGAAAGTGAATTTAGGGCTTGAGATTGAGAAGCTCGCGAACCCAGCCAAATTCACCCCCCCGCAACAGGCTCAACTAGCAATTAATGACCCTGAATTAGCTCAGGCACTTCAGGCGGATATTAGCAAGTTAGCACACAACACGGACTTGCCAGAATACCCTGCCCGGGCTCCCAACCCAAAGTCTTACGAACAGTCTGCGGCTGAAGCCCGTAATCAGGGCAAACCCGTAGAAGAATGGCAAAACGGTTGGCAGGTTCCGGCCCGCAAGAAGCTGGCTGAGTTGACGAAATACGCCCAGGCTGGAGTCAATTTGAATGGGTTGCGAGAGCCCGTTCTAAATGGCCTCTACGACCTACACAGTTTGGCCAAACGCAATGGGTATGAATTATCCATTGGGTCTGCGGCGGATAAACACGGTCCAGAGTCACATCACTTTGCAGGCAATGCTGTCGATGTGAATATCAAGAAGAACGGTGAATGGGCCGATGAGGACCCCAAAATTCTTGAATTGATGAAGAAGTGGGCTTGGCAGTCGCAATTCGCCACTCTCTATGATGAAACCCACGAATACGATAGCAAAGGCAGACGGGGCCGACATAAAGGAGGCAATGCTCATTTCCATCTTGCTTGGTATACGGACGCCAAGAACGCTCCTGGAGCATACCAATTCTTTGACCGTGACGAATCCAAAGAGAAAAAGGCTGTCCCACACCAGGGGGCTAAGAATCCAAAGTTCGCAGACGTGGCTCCATTTCTTAATTCACACGACCTGAAGACTCCGGTCGGCAAGACAATTCGAGTAGCTGAATTGGAACAACTCGACCCAGACATTTTTGCCAGGATGATTTCTACTGAATCAGACTTCAACTTCAAGGCAGTGTCTCCCGTTGGGGCTTTCGGCTATGCCCAGCTAATGCCGCAAACTGCAGCAGAACTAGCCAATCAGATGGGTGTCCCTGAAGCTGAATTACGTAACAACGAGATGCTCAATTTGAAAGCTGGTGCTCGTTACCTGAAGAATATGCTGACCAAGTTTGACGGTAATTACGCCCGTAGCCTGGCAGCATACAATATGGGTCCTGGAGCGATGGAGGCTTTCCTCAATGGGAAACAATCCCTCCCCAGGGAAACCCGTGATTACGTCTACAAGATTCTCAAGGAAAAAGACCCACAGGTTCTCACGAGTGAAAAGGTAGTCGAGGAATACCTACGTAAGGGACTTGGCCCAAAGCTGGGTGCACAGAAAGCTTCCAATGAGGTATCCCTGTTCCCAGCCGAGGCTGCCCGTTCCTACTCCCAGCGGTTTGCTGAATTACTTAGAACTGCTCACGATACATTTGTCGGAGACGTTCCCAAAGGTGAGAAGTCTAACTTTAATTTAGTAGGACGTGCATTAGAGCAAATCCCTGGACTGAGAGACAACAAGACCTTCCAAAACTACAACGCGGCTTTGGATTCAGCCTTTACCGCCAGAACGGGGGTATTCGCGGATATTCACAATATGCTCAGCGGGTTTGTCCATACGGCTACTCCTTTTCACATAATTCCCGACTGGAGAAAGCAAGCCCGTAAAGAAGGCGAAGTATTGATGTCAGGGGTTATGGACGAAATGGGTCCGGGTCTGCCCGGTTGGTTGATGCGTGGCGACCGGCAATTGGTTACCTCTACCCTACCTTGGCTTGCGGGTTATGCTGTTGGGTTTTCCAATATGCTCAAAGGGGCCCAACTACTCGGGACTGCAACAAAGAACGTCCCAGTGATTGGTGGGCTCTTTGCCGGTTTTTCGGAAGCGGCTGCAATGGAGGGTTCTGCCACTCCGATGATTACCCGATACCTGAATCACACACTCAAAGGCAAAGGAAATTTTGTTCGGGATATGGCGGCTCTGGGTGGGCTATTTACCACCAACGAAATTGGGACCGGCCTGGTCGAGTGGATGCAGAATTCAGTAGATGGAAGTGACACCAGAGATTTCAAAACGGCCGCTTGGGATTCAATCAAACACGGTATGGTTGCAGGAGGCCTGATGACCCTTGGGTCAATCGCCTTCCCAGCCGTGCTGCAGAGTGCGATGAGTGGGTTAGTCCGCAAGCCTGAGATGCTTGGGTCTGTAGCACAATTTATGAATTCGGGTTCTCCGGCGGTTCAGACTTTAAAGCGCACGGGTGTGGGAGCGGTGACAGCACCTGTAGTAGGTATGGGCTTTATCAATCCTATTGCTGATCTGCTTGGAATTGATATGGACCCGGGCTTGCGGGAATATGCCACCGTTGGTGCTGGGGCCGGACTATTAGGCTCCGGTCTTAAGATGTATGGGGATGACATCCTCAAAAAGATGGGTGGAGCTAATTCACCAGTTATGCAAACCATCTCCCGCAACTTGGACAAGTGGTGGGGCAAGCTGGATGATGTTTACAAGAACTCGTTCACTGATTCAGCGATGAGTGCTGCAGAAGCAGTAATGCAGGCAGCCGAGAAACAAACTCGCCTGGCAAAGGCAAAAGTCTACTCCGGTAAAATGCGTCAGACTGCAGATGAGTTAGAGCCAATCGTTGCTGGTGCTGAGAGCACAATTCAAATGAAGCAAGCTGAATTACAAAAGGCCGAGCAACAGGTTCAAGCCGTCAAACAACAAGTCCAAGATATGCAAGCGCAAATGACTCCTGAACAACAGGCCTTTGCGCAGGAATTCAGACAGCAGGCGTCTGAGAAGGCACAATTGGTTCAGCGTAAAGCACAGGTCGAGGAGCAGTTACAGCAAGTCGCTCAGAATCCGAATGCTCCCAAGCAAGTGATTACTCAGATCAAGGCGTCACTCAACAGTATTCAGAACGACCTGAAATCCAAAGACACCGCATTGGCAGAGATTCTCAAAGGATACCCCCAGGTTCTTTCGGCTGTTAAAACCGAAGACCAATTAGCAATGCGTCTGAAGCAATTTGAAGGTCTCAAGCAAAACACCCTCAAAGAGATTGAGCCCATCATTCCACAAGTGGTGGCTGGTCGAAAAGCAGTAACTGCATTCAGACAGGAGTCAGACAAGTTTGAACGGCTGCTGAAGAACGCGCCCGAAACCTTTGATGACCCCAATTTTAAATACTCGACTGGGAATGCGCTTCACGACTTGGAGATGACTGCGGGTGAGATACCCGATTATGTCCCAGGCATCAACAAGCAGTTAATTGCCGATACCTACAACCAGGTGTGGCGGGATTCAGTCACGAGTTTGGTGGACAACTTCCAGCACACGGGCAAATACTTTGATGAAGCTCCTTTTATGCTTGCCAGAAAGACTATCTCAGAGTCTGCTGCAAAGTATGGTGTTCAAAACGATGTGGCTGTCGGTGGACTAATCGAGACCTTTACTAGAAAAGCTAATTCAAAGCTAGATGACCTAGCTTTTGAAACCTTTGGTGAATTGGGTCAAGCGAACAGTAAAACCAGAGAAGCCCGTCGCATCCTTCAGGAACAAGCAATCCAATACAATCTGCCGGGACCTCGCAAGAGAGGGACTGCCGCCCCGAAACTGGGGACTGTTCACGCAGACGTAATTCTACACGCTGCCAAACAACAAGGCTTCAACTTGGAATCACCCAAGTTGATGGCTATGGCCGACCGGGTTGTTGAGGAAGGGGTGAAAGGTAATTGGAAAGACGCAAGTTACCTACCCTCCCCAGCCGAGATTCGACCCACGGGTAAAACCGTCAAAGGCCGGAGAACTACCCACAACAATTACAAAATGAACGAGGACATCGTTGCACAGGCAATGGCTGCCCAACGTATGGGGGATGCCCACGTCCCAGTTCTTTTGAATTCAAATACCAAAGCTGGTATGAATGATTTAGCCGCGTGGGCGGTCACAACCGGAGACGACTACCTAAATCAGTTGAAGCAATCTTACAAAGAAGCCGGAGAGAACCTGGCTAAATTCTCCACGGAAGCCCGAGCTACGGATGTGATGGGTAAAATGGAGGGTGTCACTGCTCCGAATGACCCCGGGGCACTGGCAGTCCTCAATAAGTCTTTGTATGAGGAGCAGTTGAGCGGTCGTCTTTTAGAAGAAGCTCGCGAACTGACAAATAACCCAAAGCTGCAACAAGAAGACGTGCTAAAGGCAATTCACGCCAAATACTCGGGCAAGAACACTGCACCTATGCTGGAAGAGCTAATCTCCCAGGAGGTCCGACTAATTGGTCAATTGGGTCAAAACATTGCAGGCACGGGCAAGGTGGTCGAAGCTGGTAAGGCCAAGACTTCCAAGTTCCAGGTTGGTGACGTTCTGTTCGGTAAAAACGAGACCGGCGCGTATGTGATCGACAAAGACGGTAAAATCCAAAACCGAAAGATGAATTTTTTCACGGGTGGATCTGGTCGTCAGCGTTTGCAATTCGGGGACTTGGCAGAAGATGCCTACTCCGACCCAGCGGTAATGTCTGCTGTTCGTGAATTGGTTGGTTCAGATGCGTCTTCTGGTCTCAATAGTGAGATACTTCAATTACAGCAAACCAAAGACCGAATTAACCAAATTGTAGAGAGTGACCAAAAACTATCTCCTGAGCAAATATTGGGGTATGTGACTGAAACTTGGAGCAAGCAAGTCTACTCTCGTCGCAATGCAATGAATGAGGTTGCGTCCAACTTGACTACTTCGTTAGACGACACCCTTCAGAAAACGTATGACTTGCTACCCAAGAATTCAGCGGGTATTCCCGCCATCTCGAAAGACCAGTTCTTGATGGACGTAGTTGACACCATCGAAGACTTCTCCAAATACAAGGAATTCACCAAGAACTATGGTGACGCAGGGAAGCAAGCTCTGTCGAGTATCCTGACTGCTACGGAAGCGATGACGGACTGGAAGCGGGCAAGTCCATTCCTCCAGTCGTTTGCTCGTGATAGTTACTCAATTCACTCATTCCCTGAGCGAGCAGCCTATTTGGCTCTGAGACGTGGAGAGGAGATGAGCCAGAATTTATTGAGCAACTTGGACTCGTCTTTGCGCTCAATTCCTACACTTGCAAAAGCCCGACAGATGAAGGAATCGGCCGAAGCTTTGATAGCTCCCTTGGGGATGACCAAGGGCGACTTCCTTAAAATGTCAATTGCTGACCGAGCAAGGACTCTCTCCCCAGGGTTGGATTGGGACAGCCTGAGTGTTGCTGGGCGTGAGGCAATTGTCAAAAAGGTGGATGAGGTTTCAGCCAACCTGCTGTTGGGGGTAGACCTAGTGAATATGACGCCCGGCAAGTTGATTGGTAATCGGCTGAAGGCGATGGCTCACGCCGAGGGTGTGCGTTCTATGGTTGAGGTCCTGTCCAAGACTCCTACGATGGTGGACGGCCGACTCCGATACCTAATTGAGGAAGTGAGCCCCAAAAACCCATCGGCCGGCCAGGCTTTCATTGCGGATGGTAAGCGCAGGTCCTACACCAACCTGTCCAGTTCTCCAATGTTTCACGGCAAGATTCGCTTAGGTGGACAGGATGTGGATACCGATAAGCTCGTAATTCACCCAGAGGCTATGCGGTTCCTGACTGACTATGCATCTAAAAAAGAAATCAGTTCAGCCCTCCAGACCTACAATGAATTCAACAAACTGAGTTCAGGTATGGTCTTGATGGGCTCTACTATTCCTCACCAAGTTCAGACCACTATGGGTATGATGAGTGATTTGCTGCACAACTTTATGGGCGGCAATGCAGCTTTGAATTACTCTGGAGCTGGGAGACGGTTGCGGTCTTCGGAACGTGCAAGAGCATACGAATTATTCGCAATTCGTAATGGTCTGAACGGTAACCACATTATGGAGAACACCGTAATGATCTCGGAGCAGTTGCAAACTATGCTGGGCGACGACCTCTCCCAGTATTTGATGGGGACGGACAGCCCGAAAGCGCAATTGTTTCTTCGTGCGCTAGACCCCAGAAACCCTAATAGGCAAAAGGACTATGAGGCATTAGGAAAGCTCGGCAAGGGTGCCGCTGACTTCTTCAGTGTTCCGATGGAAATTGAAAATGCACTTATGAAGCACGTCTTGTTCGGACAAATCCGGGACGCTCAATTGGGGGCTTTCTATGTTCGTGCAAACCAGATGATGCACGAAGTTCCCGAGATTATGAAAATCACCGACCCTCTTCGCCGTCAGTCAGTGGCGTTTCAAGCAGCCTCACACATCTCGAATAAGGATGTGGGGGCAATGCCCTACTTTTTATTCAACAAAAACTTCAGGGCATTTGCCGATTCAACTATTCTTACACCGGGTTGGTTGAATACCAAGGCCCAAGTAATTGTAGATGGTATGAGTGGAATTCTCGGACTGGTGCCTATGGCGGCTGACAAGGCGGGTATGCCCGGAGTTTCCAAATGGCTCTACGAAAAAGGACGCAGTTTGGTTGGTGGTCGTCCGCTGTATTCAAACCTACCACCAGAAGCAAGGGAATACATCCGTAAGCGAATGCAAAAGCAGGTGATGGGTATGGTATTGGGTGCCGCAGTATTCACTGAAGTATTCAACATTATGGTCAATGGTGAGACTTCACACTCAAATCCCGACCCCAGCAAGATTGGTAAACTCCGAGTTGGGGACGTGTATTATAGTTCCCCGTTGTTCGGACAGATTCGAATGCTGACCAACTTATTCACAGCTTCCACAGGTTATGCACAGGGTAAGTCCTCTACAATGGAGTTCGCCAAGATGCTCTTCGACCAGGTGTCTGGCAACCTATCTCCAGTCCCCAAAGCCCTCGCTGGTTTGGGTGGGTTTGGGCGTGAGGAAGTGGCGGCTGGTGACCATATGATTGTGGAAGGCAACCCCCTTGCAACCGCTGTTAACTTCGGAGAGAAAGCAATTCAAGCCGCTGTTCCAATGGAGAATCTCCTCGGCCAACAAGATGGGGCCCGACTGCGCGACCTGGTGACAGGTGCTAAGGAGTCTCGGCTGACCAATGCCCAATACTCGCTGCGTAACTTGTTCGGAATCTACGACTCCCGGAGTAACTACCCAGCTAAGGTCCGTGGTCGAATGGAATCGTTGGAGAAGCCCTACAATGATGAGCTAGAACAGCGAGTTACGATGGGGATGCGCCGCGCACTCGCCCAGACTGACCCCGTTAAGAGACAACGGGAAATTGACAATGTAAAGTCCATTGCCTTCCGTGGAATCCCCACCAAAGGTGAGATTGCCCAATACAAGCCCAAAGTCGCCTACACCCCGGAACGGTGGGCCAACACAATCGCCAAGTATGTTCGTCCGGCAGATGCCGCTGCACAGGGGCTGGCACGTAGGGAAATGGAGGCCTTCTCTGGAAAAATGGAGGGCGCATACCAAAGTGGGTATGACTATTACAAAGACGGCTTAGATACGGAAGACGACGAAGCCGAAGAAGAGGATGATTTCTAATGCGTGTTTTGCTACTTCAACCCGACACAAAGATTGAACAAACTTGTTGGATTGCTCACCAACTAAAACTGGGAGGTGCTGAGCGAGTTGACATAATTCGCAAAGAGCCTGGTATGACCCCAGTAATTCACCGTTGGTCGGGTGCAGATGGTTGGTCTGAGATTGGGCAATTCGCTATACTTGACCATCCCATCGTAGCCGTGGTCAACGGGTATGACCTAATTGTGAACCTGGAGTCTAGGTTGTCCGGGGTGCTATGGAAATATTTCGAGAAGCAGGTCAAGCGCCCGTTGATGTTTGGAGTGGGGCCGAGCAACACCACGTTCACCAACCGGGTTGACGGAATTCAACTACTCCGCAACAGCGGTTTGGATATGGTCCCGTGTGTCACCTTCAACAACGTGCAGGACTTGTTTCAGAAACTGATTCGAATCGAACCTTGCATCAATGCACACACTCCATACTTTGCGAAAGCCATCTACGTGTATGGGGCGTATAAGATTGAGGACAAAGAGAATTCCCCATTAGGCAAACACGTCGCTCTCCCAGAACCAACTGGCGCACCTAATTTGAGTTACGCAAAAGTCATATCGAGTATGCTTGAGAGTCTTGATCCTTCTGTTTACAAAGATGGAGGTTTCTTCTATCGCGGGTTCCCACCTTCTGTGTATGCCCCGGTAACAGCCGCTTTCACCTGCAATGGAGGAGCGAAACCTGTTAATTCAAAAACTGTCAAAGACCTCGACGCTGTTGCAAAGGGCATAATTGGCGACCCACAAAACATATGTGGATATGGAATGACAGCATTCAAAATTGAAGATATTGGAGATACTTACCGGGAGGCTCTTTCTCTAATCGTGTCGGGTCTGCAGTTGAACGGTTCCCTGTTCTTCGATGTGACTTCTTTCGGACCGGGAATGAAGACTATTACGTGTCACACATTGCAGCATCCCGCATACTGGTTTGTCCTGCTTCAAAAAATAGCTTCAACGGGGCAGAATATCCTGCATTATTTCCTATCTGCCGCAAAAGGCGTTACCTTCAACGTGGGGTGCGTAGCACACTCCCCCCACGTATTACAATTCCCAGCAAGAGAGTTGGTCGGGTTGCTCGGTTCACCCGAGCTTGTGGACGTTCGTAATTGTCACTCCTCTTTATTCCCAGGTGAAGGTGAAATTCTTTGGGCGGCTGACCAGTCTACTGCAACGGTAGTGCCCAGCAACACCTTCCCTATAACCCAATACAACAGCTACTGTGCACGAGACAGGAATATTCAGCCTTACTTCTTGAACCCAGAACAATTCGCAAAGTTGTCAGGTAATCAGCCTGAAGAGAACAACGAAGGAGACACAGAACAATGCCAGTCAGTGGATTGCCCGATGGAGCCGTTGGATTCGACCAATGGACCCGAAATCGAATTGGACCAGGAGCAGTTGCTACCGGAGCAGCAGCCCTCGTGGGAAGTTCCTTCGTCCGAGGAGCTATTGTCGTCGGACTCAAAGCCTTCAATTCAAGTGGAGGATCAATTACCGTTACTACCCACATCGTTCCCGCAGGAGGATCTGCCGGAGCCGGAAACATCATTGACGCCCGCGCAGTAGCAGCCGGGACTACTGCAGACATCTTTGGAGGTGCCGCAGGGCCTTGCCATCTGAATCCGGGTGATCAGATTTTTATGCTCGCTTCTGGTGCTGGAGTGAACGCAACCATCCAGGTCAACATCGAGCGATAAGACCAATACCGGGTCCCAAAGGACCCGGTATTCCACTACCAAAGGAGGTGTAAAATGCCAATGATCCCAGCACTAGTCTCTGTAGAGAGACCGACTCTCACAGGAGCAGTCTCCCGAAGACAAGCTGTCACCACCAGTGCAGCGATTGTAACTGCGAATGAGGGGCGCAAGTCTTTACTAATTAAGAATTCAGGTCCCGATGGGGTCCACCTGAATAACGATGCGTCGGCCACTACTTCTGACTTCCTATTGGGGTCTGGAGAAGCACTAGTGTTTCAAGGAGACGGACTCTCCCAGCTAGCTTGGGCTGGTGTGAGTGTAGGTAATTCAACTCTGGAGATCATTGAGGGAATCGCATAATGCAATTCATACCATCTAGCGGAGGTGGCGGTGCAAGTCCACCCTTCGCAATTACCGACACTACGGGCCTGCGAACCGACCTAGACGGAAAAATGGCTGGCTTTTTTGGTGACGGATTCCATGGGGCCCTCAATATCACGTCAACTGATGTCACCATCACCCAGGACATGTACTATACCAGTATTGCCTGGGGAAGCGGTGCGACCGGAAGGCTCATCACTTCTGGCTTTCGCGTGTTTGCCAACACGCTTATCGACTTCACCAACGCGCCGGAAAATGCCATTATCGACCGGGCAAAGGCCTCAAAAGACGGCGGTAACGCTAGCACTCAGACCGGCGGAGCAAACGGCTCTTCCTACACGGCTGGGACTGTGGGAGCAGGCGCTGCTGCAACACTGGGGGCCACCGGCACCACTGGAGCGGGTGCGCAGGGCGCAGTGGCTACCGCAGGGACCGGATTTGGAGGAGACTCAGGCGCTTCTGGAGCTGGCGGTACCGCCAGCGGCGGAGCAACTGCCGGGGGAGCTAGCCGCGCTGGAGTGGCACAGGCTACGCCGATCCACGTAGCCCACGCGATGACGACTTTTGTCCGTGGTGTGACGCTCTCGACCGGCGGAAGCGGCGGACCTGGTGGTGGATCTGGAGCCGGCGACGGCACCAATCAGGGACGCGGCGCCGGCGGTGGCGGAGCAGGAGGCGGCATTGTGGCCGTCTATGCTCGCGCAATCACCCGAAGCAGCAGCAATGCTGTTGGTACCATTAGCTGCAACGGCGGCAACGGCGGCAGCTCGACCGGAACCGCCAGCGGTAACGCAGGCGGTGGCGGCGGTGGCGGCGGTGGTGGTGGCGGAACTGTGCTCCTGGTACACGGCGGCCTAAACGGCACGACCTGCACCAACATGGTAACTGCCAACGGCGGCACCGGAGGCAATGGAGGCACAGGCGCAGGCACCGGCCTGGGTGGCAACGGCGGCACCGGCGGTGGCGGTGGCCAAGTGTGTGTCATCAACCTAGCCACCGGAACCGTAACCAGCGCCGACAGCCGCAGCGCAGGTAGCGCGGGCACTACAGCCAGCGGCACCACCGGAGGAACGGGAGGATCAGGTACGCTATGTCGAGTCAGTTTGTAGGCCAGTTTTTCTGGCAAATCGACGGCCTGGAAATTGCTGGCCACATCATCCGCAAGTCCTTGCCGATTGGCCTAGACGACGCCAAAACCATTGCCCTGCCTGAAAATGCTTCGAGCGGTGTGCTGCGCGTCGAGGGCGGCGAGGAGTACCCGGTACCGCCGAGAGACCTTTTCGCGATTACCGACACCCAACTGCGAGACGACGAAGGCAAACGGCGCGATTTAATCTTGTGGCTACGAGCCAAAGCCTTTTGGGCCCTGGTCGGGGCCGGGATTGCACCCGGTACCGCTCTAGGCTACGGGCAACAGTTCGTAGGTCGGTACGGCCGGGAGTTGGAGGCTTATATCCTCGGCTCTGCCCCTGACTTCCGGGCTGCCATGGTGGAAGCGCCTGAGACCTGGCTTGATACGGATACGGAGGTTAGCCCGCGACAGACCATTCGACAACTCTTCCTCGACTCGGTACCGGAAGGGTCGGTACCGCCAACCCGGCCAAACCTGCTGAGCCAGGCTGAGTACGATTCCATTGTTGAGGAGATGGAAGGTACGCTCTCCATGGGCAAGCTCAAAAATGCGCTCATGGAACTCCTCAACCGATTGAGGCCGGGCTAATGCTAGCGCTGGCACACCTCGCCAACCTGTGCCAGAGCATCACCGACCGTGGCTGCCGAGTGCACTCGGTTTGCGGTGTGGAGTACGCTCTGGTGGGCCAAGTACTCATTTGTTTGAGGGATATGGTAAATGGTGGAACCCGATTGGGAACCACTTGAATACTTTGAATTACTTCAAAGTTAACACAGCAATACGTTAGAGGAGGTAAGATGGAATTGGATACCGCTGTTGTGGTGGGCTGGATTATCCAACTCAAAGAGTTGCTGGCCTTGGTCAGCCTAATTGTCCTGATTTGGTTCATTATGACCAAACATATCCCTTTTTTGATGATGCGAGAGGCTGAACGTGCCGAGCGGGAAGCCACCAGGCATCAAAAGAATTATGACACGATGATGGCTGGTTTTGACAAACTGTCGGACACACTAAGAGACGGGTTGTCTGAATTAAAAGATTCGGTCGTGTCCCATCAAATTTCGGTCGATAAGGCAGCCGCCAACGTATCAACACTACCATCTTCAGGAAGGATTTCACGATAATGGAATTACCATTGACTCTCGTCTGCCCAGCCGACAAAACGGACTGGACGAACCAACTCAACACAGCCAGAGAAGTGGAGTTATGCAAGTCGATCGCATCTCGCTTGGGGCTGGCCATCAACATCAACGAAGACCAAAAGAAACTCTACCTAGGTCGGAGCAAGACTCCTACCCCACCCAAAGACGCAGTAGTCACCTACCCCAGCGGTATTGCATACGTCAAACCGAATGCCGGGGCAACGGAGGCTGCTCGATACGGGACGACCGGAGTTTACCAGGCAGCACCTTTAATTATGCCTAGTCGTGAAGACAAACTGTCTGACAATTTCACCGCAGGTGAATTTATGTGTCACGACACTAACTACCAGTATCTGCGGGTGGCCCCCAAGTTGGTCGAGGCTTTGGAGCGAATTCGCAAGATTGTCGGCCGACCAATTCACATCAACAGCGCCTACCGGCCACCGGCTTACAATGCCAGCATCGGTGGGGTCAGCAATAGCTGTCACATCGACGGTATTGCGGCTGATATCTCGGTAGGCAGGATGCCCATCAAAGACTTGTATCGGGCTTGCCTGGACGTGATTGGGGAATCCGGGGGAGTCGGATACTACCCCAACTCTCAATTCATCCACATTGACGTGCGCGGTCACGCGGCCCGCTGGGAGGGTTAGATCCTGGACCTGTAGAAAGCAAGCACCTCCAAACCAGGTTTGTTAGCCACGGTCCTGGTTCTCCAAGAAGCCCCGCCCACCAAAACGGGGCTTCTTTTATTTAGCCTACTTTTTCAAACGTCACACAATCCAGCGAACGGATACCACGACTACCCTGGAACCAGTTAACATCATTCACTTTGAGGCTGTGGAGATTGAACACTAGTGCACTGCTGGGACCTACATAGATAACCCCAGAAGTCTCACCTTGAATTCGGTTACAACAGAGGAAACTGTCCGGCACCAGGTTGACGATGCTGGTTGGGTCAGACGGCCAAACATTGGAAATCGCCCAAAGCATTGCATACCATTTGTGTAATGCCGGGTCCACAACGTCGGAACTCCACTCGTTGGTTGCCCCAGTTTCTGGATTGGACCTTAAGCGCCAAGTCAATCTGTAGTAACCCTGGTAGCCCGATGGGACTTTTAGAATAAAGACTTCCTGGTTACTAAAGTTGGATGGAGTTCCCGAGTAGACAGATTGATACGATGAAGATGTTGGGTTGAGGAACGTCACAAATGACCCTGCACTCAAGTATGGGGCTCCGAATTCGTATTCCAATATCCAAGGACTTCCCCCACTAATTAGATGACCGGTGTAAGTTGGGTTGCGCCTAATTCGACAACCAATCATCGGAGGGAATGCAAAGCTAACTTGTGGTCCACCTGACCCCATTGATGTTGTGTCCATCCGGTATACCTGCCCAGCTAACGGGCCGGCAGTGTAACCTGGGAGCATTGTTTGATTGAGGGTCACGTTCACAAAGTTGGTGCCGTTATACCGCAGTATTTGTCCCGTGGTTGGGGATGTAATGGTGACATCCGTCAGGTCATTAGCAGACAACGGACTCAGCCCGGGAACGGTAGTGTTGACATAGTTGGTTCCATTCCAAGCTAAGACTTGACCCAGGGTTGGTGAGCTACTCACAACGTCTGACAAGTCACTGGAGGAGATGGCCGCATTCACCCAGATGGTTCCATTCCAACGAGGCACCTGGCCGGCTGCCAGGCTGCTGAACGTGGTGTCGCTGTGGCTCCCCAAGGTGTGAGGTGCCGGGGCTGGACCGGCCGCGTTCACCCATTGGCTAGACCCTGAATTGTAGACTAAGGTCTGCCCATTGGTGGGGGAGGATATGGTCACGTCCGACAAACCATTGAGGGGGGTCGGACTCAACCCAGGAACCGCTATGTTCACAAAACTGGAACTACCCGAGTCGTATTGAATTATCTCACCATCGGCAATTGCAGTTAGGTTGACAGGGATTCCTCCGATTGTAGAGGATGATTGCTCCAACCAACTTCCCAGAGTTGCATCCCAATAACGGTGAGTAGCCTCATCTTCGACCCAAACAGTGTCTCCATCAACCGGGTCCATAAATATCAAAGCCCAAGAATGGGAACCCTGGAAATTGTCGGGGTCTGATTGGTCAAACAGGCTGACTACGGTTGCGATCTTGTTGGTCATAATTCCGTTACCCCAACCATTAGCTGAACCGTATTCTGGGTCAGCAGCGCGAATTATCCATCTACGGTAGAGGGGATATGGAGATAACGACCCACTACCTAATTCAGAAAGTGTAAGTGCATTCGATGACCTGGACTCGACAGGATACTTGGCAGAACCTGAAATGTCTTTGTGAATACTGTCCGGCAGGTAGTAAGTGTAGTTAACCAAAGTGTTTAAAGGGTTGTAGAATCTTCTCTCAGGATTCTCGACGAACTCCGCTATAAGGTCGTTCTCCAGTTTCAAGACAGTTACGAATTCTTGTCGCTTACGACTGTAGAATCTTACCCCGGCACCATTGATAGCGCCTGGCCAGATGAATCCCCACCCTCCTCCAGCTCCTTTGGTAGCGATGCGGTTGTCATACTGTGACCAGGACCCACTAGCTTCAGGGGGGACTACGAAGTTATCCCCTAACGTGCTGTCATCTGCTGGGGACGTGTCGTAAAGCCCGCGTCGAATATCATCACACACCGGGTTAATCCATAGAAGCTCACCAGTGTCACCACCTCCCCCCGTGGCGTCTACTTCTGGGGTGCTCGATAGGGCCAGTGTGTTGTTGTGTCGGTTCCTGCTGCGAACGATCATTGCAATACCTCCTAGTTGAATGAGGCATTATACCACAAACAGAAGAGCCCGAGTCTAGCCCGGGCTCCGTGTTTCCTTGTTATTCACAACTAGGAAAGCAGCGTCGTCTTTCCTAGTTGGACCATAGCAGATACTACTGCTCTTGTAAATAGTGTAGGTATACGTTCAAACGCGAATTGTGCTCAGCTTTCGCCCAGATTGAATTACCTGCAGGAATTACAATCGAACCAATGATTTGTTTGGTCTCTTTGGGGTCAAGCGGGGTCTTGTTGAAAATCAGGTGTTCGACGTTGGGGTCGCCCGTGTCAGAGGAAGGCGTCACCGCAATTGAAACTTCCGTCGAGTCGGTGTCACTGGGGTTGCAGAGCAGGATCAGTTCGACCGAACACATCCCTCCCGAGTCATTGGTGAGCAGATTTTCCCAGGCAGTCCCGACTGCATTAACGGGTAACCCTCTTGACCCTCGAATAATTGCGTTAGAGCCCAAACGAGTAATGTCGGGCGAGTGGAATCTTCCAGCAGAACTTGGCATTGATACCTCCAGATAGTGATGGTCCAGTATACAAAAAAAGGACCCTCTGTGAAAGGGCCCTGGAGGAGGTATGTCTGCGTAGGGTCCACCATAACAGCCAGAAACGGTGGAATCACACTCTAACAGTTGCCGGTAACTTCTGTCAACTTCGCATCACAATCTGGAGAGAGTTCTCTACCAACTCTGAGAAGCTGATACCATTGCGCATAGCGTATTTCTCAGCAGCATCCGCAGTGTGCTTTTCTAGGATGATTGATTTGCGCACCCCATTGTTCAAAATTCGGGTAGCCCCTCGACGTTCAGTATTACCGAAGGAGGTTTTGGGCGCAGCCTTGGTGTGCTTCTGTAGTAGTGGGTCTAGGTCCGGGTTATATTCGCTCATCGTTTTCTCCCTTTTGTTGGTGCTAATTCATCTATGTAAAAATCTAGGGTGACCATCGAACCGACATAGCTCTCTGAGTAAACTTTAGCAACACTAAGACGACGAATCAAACGGTCATCTGTGTAGGGGGCGTCTCTGACGATAACCATCGAGGATTTCCCAGTTCGCTCGTTCTTTTTGGTGAGTTTGACTGTCTTTTTGTAATTCAGACTATCAAGAATGCACTTGGCAATGTTGTCCACGTCTTTTGTAACTTTGCAACGGCTTCGCTCAGTGACCCTACCAGATTGTGGCAGGGGGTAGTAGGCAATGATATTGGCTTCAACTGGCCCTAGGTCCCAGGGATATTCGTGAATTCTACCTTCCTCACGAGCCCTAATAGCAAAGGCGTTGCGCACCCGGTTCTGGTAGTGGGTCATTGCAGCCGGGGTGTAGACAAACAGCTTACCTTCGCCCGTCACAGACGCCCGGCCCCGCTGATAGGACATAGCCTCCTCTGGTATCCAAAAGGATAATCTGTGATGAAACGTTCCTCCCAGGTCAGGGAAATACTGCCAACTCATTGGACCACCTTCGAGATTCCCATATGTTTTTTCACAGTCAAAGTCCGTCCGGCCTGGGGGATTACACCTTCCATCGGCATTGTAATTAAGACTAGGTTATTCTCGCTTTGTTGGAGCCGGTGAACCAGTTGGTAGAAACCGTTTAGTCCGGTGATATCAAGTCCGGCAATTGGGTCATCAATCAACAACAGGTTCAATTGAGACTTTGTTCGGTTGAGAAGAATTGACCTAAGAGCCAACAGGATTGCAAAGCTGACTCGGTAGCCTTCTCCATTTGACAGCATTAGGATTTCTCGGGTCTTGCCGGCGTAGTCCACCATTATCTCGAACTTCTCCCGCGCCAGGTGATTCTTAGTCGGATAGTGGACGTAGAACATACCATCGGCAACTAGTTTGCCGTAGTGCTCGGTAGCAGCCTCTAATTCACCACGAACTCTGTCGAATAGGATGTTGCGTATCTCACTGGCCATTCCTGGTTGGAGTTTCTGAAGGATGGACTTCCAGTATCCATAGTGGTCAATGTCTTGTTCAGCTTTTGCAGCTTGAGCACGAATTGCATTCAGCTCTCGCTCCAATTCAACTTTCTGGACTTTGAGTGCGTCAAGCTGATTCACCTTCAGTGCATCCTCCAGGTCGAGGATGTGTTCCCGCAAATCCCCCAGTTGCTTCTCCCGGTGACGTTGCTGGCTGTGCCAGGATGCTACCACGTTGTATCTCTCTCGCACAGTTGCAATGGTGGCAATCACTTGGGAGAGCTGAGCCTGGAAATCTCGACTGCGGTCTGCGAAGACAGCAGACGCATCCTCGTAGTATTTGATAGAGTCTTCCGTGATGTAGTGGTAACACGACTTACAGAAAGAGCCGAGCACTGGACGCTGGCCCAGGAAGCTCAAGTCGCGAATCTCGTTCTCAATCTGTCGCTGCTCCTCGTAGAGCACGGCCAATTCTTGCTGAAGCTGTTCTGGTGTTTCTTGAGGTGGCCGAAGCATCTCTTCTGAAATCTTTTTGAATTCACCTCGAAGCTGGGCTATCTTGAATTCTAGAGCATCTTTGCGGGTATGTTCTTGTTTCTCCGCTTCAGCAAAATGATAGTTGAATTGAGCCATCTGGTGTTGTTTGTGATGTAGCATAGACTGCACCTGTTGCTGGACACCGTAGGCCTGTTGGATGGCCGCATCCCAAGCGGACATATCCGCCAGCATCTTCTTGGAGGCAGCCTGAAAGATGCTGTCGTCGATCAAGTCCCCCAGTGTCTTCGCTCGCTCGGCTGGGTCGGAGTAAAGAAACTTGGTAGAGCCCAAACTGGGAAGCATACAACACGTATTCAGGAAGGTAGAGTAATTCATACCTAACAAACCTTCTAGTTCAGCCTGCAGGGGGATTACGTCAGTTGACCGTGGTTTGCAACCCGGCAGAGTGTATTCCAATTCGTGGCGTCTTCCATAGGTTCTGACAATCTCAAGCCCATCGAAGGTCAACACTACTCGTGCGGTTTTGCATCCATCGTTGATAACGTCCTTGCCTTTGAGAGCAGTCAAAGTCTTACCAAACAAACCCCAGCTAATTGCGTTTAGGATTGTTGTCTTGCCGGCCCCGTTAGAGTCAGTTACGCCTGGGTGGTCTAGACTGCTCCCCAGAATGTGATACACCTGTTGTTCAAATTGAATTGTTAATTTCTCAACGTAGGGACCGAAACCCTCAATTGTAATTGCCTTTAGATTAAACACCTTTGACCTCCGTCAGGTATCGCATTGCAGTGTCTAGGTAGACCTGGTCGAGCAGCCCCTTCTCTTGCAACCAGATGGATAGAATGGCAAACCAGTCATTCTCCTGAACTCCCTCCATTCGGTTGTTGGCAAGAGGACTGCGTTTGAACACCCCCAGTTGCTCAATTGACCACCGAGAGGACTGGCTGTGGAAATGTCTGGCAATGTGCGCCAGGTGCGGATGGACTTGCAAACGGACGTAGTTGTTCGGGTCCTCCACTAGCATCTGCAATTCCATTTTTTGGTTGAGGTCGAATTTGTATGTGATGTATCGAGGCAGTGTTTCTGCTCCCTCAATTGGGACCTTCGTCAATACCGCCTTAGCCCCATTCAGGTCCAGCACGAATACACCTTGGTCGGGCACGTCCCCGTGGGCTAGTTGCATTGGAGCACCCAGGTAAAGGACTTTGTTGAAGTGGAAGAACTGCTGAACGTGGTAATCCCCCATTAGAACAAAGTCCCAAACCCACGGATGGAGATGACTGAGTTTGGTCTTGTGGTTGATAGTGTAGATGTTGCTACTCGATACTGTCCCTTCACTCAGACCGATGTGTGTCATTAGGATTTTGTTGGGGATGGCACAAGCCTGGGCGTGACGTGACATTGCCTCTGCGTGAATAATCCAATCTTCAGCAGGATACCAAGGCAGCATCCATATGCCGTAGCGGTATTGTTGGTCGAAGATTGGTTGGGGTTTATTTACAATGATTAGGTTCTTGTGAAGGCCTTCGAATAATTCAATCAGACTTTTCTCAGGCTCTGATTTGATAGATACTTCGTGATTGCCCCGTATCCAGTAGACCAGCTTGTTACGAGCCATCTTCAACAGGCACTTCCTAAGTGCTGTCAACACTGCGTAATTCACGCCATACTTCTCGTGCCAGGCGTCACCAATCAAAAACACCGCATTGCAGTTTTCTCGGTCAGCCGTCTTATTGATACAGTTGAATAGCTGAATTCCAGTTTTCAACTCTCCGTTTCGACCTTCACGCATATGTGGGTCGGCAAAACACAGGGCTCTCATATGGCAATTTCCCTATTAAGTATACCAGCTATCTCGAAAGGAGAAAGGTCATTTGGTTCTACTCTAGATTTGATGTCTGCCACCTCGACCCCATACCCCATAGACAATCTATGCTGGAGTTTGATAGCCCCAGAAATACCAGCCTTGTCAGGGTCTAACCAGGAGTATACTCTACACGCCAATTCATCTCCTAGACCAATGCTTGACCTGGCAATGTTTCCGATAAACCTTACTTGTGGTGTATAAGGTTCAGACCCACACAAGGCAATCACTAAAACCCGCAAGCGCCCAGCGAATTCAAGCTTGGCTACTTGAAACACGGATAGTGCGTCGAACACTCCCTCAACTACAATTATGCAACTAGGCAGCCAAGAAGCTTCAACAACAGGAGCTAACAGAAACAAGTAGTCACTTTTCGTCATACCTGTTTCGGCTTTCCAACCACCGCCCAATTCTCGAAACATCTTTTTGGGTTGACCAGCATCGTAGACATTACGCAATTCAACTGCCAAACGCTGGTTGGCGATATCCCATAAGAAGTAATGGTGATACTCTTTCCAGATCCCCTTGTCTCCAGATAAAAAGGCAACCGCTTCAGGAGGTAGGTGGTGGGTGAATTCTAATACTACTGGGGATCCAATTGGGCTGGTCACATTAGGAACTTCCCCTGAATAGGTTCGCACTTTGCACACCCGTTTCACACTGCGGAGGTTGTATCGGGCAGGTGGAAGACAGCCCCAGCACCCACCTAAGTGGGAGTAACAATTCCAATACATTTTGGGGCGCTGACATTTAGGGCACACATACAGGCACTCTCCAGCCCTGGTCGTGCTGCCGACCTGTTCTAATTCAAGGTAAATCTCATTCATTGTGCATCCATCCCATCTTCGGTATGCACTTCGAATATGACACAGTTGCTCAGGGTTTGATTGAGCACAGCGCACATAACCTCGAACCACTCGTGAGTGACGGACCACCATTTAGTTGTGGGGTTGTAATCTCGTCCTTCGGGAGGGATGCTCTGTTTAATGGCATCAACAGTGTTGCGATTGTAGGGGAAGGCGAAATGGACCCACTCACCCTCTTCCAGATATGTGCAGTGATCACGCATTTTGCATTACTCCTACTCCAAACAGCGGTAGCGGAGGTAAGTTGGACACAGACATAATAGCCTCCTCAAACTCTTTCTTCTTTTTGCGCTGGCGTGGGTTAGACTCCTCACCAGCAGGGGTGTTGGCTTGTTGGACCTGCGCAGCTTTGGCCGCTTGAGGGAAGCGCCTGGCCCACTCTGGGTGGATGGTGTTGTCAATCAAAGTCACTCCCATTGAATTATCGAATACGAACGACATCGTTTTGAAATTCACTTTGTAGTGTAGAACGAAGTCAGTGTCTGCGGCTTTCACTTTATCCATTACCACACGGAAGTTACCCGCTAGTTTATCCGCCTTGGAACGAGCGAGTGAGTAAAACATATTGCAATGGTATGTAATACCGTGGTGCTCTCCCAGGTATTCGTTGGTTAGGGTCTCGACTTGGTTGCCTGGTCGGTTAGACTGACAACCAATAATCGTTATCTTTTGACGTGACTCCGAATACCCGGCCAAGGAAATGCAGGTGTTGTCGTATTTGTGTCGGGTTTCATCTGTGTTGGAAGTTTTATTGTGTCTGACTACATTGATGTGGTCAACACCAATCAAGTCCACACACCCAGCAACGTCTTCTGGAATTCCTATTTCTAGGTCCTGTTCGTAGCATTGGGCTTCTATCTCTTCAACAATTCGATACAGTTCCCGCGTAGTCATCGTGCCGCGTGGTTGGCGAACTAACCACAACCTATTGCCGATTCCAACTACCCCCTCAATCGCCTTGTTAATTCGATGCTTGTAGATGTCCCGATTGATCGCCCCCTCCTCTCCCAGAGGTAAGTTGGCGACACGGGCCATCATACGAGGGATCATCTCTCGGGTGTTAAGGTCGAGAGCAAAAATAACCGACCTCACCCAATCCGTTTTAAGCACTGGGGTGATGCATTGGTCAGTCAAAACCATTGTTTTACCACCGTTGGTTTTGGCGTGGATACCATTCAGGGTCCCAGGCTTGTAACCACCCCCGGTCATTGAGTCCCAAACAGCACAACCAGTTGTGATACAGTTCTCAGTCAGTTGTAAGATGTAATCCCAATAAGTGTCTATGCGGGACTGGTCGAACACCGGAATGATCTCGCAGACTGAATTCTCCAACATCTCCGGGTCGCGGATGGTCTCGAAGAATTCAAGGAACTCACGTCGTCTTTTGAGACACTCATCCCAATCTTGCCAGGAAGCTGTGACATCCTCCAGGCTTTTCCTGAATTCCTCATTGGTCCAGAAAAAGTGAAACACCTGGTCCAATTCGATGTCTCTGGGATTGGCCCGCATATAGTCTAGTGTCTCGGTCAGTTCGTGTTTCTTTTGGTCCGATAGGCGACCGTGACTGGCTACTGCGTAATACAGCCAACCCCAATGGGCTGTTTTACTATACTTCCCGAAGTAGAAAGCCATCCAATCCCACAGCATTCCAATGGATGAGTTCTCGAATTTGAGGGTGTTGGATTGTTGAAGTATTTTATGGTAGCGTGAATACACTTTTGGGTTAGCAACAAAAAATTTGAATACTTCAAACTCCGTTGTCATCTACGCCGCCATTAAAATGTTCACTCGCAGCATAATTACTTCTGGCTAAGTAGGCAGCGGTGAAGTATTCTTTCAACCAAGCTTTTGCTTCAGGAGACTGGTAGAAGTAATTCACCCAGTCCTGCAGTGTTGGTAGTTTGTTACCCTGGAATGTCCATCCACCCGCGTAGGAGATGTAATTGTTGTTTTTGAGCCAGACAATCTGACCCAACACATCATCACTGCCTAGGTGAAAGAACCAGGGTAGGGCAGCAGTTCTCTTTGGTGGGGCCAGGTTGTTCTTAGAGGTCTTATACTGAATTACTTCTCCCAATGGGAATTCAGAATCAATGCCTTCCTTTTCCGCGTCGGATAGATAGTAATCCAGTTTCCCAGTAGTCAGGTCTACTCGGCAGGTGGCGTAGTGTTTGAGAGCCCGACCTCCAGGGTCTTTCATTGGAGGTGCGGCCATTGGCATACCGGGACGGCGAGGGAGGGCATTCATATCTACAGCGTCCCGGAGTTGATTGCTAGCAATGAAGAAGATGTTTCGCATACCAACCCGCTTCAGTTGTTTCTTTTTGAAGAAGCTGGTCAGGAAGGCGGCCACATTCATCGGTTTGTTCTTGGAGCGCATCCCCAGTTTTTTGTCAGTGTCATTGGGAGCCGGCTCTAGATTTGCCAATTCATCTAACACCACCAGCATCGGGAACTTGTCCACCAATTCAGGTTCACAACAGGAGAGGTCTTCGCAAAAGTCAAGGATGTATTGAAGTGCTTCCTCTAGATCACCTGGGACGTGATACCGGAACGTGTCTGGATTGGTGATGTCGACCCCGCATAGCCCGGCATTATTCGGGTTTAGCCCGCGTTTGCCGTCAATCCATAACACAGACCCACCGGCCCCCTGTGCCTGGGCAGCGCAATTCAGCAGGGTGATGGTTTTACCCACATTCTCACCCCCTCGGAACAGCACCAGTCGCATCCCACTAGGCAAGCCCTTACCCTTGCTAATAGCACAGTCCAGGGAAGCACATCCAGTTGACAACCAAAAGGGTATCTCAGGTGATTCAGTTACATCATATCGAGAAGCATACCGCTTCATTGGATGGTCTGTAATTGATGCATCTGCTTTGGTAGCAGCCACCACCGCTGGGGCGGGTTTCCAGGTCCTCTTCTTGACCGCACCAGCCTTCCTGCGTTTTGGTTTTTCTTCTTCAGACATAACTCCTCCACAACTTGAATTAGGTTAGAATGGGTGGTTCTGTTGCCAAGGCCCGTAATTTGGATTGGGCGGGGTATACGAAGGCTGTTGCCAGGTCGGAGGTGGAGGAGTTTGAATTGCTGGCTGGGGAGGCGACCACATTTGAGGAGCCGCAGCCGGAGGGGCTAACATATTCAACCCAGGAGCTGTAAATGCAACCTGCTCATCCTGCCAGGTAGTGGGGTCGGTAATTCCGTAAGCCTGGATCATATTTTTGCCCCACCAAGAGTTCTGCCACAGGTCACGCTGAAAGTTGTAACTGCGCAGGATAGACTTTTTGAACTTGTTGTTTTGCTGACCATATTTCTTGAGTTCAGGGAACTTGCTGTATGCTTCTTGGAATCCGGGCAACCCGGAGATGTCAGTCGGTGCCTGCAAATTGCCAAACGTGAATATGCCTCGGTCGGGGTTTTGCATCTGAAACCAAGACCCTTTGTAAGGACAGTGAATATTGCTGGCTTTGGTCATTGGGTCGATGGTGGGCATAATCATATTGTTGATTCCACCGATGATTCCATAGGGGTTGGTTTTGCTGACCCCATCTTTCTGACCAATCCACAGTGTTAAATAGATGGGGTCATTGCCAGGACTGATTTCAGTGTAGGTCTTGTCATCCTTTTTGAATTGGGTCTTCTTGCCCAGGACCACAATAGGGAACAAATACGTCCGACAGTAGAAAGGGACGATTTTGTTATAGGCATCATACATTGACTGATCGTTGGTGGACATATGATCGAGATGTGCCCGGTAATCCACGTCAATCGTATTGGCGAGGTCACAGAAGAAACACGGTTTAGCAATCATATCGCCGGTTTGCTCATCCAGCCGCGCACCCAATGAGGATTCCGTGCACAGGCATTCGGTTGGGGTTTTGTCTTCTGGGGTGTTGTCACAACGATGCACAGTGTAGACGTGCATCCCCCGAGGAAGATGTTGGGGGTGTGATACGAAGCGAGCGTAGAACGTCACGTCCCTCTGAAAGAAGTAGTGGTAAACCCGGTCCCAGTATTTGTTACGGCTATTCTCCTTGTCATTGATGGCGCGTTCAGCCTGCACCGAGTATTGTGGGTTGTTCATAAATGAATTCAGATACATACTTCCTCCTAATAGTCGTCTTGTAGTTCTAGTCGTAGGTGAGCATTTCTCTGCCCCTGCAGACCTGGAATAAAGTTGGCTTTTGAGTCTAGACTGTTGATGAATTGCTTTAGCTTAATTACAATTACCTCCGCCCTAACAAATTGTCCATATGCCTCTAGATACCTGGGGTCTGACTTGGCAGCCAGCTTTGCCCGTTCTATTGAGAATGTAACTTGTTCTTGGGATAGTGGGTCGATAGTTCCAATCAACTCCCTAGCGACCAACCCAGCCACGGACTCTACGTGCCCCTTCCACAGCATCCTGTCTCCGATAGCATTGGCCAGTCGCTCAGCAAATTGTTGTCGGAAGTAGGCGTGAGTCCCTTTGTCCTCCAATGAGTTTTGCTTGATTATCAGCCTTCGTCGGTTCTCCTCTGTGATTGGGTCATCCCAATTAAAGTTCACAGTCTTCCTCCTCTGGGTATTCCCAAAGTATCCGCGCTGCCCGGAACCCCACCATAGTTATCCAAGGCCAGTAGTATAATTCAGGTTTCAGTCTCGCTTGCTCTGTGAGGACTCGAAAGAATTCATCCTCTTCCGTTAAGTTGACAGAGACTAGTTTAGATGACGGTATTTTTAACAGGTAGTCGAAGTGCTCTAATTTGAAGATGTGTTCCCCAATCGACCAGTAAAACCCAACTGGTGGTGGCCACTCCCTAGACAGGAAGTAAATGACTAGACCCGGGACTATTACACAAGGAGGTGACTTACACTTGCAAAGCTCTACATTCAGTTTAAGGTAGTCTTCTTTGGTCCCACCCAGGCCGTATAGCTTCTGAGTCCTCAAATCGAAGAATTGTTGGTAGTCCTTAATAAGGCCCATAATTGCCCAGCGCCCTTAGAATCATCCATCCTCCTAATAATTGATTTGGTATCGGGTCTCGTTGTGCAAGACAATGGCAGTAGTGTTGGAACATACACATCTCAGATTCGACTGGGTGTATTACTACCCCAGTCTGAAACCTGAGACGGAAGACATACGGCGGGTCTTTCAGGTTATAGGTAGTCAAGGTCTGTGTCATCTTCCACCGCCAGTCTTTGGCAAAGTATTGATACACGAACCCGGGCACCTGTAATTCAGGTGGCTTAGATATGTCGGAGGAGAAGAACCTTCTTCGCTCAGCCTCTGTTCTCTGAATGTTTGGTTTAACTAGGATGCCAAACCATTCAGAATACTCCGATACGTAGGCCATTACTGAAAGAACAACTCCAGAATTTCTGGAAGAATTGAGTAGTCAATCTCCTTCATATCACCATCATAATAGGTCTCACCTATTTTGAATTCACCTCGCAACGGGTTCTGGTCGGGGTGGAATAGTTGGTAACCAACCTGCCCTAGTAACACGGGGGAGTATAGGATGGTGGCGATCACATTGACCCAATACTGGTGGTCCTTCTTGGGGACAGAGAACAGTAACGCGTCGTGAATTGTCAGGTGTTGTTTGATAGCTCGGAATTTTGGGTGGATCATTTGCAGTCGCGTTAGGTTCACCATACCTGCATTGTTGATCCAAGCCGCCTTACCCTGGACGGTGAAATTGTCGGCAGCACGTATCTCGTGAGCATCATTGCCAGTCAACCCGAGTTCTTTCTCCAATTCATAGGGAAGCATCCAAAAGTGTTCTTCCCGTTTGTAATTGTAGGTCTTACTGAGTTTGAATATCTTAGTTCCACCTGCCAGGTTGTGAATCGGCAACCCCATCAACACCCGTTCCCGAGTCTCTGCATACATAATGTGGAATTCAGGGAAGTGGATTCTAAAGAAGTCGTTATAAAGCTGGTAGGCTTCTTGCTCAGAACAATTCAAGATGTCACATAGAACACGAGGGTGTTGCCCATAGTTGATGGCTAGTAGGATGTTGTTCTTGGCCAGGTTGCGCTCGGCCTTAGTAATGTCTGGGGGTGCTTTCTTTAGGAAGGGACTGCCAACTGCCAGATACCAGTCGCCGTAGGGATTCTTGGGCTCTCGACAACCGAGCAGAAACACGTCCTTAGCCTTCTGGCAACCACTCATCCAGGCCCGCACAACAGGTTCAATGGTCTTCAAGTCACCATTCACCAGTAGGTGGTCGTCATCCACGGCACGATAACCTCGGCGCACGATGGCCACGATTTCCGGGTTAATTCGGGCTGGGATATTCTGCACGTTTGGCTCTGAGGAGTAGCGCCCACCGTGGCCGACACCCTCTGCCGTTTTAGTGCCTGACACCTTTTGGTTTGTGGTCGATTGAGAGAATTCACTACGAGCGATTTTGAAGTTCGCGTGTAGGTGGTAGCGGCACGGTCCCGGAAGTCCGAAGTCAAGAGGCATTGAGATGTGTTTGCTAATCAGGTCACGCAATTCGCGAATCTTCTCAAGCGCCTTGAATACATCTCCGATGTGACCTTCGATATTCTGGAGGATGTGAAGGTTGGGTTGGAATTGGAATAGACCAGTCTCGGTGCGTGAGAACTTCGACTCATCCAGCCCTAGGTTCTTGATGATATTTTCGATTAGGCAATGCATCTGAGGGCCAGACTTCACGTTCAGCTCTGGTCGGGGTTGTCCGTTTTTGTCCAACCTTCCGGTATACCAAGCCAGTGGAGATGAATTAACAAACCCTTCCAGATATTCAATCATCTGATTCTGCTGAATTAGTTGTGACTGAAAGTATGTGTTGTCGAAAGGCAATCCTTGCAAAGACAGGATAATTGATGAGATGACTTCCCATTTCTTGAAATGGTAGGACATTTGCTGAAAACCTTCGTGTGAATTTGGGTTCACCTGGGCATCTATCTTTGGCAGCTCGACCCGCATTACAACACCCTGAGCATTTCCATCCCTAGCCGCATATAGCTCCAGGAGTTCGGGGGGCAAGTCGATATAGTCTTTGATGTTGTGTTGTTTCCTATACTCGTCTATTTCAAGAGAGTAGTCTGGCTCTTTGGTGTATTTCACATACAGGCCCTTGAGCCCATTACCCAGTGAGCCCTGGTCCCAGCAAAAGTTGAATAGGAAGCTATCCTCAAAAGCATCTGTGTAGTCTCGAATTGAATCCTTCATACTCTTGGGGAATCGAGCAAGAGCATTGAAGAACCAGAAGGCAGTCTCGATTCGCAGGTTGGTCTCTTCTCCTACGTGACAGATCAGTGTAGTGAAATCGAATTGCAAATTGGAACCAAAAATTGCGGGTGGCCCTTCTGGATCGTGAAACAGTTGGCCGATGATGAGGTCAAAGATAACTCGCTTAGAGAGTCCACGGGTTCGGAACACGGCGCATTGAGACTGGCCGAACTGATTCGTATACTCCAGAACGTAAGCAATGATCTTTGAATTGGGGTGCTGGTTCGTTCGCTTGAAATAATCATCTGGGTTGATAGAAACCTCAGTGTCGAAGCATACAGCATCTGCCAGTTTGTAATGGCTACGAGCGAACCACTCTTTGGCCATATACAGGTCAGCATCTGAATTCATTGGAATGATTTCGTAATTGACAACGGGCTTCACGTAGGTCTTATCTGCCAGTCGCTTAGCGAAGAAGAAGGTGTCACAATATTCTGGGCGGAGGTCGCGGCCGTGGTAGTCACGGAACGACATATGATTGCTTGGCTCAAAAATGACAAGCACAGGAATTTCCCAGTCCCCTATTTTGTAGTAGTGAATTGTCTTGGTAGCCTGGGTCAGTGTTAAGTGGGTTTTAGGGAACAAGGATTTGAATGCAGCCAGACCACAAGCGATTACACATCCGGGCTCACTGTCGGGCCCCGCATTGGTAAGCTGCGCAAGTAAGCTGTTAAACCAGATGTTGCATTGCTGGTATGTGTTGGATAGTTCCTTACCCTTCAGTTGGAAATCTGGCTCACACAACACTGCTGATGTCAACCACACCGGGTTGGTGATTACGCCGCAGGCATCCTTCAGGAATTGATTGGGTCCATCTTGTGGGTTGGCAAAGCCGCCCGAGGAATCTGGCATATGGGTAATTACAACAACCGACCTACCAGAACCACTATTGGGTATGAATTCAGGTTGGCTTTTGTAATACGCGGACTTTCTGTATAAGCCGCAGGACACACAGGGTTCGGGATACCCTAAAACATCATTCACAGTAATACCTCCAAGACAAATAAAAGGCTGGGCCCCGAAGGACCCAGCCAGTCAACTTACTGAATCTGACCCGTGGCCGAGATTCGGTTGTTTCGGTGCCAGATTTCCAGAATTACCTCGGCAGGGAAGTTGTTCCCCTGCTTGGCGAATTCACCGGAGTAGAAAGCAGCCGTCTGTTGCGCAGGATGGCCCAGAGCCTGTTGAGCACAGGTGAGGATCATTGCCTGTTGTTCCTGTCCCAGTTGGTTCTGAGGAGCAGGAGCAGCCTGTTGTTGCTGTTGGGCAGGAGCAGCAGAGGCGGGTTCCTCGAACGACTGAGCGAGTTGCTGAACCAACCCTGCCAGGGACTCAACGGCCTGTTGTAGGCTATTGAGCCGCTGGGACATCTCCTGGTTGGCCTTGGCACTGCTGCTGGCCAAATCGGTCAACTGTGCAAGCACAGGTGACAGGTCTACGTTAGCCGGAGCGGGCGCAGCCGGCGGGGCGAACCCAGGTCCGGGAGTGGGAGGTGCTGCAGGTGCACCAAAAGCGGGAGGTGCTGCAGGAACCGGAGGCTGAGAGGTTACCTGGGGAAGTCCGGCAGGGGCTGGTGCCGGAGCACCAGGCATTGGAAATCCTCCGGGAGCCGGCGGGGCGAACCCAGGTCCGGGAGTGGGAGGTGCTGCAGGTGCTCCAGGCATTGGAAAACCAGGCATTCCTCCAGGAGCAGGGGCTGGCATTCCTACTTGTGCGGGGGCTTCAGTGTTTTTGCGTCTGGGTGGCATTTGTTGGGGTCCTTTCCATTTCACGTTGTTAACAACTTTCAGTTGGTTGGTCGGAGTATTACTGGGAGAGGTCTTGGTTCTCCTTCTTTAATCGATCAGGACTTTTCACATTTTTTCTGGGGTCCTTTCTGGGGTGGTTGGAGGCTTTGGTGAATTCAAAAGTAGTCATCCTCACTTTCAGGAATATAGGTTGGAGTGAATTTGCCCCCTGTGGGGTTGAATTACGCCACACGACACTCACTTACGTTCTACCGGGCTTCCACTAACACCTATATACTATGTATATAGGTGTTACCAGCAGCCCTGTGTCGTTAGTGGCGTGGGGAGGTAATTCAAGTGCAAAGAGAGCAACCGTCAGCTCCAAAAGCGTTATATTCCCCCGAGACTTGTGTCAAGTTGAATTACGATTATTCACGAACATCATCGGGGTGAATTTAGAGTGTGTTTTCAGGGTCTCCACTTTACCCTCTCCAGTTGTCAGAAGACCTGAGAAATACTCTTTCTTGCGGATGTGATTCAATGTCATAATCTCGCAGGAATCTGAATGAAGCAAACAGATGATTGTGACTGGGTTGGTCTGCCCGATACGATAGCCACGGTCTAGTGACTGTGCCCAGCGAATTCGGCTTGGGTGAATATCCCAGTAGATGAACACGGATGCTGCAGTAAGTGTCACACCCTGAGACCAGATGGCGGTATTCGCAATTAAGATGTCATACTTCCCAGCCTGGAAGTCTTCCTTAATTACCTTTCTTTCGTCCTTGTCCACTTGACCGTGGGCAGTCACCACAGACTTGCGTGGTAAAGCGTGTCTGACCTCGGTAGCAAGCCATTCTATGGCCCCTGGGAAGGAGCACCAAACGACGCATTTTTGGCCACCTGCATCGGATAGCAGGGAGACCAACCTCTCCAGTTTGTAGAGTGGTCTCAGGTCTGCTTTTGATGAGTGTAATTCAGGTAACAGGTAGGGGTAAGTCGTCACCTGGTAGAGACGGATGAACCGTGCCGCGAATGAATCAATCTGGTAGTCATCCAGTTCATTCAGTTGTGACTCGAATTCAAATCTGCTCTTGTTCCAAAGTTCCTCGTAACATCTTCGATGGGCCGGCGTCATTGGAACTAGGTGAATGATCGGTCCGGTAAGAGGTGGTAGGTCTTTGGCTACTTCGGTCTTGAGCCGGCGCAGAGCGAACAAGTTGCGAATGTGTGCAATCGACTTGCACTTCTCTTCCGACCATCGGGGGGTAATGCCATCGGCTTCGGTCAACCCATCTGTCAGGTAGCTCACCCAGGCATCAAGACCCACCTCTTCTTTGTCAGCTTGTCGAGTGACCAGTGCATACATTGCCCAGTAACTGTCGGGCATATTGGCCACCTCGGTTCCAGACAGAGCCCAGAACGTGGAAGCTTGTGTGCTGAGTCGCTGCATCCAAAGAGACTGTTTTGAATTATACCCTGCCAAGGAATGGGCTTCATCACACACAATTAGCGGGTGCTTGCAACCGCGTAGGAATTCAACAATTCCGTCACGGTAGTTCTCACGCCAAACTTTTGAGTATGTGATGACCCAGATACCAAGTAATTCAGCAAATTTTTTGGTTAGTGCTTTGGGGGAATCAATGATGTGAATTGGAATCTGCCAATGCTCTTTGGCCATTCGTGCCCATTCGTCGGCCACTTCAGACTGGGGCACACACACTAAAGTTCGCTCGGCCATCCCGTAATTTTGCACCATCAACTGTCGGGCCGTCAAAACGGATAGGGTGTTGTGAGTTACCACTTCACCATCGGTGATGTAAAGTCGGTAGGGAGAGTCAACTGAGATACACCGCATTGATGCTTTCCTGTCGGTTTTTACGATCATTTCGATCCTTCTCACCTTTTTTAGTTTTTCAAGGAATTCATATCTGCTTGGTCTGTTGTATTTTTCCAAGCGCCGCTTGAGACGGAAGGGCAGATATTCTGGCCCCATCCATATGTAAACACGGTAACTGCCACGATGCTTGTTCGGTTCGAACTTACTCCAGCAATAACCGCCTAATGATCTAACGATGAATTTGACATCCTCACACAGCCTGGGGGAGGTAGTTGTGTATTTGATGGAAGTTGCAGAAGCTTGTGTCCCATCCGTATCGAGCAGCCCTTGAAGAACAGCCAATCTAGTTTGGGCACATCCAAACTTGTATTTGTTGGGGACAAACTTTTCCCAAGCTCGTTTGCCTTTGAGACCATTTGCTGAAAGTGCTAGTTTAAATTTGGGACAAGTAACACTCCAGTCGTATTTGGACGAGGCTTTTTTGATGCTGCCATCGACCAACAATTCACTGAATACTTCGACCATCTCGGAGTCACTGGTTGTCAACGTGTCACAACTAGACCCATCCCCCAGGTAGGCCCCCAACAAATAGGGGTGCAAGTTTCTGCTCAGGTTTTGGTGTAAGTCCATAGTGGCGTTGATGTGGTATAGGTGGGTTTGTTCGAGGAACTCTTTGGGCTTACGAGATAGCTCTTCTGTGGTATATACATTTCCGTAAGGACCCAACATCCATAAATGGTCTGCACAACATTCAACAACTTCCTCATCTTCGGTGTGCAACTCCCAAACCTCTTTGATACCCTGGGGGAATATGCCCGACACTTTGACAGGCTGACCGCTTATTGGGCACATCACCTCGTCACCAACTTGAAGGTCTCCAATTTGACGCCACCCATTGGGACACAACACTTTTGAATGCAAAGGCTGTGCCTTTCCCAAACCCATATCGTCCCCCAGTAACAGGTCACCCGACATTAGGGCAGCAACCGCTTGCTTCTGGTAATCGCGCAGGATTGTCCCGCCGGGCAGCTTGAGGTCTTGCAAATAGGGATGCGTATCCCTCCAGTCAGACCCTGGAACTTTGTTTGCGGCTACGCCTAATTCACTAAAGGCTTCGTGGGCGCTGTGGGAACATCCGGTTGCCTGTAGGTATTGATAGGCACCCCACCAGAACACCTCTGGGATACCGATTAGGTGATCCCTAGTCACTCCGAAATACCGGTCCTTCAACCGAGCAAGTTGCACTCCGCTAACTCCCGAAATAGGGATCATCACCTTTCGAAGTTCTTTGTCATATGGTGGTCTGGTGGGTTGGCCTAGCATTACTTTGATTTCCTCTCCCGGACGAGTTCATACTCACCCGTTTCCGAATTGTAAACCGAGACCAACTTCCCGTGGTCCCGTTCCTGGTAGTATTTCAGGGTGTTGTTTGGTATCGGGCTCTCAAGCACAAGCCTTCGTAATTCACTGGGAGATATGTGCTTGAGCGCCCATTTGATGAGCCGATGACACAGCCTAGCATAACTGAAGGTGACGAACCCGAGTTCTTCTCTGACTCGTTTCTCAACCTCATTGTGTGTAGCTAGGCTGGTGTGTAATCGGTAGGTGTATTTGTGAATTACTTGGCGAGGGTTATTTCCGTGGTCTGACAAAACACTCATCTGCCAATTCACGTAGTTCTTGGGTCCTGGTGTAATACACGAAGCGCCCAAGTTTCTCGCGTTCGATCCACTCCCAGTTACTCATATCCTTACAGGTATTTTCGGTGGTGTGCTCCGACCAACAATCCCCCGGAGCATTGAATTTGAAGTTTTCCTTGACCAAGGTGTGGACTTGGGCTGAAGTATACTCCTTGTCTTTTTCCATCAAGTTGAAGATGGTAATCCACTTGGAGTATTTGAGCTGAGGATCTTTGATCATCTTCAGCTTCTCCTTGATATCCATCGTGTAAGTTTTATTCTCCCAAGGCATTTTCCATCTCCTTTCTTGCGCGTCTTGCACACAGTTCTTTCTGAATTACGTCCATAATGTCGGGGTTGTTCTCTATAGCGGTGCTAGCTTCGTAGAAAAATCTTACCAACTTATTCAGATCCCGTTCTTCTATGTATACGGAACCTCCATTATTCAAACTTAGTCTAGCTCCTTCGCCGGGCCCACCGTAGTAAAAAACTAATTGTCCAAGTTTGACAATTTTACCGATTTTGACTTCAAAATCCCGGGAGTCATCGTCCTCCATTACATCATCCTCCATTACACACCTCCAATGTGGTGAATTGCCACCAGGCACACCAGAAAGGTCAGAAAGAACAGAGCGAACTGGAGACCGTTGAAGAACTCACCATCATCCGTCCGTCTTACCGTCCGAGTGTTGTTGAATTGACCGAATGGGTTCATTGGGACACCTCCGCTTCCAGGGTTGCAATCTCGTTGTAAAGGGCCGCAAGGGCCCGCAGTTTTTCGCGGGTCACCTTACGCATTATTGCACCTTCTTCTTTCGGCCGCCCTTGGGGTTGGCTTTGTCGATCTTTGCTGCAGCCACGGCCGCTTGCAACAGGGTCGTGTTGGCAGGCAATTGGTTAATTACCTGGTTGATGATGGCGTTCGCAGACAACCCTGGACATCCCCAGTAATTCGCACACTCGACCACCCAGTTCGCCATATGTTGGGGGATGGTCACTGTGGTTCGGGTGTTTTGGACTTCAGACATAATTACCTCCTAGTTGATTTCACAAAGTTGTTTGGGTTCGGGTAGTTCGTATTCCTCAAACAGTTGGCAAACCCTTGGCAAACTGCTCGGACTTATGGGAAAAAGTGGAATTACTTTTACGACGTGGATAGCCTCCTTATACCCTAGTGGTGTGTTAACCATTGGGCGGTCAACCTTGATGGAACTGCTGACGTAAGGACTGGAGTCAGGACACCATCCTATTTCCCAGGGGGCCCACTTAAACCAGTCTCCCCCATCCGGTTCTTGTCGTCCTGATTCAATTGCTTCACGCAATCCAGTCACGGTCCGCATAAAGGGGTAACCGATGATTTCTTCGGTGAAGGGGTGGGCAAGATATTTGATAATTAAGAATTTCACGGAACCAGCACCTCCCAAACATCAACGGATGCCTTGGCAACCTCAAGGTCACAGAAGAAGAAGTCAACAGGCGGGACCGGTGAATGGTCACCTACGTTTCGCACCCAATACACGGGGCCACGATGATAGGGCCGATAATTGATGAAGATTTGTTGGCTGTTTTTGGTGTATCGAATCATTTTTACCTCCAGTAATATTTGTTGGGACTTGGACTTACTCAGTCGACTTCTTGGCTTCTTCGGCTAGTATTTTCACGGCTTCATATATTTCGGTGGCTCTGAGCAAATCTCGAAAAGCGAGACGGGTTTTCTCATCTAACGTAGTCGAGGATTTTTGGCCTTCTCTAATCTCTCGCAAAAGAGCCGAAGCTTTATCCTCAGCCTCCGAGTATTCAGTGAATGCAATCTTCTTCGCACCATCCCAGTTAACTTGGGCGAATATTTCTGAGAAAAGTTTCATTGTTGCACCTCTACTTTCTTAGGTTGCAACCGTCCACAATTCACCGTTGATAGTGACGTGTTCAATGCACCATTCGACATCTTTCTTGCGGGAGAACCCGTCTTTGCCCTGGAGAATCCACAAGCCTGGGCCTACTAGGTAGCCGTCACGCACACGTTCAGCCCAAACTACACTGCGACCATTTCCTTTTCGACACGAACCACTTCCTCTGCTAAGGGTTTCGAAGTGGTGTCGGGGTATCACCACTTCTGGACCTTTTTCGAAAGTTGCACACTCTCCCAGTTTGGCGAATTGGGTGTCACTAATCTTGGGGTCCTCATATGCGGCCAGCAGCAGTTGTTTGCGCTCGTTTGACAATTCAGGCCAAGCTTTGAAAGTGGTATTTCTGGCAGCCATTACCCGGGTATATCGCGCATCCGTAGATTCTTGTTCTCGTTTCCAAGGGGAGTCCGAGTGAAATTCGATTTCCATCCTACACCTCTAGCTCTCTGAGAATTGCACCGTTCTTCTCGGCGTATGCCCGCATAGCTGGCATTTGCTCAGGCCAAACTAGGTAGCCGATGTCATTATTTCCCCGGTCTAGTTTCCCAGTGAATTCGCAGTGATAGGGTAAGACCTCCTGAAAGTTGAGAGGAAGTTCACCGAAGTCTTTGTCATTGCGGGTGAATTGGATTTTGACTCTACGCATATTTACCTCCTATAAAATAGGCCCCAGGTGTTACCCTGGGGCAGTTGGTTGTTAGTTGGCAGCCATCACTAGCTGAACCGCTTGCTTGACCATTTGGTCACCGTTCGTGTCGTGCAGCAGTCGGCGAGCGTGGCGCTCCTCATTGAATCGTCCCTCTGAATTGAGGTGTGTAACGAAGTCAGTCACCGCATTGAGCGCAGCCCATCCAGTGTTTCTGAAGTTGGCCAAGTCCGCTGCATTGAATGCTTCGTATAGCAGAGAACGTCGCTCATCAACCAGGTGCTTCATTCGGGTTGATGCATCATCCGGCAAAGGCACCAGGTTATTCACAATGCCTGCCCATCGTTGTTCACTAATGTGAATCTTGACAGTATCTTCAGCGACCTCCTTCAGGTATTTCAGCCCGACGTTGCTGGCCCGCATTAATTGTTCGGCCTTAGCCCCCAGGTTTTGAATCGATTTGGTGTGACGGCCCATAATCTTGAACTGCTCCAAGATGGCCGTCATACCATTCTTGCAAACCAGTTTCTCGAAGTTGACGGAGACACGCGCCGCAGAGGTGCCATCGTGTGAATTCGACACATCAACGAAGCCCATCACGATGTCATCAATGATACGCTCCTCGGCGATTTTCATTCGGAAATTCACGAACCCACCGGAAGGTGAGACGTAGGCCCGATGATACTTGCCATCCTTTCCAGCCAACACTTCGCAAATGCGCAGGGCTTCTGGGTTCTGAAGCGGAGTGTATTTCGAACCCACGGTGGCAATGAATTCGCTTCGCTTTTCATCTTTCCACAGGGCTACCGTGCATTGAGCATCAGGGGTCTTGAGCACCTCACCTGCTTTCTTGTAATACACCGGGGAGGTAACCACAGTGTAATTCGCCTTGGGAATTTGCAGGGCTTCGTTGAAGTTTTCGGCCTTGGAAATATCCACACCGAATTTGCTGAGGGTGATGTTACGGTTCAGGGTTTGCATTGGTTTGTTCTCCTTTTATTGTTATGGTTATTTTGATTTTCTTGGTCTTGGGCTTGATCGGTTCTCCGTTTAAGTAATTTCTCAACAGGGATACAATCAGACCAGACAAGTTTTCATTGCTGATTTGGTCGAAAAGGTGCTCATCTTCTGGTTTGACGTAAAAGTTTTTTCTCACAAGAAGATTATATCCATCTGTCTTAGACTTACGTAATTGTTGTCACCGATGATGATATGGTCATCGACATTGATCGCGAGCAATTGACCAGCTTGCACTAGGCGCTCGGTCAACATCCTGTCCTCTCGTGAGGGAATAGCCTCGCCCGAAGGGTGATTGTGGGCAAGTATGATTGAAGTTACAGGTATTTCTGACTTCAGGGCAGGGCTGAAGACCTCGCGAGGATGCACCAGGGTGGCCGTGGCTGTGCCGATACTGATATTTTCGATGAACAGCAACCGCCGCCGCCCGTCCAAATACAGGGCGAAGAAGTGTTCTTTGGTGCCGCCGTTTTTGAGGAACGGATATTTTGCCAGCAATGTGGTGTAAGTCAAGTCGGGAGATGTGATTTGAGGTCGGTTCTCATAGCTGGGGGAATCCTCACACGCTTTGAGGATTTCAAGCATTTGTTTGCTCAGTTTTTGGAATTCAGTGTCAGACATAATTACCTCCTACTAATTGAACGTGCCGGCATCTTTGATACTCGGCGTCTAGTGTTACTGGCGACGGTGTTGGTTAGAACCTCGCGTTTTGGTGGTCATAGGCCCATTGGATGAGACGGTCACTCTCATCCCAAGCAGCTTTCTGGGAGTAGTGTTTGAATTCGCTTGGTTCCCAAGCGTAACCCTCGAAGGACACCTCGCCTATTGCGTAGACGGTGCGCCCCTCGGGGTCAGTTGATTTCCAAAGCACACGAGCAGGGAAGATACCCTTGCCCTTCTTGCGCTTAACAATTTCCGGCATCTTGATACCTTTCCGCTAGGTCACCCCAGCAACCGATTCGAATTTTTGAATTCCAATACAACACGGTGACGTTGAAGGAGTCGCCTGTGTTGACGTATTCACAACGTAGCTTGCGCCCATCCTTACGCAGAAAACAAGACTCCGTTCCACATCCTCGCATAATCTTGTCGGCATAGCTGAGGATGTCTCGAACGCTAACATTGCGTGAAAGAGCACCAAAAGTATGTCCACTTTGCCAGTTGCGACACATTTGGCGAAGTTCTTTGGCTTCTTTTTCGGTAATTGGGGTTGCCTTGGTTGACAAGGATTCCACAATTTCTTTCAAGGTCATATTGGTTACTACTCGCATTTGATGAACTCCTCAAGTGACGTGAATTTTGAACTGTCCTGATACTTCTTCAGGTATTGTTCGACTGTGGTGTAATCCTTCCACCCCTCGCAGTAACTGGGGGGTGTAGCATAGAGCGCCTTACGCACGTCTTCGGCAGTCTTTGGTTCGTGGGGGTCAACCTCTAACTGCCAACCCGAACCACAGGTCAGGCTGTGCCCCGGGTTGTAATTGCCGTGCAGTGTTCCGGCACCCAGGCCAGTGAAGCTGAAGCACATAACTCGGGTGTGTGATTCATCCGTGATGAATCCGTATTCACCCCGACTGAATTTGCCGTTAGCCAAGTATACCTCGAACCCGAGGGATGCAATGTGCTTGGCAAACTCCAAGCATTCTTTCTGGTTACGCTCCCAACTACGCATTGACCACCTCCCACGTAGAACTCCTTGGTCCTGGAAAAATTCGCCTATACGTGGTATCATTCACCACCATCAAATGACACAGGCTGTAAGATGCATCACACGCCCCAGTTAGACGGCGCATTTTGTAAACTTCAAAGGCTTCTTCGACTACAGGTTTCGAATTCTCTGGAGTGAAGGAAAAGCGGTCAAATACCCGACCAACCTCATCCAGAACTGAAACGGAAACACAATCATTGATCATAACAAACACACTCCTCGCTCTCTAAGTGGCCACACACTTCGCAGTGTTGACCATCGGTCTCGTAATCAGTGAATGTTTCAATCCACTCTAATTCAAAGTCAGTATGCCCGAGTAATTCCCTGGCTTCGTTGTAGTCGTAGACACAAATTGCTTCGCCCGTAGGCTCCAGCAAATATTCTTTTGTGTTGGGTAGGAAGATGTTGTAACGGTGTCGGTTGTTTTTCACGCGAACACCTTGGATTTGGTGGCTTCTTTTTCTTGAATACAATACCGAGGTTTGACACCTCGGTATTTTACATATCCTCTGCCTAGGTAAATTCTCTCATCATCACACCCCCAAGGGTCTGTGTCAGTGTATACCCGAAGGTGGGACTCATTTCTTTCATCTCTCAGAAGCTTTCGCGCAATAGGAAGCGCAGCTTCTAGGTTAGAAGCTTGGAAATTTATGCCAGTTCGATAACTGGCATTTAGTTCCCACCCGTAGCCAAACACAGACGGGTCACAGTCTAGAGAAAGTATTTCAAAGGTTCTCACTTGGTTACGACCCCCACAATCACTTGATCTAGGTGGTCACCAACAACACGAACGACTAGGCCCGTGCCATTCATACAGATACCGTTCCACCCTTCCAGCCCTTCAGGCGGGCCGCCCGGGCAATGAACAGGGTTGTGAAAACTGAGGAATTCGTTAAGGCTCCAAAGAGTCTTTTTGTAATTGAAGAACAGACGACCTTGGTCGTCTGAGAGGATGTCACGGGGGACATTGTTGGTTTTGACCTTCATTGAATTAAACCACCTTTCATAAATAGTAAGCGCCCAGGAAGCATTGACTCCCTGGGCGCGGTAACACTGGGAAGGGTCTTGGCTACTCGACGAACCCTTCCCAATTTTCAAACTCTTCAAGTTCGCCTTTCGCGTTTGCCCAAACATTGATTCGTTCGAGCACCTCGGCTTCAATCCAAGTGATACCGAATTCACTTGGGTTGGCGGACCCTTCGACTCGGTGGGAAAGGTCATTCAAGAATTCGGCGAGGTCTTGCCTGGCTTCTTTGAATCTTTCAATCAGCCCCTCGGGGGGATCCTCTGAGATCCATACCCGCCAAGTTGGTGCCGCGAAGGCAAGACCACCTTCACGCAGGAAGAACCGTCCTTCTTCGTCTTCCTGCGGGTTGGTTTCGTAACCCCGCAGGATAAGGGACAACCGACACAGGTCGGTATTCGACCCAGAAGGTTTCCACACCTGAGCGAGGGCCTTGATTTGGACCTCTTGGAGGTCCGCCATCTCGGTGTCGGCACCGCCCTCGTGTAGCTCCTCCAGTCTAGAACTGGCCGCAAACTTGATTGACATAACATCCTCCTTGTAATTCAAAAGGCCGAAGCCTTCCTTCCTATTGTGGAGCAAGTGGATAGTCCCAACCTTCTTGGAGGAAGGAACGCCACTTGTAATTCACAACAGGGTGAGGAAGAGCCTCGACCCAGGTTAGGTTGACTATCGGTTCGCCACAGACGTAAGCCGCGCCGCTATTGTTTCGTGGAAGATTCTCATAAGGATTCTCCACAATCCAAAGCAGTTCGCCATCTTCGACGGCCCCAATAGTTCGAAGTAAACACCACATTGGATGCCCCTTCATTGATGAATTAGGCCCCTAGTTATGGGGCAAACTGGAACGCCATCGGGTAAAGGGGGAAGGCGCGTCCCCTTCTAATATCTTTGGCAAGCTGGTTTAATTGCACCAAGCCAGCCCACAAAGCCACCCCATTTTGGGGCTCTTTCTATGTCATCCCCGCGAACGACGATGGCATAGTGACCTCTCAGGAGGTCATAAAAGATAGCATACCTGCGGACAGGTAGTCTAATTGGAGTTTTCATACCAATTCAACACACACTTTCCCAGTGTGAATTAGCCAATAATCAAGGCCATTCACACTGAAGGCGCAGTTGTAATCCCCTGCGCAGAAAATAGCGAACCGAGATGCAACAGACATCCCGGTTCGGTTGAAGCTGAAGAATGCTTGGGGATCAAGCATTCGACACCCCCGCCGCTTCGAGCACACTGCGGATGTCCGCCCTGAGTTCGCTCAGGGGGTTCAGCTTTGAATACAGGCGATTGTAACGCCTGTATTCAAATTTCATATGCGCGATGATGTCTCGCGCATCCCTTTCTTTTTGGTTTAGTTTCTCCCGGAGGCGGACCACCTCTGGGTGTTTTGCTGAAGGGGCGAACCCTTCAGCCTTTGCTTCCTTGCGGGCTTTTCGGTAGGCGGCCCGCAAGGCCGCTTGAAATTTGAAGTTAACAGAAAGTTCCCGCAGGAACTTCCCACCCGCAGAATTCTGCGGGATTCTCAGCGAGAACAGCGCGGCCCGCTGTTCTCTTTGGTCAACTATGAAGTTGAGGTAGCCGTCAGGCAACCCCAACATATTTTGCATCGAAGCGATTTCCGCTTCGATGGGGGCAATGGCCGTAGACAATTCGTCTACGGCCGCTTGCAATTCGGCCACGGCGGCCGGCGAAAGAGAAATTGAAATCATAACGAACCTCCAACGAATATGAATTGTCATTCTTAGCGTAACCCAGGACGCCCCACGGGGAGGGGATGACATAGCGTCCCAATGACCAACACTTAGTAACACTAGGCACGGTGTTGGTCACCCGCTGTCCAGTGTGGTGAATTAAGCTTTGACCACCTGAACAGGGCCGCTTCTGTTCGGGCAGCTATTGATTCGGCCTCGCACAAGGCGGGGGTCAATATGCAGGCCCCCGCCGTAGGTCTGTTCTATTGCAGGCCGGCCCACTAGGGCCCACTTAATGCAAGCCCCTTCGGGGAGCGTCGTGCTCCCCTCGGGTAGGCGCGGGCCCGAATAGAGCCCCGCGAGGAGCAGGTGCTCCCCGCTATGAAGCAGGTCAGCCGCTAGGCTGACCCTGTTTTCGGGCACGTCGCGCCCGAGAAGAGAAGAAAACAGGGCCGCCGTGTCGGCGTGACCGACGGCGCTGTGACTCTCATAGTGCTTGAGGATGTCGGCCGCTTGTTCGGCCGAAAGTTCCTGAATGCTCAGTAGGCCTTGCTCCTGAGCATTCAGGAGCAAGGCTCCTGGTAGGGCGTTGGTAATGTAAATCATAGTGACTCCTAAGCACGGCCTGCCACGAGGGTCAGGGCTTACGCGCAAACTAAACTTGAATTATGCAATTAGTCACACCAAAGGTGTGTGCCCCTCACGCCACGGGCAGGCTTGCATTGTGTGAGGGATAAAGGGGCCGAAGCCCCTAACCACAGTAAGATTCCGTGTCGAGGTTATACCCGACACAGCGTTCCCAGGGACGACCGGAGCCACACTGGCAGGGCCGTCCCTGGGGAGGGACGGGGACGGTCTGCAGATGAACAGGCCGTCCCCCCACCAGGCAAGAGGAATCTACCGACAGGTAGGCTCCTCCTTGGTTTTCATAGCTGAGCCGGGCCAGAAGGCCTGGCTCATTCGCAATCAAGAGGAGGATGCGGATGTCGTGACCCCACACCCTCCGAAAATTACACTGACTGCCTTCCCAAGCAATCAGCGTCAAAGCTTCTAACATTAGACCACCTTTCACCCTCGAAGAGGGAACTTGAATTACCCAACGTGCGGTAACACTGGCGAAGGTGTTGGGCAGAACCCACACCAGTGTTTGAATTCAACCTATTGTAATTTGTGAAGGTTTGGGTTGCATATGCTGGCCCTTCGCTCGCGCATAATTCAAACCCTCACGAATTACAATCAAGTGAACTTGATATCACACCTTCCAACCGTAACCCTGTGGAAGGTTCAGGGGAATCACCCCTGGAGAAGACGCCGTGGCATCATACCCCTCAGCCCGTGCCTGTAGAGTATGCAGCATCTTCCCCAGGGTCAGCACAATTATACGTGTTGTGAACGGCATAGTTAGGCCCATATGCAGGGCATCCAACCTTGACTTAACGCAGTGTTGTCTTAGCCGACCATATCCTACGCCAGTATCAAGGGTTAATTCACAGCTTGTCCGCATTCGCCTTGTTCAGTATGTGAATTATGCTTCCGTTGGGATTCCACCTGTCCCTATGGAACAGGCTTCCTCACCTCTGTGCAGGCCCCTGGCTGTTTGAAGTCAGAGG
>Ga0315903_10000425_pt1 | contig 63547 bp, 60 predicted proteins | sample LakEriMetagenome_7_FD_203524 | JGI IMG/M metagenome (GOLD analysis project Ga0315903, IMG submission 203524) | Freshwater fungal communities from buoy surface, Lake Erie, Ohio, United States - Buoy 2 MA119 | ecosystem: Environmental > Aquatic > Freshwater > Lake | place: USA: Lake Erie, Ohio... | reverse complement strand
TTCCTATAGAGCCGTCGTAGACTACGACGTTGATAGGACGGGTGTGGAAGCGTGGTAACACGTTAAGCTTACCGTTACTAATAGCTCAATTGGCTTGATTTATGCACTGAAAAAATTTTTAGATACAGATTACAATGTTATTTTATAAAAAAGCGCAAAGATTAATTATTTATTGTAAATAATATTCATATGAAAATTTTTGTAACGGGGGCCGACGGTTTTATAGGCTCTCATTTAGTTGAAAGATTAATTAAGCTTGGTCATAAAGTAAAAGCTTTTACTTTTTATAATTTTAGGGGATCTAATGGTTGGCTAGATAGCATTAATAAAAAATTATTAAAAGATTTACAAATAATTGCTGGAGATATAAGAGATTATAATTTTTTAGAAAAACAAACAAAAGGCGTTGACGTAATTTATCATTTAGCAGCTTTAATAGCTATTCCTTATTCTTATCACTCTCCTCAAAGCTATATTGATACTAATATTACAGGTACTTTCAATGTTTTAAAATCTTCTCAAAAAAATAATATTTCAAAAATTATAATTACATCTACTAGTGAAGTGTATGGTACCGCCCAAACAGTTCCAATCACAGAAGATCACTCCTTGAATGCTCAGTCACCTTATGCTGCAACAAAAATTGCAGCCGATCAATTAGCTTTATCATTTTATAAATCATTTAATTTGCCTGTGACGATATTGAGGCCATTTAATACTTATGGTCCAAGACAATCAGCAAGAGCCGTTATTCCAACCATAATTTCTCAATTAGTTAGTAATAATAAATTTATAAAAATCGGTAATTTAAAACCTACTAGAGATTTTACGTATATTGAGGATACCATTGAAGCTTTTATTTTAGCTTTAAAAAAAAATATTTTAGGAGAAGTGATTAATATAGGTAATAGATTTGAAATTTCTATTGAGAATATTATAGATATTTTTAAAAAAGATTTTAATTATGATTTTAGGGTTATTGTTGACGAGAAACGTGTGCGACCAAAAAAAAGTGAAGTTTTTAGGTTATTAGCTTCTGATTTTAAAGCAAAAAAATTGCTTAATTGGAAGCCAAGATATCGGGGTATCATTGGATTTAAAAAAGGTTTAGCAAAAACTTTAGAATGGTTTAGTAAACAAGATAATATTCGATTATATAAATCAAATATTTATAATATTTAACCTTAATATTTAAAAATTTTTTTAGTAATATAAAATTTAGTAATAATCATGTCTTTAGCGCAAGATATAATAAAATCTATTATAAAAGTAGTTGGTAGCCAAAAACATAATCTGCATGAGCCATTGTTTATTGGGAATGAAATTAATTATTTAAAAAAAACGATTATAACAAATTTAGTGTCCTCAATAGGACCTTTTGTTAAAAAATTTGAAGATCAAATAAAAAAATTTACAAAATCAAAATATGCTATTTCTGTGGTTAATGGTACTGAGGCTTTGCATTTAAGTTTAATTGCTTGTGGAGTTAATAATGGCGATGAAGTTTTGGTGCCAACCATTACTTTTGTAGGTACAGCAAATGCTATATTATATTCAGGAGCAACACCTCATTTTGTTGATAGTGAATTAAAAACGCTAGGCATTGACCCTCTAAAATTAGAAAAATATTTAAAAGAAATAACTATTAAAAAAGGAAAATTTTATTTTAATAAAAAAACAGGAAGAAAAATTAAGGCTATAATACCAGTACATGTGTTTGGTAATATTTGTCAAATTGATAAGATTCTCAAAATTGCAAAAAAATATAACTTGGTAGTTATAGAAGATGCAGCCGAGGCGTTAGGCAGTTTCTTTAAAAATAAACATGCCGGCAGTTTTGGATTGATAGGATGCTTTAGTTTTAATGGTAATAAAATAATTACTACCGGGGGCGGCGGTGCAATAATTACTAATAATAAATTTTTAGCAAAAAAAATAAAGCACCTTTCAACTACTGCAAAAATCAATCATCGATGGGAGTATATACATGATCAAATTGGGTATAATTTTAGAATGCCAAATTTAAACGCAGCATTAGGATCTGCGCAAATTGAAAACTTAAATAAAATTTTACGATTAAAAAGAAAACTTTTTTTAAGATATTACAAGGAATTCTCAAAAACTAATAATGTAAAATTAATCATGAATCCTGAATTTTCTAAAAGTAATAACTGGTTAAATACGATATTTATTAAAAATTCTAGCATAAAAAAAAGAAACAAAGTTTTAAGCTTGGCACAAAAAAAAAATTTTTTTTTGAGACCTGTCTGGAAACCTTTGCATGAGTTAAAACAATTTAGATCTATGCCAAAAATGAATTTAAAAAACGCAAAAAATATTTATTTATCATGTATAAATTTACCTAGCAGTCCACATCATATTTTTAATGAAAAATAATAAAATTTTATTTATAGGTAAAAAAGGCGATAAATATTCTCAAAGATTTTATTTACATTTAAAAAAAAATTTTAGATACGTCTCAGTAATTTATAACAATCATATAAATCATAAACATATAAAAAATCGAATAAAACATTGGAAAGGAGATTATATTTTTTGTTTTAGAAGTAATTATTTATTAAAAAAAAATGAGATTAAAAAAGTTTCTAAAAATATAATAAATTTTCATCCGGGACCGCCAAAATATAGAGGCATAGGTTGTGTTAATTTTTCAATAATGAATAATGAAAAAAATTATGGGTGTACAGCGCATTTGATAACATCTGAGAAAATTGATAAAGGAAAAATAGTTGATGTAGTCTTATGGAAAATCAAAAATAATTTATCTGTAGAGCAAATTTTATTAAAAACCTATGAAAAACAATTCCATCAATTAAAAAGAGTCGTTAAGTATTTAAAAAAAGATAATTTAGAAAATTTAATTAAAAAAAATAAAAAATATAAATGGTCAAAAAAACTTTATACTAAAAAAAATTTAAATGATCTTTATCTGATTGATATTGATGTTAAAAAAAAACACTTTAGAAAGATAATAAAATCTACGATTACCGATAGGTTTAAACCTTATATTTTGTTACATGGTAAAAAATTCGTATATGAAAATTAATAATAAGAAAACTTTTATTATTGCGGAGGCTGGTGTTAATCATAATGGTTCGTTTAAACTTGCAAAAAAATTAATTTTAGAAGCTTCAAAAATTGGAGTAGATGCAATAAAATTTCAAACTTTCGCTGCTGAAAATTTGACTTCAAGAAATGCACCTAAAGCAAATTATCAAAAAAAAAATACAACATCTAAAGAAACACAATTTGAAATGTTGAAAAAATTAGAATTTACAAATCAAATGCATTACGATTGCATTAATTTATGCAAAAAAAATAAAATTGTCTTTATTTCTTCGGCTTTTGACTTAGTAAGTTTAAAATTTCTTAACATTTTAAAATTGTCGATTTTTAAAATACCTTCTGGTGAAATAACAAATTATCCTTACCTTGAATATTTAGGCAAACTAAATAAAAAAATTATTCTTTCAACTGGGATGTCCTCAATTAGCGAAATAAGATCTGCTGTTAATTTGTTAGTAAAAAACGGCACACCAAAAAGAAAAATTACAATACTTCATTGCAACACACAGTACCCAACTCCATTTAGAGACGCCAATATAAAAGCTATGTTGGATATAAAAAATAAATTAAAAACAGAAGTTGGCTATTCAGATCATACTGTTTCAATTGAGGCGTCTCTAGCTGCTGTCGCATTAGGCGCTAAAATTATCGAAAAGCATTTTACCATTAGTAGAAATTTATCGGGGCCCGATCATAAATCTAGCCTTGAGCCAAACGAATTTAGAGAACTAGTCAAAAAAATAAGAAATATAGAAATAGCATTAGGTGATGGAAAAAAAAAAATTTCACCAAGTGAAAAACATAACTTAAAAATTGTAAGAAAATCAATTTTTACCTCGAAAGATATATTAGCAGGAGAAAAGTTTAGTTACTTAAATTTGACTACCAAAAGACCTGCAATAGGAATATGTCCAATGAAAATTAAAAATATAATTGGAAAAAAGGCAAAAAAATTTTATTCAAAAGATACTATGCTTAAAATATGAAAAAAAAAATTTGGGTTATTAGTGGCAGTCGCGCAGAATATTTTTTATTAGAAAACTTAATAAATAAATTAAATAAAATAAAAAAATTTGATTTTGTTCTATGTTTGACTGGATCGCACTTTTTAAAAAAATATGGTTACACTTTTTCACAAGTTAAAAAAAACTTTATAATTAAAAAAATTAAAATTGGTTTAGAATCTGACTCAAGAGAAAAAATAATAGTTTTTATGAGTCAATTAATGAGAAAATTTTCTAAAGAAATAAGCAAAGATAATCCCGACCTGATAATAATACTTGGAGACAGGTATGAAATATTTACTGTAGCAATATGTGCTATGATTTTAAAAATACCAATAGCTCATATTCAGGGCGGCGAAATAACTGAAGGAGCTTTCGATGATTCTATGAGACACGCAATAACAAAATTATCACAATTACATTTTGTAACTACAGAGGAATATAAAAAAAGAGTACATCAAATGGGTGAAGATAAAAAAAGTATATTCAATGTAGGCTCATTGGGTGTGGAAAATGTAAAAAAAATTAAATTTTTAAAAAAAAAAAACTTAGAAAAAAAAATTAAACTTAAACTAAATAAAAGAAATTTATTAATTACCTTCCATCCAGTAACTCTTAATAAACATAATGAGTCAATAGATCCTTTATTAAATTCTTTGGCTAAATTAAAAAATACAAATTTCCTATTCACTTCTCCAAATATAGATCCAGGCAGCATTGAGATAATAAAAAAAATAAAAAAATTTGTATTGAAGAATAAAAATTCAAAATTCTATCCGTCGCTTGGACAGCAGTTATATTTTTCTTGTGTAAAATTATTTGATGGAGTTATTGGTAATTCTTCAAGTGGAATAATTGAGGTTCCTAGTTTTAATAAAGGTTCTATAAATATTGGTATTCGACAAAAAGGAAGAATTTTTTCAAAAAGTGTTATTAATTGTGAAAATAATGAATTATCTATAGATTTTTCTTTGAAGAAACTATTTTCAAAAAAATTCAAAAAAAATTTAAAAAAAAATAAAAATCCCTATTATAAAAAAGGAACTTCAAAAAATATTGTAAATGTTTTAAAAAAAATAACTTTTAAAGATCTACCCTATAAAAGTTTTTATGATTTAAATTAATGAGAAAGTTTCTATTTCGTAAAACTATAATTAAATCAAACAAAACTATTGGAGATGCAATTCAAAGTTTGAACTTGAGTACTTTAAAAATAGTTATAATTGTTAATAGTAAAAATATTTTTTTAGGAACCGTTACTGACGGGGATATCAGGAGAGGTCTATTAAAAAAACTTACACTTAATTCTAACATTTTGAATGTTACAAACCTAAGAGCTAAAACAATATCTAAAAAGAAAATTAATAAATATATTTTAGAGTATATGTTTAAAAATAAAATTAATCGACTTCCCGTTTTAAATAAAAAAAAAGTACCTATTGATTTAATTTGCATAGAAGATTTTTTAGAAAGAAAACAAATAAAAAATAAATTTTTAATTATGGCTGGAGGAAAAGGGCTAAGAATGGGTTCATTAACAAAAAATACACCAAAACCTTTGTTGAAACTTAAAAAAAAGCCGATTATTAAACATATTATTGATAAAGCAATTAAAGATGGTTTTGATGACTTCTATATTTCCGTAAATTATCTTCATAATAAGATAATAAAAAAAATAGGTGATGGTAAAAAAAATAATGTAAATATAAAATATTTAATAGAAAAAAAACCATTAGGTACTGCCGGTGCTTTGAATTTATTAACAAATATAAAAAAAAATTCAAAAGAACCTTTGGTTGTTACAAATGGAGATGTAATATCTAAGCTTAATTTTAAAAGCTTAATAGATTTTCATAAAGAAAATAAAGCTGACATGACTATAGTGGGGGGGGTTCAAAAATTTGAAAATCCTTTTGGAGTGATCCATTTTAAGGGTATTTCAATCCAGTCTATTGTTGAAAAGCCGATAACTAAAAATTACGTTAATGCAGGAATCTACACTATCAGTGAAAACATTTTGAAATTTTTACCAAATAAAAAAAGAATTGATATGACCGATTTTATCAAAATACTAACTAAAAATAAAAAAAAAATTTTAGTTTACCCTTTTCATGAATATTGGATGGATATTGGAAATCAAAAAAAACTTAAAGAAGCTAATAATAGTAAATACATTGAATAAAAAAATTTTTATTATTGCAGAAACTGCATGTTCACATGACGGATCTGAAAGAAGATTAAAATATTTAGTAAAGTCAGCTTATGAGGCTGGAGCAGATGCAATTCAATTTCAGGTTTGGAATTTTAAGAATATGGTTACACCAAATAATCCTAATTATAGAAAGCTTGAATTGCTTCAACTTTCATTTAGGAAGTGGAAAAAAGTATTTTCTTTTACAAAGAAAAAGTATCCATCTTTAGAAATAATCGCATGTATTTATGATGTAAATGCGCTAAAGATTTGTGAAAAATTAGGCGCTAATTCTTATAAAATACATTCTTCCGATTTGGGCAATTTTGAATTATTAAAAAAAATATCAAAAATAAAAAAAAGAATTGATTTGAGCATCGGAGGTAGTCAATTAAATGAAATAAAAAAAGCATTAAAAGTCTTGAAGAATAATAATGTATGGCTTATGTATGGGTATCAGCTTTTTCCAACTAACCCTAATAATCTAAATTTATTAAAATTAAAAAGTTATGAGAGAATTTTCAATAGACCCGTTGGTTACCAAGACCATTCCCCACCCAACTTGACTGCTTTTACAATACCAGCAGTAGCAATAGGGACTGGTATTAGAATCATTGAAAAACATATAACAGACAATAGAAGTAGAAAAGGTACGGATTCTGAGGCAGCTTTAAATCCTAAAGAATTCAAGATATTTGTAAATAAATGCAGAGAAGCGTTTACCTCAATGGGTGACGGTAAACTTAAAAAGTTAACCTTTGATCAAGAAAAATATAGGATTTATGCAAAAAAAAAAATATTCTTATCTAAAAGTTTAAAAAAAAACTCAGTAATAAAAAGAAAATATCTACTCATTAGGCAGCCAATTGGTAATTATGGAATTAGTGTTGATTTTATAAATAAGGTTATTGGAAAAAGAACAAAAGCAGACATGAAGGCTTTTAGTATTATTCAAAAAAAAGACTTAAAATGACGAATGCTAAAATTTTTATAACTGCTAGATTAAAATCCACTAGGTTAAAATTGAAGGCAATTTTACCGCTCGGAAATTATACTTTAATTTCATTTTTGATTAAAAGATTATCTTTAGTTTTTAAAAAAAAAAATATTATTTTAATTACTTCCAAAAAAAGCCAAGATAAAAGATTAGTAGAAATTGCTAGAAATCAAGGGATTAGTTTTTTCTGTGGCCACGCTGATGATGTTTTGTTGAGAATGAGTCATGCAGCAAAAAAAAATAAAGTGAAGAATTTTTTGATTTGTACTGCTGACAATCCATATATTGATCCAATTTTTGCTGAAAAATTATACAAGTTTCATATAAAAAAAAAACTTGATATGAGCACAATTATCAACTTACCATTTGGGACTTTTTGTTACGCGGTAAATACTAAAGCTTTAAATAAAGTTATCAAAATAAAAGACACGCAAAATACTGAAGTATGGGGAGATTATTTTAGAAAAATAAATAAATTTAAATACGAAGTATACGATAAAATACCTAAGCTACTATCAAGGCCCGATATAAGATTAACGGTAGATGTAAAAAAAGATTATCAACTAATTAAAGAAATTTACAGATTAGTTAAAAAAGATATGCCGACTTTAGTCGATATAATGAAATGTGTAAAAAAAAACCCTTATTTGTTAAAAATTAATTTTAAAGTAAAACAAAAAAAATATATGCCAATTAAAGTTAAAAAAAAATATCAAAATCTTATAATTGCAAAATAAATGATAAATTTTTTTAAGTGGTTATTTATAAGTAAATATATATGGAAAAAACCAGAGAAAAAAAAAATTTTAATTTATGATAGAAATGGTTTAATTTTTTTTTTGAGATATTTTAAAAAAGATAATATTACAACATTAGATATCAGAAAAGAAAGTTTAAACATACCTATTTTTTTAATCACTTTATTTAAAAGCGGACTAAAGAATTTATTTCTTAATTATACAATAAATTATATTGAAATGGTAAATCCAGCGTTGATTTTAACTATGACAGATACAGATTTGAGATTTTATCAATTAAAAGATAAATTAAATATTTATCCAAAATTTATTGCTATTCAAAATGGTCTTATCGGTGGAAGAAATTTTTTTGAAAAGTCCTATAAAGAAATATTAAAAAAGAAATTAAATTTAACTTGTGATTTTTTTTTTTGCGCAAATCCAAAAATTGTAAAATATTATAATAAAATTATAAAAGCTAAGTTTTTTTCAATAGGATCATTTAAAAATAATGCAATTATAATTAAAAAAAAAAAGCCTCATTTTATTTTATTTATATCTCAATTTATCCCTCCTAAGAAAAACTTAACTGATATATTTTTTAGGGATAAGAATATCCAAGTAACATATAAACAATTTTATGCTGATGATATCTCTATATTAAATAAATTAAATTTTTTTTGTCAGAAAAGAAAAATAAAATTATTTATTAAACTAAGAAATTCATACTCATTTCAAGAAAAAAAATTTTATTATGAAAATTTAAATTTTAAAAACGTTAATTTTAAAAAAACTAAAAATATCATTGAAGATTATCAAATTCTTGACGCTGCTAAGGTTGTGGTATTTTTAGATTCTTTTTTAGGATATGAAGCTTTTGCAAGGGGCAATAGGGTGGCGGCTTTCTCAATACGATGTAAAACTTTGAAATTAAGTAGTTCTAACTTCGCAGATAATGAACTACCTAATCACGGTGTTTTTTGGACTAATGAAAATTCACAAAAAAGACTTAATTTAATTATGAACAAAGTTTTAACTATGTCCAATTCTAATTGGTCATTAATAAAAAAAAAATTAGAAAATAATATTATGCTTTACGATAAAAATAATAGTAAATTTAGGAAATTAATAAAAAAAATTACGTGATAAGATAAAATAGAAAAAATTTTTAATTAAGTTTTTATTTTGTTATATTTCTTAATCTTAGATATAGCTATAATGTCGGTTACCTGTTTTAGTGATCATAAGCAAAAATGTGAAAGTTATAAAGAACAATTAATTATCTAGTGAATAATTTTACAGCTTATTTTTTAGTAAATTCATTTTACATCAATTTTTATAATTAATTTATTTAGTTTAACTATATAAAAAAAAAGATGTATTATATTAGAAAAAATAAAGTTAAAAAAAAATAATTAGTGATTTATACAAATAAGTAGAGTTTTATAAAAGTAAAAGATATCAAGCAAGCTTAGTCTATATTTTTAAACTAATCCCCTATTAATTTTATTATAAAATTTTAGGTGAATATAAGTTAAATAATAAAAAACATAATACCTTCATCAGTCTATGTCTATCATTAAAAAATTCTGAAAGTAAAAAAATTTAAACTTTTTAATTTATCAAAAAAATTTTTAGAAATTATTAAATTTATAATCCTAATTAATACATCTCTTAATTTAAGAAGTTAACATATGGTTATCGACATTTAAAATGTATATAGAATACTTGTGACTTTTAAATTAGTTTTTATTATTTGTAAAAATAATTTTTTTGATTAAAAATTATAAAAAATAAGACAAAATATAACAGCTCGTTTAAGAAAAGTAATATAAATAATATAAGAGTAAAAAATTAGCATTTTACATGAAAAAAAAAATTAAAAGTAATTATAAGGATAATCAAATGTTGAGATGGTATTCAGATGTATTTGCTAATCTAGATGTAGCGGAAAAAATTTTTCTGGATATTAAAACTAAATTAAAAACTACACCACATCCATATTGTGGATGGAGATCAACACCAAATCAAAAATATGATACAATTTTTATAAATAAGTATGGATTAAGATCTCCTGAAATTGATATAGCAGACAGCCAAAAAAATTATTGTATATTATTAGGAGGTTCGGTGGCTTGGGGATTTGGAGCTTCAAAAAATGAGTACACTATTTCATACCAAATAGAGAATTTTTTTAGAATGAATAATATTAATATGGATGTTATTAATCTAGCACAAAATTCAATGAATAGTCATGATGAGCTAAGGTCTTTCGTTAGCTCTATTGATGAAATTAAGCCAAAAGTCGTGATATGTTTAAGTGGCATTAATGATTTGTGGCAATTAGGAAAAGGATACAATAAGTGCTCTGGTCTTTTGGACGAACCAATAAATTTTTTTAATTGGGGCCAAACAATGGGTATAGCTACTGAAAAAAATTATTTTAAAAAATATATTAAATTATTAATAAGACTTTTTAAAAAAACTAAGAAGTTAGAAAAATCTTTTTTTCAATTTAAAGAATCTCTTGATCCATTTGAGTTATTTAAACATAAAATTGATGTTATGAAGGCATATTGCGAAAATAAAAAAATTAAAATGGTACACGTACTTCAGCCAAATTTATTTTATAAAAAAAAATTATCAGTTTCAGAAAAAAAATATCTACAATATTGGAAAATAAATGCACCAGAGGATTATTACACTGAAAAAAGGCTTATAAATTTTTATGAAAAATTAAAACTTACTTTTTTTACCGGAAATTTTTCATCAGAAAATTCAATCTTCATCGACTCAACTAGTTTTTTTGATGAATATGAAGAAAGTATACTTTTTGATGTATGTCATATGAGTGATAAAGGAAATATAATTTTGTCGAAAAAAATTGTAGAAAATATCAAAATTTTTATTTAGTAAAAATCGTTGTGGAATTAATAATAGAAAAATATAAAGTTAGTATTATGTGTAAAAAAATTAATAATCTAAAAATTATTTTTTAATAAGATGGAAATCATATTTTATGGTCTAATGATTGTTGTTATATTTTTTTTTATTTTTAAAATAAAAAAAATAAAAAAAATAAAAAAAAATAATCGACCGCCAGATGATATTTACCCCCTCTACTAAACTTGTAAAGAAATTAATAGTATTTATAATAAAAATTAAAAAAAATTTTAGAGCTATTTAATTATAAATTATGTTTTTTAGTTGAGGCTTTTGAATATTAGAAATAGTGCTGATATAGTAATGGATCCATTAATTATATATTTAAAAATAATATTTTTAAAATATTTTTGCATTCCATTTCCAGCGATTACCCCAAGAGTTGCTATTAATAGCAATGTATAAATATTATTTAAATTTTTAAAGTTATTAAGCAAGAATTGTAAAAAAAAATACTGCGTAAAACCAAAAAAAAAATATGCAAATGCAATTTGTATTCTCGTTTTTATTTTTTCATTTTTATTTAAGATCAGAAGGTAATTTGATAAAAAGGCTCCTCCTACATTGCTTATACCATGAATAAAACCAATAATAAAATTTATTATTTTTTTATTACTATTAATAATTGGAAAAATTTTATTTGAAATAGAAAGACTTAGTATCACTGAAATTAATATTAAAAAACCAATCATTAATTTTAAATTAATATGTAATTGAAATAAAAAAATAAATAAAAAACCTAGCATTACCGAAGGAAGACAAAATATAAAAAAATTTTTTATAAACTCGTAATCTAAACTCTCTTTAAATTTTCCTCTTGCAAAAAATAATGTAATTATACTAACGAGCATAGAACACGGAAGTAGTATTGATAGAGTTTGTTCAAAGGAAAAATTATTTAATAATAACAGTGGAGTGCCTAAAGCTAATAGTCCGATTCCAAATATTGATTGAAACAAAGATAAAATAAAGATTAATATAAAATATGAAATATTCATTTTTTTTTAAAAAAAATTTTATCTTATATTAGTTTAACTAGCAAAATTTTTTTGTTAAAAATGATTAAATTATAAATAAAAAAAAATAATTAAAAATATTTAACTTTTTCTTACAAAATGATTATTAAAAAAGCTGATAATTCAATAGAGAATTTAAATTTTTTTTATGAATGTAGAAATTCTGTCTCAACTAGAGAAATGATGTTTAATAAAAAATTTATTAAATTTTCTAGTCACAAAAAATGGTATTTGAAAGCATTAAGATCAAAATTATTTTTTTTGTATATTGCATATATAGGGGCCAAGCGAGTAGGAGTAATTTCTTTTAGAACAAACAACCTTTTTTATAATGCTGATATTAGTATAGTTGTTCATAAAAATGAACGAGGAAAAAATTTTGGATTTTTAATTTTAAAAAATGGTATTAAAAAATTTTTTAATGATTATAAATATAATATTAATTTAATTGCTAGAATTAAAAAAAATAATAAAGTATCTCGTAAAATATTTATTAAAAATAAATTTAACTTTTTTACTAAAAGTAAAAATTTTTTAATTTATAAAAAAGATGCTTATAATCGAAATTCAATTAAAAAAAACAATAAAATAGGACTTGTTATACAGGCTAGACAGACTTCCACTAGGTTACCCAATAAAGTCTTAAAAGAAATAAAAAATTATGCACTTATAAATATTTTACTTGCTAGACTGGTAAGATCAAAAAAAATTAATTATATTTTAGTAATTATTCCTAAAAATAAAAATAATTCAAAATTATTTAATTATTTAATAAAGAAAATTTATACAAATGTATTTAGAGGAAGTGAAAAAAATGTTTTAGAAAGATATTATGATGCTTCAACTAAGTACAATTTAAATTCTATAATAAGGGTTACCGCTGATTGCCCTCTGTTGCACTGTGATCTACTTGATAATATAATTTCATATTATAATAAGGCTAACGTAGATTATGTGTCAAATGTTTTGCCTCAATCTTTACCCAAAGGGTTCAGTGTTGAAATTTTTAAATACAGTGTATTAAAAAAAACCTATAATAATTCTTTTAAAGATTATGAAAAAGAACATGTTAATTACCACATGCATGAAAACCCAAGTATTATTAAACGAAATTATAAATCAAAAGTTGGTATTTTTTCTAAAAAAAATTTATCAGTTGATAATAAAAAAGATTTTCATAGGGTATCAAGAATTTTTAATCATTTTTATCCAAATTTTCATTTTAAAGTTCAGGATATAAAAAAAATTTATAGTAAATATTTATGAAAAAAAAAAACGTTCTAGTTATTGCAGCTCATCCAGATGATGAAATATTAGGGTGTGGTGCAACAATGGCTATGCATTCTAGCAGAGGCGATGAAGTTAATACATTACTTTTTAGCAGAGGAATTATTTCAAGAAATAATAGTAAAAATATTAAAAAAAAATTATTATCATTAAAAAATGCAGCAATTAAAGCCAACAAAATAGTTGGATCAAAAAAAATAGTTTTAGAAGATTTTCCAGACAATGAATTTGACAGTTTGCCAATAATTAACTTTGCAAAAATTATTGAGAGAGAATTGAAGCTTTTAAATCCAGATATTATTTATACACATCATAATAGTGATTTAAATATTGATCATGACATAATTAACAGGGCTACAATGATAGCTTGTAGACCAATACCAGAGTCTAAAATAAATATGATTTTAACTTTTGAAGTAAATTCAAGTACTGAGTGGTCAAATAAGAATTCAAACGGAAATTTTAATCCAAATTATTTTGTAAAAATTGATTATAAAAACTTTATAAAAAAAACTAAAGCATTAATATGTTATAAAGATGAAATGAGAAAATGGCCACACCCACGGTCAATTAAAGGGCTAAAAGTTTTGGCAGAACGAAGAGGATCAATAGCAGGATTAGAATTGGCTGAAGCATTTTCTGTTTTTAGAATAATTAAAGGCAAATGAAAATTGGATTTAGGGTAGATGCCAATTCTATAATTGGTATCGGTCATTTAAAAAGATGTTTAAGTTTAGCAGTTCAGATAAAAAAAAAAAAAAAAAAAATTAAATTTTTTTTTTTAATTAAAAAAACGTCAAATAATTATCATTTTTTAATAAAAAAATTCTCTTTTAATTATTTTTTGCTTAGTAAGTCAATTAGTAATTTTTCTGAAACTATCTCAATAATTAAAAAAAATAAAATTAATATGCTTATTGTTGATCATTATAAGATTAATAATACATGGGAAAAAAAAGTAAAAAAAAACTTAAAATATTTAATATCAATCGATGATTTGAACAGGACTCATTTTTCTGATTATTTATTTAAACAAGATTTAGAAAAAAAGAAAATAAGGATATTAAAATATTGCAAAATATTATCAGGTAAGGATTTTTTTATTTTAGATCATAAATATTCGAATTTAAAAAAAAAAAATATTAGTGAAAATAATATAGTTTTTCTTATTAATTTTGGTTCAAACGATATTAAAAATCTAACTTGCAAAATATTAATTTTTTTATTGAGTAAATATTCTAAAAATAAATTTTATATTGTAGTAGAAAAAAATTTCCGTTTTTTAAAAAAACTAAGAAAAATAAAAAATAAAAATAAAAATATCAAAATTTACAAAAATCTAAAAACTCTTGCAAATATTACAAATAGGTCAGATGTTTGTTTTGGAGCTGGTGGAATTCATAACATTGAAAGAACAAGTATTGGAAAATTAAGTTTTGTGATTACCACAGCAAAAAACCAGATAATAAATACTAAATTATTAATTAAAAAAAAATTAATTATTTATCTAGGAAGTCAAAATAATTTTAATTTAAAATTAATTAAACCAGAAGTTATGAGAAAATCCTTTTTAGAGAGACATAGAACTAAAGCTATAAATTTTATTGATACAAATGGAATTAAAAGGGTAGCTAATATTTTAGCTAATCTAAAATAAAACAATGCTAAATAAAAAAAAAATTTGCAGCGCACATCAACCAGCATTTCTTCCTTGGTGTGGTTATATTCATAAAGTATTATTGAGTGATTTTTTTGTGTTTATGGATATTTCCAAATTTAGAAAGAGATCATTTATGCATAGAAATATGATAGAAATAAATAGCTTGGAACATTTTCTTGGTTTAAAGTTAAGTAAAAATTCAGATTTGTTAGATTGTGATGAAATTATTATGGAAAAAACAAACGGGATTAAATGTATTTCAGAAATTGTTAAAAAGATCGATCATACTTATAAAAAATCTAATTACAAAAAAGACTTAGATGATTTTTTAAATAATTCGTTTAATAATTTGAAGCTATATACCCTTAATAATATTTGCTATAAACAACTGCTATACTTGAAAAATAAGTTAAAAATTGACTCAAAAATTATTAATGAGTCAGATATTTTAACTAAACAAGAAGTTATAAATTTAGGAGCTAGTAAAAGACTCTTAAACCATGCTTTAAAAACAAATAGCGAAATTTATTTAACAGGAATTAATTCAAGAGATTATTTAGATAAAGACCTTTTTAATAAACATAACATTAGAAATGTTACCCAAAATTTTAATTATTTTTGTTTTCAGGATTATCAAAAATCTCAAAAGCCCCTTTCAATTGTTCATCAGATTGCAGAGGTAGGTTTTAATAAAATAATTTATTTATTACTGAATAAACAAGTGACAAAAGAGGATATCTTAAATGATAGACTATGAGTTTAGAATTATAACTCCTACTTTAAGATCTTTAGTTTCAAAAAAAAAAATAACAGAGCCGATTCTTATAAAGAAAATACCAAAACAACATATTACTATAAATAATTTGAACAAACTAAATTATAACTATTTTTCAAATTTAAAAAAAATTAGTAAAATTTGTTATAGAGGATTACCAATAAATAATAGGAAAGATTTTATTAAATCTGAATTAGAGTTAGAAGCATGTTTTTTTGATTTAAAGAAAAAAGTAAAAAAAATCTTTAAAAAAAATTTAATTGGTAAAAGAATAATACAAATTCCCAATCCATTTGAATTTTCTATAAAAGATTTTAAAAAATTTATAAAAGAAAATTTTTCACGAACTGAGTATTATGGATTTGAGTTAATCCCAAATTGGCATTTTAGTAAAAATAAAAATATATGTATTAACGATTATGATGAGTTTTTTGAATTCATTGTGAATAAAAAAAAACCTCTGTGCTTTGAAAGTGATTTTTTATTTAGAGAATACAATAATATGTATAAACTATTTTATGTAATAAAGAAATTTCCCAGTATAAAAATATTATTACCAAAACTAGGTGCTGGAATTTTTCTTTATGATTCATTTTTAAAAAAACTTAAACTTAAAAATAAAATTACAATTTATACAAGTGCACCTAATAGTTTAGAGTGGTTATTTAATATAAAAAAAAATTATTTATTAAAAAATACAAATATCACTTTTGGAAGTGATCACCCTTTCAATGGATATAAAACTTTTAAAATTTATAATGCTTATAATAAATGGAAAAATAATGTTTAAAAAGAAAACTTATATTATTGCTGAGATAGGAAATAATCATAATGGAGACTATAAACTAGCTAAGAAATCGGTAATAGCTGCTGCTAACAGTGGTGCAGATGCAGTCAAGTTCCAAAGTTATTCTACAGATGAATTTATGTCTAATAAAAATTTACATTATACCTACAGTACAACCAAAAGTTCTTCTAAAGAAAATATGTACAATATGTTTAAAAGAATTGAATTTAAAAACTCTTGGTATTTAAAATTATTTAAACTGTGCAAGCACTTAAAGATTGATTTTCTATCATCAGCGGCTGATAAAGAATCTGTAGAACGTTTAATTTCTATCAGATCTAAAGCAATTAAAATAGCATCTGAAGATATTATTAACTATCCTTTGTTAGAATATATATCAAATAAGAAACAAAATATTATTCTTTCAACTGGAATGGCAGATGAAAAAGAAATCAAAAAAGCTTTAAAAATTTTAAGAAAAAATAAAGTATACATTCTGCATTGTGTTTCTTTATACCCAACCAAAATAGAAGATATTAACTTAGGTAGAATGATAGCACTAAGAAAATTTAAAAAAGTTATTGGCTTTTCTGATCACACAAAAGAAATAATAACACCTTCTATAGCTGTAAGTTTAGGTGCAAAAATTATAGAAAAGCATTTTACTTTAAATAAAAATTTAAAAGGACCCGATCATAGCTTCTCGCTAGATCCCAAGGAATTTCGGAGGATGGTTTCAGAAATTAGATTAGTTGAAAAAATGTCATTTAATAAAGGAATACATCCTCATGAAAAAGAAATTAGAATTAGAAAAAAATTCAGAAGAAGTATTGTTGCAAACCAAACAATAAAAAAAGGAGAAAAAATTTTAGATAATATGCTTTCATTAAAAAGGCCGGGCACAGGTTTACACCCAATTTATTTAAATAAAATAATAGGAACTAAAGCTAAAAAAAAATATAGCAAAAATTCTCAGATTGGATAGTTCTCAGTGATAATTAATAAAAATTTATATAATTTTATTTTAAGTAATAATAAATATTTATTTTATTCTTCAATAATTTTAATTTTATCTATAATACTTATGCTTATTGAGGCATTTGCTCTACTTTCACTCGCATCACTTGGAACTCAGCTAGCTAATGGTAAAATTTTATTAAATTCTTTTTTAGGATTTAAAATCAATATTAGTTTATTTGAAACTTTGCTTATAGTGTTAACTGTTTTTATCATAAAAAATTTAATGACTGTATTACATAATTTTATTCAAACAAGATTTTTTAGCAATATGTTTTCTGAAATGTCAACTGTACTATTTAAGTCGTTTATTCATTCTTCATATCAGGAAAATATAAAAAAAAAACCGTCTGAATTAATCCGAATAATTAATAGCGATATTTCAGCAGCAATAGATTACATTTTTTTTTATTTTTCCTTAATAAAGGAATTTTTAATAGTAATTGGTATGCTATTTATTTTTTATTTTTCTGATAGTTACACTATTATATTTTTTTTTATTTTTTTTAGTATTGTTGCTCTTTTTTTTTATAAATTATTCAAAAACTTTTTAATAAATATAACTAAAAAATATGTTAGAGGTCAAACTGAAATTATCAAATTAGTAAGTCAGACTTTTGGTTCGTTGAAAGAAAATCACGTGTATAATAATAAGCCGACCTTAATTAAAAGTTTTAATAAAAGTATTTTTTTTATTAAATATTATAATTTTTATAAAGTATTTATTGCCTCGTTATCAAAGCCAGTATTTGAAATTATTGCAATAACCGCAGTAGTCTTTATAGTAATTTTTTTAAGTCTTAAAGCGATTGACCCTGTAGAATTATTAAACAAAATTATATTAGTATTTGTAGTTGCTTTAAGAAGTATCCCTTCATTTAATGCAATTAGTTCTAATTTTACAGGAATTAAAGTCGGGGAAGTTTTTTTTAATAATTTTTATTTAGATGTAGAAAAAGTAAAAAAGTCAAACCCTAAAAATTTTAAAAAATTAAAATTAAGTTTTAAAAAAAATATTAAATTAGAAAAAATAAATTTTAAGTATTCAGATAACTCAAATTTAATTATTAGGGATGCTGAATTTGTTATAGAAAAGAATAAAAGCATAGGAATTTACGGTCAATCGGGTTCCGGCAAAACAACTTTTGTTGATTATATTCTTGGTTTAATTTATTTCGAAAATGAGTTTTTAATTAATAATAAAAAATTTAGTGGTAATTTTTTCTTTGATGAAAAAAAAATTGGCTACGTTCCACAGGATCCATATTTATTAGAAGATACAATTAAAAATAATATTATATTTGGAAGAGAAAGATTCAAGATTTCAAATAAGCAAGTTCTGCATTCTGTAAAATTAGTAAAATTGACTAAATTTATAAACAGTTTACCTTTTAAATTAAATACAGTTATTGGTAATAATGGCTCTAATTTATCTGGCGGTCAAAAACAAAGAATCGTGCTCGCAAGAGCGTTATTATTAGACCCCGAAATTTTAGTTCTAGATGAGGCAACTAATGCATTAGACACAAAAACTGAAAATCTTATCATCAATGAAATCTTAAGTGATAAAAAAAATCGTACAATTATTTTAATAAGTCATAAAATGGAAAATATAAAAAAATGCGATATTGTTTATAAGTTAAGTAATGGTATATTAAAAAGAACCAAGTAAAATCAATAAAATACTTCATGTTTAATAATAAATGCGTACTTGTTACTGGTGGAACAGGATATTTCGGCAAAAATTTTGTAAATTATGTATATAAAAAATATACTCCAAAAAAAGTAGTAGTATTTTCCAGAGATGAATCTAAGCAATTTGATATGCAGAATAATTTTAGTGGAAAAAAATATAAAGGACTTAAATTTTTTTTAGGAGATGTAAGAGACAAAGATAGATTGATGATGGCTTTTGATGGAATTAATTATGTAATTCATGCTGCGGCCTTAAAACATGTTCCAGCCACTGAATATAATCCAATGGAATGTGTTAAAACAAATATACATGGAGCACAAAATGTAATTGACGCTGCAATAAATTGTAATGTTAAAAGAGTGATTGCCTTGTCAACAGACAAAGCCGCTAATCCAATTAATATCTATGGAGCTACAAAATTAGCCTCAGACAAATTATTTGTTGCGGCTAATAACTTAGTAGGAAAAAAAAACACAAGATTTTCAGTTGTTAGATACGGAAATGTTTTTTCCTCTAGAGGGTCTGTTGTTCCGCTTTATAATAATTTAATTAAATTAGGCATCAAAGAGTTACCAATAACAGATATTAAAATGACGAGATTTGTCATTTCTATTCAAGAAGGAATAGAATTTGTCATCAAGGCATTTTTTAGAATGCAAGGCGGCGAAATATTTATACCTAAAATACCATCTATAAAAATTGTTGATTTAGTGAAAGCAATTCTTCCAACAGGAAAATATAAAATAATAGGTATAAGACCAGGCGAAAAAATTCATGAAATTTTATGCCCTGTCGATGATAATCATCTTACTTATGAATATAAAGATCATTTTGTTATTGCTCCTACGATTAAGTTTTTTACTTTAAAAAATAATTTTAAAATTAATGCGTTAAACGAAAAAGGAAAAATTGTGAAAAGTGGGTTTGAATATCAGTCTGGTAGTAATCCATATTTTTTGAAAATAAATGAAATAAAGAAACTATTATTGGAAGCTCGTGATACCATATAGTAGGCAGTTCATCGATAAAGAAGATATTAAATCAGTTGTAAAAGTTTTAAAATCAAGACTTATCACTCAAGGACCATTAGTTGAAAAATTTGAAACAAAAATTAGCAAATTAGTCAAGTGTAAGTATGCAACAGCAGTAAATAGTTCAACGAGCGGCTTACATGTTGCTTGTCTAGCTATGGGACTTAAAAAAAATGATCATTTGTGGACAGTTCCCAATACATTTGTTGCTTCTGCAAATTGTGGCCGTTTTTGCGGCGCAACAATTGATTTTGTAGATATAGACCCTAAAACTTTAAATATTTGCGAAAAAGAACTTGTAAAAAAATTAGTTAAAGCAAAAAAAGAAAAAAAATTACCAAAAATTGTTGTTATTGTTCATTTTGCAGGCAACCCATGTAATTTAGTTGAAATTAAAAATTTATCAATAAAATATGGCTTCAAAATTATTGAAGATGCATCGCATGCACTTGGTTCAACTTATAAAAAAAAACCAATAGGCAATTGTAGGTATTCCGATGCGACAGTTTTTAGTTTTCATCCAGTTAAGCCTATTACTACGTGTGAAGGAGGAATTGTCACAACAAACTCTTTGAAATTGAAAAATAGAATGGATTTATTGCGAAGTCATGGAATTGTAAAACAGCACAAATATTTCGTGCAAAATAACTACGAACCATGGAAGTATGAGCAGCAAATTTTAGGTTACAATTTCCGAATGAATGAAATAGAGGCCGCTTTAGGTATAAGTCAAATAAAAAAATTGAAAAAATTTATAAGTGAAAGAAATAGAGTTGCCAAATATTATAAAAAGCACCTAAATAATGAAAAGATAACCTTCCAAAGAGTTTTAGATGGAAATAAATCAAGTTATCATTTAATGATAATAATGTTAAAATTAGATAAAATTAAAAAAAGTTATAAAGAAATTTTTAATTATCTAAAAAAATCAAAAATAGGAATAAATCTTCATTACTACCCCGTACATTTACAACCATATTACCTCAAACATTGTGGTAGATTAAAAATGAAAAATTCAGAGAATTATTACAAAACTTCTTTTTCAATACCACTATACTATAATTTAAAAAAAACTTCGGTTGATTTTATTATAAAAAAAATAAATAAAATAATTAATTAAATCTAAAATCAATGAAAATTAAAAATCCAAAAATTCTTGTGACGGTTGGGCCATCTTCTATGAATAGAAAATTTTTAAAATTTTGTATAAATAATATTTCACTTTTGAGACTGAATATGTCTCATATAAAAATTTCAAATTTGCAATCAATAATTAATTTTATAAAAAAATATAATAAAGTAACACCAATTTGTATTGATACAGAAGGAGCTCAACTTAGAACTAAAATAAAAAAAAAAATATTTATGAAAAAAAATGATATTTTTTATTTATATAAGTCCTTGAAAAAAAATTCTCTATACCCAGAAGAGTCGTTTTACTTATTTAAAAAAAATGATGTGTTGCTTATTGGATTTGAAAATTTATCAGCACAAGTTATTAAAGTTTTTAATGATAGAATATTATTAAAAACTTTAACAAGCGGTTTTTTAGAAGGAAATAAAGGTGTACATTTAAAAAATAGAAAATTAAATTTAAGTTTTTTAACAAAAAAAGATATACAAGCTATATCTATTGCAAAGAAAAATAAAATTAGTAATTTTGCCTTATCATTCACAAATTCGGTAAATGATGTAAAAAAATTTAAAAAGATATTAAAAACAGAGAATAAAATTTATAAACTAGAAACATTAAGTGCAATTAAAGACTTAAAAAATATTCTTAATGAGGGAGATCAGTTTTTGATTGATAGAGGTGATCTTTCAAAAGAGGTTGAAATTAAGAAAATTCCATTATTTCAAAGAATAATACTAGAAAAGGCTAAAAAATTCAAAAATAAAAAAAAAATTTTTATTGCGACAAACTTGCTGGAGAGTATGGTAAATAATGCTTACCCAACTAGAGCAGAGGCAAATGATATCTTCAACTGTCTCGAGTTAGGGGCTGCAGGACTAGTATTAGCAGCTGAGACAGCAATTGGTAAATATCCTATAGACAGTATTATTTTTTTAAAAGGTATAATTAAAGAATATAAAAAATTTATTAATGTTAAAAAAAATATATCTAAATAAAAATTTAAACGAAAATATTTTATTTATTAGTGGGATTTCAAGGTCGGGTAAAAGTCTTTTTGCTCCTATAGTATCCACTTTAGACAAGACTCAGAATTTTCAAATGATTCCGGAAATTGAAGAAATTTTTAGACTTTATTACATTGGAAAAATTTCAAAAGAAATTGCAAGCTATATTATAAAAATTTACGTAAACATAAAAACCTACGAAAATTATATTGGAAGAAATTTTAATTTTAGAAAAAAGGAGTGGACCTCTATTTATAATTATAAAAATATTTACGAAATTAAAAGTATTTTAAAAATACCGCATGATGTAAAAACTTTTCATAAAATTAATAAAAATCAAATTCTTTTCCCTTTTATGATTCATGATGGAGTCTTATTTTTTAAACTAGTTTTGTCAATTTACAATAAATGTAAATTTATTCATATCAACCGACATCCTGTGGATCTTGTTCATTCCTGGGCAAATAAGTTTGTTGGTGATTTTCATAAAAACGATCCCAAAAAAAATTTTCATAATTTTTTACAATTAGAATATAAAAATAAAACCAGAATACCATATTGGCTTGTGTCTAAAGTAAATGAATATACTAAAATTCATAACTTCTATGATAGAATAATTTTTAATATTTACTATTTGTTAGAAAAACAAAATAATATTTACGAAATGTTGAGTAAAAATGATAAAAAAAAAATTCATATCGTTTATTTCGACAATTTTGTTACAGATCCTAATAATGAATTAAATAAAATATGTAATTTTTTATCAACAAAGTTTACCAAAAATACTAAAAAAATTCTTCGAAGAGAGCGGTGTCCTAGAGAGATAAATTTACAAGATAGATATAAAAAATTAATATATTTAAATCAAATAATTTCAGAGAACTCAAAAAAATTATTAAAGAAAATTTATATTAAGCACGAAAATAGAGTAGGTTTATATTAATGATTAAATATATTTATATAGCTTCTATTAACAGGCATGGTGGATCGCTATTAGCAAGGTTATTTGATTCACACCAGGATGTTGCAAGTTACCCTTTAGAAACTGGGTTCAAAAAAGATTTTGAAACTTTTAAATTTTCAGATGATTTAGGAGGGTCTCCAAATTATGTTCCTGATTTTTCTGAATATAGCGGAGATTTATTAGATTTTTTTGAGTTACAGGACAAAAAGAAGAAAGACACCATAAAATGGGGAAAAGAAACATCCGACCCAGTAGGAGTCCGGACTAATTATCTTGAAAAAGCTTTTTATCAAAATGTTAAAACAAATTTTGATTACCAAAAATATATAGATATTTTAAAAAAAAAATCAAAGAATGTTAATTCTATTCATGAAATTTACGATGCATTGCATGGTGCTTATTTTGATTCTTGGGATGATGGAAAACATAAAGGAAACTTAAAATTTGTTGTTATCCATAACAGTGGAGGTTTATATTTAAGAAACTTTAAAAAATATTTTGAAGAATTTAAATATTCTTATTCTTTAACACCAATAAGAGATATAAAAACATATATTGCTTCAGAAAAAACTCGTTTAGCTAGAAGGTTTTTTGGAGCAAGGAGGTTTCAAAAACCAAATGTTCCAAATTTTCTTGTCAAATCTTTTTCGTCTTATGATTTGGATGCATTAATTCGAACTTGGTTAGTTTCTATTACAAGAATTAGAATTCTTCAGGAAATTTTTGGTTTTAATAATGCTTTTCTAGTTTATAGATATGAAGATTTGGTACAAAATACAGAAATATTAATGAGAGATATTTGTAGTAAATTAGGATTAATTTACAATGAAATTTTATTAAAACCGACTATAGGAGGATTTTCCTGGTTGGGTAATTCCCATTCAGGAGCGCAAAAAGGAATTAATCTATCTATATATTACGATAAAGTTTTAAATGCTCATGAAATAAATGAAATAAACAAAAAAACAAAAAAAATTATTGATATAATTTATAGCGATAAAAACACCTTAGTAGATCTTACAAAAATTAATTCTGATAATTTTTATGATTATAAAATTCAAAAAAGTCTGTGTGGGGATGAAAAAATGTGGGCAATATACTCGGCATTTGCTTTTAGAGGTTATAGATCAAAAAAAATTGAAACAGTTACTTTTATAAGCATTATAGCTTACATTTTTTCAAAATTTATTTTTTTAATTAATATACCAAGAATTTTAAAACTTAAATTTTTTCCTGGAGTCGGCAAGCAAAATTATACTTGATGAATGTTTTAAGTTCTAAAGCAGATACAATAAAGTATCTTATTAATAAAAAATTACAATTTAAAATACCTAATACTTATATTTTTACAATAGGTGAGTGGTTAAATTGCAAAAAAAAAATATTACAAAATATTAATAAAAATTTTAAAAAAAAAATTATAATAAGATCATCTGCTTTAGGTGAAGATAAAAAAAATAAATCACAAGCAGGCAGATATCTCTCGGTTTCAGATATAAAAGCAAAAAATGTAAAATTAATAATAAAATCAATAATAAAAGTTTGGAAAAGCTATAAAAGCAACAATCCTAACAACAAAGTTATAGTTCAAAATCAAATAACAAATGTTTCAATGAGTGGCGTTTTATTTACCCATGAATTGAGTACTGGCGCCCCTTATTATGTGGTAAATTATGATGATAAGTCTGGTAAGACAGACACTGTTACATCAGGGTCAAGCGATCAGTCTAATAAAAAATTATATATTTTAAGATCTAAAATTAATTATTTGAGATCTAAAAGATTTAAAAAATTAATCAAAGCTACAGTTGATTTAGAAAAAAAAATTAATAATTACTATTTAGATATAGAGTTTGCAGTTGATAAGAAATTTAATCCATATTTATTACAAGTTAGATCAATAACTTCTCGAAATAAAAGGAATAGAACAACAATAGATTTGATTAATAAAAATTTAAAAAAAATAAGAGTTGCACTTAAAAATAAATTTAAAAAAATAACTAATGTTTTTGGGGATTCAACTGTATTTGGACAAATGCCAGATTGGAATCCTGCAGAAATGATAGGTCAGCACCCTGATCCATTATCTTATTCTTTATATGAAAAACTTATAACAAAAAAATCCTGGCTACATGCAAGAAAGTTGATGGGATATTATTGTCCACCTAAAAATAAATTAATGCATTTATTTGCCGGTAAACCATATATAGATACAAGACTAAGTTTTAATTCTTTTTTAGTTAAAGGTTTAAGCAAAAAAAATTCCAAAAAAATAGTTAATTTTTGGATTGATAAACTAAAAAAAAATCCCCAGTTTCATGACAAAATTGAATTTGAAATAGCTATTACTTGCTTTAGTTTTGACATTTTAAAAAAGATAAAAAAAAATTTACCGCCAAATATTAATCGCAAAAGTGTAAAAAATTTTGTTGAAAAATATAAAGAACATACCATTGAAATAATGCAAGACAAACATGAGGCCAGTATAGAAAGATCTTTGGAAAAAATAAATATTTTAATAAAAAAACAAAAAAATTATCAAATTGATATTCACAAAAATATTAAAAATATTGATCAAATAATTAAAGACTGTATTAAATATGGAGTCGTGCCATTTGCTATATGTGCCAGGCATGCATTTATAGCTCAAACTTTGTTAAAATCTTTAGAGATTGAAAAAGTAATTTCTAAGAATGAATGCTTAAATTTTAAAAAAAATTTAAAAACAATAACATCTGAATTTTTACAAGATATAAATAGTGTTTATGAAAATAAATTAAGCAAAAAAGATTTTATGAATAAATATGGTCATCTGAGATCTGGAACTTACGATATAAAGTCCAAAAGATATGATGAATATAAAGACTTTTTATTTAATAAGCAAAAAATAAAAAAAACAAAAAAATGCAATCTTTTAAAAAAAAAAAATAATATTAACAAAATTATAAAAAAAAATAAAATTAATTTTAGTTCAGAATTTTTTATAGATTATATACAAAAAGCAGTAGCTGCGAGAGAATTTTCTAAATTTATTTTTACAAAAAGTGTTAGCGAGATATTGTCAATACTAAAATTGTATGGAAAAAAAAACAATTTTAAGCTAGATGATTTATCATTACTTAAAATTGATGACTTTAAAAAAAGTATACACAAGCAAAGAAAAATAATAAAAAAAAATAAGTTAATAAGTAAAGTTAATAGATGCATAAGACTTCCAGAAGTCTTATTTGAGTTAGAGGGTACTTTCGTTATTCCTTACCAAGTAAATAATCCCAATTACATAACAAATAAAAAAATTAAAGCACATTTATTTTTTTTAAATGTAAATAATAGTTTCGATAATAATATTATAAAAAATAAAATTGTCTTAATTGAGGGGGCTGATCCTGGTTATGATTGGATCTTTAGTATGAGTATAAAAGGATTAATAACAAAGTTTGGTGGTGCTAATTCTCATATGGCAATAAGATGTGCAGAATTAAATATACCAGCAGCAATTGGTTGTGGAGAAAAAAAATTTGAAATATTAAAAAAGGCTAAAATGGCTGAATTAGATTGTTCTACTCAAAAAGTGTTGATTATAGATAGATGATAAATAATTTATTTTCATTAGTACCCGGCGTCTTGTGGATAACTGGCCTTTCTGGATCGGGAAAAACAACTATCTCTAAAATTTTATTTTCTAAACTAAAAAAAAAATATAATAATGTTGTTTTATTAGATGGAGACATATTAAGAGCCAATTTAAAAATATCAACTAGCGGGACTTTTGGCTACAATTCTAGAAAAAAAATAGGATTAAAATACAGTGCGATTTGTAAAAAATATATAGATAATGGTTATTTCGTAATAATTGCGGTAATGGCATTACATAAAGCCGTTCATTATTGGAATAAAAAAAATTTAAAAAACTACTTTGATGTTTTTTTGCAAGTTCCAATTAAAGAGCTAATAAAAAGAGATCCTAAAAAAATATATTATAAATATAAAAAAGAACAAATAAAAAATGTTGCTGGTTTAGATTTAAAATATGATAAACCAAGGAAACCAAGTTTAAAAATAATATGGAAAAGTGGCTTATCTGCTAGAAAAATTTCCGCAAGAATTATTAAAAAAATTTTCAGCATATGAAAATATTAGTCACACAAAGATCGTATTATCATAAAGAATACAATGAAAATCGCGATACTATCGACCAAAAACTTGTTAGTTGGGTAAGTAAATTGAAATGCACGCCAATTTTGGTACCAAATAATTTAGTTAGAAAAAAAAGCTCTTATTTACTATCTAAATTTATAAAAGTCATAAAGCCTGATGGGTTAATATTGTCTGGTGGAGATGATTTTAGAAAATTTATCAACAGAGACAAAACAGAAATATTTTTATTAAAATATTTTTTAAAAAAAAAAAAACCTGTATTAGGCATTTGTAGAGGAATGCTTTTAATTTCAAAGTTTTTTGGTTCTAAAATTATTAAAAAAAGGGGACATGTAAATACGATACATAAAGTCATAATTCACTCCAATAAAAAAAATTTTCCAGAAAAAGTTAACAGTTATCATCACTACTCAATAAAGAAATGTCCAAAAAATTTTATCATTAATGTTATTTCAGAGGATAGGTCCATAGAGAGTATTTCGTATCCAGTTAAAAAAATAGAATGTTGTATGTGGCACCCTGAACGAGATAAACAATTTAGTAAACAATATATTTTAAGAATTAAAAATTTTTTTAATGACAGATAAGTTAATTGGTATTATCTTAGCAGGAGGCAAGGGTAAAAGACTAAAAAAGTTTAACAAACCGAAATCATTAATAAAATATAAAAAAAAATTTTTAATTTCTCATATAATCGATAATTTTAAAATAAATAATATCGAAAAAATATATGTTGTCACGGGCTACAAAAGAAAATGTATCAAAAGTAAAATCAATTCTAATTTTATTCACAATAAAAGATGGAATACCACTAATATGTTTTGTAGTTTATTGACAGCAGATAAATTATTAAATAAAAATTATTCAATAGTATCCTACTCAGACATATATTATCATTCTGAAGCAATTTCAGAAATTTTAAAAAAAAAATATGATATCTGTATATCATCATATTCTAAATGGAAAAAGTTATGGAGACAAAGATTTGATAATCCGCTTGACGATTTAGAAAGTTTTAAAAAAGATAAAAAAAATAATTTGTTAGAAATTGGAAAGCAAGTTGATCGTATTTCTGAAATTAAAGGTCAATATATGGGATTGTTAGGTATATCGCCCAGGGGTTGGAAGATTATTAAAAATTCGGTAAAAGATATATCCTTAAAATCTTTGTCTAAAATTTCTTTAACAGAAGTATTAAGCTTAGTTCTTTCAAAAAAAAATATCGTTAAAATAATACCCTATAAAAAACTATTTTTTGAAATTGATTTTATTAAAGATATGAAAATACAGAGACAATATGAGTCATAAAAATGTAAGGTGGAATAATAAATTTAAAACGGCCCAAATGCTCGGTCGTTTTCAGCCTTGGCATAAAGGACATCAATTGTTATTCAAAAAAATTTTAAAAAAAGCAGATCAAATAATTATAATGGTCAAAGATGTCTATGGCTTAGGAGATAATCCATTTACATTTAAGCAAGTAAAATTAAATATAAATAAAGCTTTAAGAAAATATAAAAACAAATACAGAATTATTCTAGTTCCTAACATTACTCATATTTGTTACGGAAGAAAAGTTGGATATAAAATAGAAAAAATTAATTTAAATAGTGAAATACATAAAATTTCAGCCACTAAAATTAGAAAAGAACTTAGATTAATCGGAAAATTATAAAACAAGTGCTATACTCATTAGTTCTTAATAATTTAAAGTTTTATAAAAAAAAAAATTATTATTTTTTAAATAAGTTATTAGAGCGTAAATATAAAAAAAAAAATATCAATTATAAAACTTTTAATTACAAAAATATAAATTTTAAAAGTAGAGAAAAAATAAATAAAAAAATTTATTTAATTTCAGAGAGACTTATAGAAGAATTGTCAATTATTTTAAATGAAATTCATGAAACAAAATTTAGTAAAAGATCTTGGAAAATTATTATTGGTCCTTGGATTAATTATTTCGTAACAATATGTTGGAATAGATTTTATAAAATTAAAAAAGTTCTAAAAAATCCAAATTTAGATAGTACAGTTATATTTGAATGTCCAAAAAATTTTTTGGCTTTAGAAAATAATTTGCATATGTTTAAATTGTGTAACAACGACGACTGGAATTCAATCCTTTATAGTCAAATTTTATTATTTTTAAGACCCGATCAAAAATATAAAAAAATTATCTTAAAAAAAAATTTTGAAAATTCTTTTGTCAAAAAATCTTTTATAAAAATTTTTTTATCTAAATTATTAAATTTTTTTAAGAAAGATACTGATGCTTTAATAGTAGGATCATACCTTCCATTCAAGGAAATGTTATGGTTGCATTTTTATCTAAAACAACTTCCACAGTTATACTCATATACAAATTACGAGAAATCATTTTTATCCCGTAAAAATTTAAGAGAAAAAATTATTTTAAACGAAAAAAGAACTAATAATTTTGAAATTTTTTTAGCAAGAATTATACCTGTTTATTTTCCAAAATGTCATTTAGAAAACTTTTCATCTTTGAAAAAACAAGTTTATAATTATCATTTTCCTAAAAATCCAAAGTTTATATTTACATCAAATAATTATGAATTTGATGAAATTTTTAAATTATTTACGGCAATACAAATAAAAAAAAAAACGAAGTATATAATTGGACAGCATGGTAATATTTCATGGATTGAAAACCAATTTTTTAATAAAATTTATGCGGCAGATTATTATCTAAACTGGGGCAAGGATGGTTTTGGAAGACACCAAGATGGTTTTAATTTCAAATTAACTAATCATCAATTTTCTTATGATAAAAGTGGTCCAATACTTATATTAGACTCTCCATTTGGTAGTAATAATAAAATTTATGATAGAATAGAACAAAACTTTATTAAGGAAGATTTACTTTATGAATTGTTAAACTTACTAAAAAAACAATCTATTACTAATATAGTTATAAAATTACACTCCTCTTCAAGACAAAGAGATGTAAACTATGTTGCAAATTTGAAATCTAGTTATCCAAATCTTGCAATAGTAAATAATGATAAAAAAATATTTTCTTTGATGAAAGAAGCTCGCTGCGTAATCCATACTTACGATTCAACAGGAATTCTAGAAAGCATGTCGCTAAATATTCCAACATTTTGCATTTGGCCGTACGGTTTAAGTCACGTTCAGAGAAAGTTTCATAGATTTTATTTAAACCTAAAAAAAAATAAAATTTTATATTTTAGTAGTATAAAAATGGTAGAAACAATATCAAACCATTATCAACATTTAGATAAGTGGTGGCTGAGTAAAAAAAATAGCAAAGAAATTTTTTTAAAAAAATTTTCTATTTACCCGGCAAAAGACTCAACCAAAAGACTTGCAAATAAACTTATAGATTTAAGCAAAAGTTAAAATTTAAATGTATTCACGCTTTTATCAATTAATATAAAACCTTTTTAATAATTTAAAATATACTTTAATCATTTTATTTATTAAATTTATTTTATTAAAATTTCTTAAATTTATTACTTGATAAAATAAATCTTCAATTTAAAAATAATAATCATGTTTCAATTAAAAACTAAATAGCTGTGCTACCTGTTAGTGAAATATAAATAAATGAAAATAGGTTTTTTTATTCAGAGTTATAAAAAAGGAGGAGTTGATACTTTCATTGAAAATTTATTTTCAAGTCAGTGGAAAAATGACAAAATAATAATTATTTATAATGATAAAAATCCAGGCATTCATTATCTCAAAAAAAAATTAAAAAAAGTAACTTTTTTTAGTTATTCAATTTTCACATTTGAAGAATTAATTAATAAAAAAAATATAAATATTTTTTTATTATTTTTATTTAAGATTTTGCACTCTATATTTTTGCCTTTAACTTTTATTTACCAAGTTAAGAAAACTAAGTTAATTCTTGAAAAAATAGAATTAGATAAATTGATGATAATAAATGGTGGTTATCCAGGAGGAGATATAGCTCTAGCTGCGGCAATTGGTTGGTCGAAAATTAATTACTTAAATAAAGCATGGGTAAATTTTCATAACTTTGCTATAAAAAAATATAATCTTTTTTTAACTGATATAATTAAAAATTATGTTGACAAAGTTATTTTAAAATCTGTTAGTGGTTTTATTTCTGTATCTAAGATTTGCAGTCTAAGTATTAAGTCAAGAAAAAATTTGCATAGTGCAAATTTTGTAACAATCTATAATGGTCATAAATTAATAAAAAATACTCAAAATAAAATTAATTTAAAAAAAAAATTTAATCTAAATAATAAATCTAAAATTTTGATGATGTTAGCTGAATATGATCTGAGAAAGGGCCATGAATTCATTATTAGGTGTATGGAAAAGATAATAAAAAAAAATAAAGATGTATATTTACTTATTTTTGGAGATGGGGATAAAAAGATGTTTCATAAAATGGTTTTAAAATCCACGGCAAAAAAAAACATAATTTTAAATAAGTTTTACAATGATAGGATCAATCTTTTATCTCAAGCTGACATCGTCGTAATTCCATCGCAGAAGTATGAATCGTTTGGGTATGTAGCAATAGAATCTATGAGTAAAAAAAAAATTGTAGTTGCAACTAAATGCGGCGGACTTGTTGAAGTCGTAGAAAATAATAAATCTGGTTTTTTAGTAAATATGAACAACATTGATTTGTTTGTAAAAAAATTATTTTTTTTATTTAGTAATCCCAATATAAAAAAGAAAATGGAAAATGCTGCTTACGAAAGATATTTAAAATATTTTACTGCTAAAAAAATGATAACTAGTTATCAAAATTTAATAAAATTTAATAAAATTTAAAATTATTTATTTTTTTGGCTGCATTACAATCCATCTCATTGAATGTGGTCTGCCCTCGCTCATTATTAACCATTTTTCGTCATCAGAAAATTCTTTAATTAGATTATATTTAAATGGATCTCTGCTTGTATTATTTAAAAAATATATATTAAATTTTTTTTTAACTAAATTAAAAAAGTTTTTTCTTTTAAATTTATGAGGTGCAAAATTATGATCTTCAATTATAAAAAAACTTTTTAAATATTTTTTAATATTATTTTCATTAAATAAATTATACTCATCACCCTCAATATCTATTAAGAAAAGCGTTTTTTTTAAATTTTTATCATTAATATATTTTTCAACAATATCAAAATTAGCTTTTTCATTAATTATTTTTAATTTATTCCCTAATCTGTTTTTTTTTTTATTATCAACTGAAAATTTAAAAGATTTATAATCCATTTCAAATGCATATCCATTTTTGAAAATGCCATTTTTTAATAATCCTAATATATGGTAACCATCAGCAGAGCCAAATTGCACAATTGTTTTTAAATTATTTTTTGATGCAAGGATTTTAATTTCTTTTTGTACCTGTTCTTCATAAACGCCTAGTAGTTTACTAGAAAAGTCAAAGCCTGGCCAATTGCATTTACAATTTAGAAATAAATTCTTATAAATACCCAATATAACTTTTTTTTTAGTTAATTTTATAATTTTTTTTTCTAAATAATATTTTGTTCTTTCAAGAATTGAATGATACTCTAATTTTACTCCTAGTTTGCTTAAAACTTTATAAATAAAAATATCAAAACCAGAATTATGAATTAAATGAGGAGTTAGTATGATTTTTTTTAAAAAATTCATTTCAAATATATTTGTTATATTTTTTTTTGGTTAAATATAGTAAAATGTATGTAGTAATCTTATGAAGACATTAAAAATTTACAAAAAAAAAAAAGTATTAGTAACAGGAGCCACAGGATTTAAAGGCGCATGGTTATCTTTGTGGTTGTGCATGTTGGGTGCAAAAGTCTTTGCAATTGGGTACTCTCCTAACAAAAATAAAAACTTATTTTATTCATTAAATCTTCATAAAAAGACAAATATTAATATTTTAGATATTAGAAATAAAAAAAAATTATCTAATTATATTAACAAAGTAAGGCCTGAGTTTATTTTTCATTTAGCGGCTCAGCCCTTAATTTTAGAGTCTTATAAGCAGCCCTTCCAAACTTATGAAATCAATACCTTTGGAACGTTAAATATATTAGAGGTTTTAAGAAATAATAAATTTATCAGATCCCTAATTTGTGTAACATCTGATAAGTGTTATGAGAGCAATTTTTCGACAAGAGGGTTTAAAGAGAGTGATAGACTGGGAGGAGTTGATCCATATAGCGGATCTAAAGCTGCTGCGGAGATAATTATAAAAACTTATATAGAAAGTTTTCAAAATAAAAATACATTTGGTATCGCAAGCGCAAGAGCTGGTAATGTAATGGGAGGAGGAGATCAATCCTCAAATAGACTTATGCCTGATATTGTAAATTCTCTTAATAGTAAAAGAAAGATTGTTATAAGGAACCCAGATTTTAATAGGCCATGGCAACATGTTCTTGACCCATTATATGGATATTTAATTCTAGGCTCAAAATTATATACAAATCCAAAAAAATATTCCGGACCATGGAATTTTGGTACTGAAAAAAATACAGTAACAAGTGTTATAAAAATTGTTAAATATGCGATAAAGTATTGGGGGCATGGAGAGCTGCTAATTAATAAAAAAAAAAAACTTTATGAACAAACAAATCTTCAATTAAACATTAATAAATCAAAAAAAAATCTTAAATGGAAACCAAAATATAAAATACGTAATAGTATTAAATTAACAATTGAGTGGTATAAAAAAGTATTTAATAAAGAAATTACAGCGGAAGAAATCACAAGAAAGCAAATTAGCGATTATACAAAATAAATTCTGTGGTTAAAAAAAATTACAAAATAAAAGAAATACCTGTTATTAAAAATTTAAAAGGAAACTTATTTAAAATTATTTCAAAAGATCATATTTTTTATAACAAATTTGGGGAAATATACTTATCAGAGGTGCATCCGGGAAAATTTAAAGGATGGAAGTATCATGAAAATAGAACGCAAATAATAACAGTTGTAGGAGGAAAAGTTAGATTTTTTTTTAAAAAAAAAATTTCAGATAGACCTGCTTTTGTTGATATAGAATATCCAAATAATCTTAAATTATTAAAAATAGAAAAAAAAACTTATTATAGTTTTCAATGTAAATCAAAAATAAGAGCATTAATAATAAATTTGATTGATGAGGTAGTAAAATGAAGTTAGTTATTTTAGCGGGTGGTCGAGGAACTAGATTAATGGAGTATACCAAAACTATACCAAAACCAATGGTTCCAATACATAAAAAACCTATAATCACTTATATAATTAATCATTATTATAAATTTGGAGTAAGAGAAGTTATTATTGCAGCAGGATATAAATATTTAATTATCAAAAAATTTTTTAAAAAAAAAAATATTTATAATGATCTTAAAGTTAAAGTTATTAACACTGGACTAAATACTTTAACAGGATTGAGAGTCCAAAAGTTAAAATTTTTATTTTCAAAAAAAGAAAATTTTTATTTAACTTATGGAGATGGTGTTTGTGATGTAGATCTAAATAAGCTGCTTAATTTTCATCTAAAACATAAAAAAATTGCAACACTAACAGCCGTTCATCCACCAGCTAGATTTGGGGAGTTAAAAATTAAGAATAATAAAATAATTGAGTTTAATGAAAAACCACAGCTAACAAATGGCTGGATAAATGGAGGCTTTTTTATTTTTAACTACAAAATATTCAATTTTTTAAACAATAAAAACGTCATGCTGGAAAGAGATCCTATACAAAAAATTATCAATAAAAAAAATTTTATGGCCTTTAAACATAATGGATTTTGGATGTGCATGGACACAGTAAGAGACAAAGCGTTACTTGAAAAAATTATCAAAAAGTAATGAAAAGTTATGTTAGCGTCATAATGAATTGTTATAACGGTGAAAAATACTTAAGAAAGTCTCTAGATAGCGTCATCAATCAAGATTATAAAAATTGGGAATTAATTTTTTATGATAACGCTTCCACTGATTCTAGTAAAGAAATTTTTCTAGATTATAAAAAATTTCACAAAAAATTTAAATATTTTAAATCTAAAAAAAAAGAAAACTTAGGATTAGCAAGATTAAATGCTTTTAAAAAAATAAAAGGTAATTATTTTTTATTTTTAGACTGCGATGATTATATATTACCTAATAAATTAAGTGAACAGATTAAATTATTTACAGATAACTCTGTGGGAGCTGTTTACAGTAATTCAATTTTTTTTTCTAATTTTTTTAATAGAAAATTATATCCAAATGGTATTATTAATAAAAAAAAAATATTTTACGATTTAATAGAGAATTATAATATTAGCTTAGATACTATTATTTTTAAAACAGCGGCAGTAAAAAAATTATCTCATTCTCTAGATCCAAAATTTGATTTAGTTCATGATCTTGATCTAATAATTCGATTGAGCAAGATATTTGAGATTGTATATTGTCCTAAAATTCTTTCTTATTGTAGAATACATAATAGTAGTACTAGCAATAATGCTTACTTAAAATTTGTCAAAGAAAAGAAAATTTTTGAGAAAAAAATAATTAATTTATATCCAAAAGATGAAAAATTAATAAAACTATTACCAAAATTTAGAGAGAAATATTATGTTGAAGAATGTTTTGGATATTTATTAGAGTGCAATAATGAAACAGCCAAAAAGTTAATCAAAAAAATAAACAGAAGAATTTATAAATTTTTATTATTTATTTTTTGCTATATCCCTTTTTCAAATTTTTTAATTAAGTGTGTATTTTATATAAATAAGAAAATTTTATTAAAATGATTAAAAATTTTTTAAGAAAAAATTACACTTATAAGAATGGAATTTACATTAAAAATTTTAATTTAAAGCAGCAAAATAAAGAATTTATAATGAGAACAGATATTGCAAATAAAAATTACAAAAATTATTTAGCCGAAATTTCAAAGTACCATTCAATTGAAGTAATGGACGCAGAAATTATTAAATTTACAAAACAGTTAAAAAGTAATTCTATTGTGCTAGATTTAGGATGTGGTTGGTGCTGGCATTGGAGAAATATCCACAAAATTAGACCTGATATAACTATTGTAGCAATTGATTTTATAAGAGAAAATTTTCAACATGCTAAAAAAATATTATCAAAAAGTTCTCTTAGGCAATTTTATTTCATTAATGATGATATTAATAATATAAATTTTAAAAAAAATACATTTGACTGTATTTGGACAGTACAAGTTTTTCAGCATATTCCAAATCTAAGAAAAGTGTTGAAAGAAGCTCGAAAAGTTCTTAAAGTAGGTGGTACACTTTTTAACTATCATCTAAATAACTCTATATTCGTCGTTATCAAAAATTTATTTTTTAGCAAAAAAAATACTAACAAACATTACTACTTAAATAGAAATGTAACATCAGTTAAAAAGTTATTTTCAAATATATTTAAAAGTAAAGTATTTATTGAATATAATGAAATTTTTTTTCATCCTGAATTAAAGTTTTTTTTTGGAAATAAAAAATCTTTTTTATCTAAAATTGATTCACAATTGAGTGGAAATGGATTATTGAGATCATATTTAGCCAGACAAGTTTTAATGAAAATAACTAAATGATACATTTTAGAGTATTTGAAAATATTAATCAGCATTTAATAGATAATTTAAATGATATAAAAAATAAGAATTCACATTATATTTTTCAGTCTCCTGAATGGATATATGTTGCGGCTAACAATCTTAATAATTTAGATAAATTGCAAATAGTATTTATATACAATCATAATGATATTATTTTAGTAGCGCCATTGTGTATTAGGAGGATTTATGGTTGCAAAGAACTATGTTGGTTATCATCAGATATTATTGATTACAATAATGCAATAATCTCAAATTTTTTTGACTATGATGATTATAATTTTAAAAAACTGTGGAACAAAATTATTAAAGTTTTATCTAGTGAATGTGATTTAGTTTTTTTAAATAAAAACCCTGAAAATATTGCATGCTTAAATAATCCAATAATAAATGCTCAATATAAATATTACCAAAAATCATATCAATTAAATCTTAATCAATTTGATTATGAAAGTTTTTATAATCATAAAAATAATAATAAATCAAAACAAACTGACAGAAGAAAAAAAAAAAAATTACAAGATAGTACTGATTTGATTTATTCCTACGAAGATATAGATCTCACTAATTTTAAATTAGTAGACGAATTAATTTTTGAAAAAATGTCTTCTTATAAAAATAATAGGAAAAGATCTTTTGATTATAAAAATATAGCAAATCAATACAAAAAATTAGTAAGCTACAATAATTCAAACTATAAATTTAATTTAAGTATTGTTAAAAAAGGTGGAGTCAAAATTTCGTCTATACTTGGTGTTATATTTAATGGAATTTATTATTACCTAATTCCATTTGTTAATAATTCCGAATATAAAAAACTTTCTCCAGGTAGATTTCATATAATAAATTTAATTAACTGGGCTATCAAAAATAATATTCGGTGTATCGATTTTACAGCTGGTGACGAGCCTTATAAGAATAGTTGGTCAAATAATGATTTTAGGATGTTTTATTACGTTCATCCATTAACCATCAAAGGATTCGTAAGATGTTTTTTTTTAAACCTTTATTATAATTACAGAAAAAATAATTTTTTTAAAAAAATTTATCACTACATTAGACATGAAATTTAAAATCTTAATAATAAATTTTTTATCAATATTATTCTATATTATAAAAATTGAGAGAAGGTGTCATTTCAGAATTTTAATGTTACATAATATTGATAAAAAAAATTTTCAATTATTAAAAAAAAATCTTATTACTTTAAAAAAAAATTATAATTTTATTGATCCAAATAAATTAGATAAAGACAATTATCCAAAAGGAAAAAATAATCTACTTATAACTTTTGATGATGGATTTAAAAGCAACTTTATTTTTGCAAATAGTATTTTGAAAGAACTTAAAATTAAAGCAATTTTCTTTATTGTAACTGATTTAATCAATTCTAATAATTATACAAAAAATAAATTAATCTATAAAAATATATTCCCTCAAAAAATTGTTTTTGATAAATCTAATTTTGATTCAATGACATGGAGCGATATTAGAAATCTTCAAAAAATGGGACACGTTATTGGAACACATACAAAATCGCATTTAAGATTAACTGATATAAAATCAGTTTCTATTTTAAGAAATCAAATTAATTCGCCGATTACAATCTTCAAAAAAAATAAAATTAAAAAACCTATTTTTTTTGCATATTCTTTTGGCGACTTTTATAGTTTTAATAAGATGTGTTTTAATATTGCCAAAGATAAATATAAATTTATTTTTTCAGGAATTAGAGGTGATAATGTTAAACTCAATAAAGTTTTATTTAGAGATAATATTGAAGATAACTATACTTTTGAAAAGATAAATTTTTTTATTAATGGATATGCGGATTTTTTATATAAAAAGTATAGAAAAATTATTTTATCTTTTTAATTTCTTTCAATTAAGTAATTTTCTAAAACTAGCAAATCCATTTCTGTTCTTAAAAAGCAATTAATAGCTTCCTCTGGCATTCTGACTATTGGTTCATTTTCATTAAATGAAGTATTTAATAAAATCGGAACTCCAGATATAATATGAAAAGATTTAATTATGTTATAAAAATTTTCATTAAACTCCTTTGAAACAGTTTGAACTCTTCCAGTTCCATCAGTATGCGTAACGCCTGGTATTAAGTTTTTTTTATTATCATTAATTTTTTCTACATATGACATATAAGGATTGTGGTAGTTATTATTAAACCAATTTATTTTTTCTTCGAAAAGTATAGATGGGGCAAAAGGCCGGAAGCTTTCTCTTCTTTTAATTTTTTGGTTAATTATATCTTTTATATTTGCACTGCAAGGATTAGCTAAGATTGATCTATTTCCAAGTGCCCTTGCTCCAAACTCCATTCGCGAATCAAACAGACCAACTATCATATTATTATAAATTTTTTTTGCGATATAAGTATTTAATTCTAATTTAGAATTAAAAAAACTTATTTTGTATTTTTTGAGTCTACCATCGTTATTTATTGTTTTTTCAATATATTCATTTTTATATGATGAACCAATAAAAGGTGTTGTAAGATTTTTAAAATTATCTATTTTATTTTTTTTTCTAAATGTAAATAATGCTGATCCAATACTTCCTCCAGAGTCACCAGGCGCGTAGGGAATAAATATTTTTTCAAAATAGTTATTTATTATAATTTGATTATTTGCCAATGAATTTAAAGCGCACCCTCCTGCATATACCAAATTTTTTGAAAAATTAATTTTTTTAATCTCTTGACATATTTTTTTTAAGTAGCATTCAAATACTTTTTGAGCGGAACTTGCTATATTAGCTTTATATTTATCAAAATATTGATAATTTTGTAATTCTTTCTTTTTAAATAATTTAAAAATTTCATTATTAAAAACTATATTTTGTTTGGGTTGATTTGAAAATCGGTATTCGAAATTTTTATTTATATGATTAAAATATTTAGTGTTTAAGTGAAATAAAGATTTTTCTTTGAAAATATTATCTTTAATTAAATCAAAAAATTCAGGTTCTCCATATGATGATAATCCCATAACCTTGTATTCATCTCCATAATTTTGAAATCCAAGTAATTGAGTAATTGCTTCATAAAAAATTCCTAAAGAATGTGGAAAATAAACTTTCTTTATAATTTTAATAGCATTTTGATTGCATTTAGCTATTGATAGACTGCAAAAATCCCCAAAGCCGTCAATTGACATACCTACTGCTTCTTCAAAGCCAGAGGCGTAGTAAGCAGAGGCTATGTGCGAGACATGATGATCAATATAATGAATATTAACCTCTTTATTAAATTTATAATTTACAGATTGCTCATTAATTAAATTTCTAATTGATATTTTTTCTTTTAATCTATCAGTTATTTCATATTTTTTTTTCCCGAAAAGATAATTTGTTAAAAAAAAAAAAGTTTTTCTTGCAAAGTTTGATAGTGGATTAGTATTTAATGAAATATCAGTAACTTCCAAAGAATCGGTACCTGTTGATCTAAGACATTCCTCTATAGATTTAATTGGAATTCCTGCCCAATGCTTAATTCGATTAATTCTCTCTTCTTCTATTCCAAAAAGTAATTCTCCATTTTTTATTAAGCATGCAGATGAATCAGCGTGATTAATATTTAAACCAATTATTATACTCATAAATTATTGACTATTAAACTTCATCTAAATTAATATAAATTTATTTTTTTGTTATTTGGCAGTACATTTAATTATAAGATTAAATATAAACTATTTACAATTAATATATAATAAAAATGTTAATGTTAGATAGTATTGCAATAGATTTTGTTGGAACTAATTTAGGAAGTGGTTCAAGAAGTTATAATCTCAATTTTTGCAATGAATTGAGCTTTTTTCAATTAAAAAAAAATATAAAAATATTTATCTGTAAAAATTATTATTCACATTTGAATTATAGTATAAAAAAAAATAGAAAAATTGAAATAATATTAAAACCAAATTTTTTATCAATTGGTATTATAAGACTTCTGTGGATTCAGTTTATATTACCATTTGAGTTAAAATATTTAGGAATAAAAAAGTTATATTCATCATTAAATTTTTCCCCAGTTATTGCAAAATTTCTTGGAATTAAAGTTGTGTTGTGCTGTCATTCAAATTTACCATGGGTTTATTTCAATCTAATGCCTGGAAATTTAGTCAGAAATTTTTTTGTTAAAATGTTAATGGAATTATCAATATATTATTGCGATATTTTAATTGTTAATTCATATTATGCAAAAAAAGAATTAATTAATATTCTTAGATTAAATAAAAAAAAAATTTACGTAGTTTATTTAGGAATTTCTAGAATTTTTTTTTCTAAAAAAAATAAGAAAATCCACAATTTTAATTATAAAAAAAAATATATTCTTTCAGTAATTTCATGTGTTAGATATCATAATATTATTAATATTTTAAAGGCTTTTAATCTTTTAAATAATGATTTAAACATTAGATTAATATTAGTTTTGCAAGTGCTAGATAAAAGCTATTTTTTAGATATAATAAGATTTATTGAAAATAATTCATTAAAAAATAAAATTACTATTCTAACTAATTTAACTTTTGATAAGTTGCCAGAACTTTATAGAAAAGCAGAGTTATATGTTTTCACTTCATACTGTGAAGTATTTGGGCTTACATCTCTTGAGGCTATGTCACAAAAAACACCAGTTTTAATCTCCAATAGGTCGGCCCTGCCAGAAATAAATGGCAAAGCAGCTATGTATTTTAACCCTGATAATGTTGAAGAAATTTATAAACAATTTAAAAAAGTTTTACTTAATAAAAAACTGCAGTTTAACTTAATTCAAAATGGTAATAAGATATTTAAAAAATATAATAATAAAAAAAATATTCAAAAAACATTAAATATAATCGATAGTTTAAAATAATTTCAATTTATATTTTCTATAAATTAAAAATGAAAAACATATTAATATCTGGTGGTGCTGGTTATTTGGGAACAGTTCTTTCTCAATATCTTTTAAAAAAAAATAAAGTAACTATCTATGATAAGTTTTATTTTCCTTGGATAGAAAAAAATAAAAAAAAAATAAAAAATTCATATAGATTAAACTTTATTAAAAAGAATCTTACTGAAGTAAAAATTGAAGATTTTAATAATATTGATATTGTCTGTGATTTAAATGGAATTCCTAATGATCCTGCTGCTGAAATCAACCCTAAATTTACGTGGAAAATAAACTATAAAGGCAGGTTAAATTTTGCAAGAATTGCAAAAAACGCTGGAGTCAAAACATATATTTTTAACTCAACCTGTTCTGTGTATGGTTTTAATAAAAATAAAGTTAATGAAAATAGCAAACTAAACCCAATTAGTACTTATGCTAAAGCAAATTTAAGATCAGAAAAAGGAGTATACAAATTAAGAAGCAATACTTTTAAAGTATATGTTTTAAGAAACTCTACCTTATTCGGTTTTTCAAATGTTTTAAGATTAGATCTTGTTATCAACTTATTTGTTTACAATTTATTAAAAAATAAGAATATAATTATCGATGGTGATGGTAAGCAGTTTAGGCCATTCATTTCTTTGAGTGATATTTGTAAAGTTTACGAATATTTAGTTAATAATTCTAAAATTCCTTCATTTATTACTAATTTAGTTTCTTTTAACTCTACAATCAAAGACTTAGCAATATTAGTATGCAAGATACTTAAAAACAAAAAATCAAAGATTATTTTTAATGTTAATACTAAAGATAATAGAAATTATTTTGTTGTTTCAAACAACTTTAAATATTACTTTAGAAATTTTAAATTTTCAAATTTTTCAAAAGAAATAAAAAAATTAGCAAAATTAATTAAGCAAAATAATATAAAATTAAATAGTGAAACAATAAGATTGCGATTTTATAAAAAATTATTTTAAAATTGCCATAGTATTCATACCTAATAAAAAATATTTGAAATTTATCAGATTACTTTCTGTTTTTTTTGCTAAGTTGATATATTCATCTTTGTTATAATATCTCTTATGCTCTTTCACTAAATCTGGATTAATTATGTTCAATTTAAATGCCATAAACTCTAATATTGGTTTTGAATAAATTGAAGGGGCCGTTAAAAGAAAATATCCATTTTCATTTAAAAATTTTTTTAAATATTTAATAATTGCTTCAGGATTTTCTAAATGTTCAATAACGGCAGCAAGAATAATAATGTCAAATTTTTCATACTTTAACTCAATATCAATTTTATTTAAATTGTTGTTATAATTAATAAATTTTATATTATTTTTAGTAAAATCATCTCCATATAAGTCAATTAAAACAGCTTTAGAGGTTCCGGCATACCGCCTTGAAATAGCTTGAAAATCAGATCCGCAACCAAAGTCTATAATACTTTTCCCATTTAGTCTTTTATCTTTAAGTAATTCGTAATTTCTTATGAAAGATATTATTTTATCGAGTATATTATAACTATTAAGAAATTTCATATTTTGTGATGGAAAAATTTTTTTTTGATAGTTTTTTTTACAACTATATATCAAGTTTTATTTTTTTAATTATAAATTTTTTTGCAGCCTTTTTTTTATCCCAAAAAAATCAAATTGTTAAGATTAATAGTGCAAGTCTTTATATTATATTTTCAATTATTTTTTCATTTTATGTATTTTTAATAAATTTATTATTTTTGTTTAATTTTACTGAATACTTGCAAAAAATAGTACTCAGTTTAACATTTGTAACGCTTTTGTGGATTATTATTTCATGCCGTTTAAAATTTTTTATTTTTTTATCAGATATTATAACTAATCATAAATTGATATTAGCGTTTTTATTTATATTTTTTTTAATTTCAATTATGCCAGTATCAGATGCAGACAGTATTGCGTTACACTTAAATATACCAGGCCAAATTATAAATTATAAAATACTTAATAATGATTTAACAAAAAATTTAGAAAATATTTTAATATCAAATACTGAGTCTCTTTTAACTTTATCTTATGTTTTCAAAAGTGATAATTTTGGCTCTCAATTAAATTTTTTCGCTTTATTAGTTTTTTTTTTAACATTTAGAAAAAATAAATTTTTTTTTTATATACTTTTATGTGCGCCATTAATAATTTTTTTTATTTCAACTCAAAAACTGCAATTATTTTTTGGATTATTATATCTTAATTTGTTTATTTTAGTTTATGAAAATAAACTTAAATCAAATTTTGATTTTTTTTTATTTATTTTTTTACTAACTTTCTATTCGTCTGGTAAATTAACCTATATAATATTTTCAATTTTTTTATTTTTAATTTTTTTATTAAAAAATAAAAAAAGTTTTAGGATTATATTTTTATTTTTATTAATATGTTTTTTGATTCATCAATTTCCTATTTTATTATATAAATTTATTTTATTTGATAATCCATTTGTGCCACTACTTGATCAATATTTTAAAGATAGAGAAATATTATCTGCATTTACTCACTCAATAAGAGCAAGCGAGGGTTGGTTAGGTAATTTTACACCCACAATGATTTTTAGACCGTTTATAGTCTTTAATATATCTACATTAACAACAATATTCGGTTTGGCTTTTATTTTTCTCCTTTTTGATTTTAAAAGAATTCGTGAATTATATTTTTTACCTTACCTAATTATTATATCTATGCTCTCTTTAGGTCAGCTATTGCCCAGGTATTTTTTAGAAGCATTTTTATTAATGGCATTTTATGCAAATTATAAAATGATTTATAAAGTAATTAATATTTGTCAGGGTTTTTTTGTTATTTCACTATCAATTATTTTTTTATTTTATTCTTTTTTTTATTTACAGAAAGCCTCATGGTTAAAAAAAGATTTTTCTAGAAAATTTACTTATACATATTTAAACTCCGAATTATTAAAAAATAAAAAAATTAATGAAAATATTTTAGTTATGCCTTTTGAACGAGATAGTATTTTTTTTGATAAAAATGTTTATTCCTCAAGATATATAAATATTTTGACAAGTTATAATGGTAAATATAAAGAAAATTTAAATAAATTTATAAAAGATGTTAATATTAAATTCATTATTTTTGACAGTTCTAGTATAGTTAATGATTGTATTGTTATAAAAGTTTTTGATGAAATAAATTTTAAAAAAGCGACAAGAAATTATTTAATAAATGAAAAAGAAAGCAATTTCAAAATTGGTAAAATAATAAAAAATGATTGTAAATAAAATCAATATTTATCGAAATAAAGATATTATTAAACTCAGCAATAGAATTAACGACAAAAGAGGTTTTATACAACCCATATCGGATTTTGATATGAAAAGTGCTTCAATTATTTATACAAAAAAAAAACAGTGGAGGGCAAATCATTATCATAAAAAAGATTGGCATTTTATTTATGTTATTAAAGGCGCATTCGAATATTATTTCAGAAACACTGGTTCTAATGAAAAAATTAAAAAAAAAATTGTTAACGAGGGGCAATTATTATTTACTGGCAATATGATTGATCATGCAATGTTTTATGTAGTTGAGACAGAAATATTAGTTCTAAGTAAAAATCCAAGAGATCAAAAAACATATGAACAGGATACAGTTCGAATTGATTTTATGAATGACACTAATAGATTTTAAAGTATTAAAAAATTACAGCATAAGAAAATTTTGTGTTCTTTGTGAAAGTAAGTCACTAAAAAATGTTTTAAACTTTGGCAAAACTCCTTTAGCAAATTCTTATTTATCAAAGACAAATATTAAAGAAAAAAAATTCCCTTTAATATGTTGTCATTGTGCTAATTGTGGGCATTTGCAATTAAGATATCTAGTAAACCCAAATCTTTTATTTAGAAATTATTTATATGTTTCTGGAACATCAAAAGTTTTAGTGAAACATTTTGAAAATTATTTTTTAACAATACAAAAAAAAATAAAATTGAATAAAAGTCATGATAAAATTTTAGATATTGCATGTAATGACGGAACATTTTTAAAATTTTTCATTAAAACAGGTTTTAAAAATGTTATTGGGGTTGAGCCAGCCCTTAATCTAAGAAAATTAAATCTAGAAAAAAAAATTGATGTTAATAGTTTTTTCTTTTCTTTTAAGAATAGTTTTAAATTAAAAAAAAAATATCATTCCTTCAAAATCATTACTGCAAACAACGTATGTGCACATATTCCTGATATTAAAGATTTTATGCTGGGTGTTAAAAATATTTTAGATCCAAATGGGCTTTTTATATTTGAAGTTTCTTATCTAAAAGATGTTATTGAAAAACTTACTTTTGATACAATATATCATGAGCATATGTCTTACCATTCATTATCCCCACTTATAAATTTTTTTGAAAGTATTGGAATGTCAGTGCAGGATTTTGACTTAATTCAAGCTCAAGGTGGCTCAATAAGAATTTACGTAGTGCATAAATATAAAAAGATTTACAACCAAAAAATTATTAAGCAGGTAAAACAAGAGAAAAAAATTGGATTATTAAGTGAGAAATTATTTAAAAAATTTTATGGTCGTATCAAAGATGAAAAATATAAAATTAAAAATTTTATAGATTTAAATATTTTAAAAAATAATAAAATACTAATAGGCTATGGAGCACCTGCAAAAGTAACAACTTTAAGTCATGTTTTTAATCTTGGAAAAAATTCAATTAAATACATAGTAGATGACAATCCTCTTAAACAAAATAAATTTACCCCAGGAAAAAAAATTAAAATTATAAGTTTTGATAATTTAAAGAAAATTGATTTCGATTATATTATAATTTTAGCTTGGAATTTTGCTCCATCCATTATAAAAAAATTAAGACTAACAATAAATAAAAAATTTAAAATTATTGTTCCATTTCCAAAGCTAATTATAAAATAATTAAAATCTGTCTAATATTATTCTTTTAAAGGCATGAAACCCAACATCCCATGTGCATTTTTTTCCATCTTTATAACTTCGAGATTTATAATAAACGCTACATTGACCTATATTTCTTGTTTTCTTAATTGCTTGGCAAATAATACTAAAATCGTATTCGAATTTATCAGCATTACCATTTATGCCCTTCCAAAGTTTCGTTGAAAAAAGTCTATAGCAACAAGCGCAGTCTTTTATATTTGTCCTATAAAGAACATTCATTAAGCCAGTTAATATATTTACGGCTATTTCTCTAAAAAAGAAATAGGGGTGAGTTAATGAAGTTTTTAAATTTCTATAACCTATTACAAAATCTTTTTTCTGCTCGATAGCAATTTTTAATAACTTGTTTATGTCAGAAGGACGATACTCAAGATCTGCATCTTGTATTATAACGTAATTTCCAGAAACTATTTTTTTAGCAATTTTTTGAGAATCTCCTTTGCCTTTATTATTCTTTTTATAAATAGCTTTTATAAAATTATATTTCTTTGCATATTTTTTTATTACATATTTTGAACCGTCTGTAGAGCAGTCATCAATAATTATTACTTCTTTCTTGAGATTATTGTACAGTTTTAATTTAGCTAATTTATTAATTATAATTTCAATAGTATTAAATTCGTTAAAGACAGGTACAATAATACTTAATTTATAACTCATATGAAATCTATTCTTATCATAGGATATGGCAAATGGGCTAATAAAATATTATTTTTTCTTAAAAAGAAAAAACTTTTTAATAAAATTTATATAAAAACACGAAACGAAATATTTATTTTACAAAATAAAAATAAAAAAAAGATTAAGGTTTTACCGCATTATAACAATATAGATTTAATTCATGTATGCAGTCCATTATCAACGCATTTTAATTATTTAAAAAAATTTTTAAATCATAGGAGCTTAATTATTGAAAAACCATTTTTAAGAAATTTAAATGAATTTTCAGAATTAAAAAAAATAACTAACAAAAAAAAAAATAAAATAATTGTTAATTATATAGATCTATATAACCCGATTACCGATTTTCTAAAAAAAAAAATCAAGTATAAATTCACTAAAATTATATTTGAATACTCTGATCCAAATTTCTTCTTTAAAAAAGAATATATGTGTATTGAAGATTGGTTGGAACATCCATTATCTCTAACATTATTTTTATTTAAAAAATTTGGTAAATTTAAAGTATTAAAAAAAATTTCAGTAAAAAAAGAAAACAAATTTTTAGAAAAAGTTGAAATTGAATTTACCTACAAAAAAACTTTAGTAGTTATAAGAATTAATCTGCAAAATAGAAAAAAAAGGAATATTTATTTTTTTAAAAAAAAAAAATTAATTTTTTTTGCTGATCTTAGAAAGAATAAAATTATTAAAAATCAAAAAAATATTATGAATAAATCAAGTGTTAATAGTATTGAACTTTTATATAAAAGTGGATTTTCAACTAAAAGAGTTTTTTTTCAATCCTTAGATTTTTACAAGAAAGTGCTAAGGCAAAGAGTCAATATTATGAAATCTATAAAAAAATTTACCAATTACAATAAATTTTGATATTTTCATATTTAATTTTATTTAACCAATATGGCCAAAAACTCATTGGCAAAAAATCTTTTTCAGCACATATTCGATTATAGTAAAATTGGTTTTTTGATTTAATTTCATCAGATGCATAGTTATAATGAAAAAACCCGTCTTTTATGGTAGTTAGAATACTTAAAATTAATGTTATAAAAAAAATAAAAAATTTTAATTTCTTATCTTTTAATTTAGTTATAATTTTTGCTATTGGTATTAATAAAAACCATCCATAGTAAATTTGGTAGTAATTTGTAAGTGCCCTAAAACTTTCTATCAACTTCAATCCCAAAAAAGCTAGTAAAATTATAATTGTTAAAATAATAATTCTAGAGTTTAAAAATTTTCTAAAGACTACAAGAAGTAGGATAATCTCAAAAAAAAGAAAATTTATGTAGTTTATTAATAATAAATTTTCAAAAACGGTTTTAATATTCTTAAAGAAATAAATTAAAAAAAATTTTAACCAAACTAGTATGTCGCAACATCCTCTTAATTCATCTATAAGATGCCCCCTAATTTTACTTATTCTAAAAAAGGGGTAAAACAATTCCTTCGAAGCGGAAGGTATTAATAATACCATTAAAGATATTATGATGAATGAAATAAGTAAAAATAAGTTTAGATGATAAATAGCAGAAAATTTTTTTGTAAATAATTTAAATATAAAAAAGTAAAAAAGAATATTGATTATACTTAGGTATGTTATTAAAAAAAGAGTTGATTGTATTTGCTCTGATCTAAATATTATTGATATTAGAAATATACTTAGAAGAATAACAAATTTATAAAAGCTAAATTTGAATAATCCTTCATCTTGATAATTAATTTTTTTTTGAAAAAATAATGTAATTAAAAATAATAATGGTGCATAAAACATTATTTGTATCTTTGTCATGATAGAGAGTATGAAGAAAAAAGTAAAAAAAAATAAAGATTTTTTATCTTGATTTTGAATAAAATTTATCAAAGAAATTATTGCAATCAAAAAAGAAATTAGCGTTATAATTTCAACTCTGTGTTGTTGAATATGAATCAAATATCCACCTGAAAATGTAAGCGAAAGAGTTAAAAATAATGAAGATTTATTATTTTGAAATATAAACTTATTTAATAAGTATTTAATAATTAGAATAAAAAAAGTTCCTAGTATAAGTCCATAAATTCTAGTAAAAAAAATTATTTTTTGTAAGTTAGAATTCAAATCTCCTGTATTAAGATCATTTATACTTTTAATGTTAAGAAAATCAAAAATGTTTAGTATTTTGTAAAAAATACTAAGTAAAAAAATCTGTAAAAAATGTGGGGCATCAAATAATTCTTGAGAAAGATTAGATAGATATAGCAATGCATTATAACTGATCCACAATTCTTGATCATAATTCTCAATCCAGTCTCTTAGAGGGTTTAAATATAAAAAATAAATTAGCGGTATAGTAATTAAAATAAGATTGAATAGAGTATTCTCGAACTTTCTAAACAAATATTTGGCAATTGGCATAATATTAATTATTTTAAATTATTTGAGATTTGAAAAGTATTTTTGATAAAAATTTAGAATAAAGATTAAGTATATCCCAGAAGTCTGATAAAGAATTCTATCCATAGTAACAGAAGCGTGAAAGTGCCATCTTGGATCATCAACAAAATAGTAGATACTAAATGACATCAAGCAATTTAACATAAAAAAAATTAAATATTTAAAATCGTCATGTTCAAAATTTTTAATTAGAATCTGATAAAGAACAAATAAAATAAAAATAATATATATAGGATATTTAAAAAAGATTATAATTATTTGAAAAATTAACAAAAGAGATCTTTGGAGAATTTCATAACTAAAAAATTGATCAAAATTTATAAATTGATAACCTTTCCACCCGATAAGATTTTCAGTGAAGTAAAAATTAAAAATTAAAAATTTAATGAAAATTATTGTTGAAAAAGATAAAAGAAAAAATAATTTAATTTGTTTTTTAATTTTTTTTTCAATAAGCAAAATTAACAAAATATAGATTATGAAAGCAACACCTTCATTTTTAACCCAAAGTATTAAGTTTGCATTTAATACGCACGTCCAATGTAAAAAATTTAGGTTATTAGATTTGTATATTTTGTTTATCAATAAAAAAATAAAAATTACAAGTGAAAACATTAAAGGTTCTTGGTATCCGGAAAAAAGTGCTTGATCAAAAGTAAGCGTTGTAAATATAAAAACAAGAGCAATGCTAGTTATAAAATTGAAATAATATTTATTAATTACTGCGCAAATACTTATTAAATAAATTAAAATATAAAAAATTCTTCCTGTATACTCATAATCTATAAAGCTATTTTTCCAAACCAAAGCCCAGCCATAAGTTCCTAAATGAGGATAAGCTAGGGAACCATCGTTAACATTTTTTAAATTCCAAAAACTAAAGCCTTCATAAAAATTAATTGCTCTAAATATCCAAAGCACAGCACCATCCCACTCTAATTTTAAATTAGAGGCTATTTTGATTGAATATAGAAAAGAAAATAATAAAAAAATTAAAAATAAGTAATTTTTATCAAAATTATATTTTTTATGTAAATGCAAAATATTTGCAATTCCAATTATTATAAATAAAAAAAAAATATAATTTAAATTTAATGTAAAAAAAGAAAGTATTAAAAATATATTTAAAATCAAAATAATATTGATGAAGAATATCTCAAAAAATATTAACCCGTATTTTTTTTTGAATTTGCATATTAGTAGGGTAGGTGAAAAAAAAATTAAAGTAAGCCCTGCTATTAAATAAATTATATTAATAATTTCTATCATATTCTTTGTAGGTAGAAACAAGTATTATCTTTTTGTAATATTTTAAAATAGCCAAGATTTTTATTTTTAAAAATTAATTGATATTTATTTTCATCTAAATATTTAAGACTATTAATATTATTAATAAGAATTATTTTATCTTCGTCATAATCTTTATTAACATTATAGGTAAACCACGTACTATTATTGAATGTAAAGTTCGGATTATCGTTAAGTACTCTTAAATTTAATTTTTTATTATAAATTTTATTTATTTTTTTTATAAATCCATAACTTTCTCCACCGCAATCCCCATAAACTTTTGTCATTCTTTCATGAGGTTCGAATTTTAAAAGAGAGTAGATATCTAAAAAAGACTTATTTAAATGAGAAATTATTATTAATAATCCAATTGTAAATAGTGTGAGACTAAGTTTTTTAGTTTTCATTGAAGTTAATAAAATATGATCTAATAATTAATTATAATATTTTTAAATAATGTTAAATAAGATTATAACTTTTTGTAAAATAAATTTTTATGATTGTGATTATAATTATATTAAAAAAATTTTATTTGAAAAAAAAGGATATTTAGTAATTCCTGCTGCATCTTCCCTTGTTGACATTAAACACTCAAGTGAATATAGAATTGCTTTGCAGAAAGCCTCAATTGCAATATTTGATAGTGGTTACTTTTGTCTTTGTCTTCTTATAAAATTTATTAAAGTAAAAAAATTTTCTGGATATAAATTTATTGGTAAATTAATTAATGACAGTGAGCTAAAAAAAAAGAAGATTTTGAGTTTAGACCCTTCTATAAATCAATCAAAAAAAAATTTATACTTTCTTAAATCAAAAAAATTTAAATTCATTAAAAATTATGTCTGTCCCATTTATCAAAAAAATAACATTAATGATGTAAGGCTTTTTCAAATAATAACAAAATATAACCCCAATATTATCATCATTAATATTGGTGGAGGGGTTCAGGAAATCTTGGCTTACAAAATTAATCATAAATATAAATATAAATATTCTATTATATGTAGTGGTGCAGCTTTATCATTTTATACAAACAAAGGTCTTATTAATAAGACTATTGATAGAATTTATTTAGGTTGGTTTTTTAGATTATTAAATAATCCAAAAATTTTTATAAAGAGAATAATTTTATCAATACCGTTAATTTTGTATGTTTTATTTTCTAGAATTAAAGTTACCTATAAATAATTTTTTATAATGTTCCTCATTAATAAAAAAACAGACAATAAAGAATAAATAATCTAAAGAATATATCCCATAAGATGTTTCTAAAAAACCTCTAAGTAAAAAAATTATTGTTATAAATGTTGATATTAGAATCAAAGTATCAAATTTTTTATTTGTTAATACAGTAATATATAAAATTAAAAATGATACCCAGCTAGCTCTAAGTGAAATTAAAATTATAAAAAAAAATGATATTAAGCCTCCGCAAATTAAAGAATATAAATATAAATTATGAGCAGATTCATTTTTAATTAATAATCTGTCAGCTTGAAAGCCATAACCTTTAAAAATATTATCTTTAGATATTTCAATAATATTATACCAGATTTCGTATCTACCAGATGAGTAATTAGTTTCCATAGTCTCTCTTTTTAATGTTTTAACTAATATTTCTCCAAGCATATATGAAGAAGGTAGATTTTTAGAGTTTGAAAATTGATTATTAAGATTAATTTTATAATTTAAAAAAGTTGCTAAAAATATTGAACATAAAATAATAGAAATTTGAATTCTTAATTCATATAATTTATTACTAAAGATTAATAATATACTAAGAATAATATTCAAAAATAAAAATATAAATGTAGAAGTTCTAGATTGAAATAATATTAACGTCACTGATAAAAAAATAATAAATACTATTAAAATTTTTACAAAGTATTTTTTTTTTTGAGTTAATAAAAGCAATATGCAGGCAAAAAATAGTAATAGAGCCATTCTTGATAAGCCAGAAGATCTTGGGTGAATAACAAATTCATTAAGAAAATTAATATGATTTAAACCTAATGTATAAAAATGTTGAATTGTATGTGTTTTAATGAATAAATAAAAAAAGCTACTAATGTAAAAAGTGTAAACAATTAAAGTTAATATTAAGGAAAAAATTAAGAATAGCCTTAAAGTTTTTAATTTATTTTTAAATATATATAGATATAAATAAGGTATTAACATTGCAAATCCCCAATACAGGTTTAAATATGAGTCAATGTTTTGATTTGTAAGTGTAAATAAAATTAATAATATTGTATATATAGGGAATAAAAAATAAATTAAAAAATCTTCTTTAATAAAATTTTTATTTTTTATTAAAAGTAATGATAATAATAATACAGATAGTAAAGGTACTATAAGCCTAATATTATTTATTGAACCTAAATTATAAATATCCTCTAGTCTCGAGCTAATAGGCACAAAACATAAAATCCAAAAAAAAATAAAAATTTTTTTAATAAATTTATCGTAATTTAAATAATTAAAAATTTTAAACAAAATATTTTTCATAATTATTTTTAATAAAATTATTTTTTATATTTTTATTTTTAAATTTATATTCCTTATTAACTATATAATTTGTAGTTTTATTAAAACTTGTAAAGTTTACTAAAAATAATTTCTTATATTTAAGAATGTTAGATTTTTTTAAATTTTTATCACAAAAAATTGTTACATTTTTTGAAATGGCGTCTAAGACAAATAAAGTGTATAAATTTTCAGAACTACCAAAAGTAAATTTAGTATTTGCCAATAATGATAGTAATTTATTCCTATTAATATACCCTTTATTGTGTACGTAACTAGAATTTATTGGGTCTCCTACCACAATAATTTTGAATTTTTCCTCTGATGTATTATTTATAAAATACTCTATTAAGGCATTATTTCTATTATTATGCGATCTATTATAAATCAGAAAATCTATATTTCGTTTATTTTTTTTTTTTTGGAAACCAGGAAATACTTTAAAAACGTAGTTAAAATAACAAATTTTATATTTTTTTTTTGGTATAATAGATTTTAATAATTCTGTTGAGAATAAAATTTTTTTTTGTCTAAAAAAAATAATAAATAAACTTATATCTTTTAGTATTTTTATAAGAATTCCTCTAAGAATATATTGTAATAAAGATTGTTTGTCATAAATAAGAGATCCAGTAATGGGGCCAAGTATAGTTTTAGGTGGAAGAATTAAAAAAATTGTAAAATTCCAAATAGGCAAATAATTTATATATACTGTTCTATATCCTTTAAAATAATACTTCCAGAGTTTCAATGCTCCAAATAAATTTAAAAAATATTTATTATAAAAAGTACTGTAATTATGATGGTTCTGGCTAATTTTAATAAAAGCTGTATTATTATAATATTTTTTCAAATCAGATAAAAATTTGTTTCCCAAAACCCCTTCGCCACTATTTTTACGTAGATCAGATGCCCAGTAGTAGAAATTACTTTTTTTCAATTACTTTTTTTTAAATTATTTAAAAATAAATATATTAAAAAATACATTGCAAAAGATAAAGCGAATACTAAATAAAAGTTTTTAATTAAAAAACTGTAAATTAGTATTGGTGTTACTGCAATTAATAAGTAAGGCAAAAAAATAAATTTTTCTTTTATTAAAATTCTCATTAAATGATGAATATGATTTGTATCACCTAAAAAAGGTGAATTACCAGACATTATTCTCTGAACACTTATTCTTATCATATCAATACCTGGTAAGAAAAGAATAAAAAAAATCTCATCGCAAAAAATATTATTTTTTTTATATTCTTGAATTAAAATTAGACTAATTATAATAGATAACAAGCTTGTTCCAGAGTTACCTAAGAAAAATTTATTTATATAATTAAAATAAAAAATTATTATTAAAGATACCAAAATTGACTGATAATAAAAGTTTGTATAGTTATCTGATTTAAGAAAAATAAAAGTAATCCAAAAGATTCCTAAAGAAGATGCTACACAATTCACTCCATCTGTGAAATTAAAAGCATTGTATAAAGCGAAAATTGAAAAAATAGTAAAATAAATAGCAGCTTTTTTTAAATTTATAGAAAGATCTAAGTATCTAAAATTAATTTGTTCTATTATCAACTCATTTGATATTGGTACAATTAGAAGTAGTAATGTTATTAAAATTATACTTTTGTAAGTTGCGGATAATAATTTTCGATCATCGATTAGGCCTACTATAAAAAAAGTTATACTAAGTATAATCAATACAATTAAATCTTTTAATCCAATATGGTTAATTTTATAATGTATCAATAGTGAGGGTAATATATAAAAAAAAAGTATAATACCACCCAAGCGTGGTGTTGGTAATTTGTGTATTTTTAGATTATTGTCTGGATAATCAATAATTTTTAAATAATTAGATATTTCACTTTTAAAAAAAATTATAATAAAAGAAAAGCTTATTAAAATAATATGAATAAGAATAATATTATTAATAATAAAAGAGTTATTCATTAAGTTCTACTTTTAGTAAATAGATAGAAGTGATTATTTTTATTAAAAAAATTTTTTTTATAGAATTTGAATTTTTCTATCTCAAAAAAAACTTTTTTTTCAATTTTTTTTTTGTACTTTGCAAAGTAATTTTTGTTATTAATATTTTCAAATTTTTCTTGAAAACTGATTATTGAGTTTGAAAAGTTTTTAATTTTATTTAAAATATTATTTCTTAAAATTATTGGCATCTCAGAAATAGACCAGTTTGCAATGAAAAGTGAATTAGAATTTCTTGTTATTTTTTTATTAAATTTTTTAATTAAATCTAAATTATTAATTAGACAGATTTTTCCAGTTTTAATTTTATTCATAACAACTGGAATTTTATTCATTTGTAAATAGTAATATTGTAAAAAATTTACTTCTTTTGTATCAAAGATTACATAAGTACATTTTTCATTAATTTTTTTAAAAATTTGAGCCATACACCCATATCCACCACCAATTTCTAGGATATTATTTACTTTAAGTAATTCGATTTTTGAATAATCATAATATTTTTTTAGGTAATAAACTTGTCTTATTCTATTACCACTAGTTTTCGGATATAGAAAATATCTTATAGGATCACCAACGTTATTTTCTACCAAAAGTTTTTTCCACAGTTTCCATTTATCTTTGTCTTTTTGCAATTCACGAAGTTCATTTAGTATAAAAAATCTATTGTGAATAAAAAATATGTTCTGAATATTGGCGTTTCTTAAAAAATTAATAGTATTATTCTTTAAAATTATATCATAAACAAAATTACTAAAAATTTTATGTGTCTTACATTTTATTTCTTTTTCAAATTTAATATATTGTAATTTATTTTTGAGTTTTTTAGTTATAATCTCGTGACGTTTTTGCAGTCTTGATAGATCATTTTTATAAAAAAAAGATAATAATGTTAAACAATATCTTAGAAATCCCTTAATCATTTATAATTTTTTTTCTAACAAACGCTGAAATTTTTTAACAATTATCTCCATATTATAAATAGCTATAAATTTATTTTTGCTAATAGCACATTTTTTTTTGAACAATTGATTATTTTTTAAAACAGTTATTGTATAATCTAATAAAATTTTTTTCTTTTTATGAACTAAAGACGTGTTGAATGTATCCAATTTATAATCAATACCTTCAATCCCCTTAGGACTGGATATAACTGGAGTGCCAAGCATTAGAGCTTCTATTATTTTTACTCTCGTTCCATACCCTTCGTAAATAGGAACAAGAATCAGTTGAGCTTCTTTCAGTAATTTTATTAAATAATTTTTTGAAACAATACCCAAATTTATAAGCCAACTATGATTATTATAATATCCACCGCCGGTTAATATTAATTTAAGATCAGGAAAATTTTTTAGCAGTTTTGGCATAAAATACTTATTTAGAAGATCTATAGCTTGTTTATTAGGTGGATATAGATAAGAGCCACTATAAAATATATATTTTTTTGGTAATAAAATATTTTTATTTTTTTTTTGTAATTTCTTTAGGTAAATTCCGTTGTAAAATATTGTTGTTTTTCTTTTATAAAGTTTATAAATCTTTTTTCTTTCCTTTATTGAAACTGATGTTGCAAGATTCGCATTTTTAAAGATATATTTTTCCATTCTTTTAGTTAAAAAAGAAATAAAAAAATTTGAATTTTTTTTTCTTATTTCATATTCAATACTATGGGAATGATAAACTATAAAAGCTTTAGGTATTAATATTTTAGCGATAATAAAAAAAAAAAACGAATAACCAATCCAACTTGGCCCTTCTATTATGATACAGGATTTTTTATTTTTTAGAAGAAATTGTTTTGCTTTGTTAATTAATGGAATAATTTTAAATATTTTATAAATAGGCTTCTCTTTTTTTATAAATTGGGTATCAATAAATTTATTATTAATTTTTTTAACATGTGAGATCTGAAATAATTTTTTCCTCCCCTTCCATGTTTCGAAAAAGCTGGAACTAACTTCAGAAGAGCCCATATTTGAGGGGTAAACAGTATAAAAAGCAATAAAAGCAGTTTTACTCATCCTTAAATAACTTCATCAAATCTAACTCAATTGAATAAAACAAGTAACAGCATGCAATGGCGATGATCGGATATGAATATTTTATTAAATCAAATTTTTTTGAAAGAAAAATCGATCTTAAAAAAAATAAAAATATTTCTTTTAATAAAATCACAATAGCTATTACAAATAAATTTTTATTAAGAATTGCAATAAGCAGAAAGAAAAGAAAGAAGGGATAAAGTTTTAATTCTATTATTGTATTTTTTTTAATAATCCCGCTACCTTCAAAATAGCTTATAATTAAATGTGACATGCATGAGATCCAAGCAATAATTGAAAATATTTTTGCTAAGTTAACAATTTGAGTGTTAGAATTACTATTTAACCAAAAAGAAAAAAAAATATCAAAAAAATTAAAAAGCAGAAAAATTAAAATAGGAATAGCGAACATGAAAATTTTTAGAGATAATAAAAGATCTTTTGGTAATTTTTGTCCACTCGAAAAAGCAATAGATGGCAACAACACAGCACTAATTCCTTTTGAGATAATACTTAATTTTCCAGTTATTTGTTGTGGTATAGAATAAATAGCCAGAGCTATTGGCCCAATGAATATTTTGATTAAATATTTATCTGCAAAATCATATGCAATAATTAGTATGTTAGAAATTGAAAACCATTTTTGGTCAAGATTACAATTTAATCCCGTTTTTTTTTTTAAAAAAAAATTTAAAGGTTTTTTTCTAAATAAATAAAACGTACTTATAATAATTACTAAAATTTTGATAATCAAAGAAATAAAAAATATAGTTTTGTAGTTAGTATAATAAAATATTAATAAAAATGGAGGTAAACTTAATGAGACTCCGTAGAAAAGTAAATTAATTAGCATTAATTTAACAAATAGCTTTTTTCCTTGAAATATACCCTCAACAGTTACGAAGATAATAGTCACAACAATACTTAATATTGTCAGTAATAAAATGTAACTTGAAAAAAAAAAAAAAAAATTATTAATAATAAAAAAAAATGATAATACTAAAAAAATTAAGAGTGAGTTTTTAATTGTTTTTTTTAGTAAAATCCAGGAATAGTCATCTACACTTTTATTTTGAGCAATTATTATTGCAGAAATTTTTCCTAATCCAAAATTAAAAATCTGCCCGACAAAACCTAAAAAATGTAAAAAAATGTAACTACCATATTCTTCTGCACCTACATATTTTAAGTAGATGGGTATAGATAATAATGATAATAAAATTGAAATAAAACCAGGTAGGAAAGAAAAAAAAGAATTTAAAAAAAATTTTTTATTTGATATGTACATTATATCTAAATAGGTTTTATTTATAAAACAGTAATTAATTTTATAGAAATATTTAAAATTTATATATTATCAACTTTTTTAGATTATAGTCATATATTTATCACAATTGTATTTAAGAATATGAAATTCCTATGGTCAACTTCTTTTAGATCTTTTGGAAAATCTAGTTTTAACGACAATATTCAAAAAAATTTTCTATCATCACTTCCATCAAAGAAATTTGACTTAACACTTTTTGTAACTCAGTTTGGGGAATTAGGTGTTGAGGAGGTAATTAATAATAGTCAATTAAAATATATTTATAAGAACTCAAAAAGTGTAATTCCCCAAGGAAAAAAATATTCTAATAAATATATGCTTAAATATTCTTTAGAGGAGTTTTTACAGGGCAATTACAATTATTATATTCACTCTACAGCTGATTTGATTGTTCCATCTAATATTATTGATAATTTAATAAAATTTAAAAATAATAATATATTATTTTTTATTTTTCCAAATTCTTTAGTTGTGAATGGAAAAATTATTGATCCAAGTACTCCAGTTTTTGGAATTGATATATTTATATTTAAAATAGATAAAGCTAAAGCTAAGATTTTTTTAGATTTGGTAGAAGCTTGGGAGCAGTACGATTGGGGAGTCGTTGATAATTTTTTAATTTCAGTTTCAGATAAAATAAATCTAAAGTTTGTAAATCTTTTTAAGAGTTCTAATATAATAAAATATGAAAATGATTTTTCAACTTTTAACGAAGACATATCATGGCAAAAAGAATCATGGATGAAAAATAATGAATACTTTTTAAATTTTTTAAAAAAAAATAATATATCTATTTTATATGCAAAAGGATCATATTACTATTTGGCGTACAAATTTTTTCGTATCAAAGACTTAAATCTAAATCTTTTAAAATGTTATATTAAACTTATCTTTTATTTTTTATATAATTGTTTTAAAAAGATATTAAATAAATTTAAATAAACTTTACTTAGAAAGAAAGTACTTGTCCAAAAAAAAATATCTTGTTTGTGGTGCTGGCGGGTTTATTGGTGGGCATTTAGTAAAAAGTCTTTGCGATGATGGGCATGAAGTAGTTTGCGCGGATAACAAACCATATGAATATTGGTTTCAAATAAATGAAAGTAATAAAAATTATTCATTGGATCTTAAAGAATATGAGAATTGTTTAAAAGTAACTGACGGGGTTGATTATATATATAATATGGCTTGTAATATGGGGGGTATGGGTTTTATCGAAAATAACAAAGCAGAATGTATGTTATCAGTACTAATTAATACTAATTTATTAAGAGCGTGTCTTGTAAATAAAGTTAAAAAATATTTTTTTTCATCAAGTGCATGCGTTTATAACGCTACTAAACAACAGACTAATTTTATTCCAGGTTTGAGAGAAGAAGATGCTTATCCAGCAGAGCCAGAAGATGGATATGGATGGGAAAAGTTATTTAGTGAGAGAATGTGCAGACATTTTGCAGAGGATTTTGGATTGGAAACCAGAATTGCAAGATACCATAACGTTTATGGTCCACTCGGAACTTATGATGGAGGAAGAGAAAAAGCACCAGCAGCCTTATGTAGAAAAGTTATTGAAGCAAAATTAAATAAAAAGAGCAGCATTGATGTCTGGGGAGATGGCGAACAAACTAGAAGTTTTATGTTCATAAAAGATTGTATTATCGGAACTAAAATGCTTTTTGAGAGCAATGAAAGAGCGGTATTAAATATTGGTAGTGAAGAGCAGGTATCTATAAATCAAATGATCCAATTAATTGAAGAGATTAGCGATTATAAAGTAAACAAAAATTATCAATTTGATAAACCAAAAGGGGTAAGAGGAAGATCTAGTAATAACGATTTAATAAAGAAAAAAATTGGATGGAACGTTTCAATAACATTAAAAGAGGGTTTAGAAAAAACTTATCATTGGATTTACAAACAAATGACCTCTGTTTCAAATAATAATAGATTTACAAGAAAATATTAATAATTTTTTTTATGAAATTTGACTACCAAAATATATTTTTTAATAAAATTCCTTTTTATCTTACTTGTTTAATTCCATTTTTTTTGGTTTTTGGACCGTTTTTACCAGACCTAGCAATATCAATTTGTGCAATAATATTTTTAATTAACTCTTATAAAAATAATTTATATACCTATTATAAAAATATTTTTTTTTATATTTTTATTACTTTTTATATTTATTTAAATTTATCTGCTTTCATTTCGGAGAATATTTTATTTTCCCTTAAAACTACGATACCATACTTACGCTTTGGCATATTTGCACTATCAACATGGTATCTTTTAAATACAAACAATAAACTATTAAAATACTATTTTTATTGTTTTTTGTTTATATTTTCATTTTTAGAAATTGATGGGCTTTACCAATTCATATTTAATTATAACTTATTTAATTATCCTATCATACATCCCTTTAGGGTTAGTTCTTTATTTGGAAATGAGCTAATATTAGGCAGTTTCTTATCCAGAAATTATCCTTTATTTTTTGGATTATTTTTATTTTTAATAGAAAAAAAAAAAATTTCAAAAAGAATTTATTTTGTTTCTTTAATTGTAATAATTTTGCTTCCTATTTTGATTATTATGTCTGGAGAAAGAAGCGCCTTTTTTTATTTTTGTTTAGCTTCAATTTATATTTTAATATTTTTTCCGAAAAAAAATATTATTATTATTTTTTTGTTTTCTTTATTATTGATTGTTATAGGAATTTTTCTTGAAAAAAAAATTTATAAAGATGTTAATAAATTTTCAGGGAGGATCATTGACGAAACTTTATTTCAATTAAAATTTGAGTCAGGGACCACTAAAAAGCTAAATTTATTTTCTATAACACATGAAGAGCATTATAAATCTGCTCTAAGAATTTTTAAAGATAATATAATTTTTGGTGCTGGTCCCAAATCATTCAGACTCAAATGTTCTGAAAAAAAATATTTAGTATCTAACACCTCCTGTATTACTCACCCACATAATACTTATATTCAATTACTGAGCGAAACTGGTATTATAGGTTTTTTGTTTGTTTTTTTAACTTTTATTACTCTTTGCATAATTTCAGTTAGAATCTTTTACAACAAATATTTTCTTGGTATTTATGCAAATTCTTTTAAGATTTGCTTACTTTCAAGTTTTTTAATAACCTTATGGCCTTTAGTTCCTTCTGGAAATTTTTTCACTAATTGGCTTAATGTAATTTATTATCTTCCTATAGGTTTTTTTCTTTGGACAACTAAAACTATAAAATATAAAGCTAATTAGGGTTATTTTGAGTTTAATTTTAATAGATTAAATTTAAATTTTATTACTATTTATTTTTTCATCTTAAGTATTTTAAATGTTTATTATCTTATAAATTTTGCCGTTTAAATTGGTTGCGGGGCTTGGATTTGAACCAAGGACCTTCAGGTTATGAGCCTGACGAGCTACCAGACTGCTCCACCCCGCGATTAAGTTTTTACTTATAGCATTATATTTTAAATTATCTACTTTTGTTAAATTTATTCACGACGTAAACATATTTAGGATATTTACAAAATAATACTAATTATGTACAAAACTATGCCTGGTGATTATTGCAAAGGAGTAACACCCGATCCCATTCCGAACTCGGCAGTTAAGCCCTTTAGCGCCAATGGTACTTTGTCTTAAGGCACGGAAGAGTAGGTCGTTGCCAGGCTTTTTTATAAATCCTTTTAAATTTTAATGAGAAATATATTAGTGGTTACTGGGGGGGCTGGGTTTATAGGCTCTAACTTAATAACTGAGCTTTTAAAATTTAAAAAATTTAGTATTTTAAGTATTGATAATTACTCCTCAGGTTTTGTTAAAAATCATATTGAGGATAAACGAGTTAAATATTTAAAGGGAAGTACTAAAAATATAGAAAATTTATTGAGAAGTTATAACGGCAAAATACATAGTATTTTTCATTTTGGAGAATTTGCTAGAATTTATCAAAGCTTTAAAAAGATTAATGAGTGCTTTAGTTCAAATATTGAAGGAAGCTCAAGTGTATTTAACTTTGCATTAAAAAATAATATTAGACTAGTTTATTCTGCAACTTCTGCAAGCTTGGGAAATAAAGGACAAGATATGAATTTATCACCTTATTCTTTTTCAAAAGCGAAGAATTTAGAATTATTAGAGAATTTAAAGAAGTGGTTTAATTTTAGATATGAGATAATTTACTTTTACAATGTTTACGGAGAGAGACAAATTTGCAAGGGAGATATGGCAACAGTTGTTGGAATATTTGAAGATTGTTTTAAGTTAGGTAAAAAATTGCCAGTAGTAAGGCC
>Ga0315903_10000424_pt1 | contig 63676 bp, 53 predicted proteins | sample LakEriMetagenome_7_FD_203524 | JGI IMG/M metagenome (GOLD analysis project Ga0315903, IMG submission 203524) | Freshwater fungal communities from buoy surface, Lake Erie, Ohio, United States - Buoy 2 MA119 | ecosystem: Environmental > Aquatic > Freshwater > Lake | place: USA: Lake Erie, Ohio... | reverse complement strand
GATGGTGCCTTGTTTCATGGCCATGCCGCGGGCCTTGAGATGGGCTTTCACCGTCTCATAGACGAAGTCTTCTGCGAAGCAGTAGATTTCCTTGCCAAGGTCGTGCTTCTCCAGCAGGTGGCGGAAGGCCAGAATCGTCGTCTCATCAGGGATCCTCTCACTGATCATGTCGATCCCGGCGAAACGTCGCATGGTCGGCACCTCAATCAGGGCGTCCTCCATCGCTGGATCACTCAGGGAGTACCAGTGCTGCAACAGGTGAATCCGCGGCATGGTCTCCAGTGGGAAGGGTGGGCGGCCTCCTTTGGAACCAGTCTTGGGGTAATAGGGCTCAATCAGATCGATCAGCGCCTGCCATGGCACCACTGTGTCCATCTCTGCCAGAAACTTCTCGCGTCTGGTCTGCTTTTTTGCCGTGCTCTGCTCATAATCACTAAAGCCCAGCTGCTTGCCGCCCATCAATCTTGTCCTGGTCTGAGATCTGAAATCTATTCTCGCCTGGATCGGGGTGGTTTTCCAGATTCTCCCTAGGACATAGTCTTATGTCTATCAAGGCTGATTAGTATCAGCTTGACCGCTGTCATCATGGCGCCTGGCCGAGGCAAGCTTGCCCGAATTCCGGCGCTAGAAAGTATTTAGACTTGCGAGCGTCAAGATAGACTTACAGTGCAGTCGGGACAAGTCCAGCAAAGGCAGAACAATGATCGCCAAGGGTACATGGACAAATCACGCCATTGGAGATGCAATGTAGGCGCCTGCTACGCGTTAGGGCTTCTTTCATTGCTCATCAGATTGCCGCGACCAACCTCTCTGCCGAGTCGTGTTCCCTCGGCCGACTTAATAACAGCCACTGGCACTTCTCCAGGCTCTCGTTTGGCCTTGATCTCAGCTTCAATGCCCTGCCGGCGAAGACTTTCGAGTGCCCGAGCATGTGCAGTACACCATTGCTGCTCAATCTCCGTATCCCGTTGTTGCTGTTGGTCGCTGAGAGGTGCCGTTGGATCGCCATAGCGGACAACCTGACTACGAAGGCGTCCGTTGACATCTTGCAGTTCGACGGCATAGACCTGGCTGCCGCTTTTCTGCAGCATTACCGATCCGCCTTCCACCCAGCCCGTCGCCATACCTTCACGCACGTCATAGCCGAGCTCTCGGAGTGAAGCCAGCACTACCTTTCGGATCCTTTCACCATCCAACCGGCGGGCTTCCTGTTGGCACCAAGCTTGTACGGCGGAACGCAGATCAGCGAGCGCTGGTCCCTCCTGAAGGGCCTGGCGCTGGGCGGCAATGGCTGTGAGTAAACCGGTGGGTGCCTGCTCAAAGGCAACCAGCTGAGCCTCAAGGTCATCGAGAATGGCTTGCCGCTCCAGCGCCTCCTGACGACTCTGCAGAGCCTGGGAGATCTGCAGTGCCAGTGAATCGAGTCGAAGGCGTCGTTGGCGTAAATCAGGCTCGCCATCCAATCCATCCAGGCGTGCACGAAGCTCCGACGTACGCTGACTGTCATCAAGGAGCTCCAGTTGCAGGAGCAGCTGCTCAGTCCGATCGCGCTCGGGGTCGTTCAGTTTCGGTATGAGTTTCCGGGACGTGGCAGTGACACCCAGCTCCGCAAGAGCCTGTTGCATGGCCAGATTTCCCTGCTGCTGCTCATGGTGTGCCAGACGTTGTGCCGCCTGTTCGAGCGCCTGTAGCGAGGGAGCCTGAAGAAGCTCCCGGCGTTCCGCCTCCAGGCCCGCAGCCCTGAGGCGAGACGCAAAATCTGCCACCGCAGCCTGCAGTGAACGCGCCCTCTGGCGTGCCTCCAACAAGGCGGAGTTGATCTTCTGCTGCAGCCGATTAAGTTCCGCATCCATGAAAGCCAGTCCTTCCGCTCCGCAGCTGATCAGTTCCTCGAGAGATGCTTGCTCACCAAGCTGGGCCAGGCGTTGATCCATGTCCCTGATGGACTGCTCGATCCCTTTGATCTCGTCGGCGTCAACCATCGGACTGGCAGTCCCCAACGCAGCACGAATACGCTGACGCTGTGCCTTCCACTGCTGCTGCAGTTGTTCGAAACGCTTGCGTGCCAGACGGCGATGGCGCTCCTGCATTGCCTGGACAAGGCGGATGTCGACGATTTTGGGGCCGCTCATGATTGGGCTGCGGGGGATGGAAGGGAGCGACGAATGGCATCGTTGAGACGTCGCTGCTCCCGTGCGGGTTCAGCAAGCCAGAGCCTGGACCAGACGCGGTGAGTCTGAGGGAGAGAACTTCTGAGCACCTCCGGTCGCCAGATCTCACGATCCCGGGCATGGATCAGATCCGGATGGCGGGGCGGATCGCACTCAATGCCTAGGGCGAAAAGCCCTGTCTGGGGATCACGGATCGCCAGATCAAAGGCAAAGGCATCACCGGCGGCCGGCACATCCACGATGAGGCCTTTTTTCTTGAGGAATGCAGCCACACATTGCACGAAGAAGCGCTGTGAGCGCCTGGCGCTGGCTGCGATCCGGGAGGCACTGGCGCGATGCAAGCGGTTGAGAAGCAACTCAGCTTCCTCGAGGTGGCCCTCCGAGATGGCATGGGCATACAGGAGGTAAGACTGAAGAAAATCGCGCGGGCGCTGGGGCGTCTTCCGTTGACGGTGAGCATCACTGATCTCTTCCATCGGCATCGACGAGAAGATCACGACCTTGTCGCGCGCCCTGGAGGTGGCGACATTGAGCCTGCGCTCACCGCCCTTCTGGCCGAGCGCACCAAAATAGCGCCGGAACCGCTCGGATGAATCGCGCCCGAAGGTGGTTGAGAACAGGATCCAGTCCCGTTCGTCGCCCTGCACGTTTTCCAGGTTCTTGACGAAGAAGCCACAGTCTTCGCCATGGGAGCGCCGCTGCCTCTCTCGCTCGAGAACCTGCTGGAACGGCGGGTTGCTCTGGGAATGCCTATCCAGCAGATCCTCGATCAGGTCAGCCTGGTTCTTGTTGAAGGTGACCACCCCGACAGTGGGCAGCGCTTCCGGATCGGTTGTGCTGGCGCCACACCAGTGATTCGCCAGGAAATCCACCACTGCCATAGCTTCTTCCCGGTTGCTCTGGTTGGCATAGGTGCCATTGATCATCTCCACCTGCAGAGGGCGGATGCGGCGAATCTCGTCGGCCGGATGCAGCACCGGGATGCTGAGCTTGTTCTGATAGAAGGCCGCGTTGGAGTGGGCGATCAGGGGTCGATATCGCGAACGGTAATGAATGTCAAGCGAAATATGGGTCAGGCCAGCCGCACTGGCGAGCTCGAGCAGATCGCCGCAGTCCTTGACCTGGCGCCGCGTCTCAGCGGCATTCTGAGCATCGGCAATGACATCGGGATCTTCTATCTCCTCATCGGGATTGATCTCATCATCGCTGTCATCGGCAAAGCCGCTGCTGAAAAAGCGCGTCGGCGGCAGTTGCTTCTCGTCGCCACTGATGACAATGCGGTTGGCGCGATACATCGCCGGCAGGGCATTCTCGACCGGTAGCTGGGAAGCTTCATCAAAGACGACCAGATCAAACAGCCCCTGACGCAACGGGAAGATCTGGGAGACGGTCTCTGGATTGGCGAGCCAGACGGGGCAGAGTTCAAACAAACCTCGCTCCTCGCCCAGCTCCACCACCTCACGCAATTTGCGGGCCCGAGGTCCCTGCAGCATGACGATGTCATCCCAGTTCGGTCGAGGCTGGACCTGCTCGGGCGCCACGGGGGTCGCGGTCAGCTGCCGGTTGAGCTGGAGCAGGGTTTCGTCCTGAGATGCCAGGCGTTTGGTGCGTCGGACGACGTCCTGGCGCGTCAGCAGCAGGGCGGGCTCCTGGGCTTCAGCTGCAGCTTGCCAGCCCAGCAGGGCTTCCTTTTCGATCGTGATCCGGATCGCTTCCGAGAGCAGTTCGGCAGGGATGGACTGCCAATGCTCCCGCACACCGGCCAGAGCAGCCATCACGGCCTGCTCGTTGGCGCTCAGGCTCGTGGCTCTGCGGCGATACAGCTGATAGTCCACCAGCGTGTGCCAGTTCTGATCGATGGCCTCCAGGTCCGCTGAGATGGGCTGGTCAGCTGCAATCCGTTGCTCCATGGCTGTCAGCCAGTGCTGTTCACACCAGGGGGCCAGAGCCAGCAGCGACTGGCGGCCTTGCGAGCGCAGCGCTTGACGCCGCACGCCCCCCTGCAGGCTGTGCAGCAAGGCGGCGAGGCTCTCCGGCCTTCCGCTGCGCAGAGCGTCTGACGCCTCCTGCGCCAGCGGGCACTGGCGCATCGCCTCAACCACGGCAGCGGCGCGGTCGTATTGATCCAACAGCAGTTCCACAGCGGAGAGCAACTGTGGTTGGCGGAGATTGGCCGGGTTCTGCGTCAGACCCAGGTTGCGCCGCAACAGTTCATGGCGGCGGCAATCCCGACGCAGTTGGAGTTCATAGGCCAGGGCGTTCTGCAGGGAGATGCAGATATTGACGTCATCACCCAGCACCTCTGGGACCCTTCTGTGCAAAAGGCTGCGGGCGTTGTGAAAGGCAGGGTTCACAAGACGCAGCAGCGAATTGCGACCCTGGCTCCAGATCTTCAGCGCCGTGGCGACCGCCTGCAGATCGGGATCGGCCAGAGGTTGGAGAGTGCTCTGCCAGCGCAGCGCGACACCGGGTTCCTCCTGCACACGCCGCTCGCGGATCAGAGCCTCCAACTGCGTACGGATCTGCTTGCCGGTGCCATCGGAGAACAGCGGCAACCAGCGGGTCAGCAGAGCAGCCAGGTTGGCCTCCACGGCGAGGAGCGTGGGGCTGTAACGGTCGAGCCAGGCCTGCACGGCCGCTGGATCAGGGCTTTCGAGCACGGTCTCTGCCTGGATCAGATCCGCCGTGCGCTCCTGTTCCTGTTGGCGTAAGCGCTGGAACGCCTCCGCCAGCGCCAGCAGCGTGCTCTCATCGGTTGAGAATTCGAGGAACACCTGCAGCGGGCTGTTCTCCGGCTTCGCCCGCAGCCAAAGCGCCGCAAGGTCCGCACACTGACGGGCGATCGTGCGCACTTCCTGCACATGGCATTGGTGCAGCAGAGGGCGCAACGCGGTCAGCGCGGGAGCATTGGGATCGCTGCCCAGCTCCAGGAGCGCGTCGATCACCTGCTGATCGTTCAGCCCGCTGCTGGCAAGTGGAGTGGCCATGGCCCTGTAGATGCCATCCAGCTCGTTCTCCAGGCGGCTGACATCGGTGGCGATCGCCAGGCGCTCCCGGCTGAGCTCATCCCGTCGGCGGTTCGGATCCCAGGCCTCCAGGTTTTCGCGCAGCTTCTTGATCAGTGAACGGCGATCGCGGGAGGGATCAGTGATCAGACAGAGCCTGTCGCCCAGCTGGGCAGCTTCCAGGCGGTTGCGCACCACCTCCAGAGCCGCTTGTTTCTGGCAGACGACCAGCACGCGCTCATGACGGCCCAGGGCATCGGCCACGATGTTGACGATGGTCTGGCTCTTGCCGGTGCCAGGCGGGCCTTGAATCAGCACACCGGGCTGTTGGCGGGACGCCCAGACCGCCCGTTTCTGGGACGGATCCGCCGGTGTGACCAGATAGCGATCATGCTCGGGCGGTGCCGTGGCAGCCTGCGCCAGCGTTGCAGCCTCCCTGGAGAGGCGCAGCAGGGCAGGCATGGGTCCATCAAGGCTGGGGCGTCGTTCCAGCTGCTCGAGCTCATGGGCCAGGGTCTGCGCTGAGAAACTGCAGAGGAACAGCACCCCGGAAGCAAGCAGCTGTTCATCGCTGCCGGTTGGCAGGGATGGGCTCTGGGGACAACGCTCCAGAATCCCTTCGCCACCGGAGAAGACCGTGCGCAGTACATCGATCACCTGGGCACCGGTGAGGGCCGTGCGCTGGGTCAGCTCCTCCAGCGCATCTTGCAGCTGCTGGAGCTGGCGCGGCGGCAGCTCCCCCTCCAAGGCGGGGTTGAGACGGATCCCATCACCACTGCCACGATCACGGTCAAAGCTGAGCTGGGGAAGCGTTCCCTGTGCCGTGACCCCCAGCCGAACCGGCCAGAGCAGCAGCGGCAACATCCTGGGCTTGCGGACCTCACCCGTGCGCGCGGCTGAGTCGCGTCTGAGCACCAGGGGATAGCCCAGATACAGAGCCTGGATGCCAGTCTCCCGCTGGTAGGCATCAGCTTCCTGCCGCAGACGACGCAACCGTTGGCTCAGGGCCGGATTGGTCTCCAGCAGTTCGGGATCCAGGCTGCGGGGCCTGGCTTGACGACTGACCAGATGGTTGATCAGGGTGCTGGCCGGAAGCGCCGGGCTGATCAGTTCGGCCAGGTCCACCCGCTTGCCACCGGGTCGCACCGTCAGAGCCAGCAGGGGGCCCCGCTGAATGCTGGTCAGGACACGGCGACGGAAGAACTGCAGCAGCCGCTGCCAATGCTCTCCCCCTTCCGGCCGCAGCCAGCGCTCTGAGGGGATCGCCAGCAACAGCAGTGTCTGCTCCAGGGGCAGGCGCAGATCACTGCGGAATTGATCGGCCCAGTCATCGGGTTGCTTGAGGCCGCAGCGCACGAAATCGGCCAGGTGCTCCTGCAGTGCACGCCCGATCTCGCGCTGGCTCAGGGCCAGCCAGCGGCGGGCAGCGACCTCATCCCAGAACGCGCTGACCTTCGCCTTGGTTGCCAGGCGCTGGGCCTCCTGCAGCACGTCTGCAGCGGAGCGGAACTGATCCAGCTGGGCGCTGACCAACAGCAGCAGATGTTCCTCGCTGTGGCGGCCCCTCGAGATCAGGTTGCTGAGGCCGTTGTGCAGCGCGGCAGGCCAGTCGCGACGGCGCTCGGCCCAGGCCTGCTCCAGCCGCAGACGGTCGGCGATCAGGGCGGCGGCTTCAAAGCGTGGTTCATCGAGATGGAGCCGCAGGGCCTTGGCCTGCTCCAGCGCCGCCTGGCGGCGGTCCGCCAGATCTGCCAGCCAGATGTGGCGATTGATACGACGCAAGCGGCCTGGAAGTACGCCTGCCAGCCAGGCCTGGGCCCGTTGTGGGTCAAGAGCAAGGGTGCCGGCACCGATGACCTCTCCGCGCAGACAGAGCGGCAGGCTGGGGTTGAGCAGAGCCAACACGAGCATCAGTCGCTCGTCAGGCAGTAGCAATTCGTCGGCAGAGAGCCTGCGCACCTCAGCGAGGGTCTCGGTTGCCAGGTTGTTCTCCTGCAGCCAGGTGAGCAGCTCGCCCTGCTGGAGCTGGGCCAGGGCTTCCTCCCAGCTGTCGGCCTGGGCCGCCGCCAGGGCATAACGGGCGGGGCTGCGGTGTCGCTGACCGGCGAGCCGGATCACCGTGCCATCACTTTCGCGCTGCTGTTCGGCTGTCTGAAGGGGAATGTCGTCGTCACCGTCCAGCCAGCGGCTGATTTCGCTGTGGCTCCATCGGCCCTGCGGATCACGGGTGAGTAGGCCCCGCAAAAGGCTTTGCCAGGGCTCAGGGATCGAGTCGGGGATGGGCACCCCGTCGGTGATCACCTGGAGCTGCCAGGCCTGGGGATGGATGTCCTGCCATAGATCAGGTCCCACCATCAGCTCCAGCAGCATCAGCCCGAGACTCCACCAATCGGAACTGGGCGCCTGAATGCCGACCAGGCGCTCGGGGGCGGCATAGCGGCCCAAGGCCGCGCGAGGGCTGGCCGTGAGGTCTCCGCTGGTCGCGGCCAGCTCAAGCTCGGCGCCCGGTGCTAGGGAGAGGCGCAGCGGATCTCTGGAGAGGATCAGCACCTGCTCGGGAGAGAGATCAGCTACACAGCGCCCTTGCCGCTGCAAGTTGAACAGCAGCGCATCCACCTGTTGCAAAACAGAGCGCAGGAACCCCTGAGCTTGTCGCTCTGTAGTGGAGACATCGCTTAAGCGCTCTGCGGATGTGCCGAGGGTGGAGGCAGGAGAGGGTGCAGGAGAGGAGGCACGCTCCGCCGGGTGCTCCGATGCCGGCTCGGCGCCGCAGATCAGGCAGAGCTGATCCGCAGGCGCCAATGGGTGGCCATTACGGCAGCTGCGTTGAGCCGCATCCGGCGCCCGACCGGATCCCGCACCTCTCGCTTCAACAGACACCTCCTGGGCGGGATCTGGTGAGGAAGGTGACCGGCCTTGAGCAGCGGCTGGAGGGGAAGCCTCTACATCCATAAGGTTGTATTGGCAGCTGCTGCCGTTGGTCAGTTCCCCCTGGCAATAGATCTCCGCTGGATCGTTGGCATGACCGCAGACTGGGCAGTGTTTGATCAGGCGGCTGGTCATGGCAGCACCTCCACTGCGGGCTGGTCTGAACTATGGAAAACGAGGCCTTGGGCGCGCAGCTTCTGGTGCAGCTGAATCAGGTCGTCGGGATGAGGGATACCTGCCATCCAAACGCGATCACCGTCCCAGCAGAGATCAAGAGCCCGCTGACTGGGGAGTGTGCTGTAGCGATCGTTCGCAAGTGCAGTCAGGCGATGCAGGCGCTGGTTGTCTGAACCCCGCAGGGCCATGGAATGGCCAGCCTCGGCCTGATAGGGATCGGTGACCAGGACATCGATGAGTTCGAGCACATCGGCATGACGTTGCTTCAGATGCTCCCAGCTGTAACCAGAAAACACGAGAGTGTCGCCGGTGTGATTTTGACGCCACCAATGGAGCAAGTTTGCCAAAGCCTTTGGCTGCTCAAAGGGTTCACCGCCAGAAACCGTGAGCCCATCGGCCTGTGCAAGCCAGGTTGCCAGTTGGGCGGTAAGGGCACTGAGGGAAATCTCGCCCCGCCCATGCTCCCAGGTATCAAGGCTGATGCAGCCTGGACAGGCCAGTGAACATCCCTGCACCCAAACAGCGATGCGCTGGCCGTAGCCGAGTGTGCTGACCGGGAAGTGCAGTCGATTAATCTGAATCCTGCCCGTAATGCGCTCAGACCCGTTTCCCATGTCAGCCACCTCCCGCAGGGCTCGGGTGCACCACCGTGAGCCCGCGCTCCAGAGAGATCGTCTCGATAACCAATGGCCCCTCCCCGGGATGGTCGAACAACAGGCGGGCCAGGGGATTGACGAGATGGGCTTCAAGTTGATTTCGGATGCCGCGTCCACCATCTGACAGATCGCTCAGGCAGATCTCACGTAGCCGCAGGCGCACTTGCTCGCTGAGCTGCACCAATCTGCCGGTGGCTTTCTCGACCCGCACAAGGATCGCCTCCACCATCATCGTGAAAATCTGATCGGCGACATCCGGGCGGATGAAATCGAAGACGATGATGTTCTCGCCGATGCGATTGAGAATCTCGGGTCGGCCTAGTTCCAGCTTGAAGAAGCGGTCGATCTCTGATGACACCTTTCGCTCCACCGCCCCGAAATCGTCGTCTTGGGTGGTATTGGGCACCCGCTCCCCAGCAGCGTCATGACGGTAGATCCCGAGGTTGGAGGTGAAGATCAGAAATGCCTCTGAAAAGTAGACCCGTTCGCCCCGGCCAGAGGTAAGAACGCCATCATCAAGGACCTGCAGAAACTTATCCAGGATGCGAGGGTGAGCCTTCTCAATCTCATCGAACAGCACCACAGAGAAGGGCTTTTCACGGATGGCATTGGTGAGCTCTCCTCCCGTGTCATAGCCGACATAGCCAGGCGGGGCGCCGATCAGGCGTTGATCCGAGTGTTCGGCCGAGAATTCGCTCATGTCGAAGCGGATATAGGCGCTTTCATCGCCGAACAGCAGTTCGGTGATGGTTTTTGCCAACTCGGTCTTGCCCGTACCTGTCGGGCCGGCCAGAAATGCGACACCGCGAGGCCGTCCTAGACGGCCCTGTTCGCCGGTGAGTCCTATCACTGCACGCTTGACAATATCGAGCATTTTGGTGACGGCATGGGTCTGACCCTTAATCCGCCTTGAGACCATCGCATCCGCATCACGAATGCGTTGGCGATCGAGACTGGCCCAGGGATTTTCCGTGACACCAAGCTTGTAGCGGCGGATGCCATCACCGATCTCCGTTAGGTGTACGTTTTCCCTGCGGCAGAGTTCGGTGATCGCCACCAGATCCACGAGCAGGAGTCCGTCACACTGCTCGATCAAGGTTGCTTGGGCCTCTTCGATGACATCCTTGCCGGCCTTGGCAGCTCCTGGCAGGCCGGCCACCAGAGTCCCCGCGAGCTGACGGCGGCTGGCGCGATCCGGTGCTGGAACGGTGATCGAGCGCAGACGCGGATTGTTGACCACAAGCCATGGGGGCAGGTCGCCCTCTTTATCCGCAATCCAGAGCAGGGGATTGAACAAGGGCGTGTGATCAGGCCCGACCGGATGGGAGCGGGCTTCATGGGACAGCACCAATGCGGTTGTGAACCAATGGTGCTCATCAGGACTGGGTAGGTCCACGCGGCATAGGTATCTGGATGAGAAATCAGCCAGAACGCCAATACGGTCTCCAGACTTGTTGATGATTGCAGGTAGAAGCTCAAAGAAACGAGCCGGAGTCGCAGCAGCACGCCCCGAGTCACGCCAGCTTAACTCTAAGAAACCTAGCGCCTCAATCTCCTCAGCCAGGTTAATCCCGTCAACCAATGGAAGTGAAAAGCCGTTAACCGGGTCAAAGGCAAGAACGTGGCTGACTCCTTCCTGTCGCAGCAAGGTTGCCAAGTAACTTAAAAGTGGCAATGCTCTTGCACGCTCATCAGCTTTGCCCTGCCATGGATAACGATCACGGATGTTGCCTGTTAGCAGGAACTGGCTCTTGATCGGCAGAAATCTCAGGAGATCGCGGCTCCACCGTGGAAGTTCAGCTGGCAGCGAGGGGGCGGCATCAACGCTCATTGCCATTCTGATGTTGACAAACAAGGAGTTGAATCCATAGAACTCAAATCACCCAACATGGAAGCTGCAGAGGACGGCTTGGTAACGATCAACTTCTCTGTCTCCTGTGGATTGGCATGCATATCGGGGGTCGGTTGGGTGTATTGCGCACGGCTTGGACATTCTGGAGACTCTACGACGAGCGCTGTTGACTGCTTCCCGAGTCCCATTGGCCAGGCTATGCATTCACTGCATCGTTTCGTGCGGGAGGGCTCTGCCGTCATGCATTCATGGCGACGTCTGGCCCGCTCTTGCTTGGCCCCCCAGGCGCCCATTTGGGTGCTTGGGGGGCAGGGCGCATCAGAGCACCCGCACGGCGGCCTGGGGCCCGAGCACGATCTGCTGATTCGAGGCCAGGATCAGCGCCTCGGCGCGGGGCACGTAGTGCGGCTGGGCGCTGATATGGCCCTCGCGATCAAGGAACAGCACCCGCAGCAGCTGGCCGGCGGCATCGAGCAGATGCACCGAGACGATGCGGATGGGGCAGCAGGGCCTGGAGGGGGAGAGGGAGGCCATGGCCGGGAAGGCGAACGACCGGGCCGAAGCGCACCGGCAAGGAGACGGCCGGCAAGGGGCCCGAGCCTGCGAGGGATTCACGTCAGCCCTTGACGGCCGGCCCGCGCCGGTGCTGGCCCAGACGGCGTTTGCCGACCTGGTCAGCCGATCCGTCCCGACAGCACCTGCCCCCGCAGCATCCGGTCCGTTCTGATCGCCGCCGGTCCTGGTGAGAGCATCCACAGTCCCGATCGCGATCACAGCAGGGTTTCGCCCAGCCGCTTGCCCCGCCCAGTCCGCCGCCATGGGGCGGGAGAAAAGCCGGGATCTGGCTCCCGGCCAGCCCAGGGCACCAAGGCCCCTGAGCCTCAGCGGCTCAGCACCACAGGCTGATCAGCTTCGGCCTGAGCGAGCAGCCGCTGGGCCTCCTGGATCTCCTGCAGCTGGGCGATGGCGATGCGCGCATCCTGCTCCTCCTGCAGGGCGGCATCGATCTCATTCACCCGCTGCAGGCAGTGCTGCAAGGCCGGCAGCACCTCCTCTTCCAGGAGGGTGATCTCCTCCTCCCCATAGGGATGCTCAATCCAGGTGCGGCGCAGCGGCTGGCCCTCGGAGAACAGCAGGATGCGCTCGATGCAGCGCAGGCTGGACTCGAGCAGCAGGAACGGATCCTCCTCAGGCCGGCAGAAGGGCGACAGGGCGGAACTGGCCATGGCGAAGTTCGCCGGGGGCGCAGCGACGGGACCGATCCCAGTGGAGGCCCGACGTCAGGAGGGCCTCAGGCTGGAGAGGGCCGGCGCAAGGCTCCAGTGAGGCAGATCCCCCAGAAGAGGCCTCTGAACCGCCTCGATGATCGACGCTGTTGTGCCATCGGTTGCGGGCCGTTGTCGCCTTCTGCCGCCTGGAGTCCTTGGGGTTGGATCAGCCTGGTGCCAGCCCTTTCAGCCACCGCCATGCTCCGCATCCACGGCGACCGCATCAGCCTGCTGGCCGCCCTCACCGCTCACTGGGCAGATCAACAGCTGCAGATTCCCCAGACCCTGCGGCAGGTGGCTTGGTTTGGCCATTCGAATCAGGTGTTTGGCTTTCGTTTTGCGCTGGAAGTCGCCGCCGTGCTCGGTACCAGCTCGCGCGAGCGCACGAGGAGCCCCGCGGTGATCGCGACGGCCACAGACCCCTGACCAACCGCCGGGGTGGCCTAGCGCAAACAACTCCTCTGGGGTGCCACAAACCCCGGTGAGCCCATCGAGCCCCTCCTCGGATTCCCTTGTCTCAGCTTCGCGCTGGATGTGGTCCTTTTCGCTCCCGTCGGGCCCGCCACCAACCCTTGAGCCACAAAAAAACCCCTCGCGGCGCGAGGAGTTGGTGGGAATGGAGCCAAGCGGACTCGAACCGCTGACCCCCTGCATGCCATGCAGGTGCTCTACCAGCTGAGCTATGGCCCCTTGGTATGGCCAGCGTCGCTCGCCACAAATTGAGTTTACACCGTGGCCCGCTCACACCTGGCGCCAGACCGCCACCAGCTTGCCCTGGATGGAAACCTCCTCGGCCGGCACGAGAATCGGCGCGTAGGCGGGATTGGCCGGCTCCAGCCTTACCTGGTCGCCTTGGCGGTGGAAGTGCTTCAAGGTGGTGCCGCTTCCTGGCACCAGGGCGCTCACGATCGTGCCCTCCCGCAGACGGCTCGCGTCGGCCACGGGCTCCAGCAACACCACATCCCCGTCGGCGATGTGGGCATCCACCATGGAATCCCCATTCACCGTGAGGGCAAACAGGCCTCGGGTCTCCAGCAGGGGTGCCAGATCCAGCCGCTCCGGCGCGTCGCTGAAGGGCTCGATCAGGCCGCCCGCCGCCACCGCCCCCAGCACTGGAATGCCCCCCTGGCCGCCACCGCCCAGCAGCTGGAGGGTGCGGGCCTGGCCCTCCTGCCAGGTGAGCCAGCCCTTTTGCTGCAGGTGCCGCAGCCGGCTCTGGATGGGTGCCGGGGAGCGCAATCCCATGGCCTGCATCATCTGCCGGATGGAGGGGCTGTGGTGGTGGTTGCCGATGTACATCGCCAGCCAGTCGTACAGCTCCCGCTGGGCGGGGGTGAGATCGTCAGGCACGGGCAGGAGGAAAGCGGGCTTCTGGTACAGATGTATCGCCTTGAGGGCGATCTGTCCAGGGGCTTAGAGCCCGCCCAGCAGTGTGGCCAGGAGCGCCTGTTGGGCGTAGAGCCGATTTTCCGCCTGGTCGAACACCCGGCTCGCGCCGCCCTCAATCACCCCGGCGCTGATCTCCTCCCCCCGATGGGCGGGCAGGCAATGCAGCACGATCGCCCGGGCATCCGCCTCGGAGAGCAGGGCCTCGTCGAGGCACCAGCCCCGGAAGGCTTCCTCCCGACGGCTTTGCTCCGCTTCCTGGCCCATCGAGGCCCACACGTCGGTGTAGAGGGCATGGGCCCCTCGGGCCGCCGAGAGGGGATCCCCCACCACCTCAATGGCGCAGCGGCCCCCCGCCAGTTCCCGGGCCCGTTCCAGCATGGCCGGGGCCGGCCCAAACCCCTCCGGACAGCCGACGCGCACGTTCACCCCCAGCAAGGCGCCGCAGAGCATCAAGGAATGGGCCACGTTGTTGCCATCGCCCACGTAGGCGAGGGTGAGGCCCTCGATCGCGCCGAACGCCTCCCGCAGGGTGAGGTAATCCGCCAGGGCCTGGCAGGGATGTTCCTCATCGGTGAGGGCGTTGATCACGGGGATCGTGGCCCAATGGGCGTAGTCCTCCAGTTCGGTCTGGGCAAAGGTGCGCACCGCCAGGGCGTCCACATAGCGGCTCAGCACCCGGGCCGTGTCGGCCAGGGGCTCCCCCCGCCCCAGCTGGGTGGTGGAGGGATCCAGGTCGATCGTCTGGCCCCCCAGGCGGGCCATGGCCACGGTGAAGCTCACTCGGGTGCGGGTGGAGGCCTTGGTGAAGATCAGCCCGAGGGTGCGGCCGGTCAGGTCGCCACGCCTCAGGCCGGCCTTGAGATCGGCCGCCAGATCCAGCAGGGCCTGGGTTCGTGGGGCATCGACATCAGCCGAGGACAGGTAATTCCGCCCCTTCAGCCCCGCCAGCCCGTGGGTGTCGCCGCCTCCCGCCATCGCACCATCCCAAAGAACCCTTATCCGGGATCGAGGGTCCCGGCGTCAAGGGTTCCGATGGCGGCTGTCACGCCCCGGCGGAGGCCGCCTCATGGGAGCTCCACGCGCCTGGCTAGATCGGAATCCAGCACCCCCCTGGGATCCATCCTGGCGCGGACCGCGCGCCACTCCTCAAGCCGCGGATAGCCGCGCCGCAGCATGGTCCCCGACTGCCTGGAATCCTTCGCCAGATACAACCGCCCTCCCGCCGCCGCCACCTCCTCGTCCAGCTGATTGAGCGTCTCCAGCAGCCCGGGCACCGCCGCGGACACATCGGCGGCCAGGGTCCAGCCGGGAATCGGGAAGGAGAGGGGGCCGGGGTTGGCGGGACCGAACCGTTTGAGCACCGTGAGAAAGCTTGGCGCCCCCACCTGGCGCAGGGCCTCCAGGGTGCGGGGCACCAGATGGGCCGCCCCATCCGGCACGGCGAATTGATACTGAAGAAACCCCGCCGGACCATAGATGCGGTTCCAGTCCCGCACCCCGTCCAGCGGGTGGAAGTAGGGCGCGATGGCCTGCGGCTCGCCGACGCGCTGTTTGGGCGCCTTGCGGTACCAGGCCTCGTTGAAGGCCCTCACGGTGAGCTTGTTCAGCAAGCCTCCCGGCAGGAAGGGGGGCGCTGAGGCCAGGGCCTTCGGGTCGTAGGCCAGGGGATCCGCTTGTTCGGAGGCGTCGAGCTGGGCCGCCGGGGCATGGTCGCCACAGGTGAGCACGCCCCGTCCCCTCGGATCCAGGCTGTCCACCCAGGCCACGCTGTAGCGGTAGCGGCTGTCGGCCTCCGCCATCGCCGCCATCAGCGCCTCCAACTCCTTGAATCGGGTGGTGTCCACACTGATCAGGGAACTGGTGATCGGGATCAGGGAGAACGTGGCCTCCACGATCACGCCCGTGAGCCCCATCCCGCCCACCGTGGCCCAGAACATCTCCCGCTCCTCCCCTTCTCCCGTCGGTCGCAGCTCCCGCGGCTGGCCCTCGCCATCCACCAACAGCAACCGCCTCACGTGGTTGCCGAAGCTGCCATCCACGTGGTGGTTCTTTCCGTGCACATCGGCCGCGATGGCCCCGCCCACGGTGACGTTGCGGGTGCCGGGTGTGACCGGCGGAAAGAAACCCGCTGGCACGATCACCCGCAGCAACTGATCGAGGCTCACCCCGGCTCCGGCGGTCACCGTGGCGGCCGCGGGATCCAGGCGGATGTCGGTGAACGCCGTGAGCTCGATCACCGCCGCGTCCCGCAGTTGGGCCGCATCCCCGTAGGAACGCCCCAAGCCCCGGGGGATCAGGGAGTGGGGAGGGGCTTGGCGGAGCAGGTCTTGCAGCTGCTCCAGGTGGCTAGGCCGCACCACCCGGGCGGTGACGGGCATGGTGCGACCCCAGCCGGTGAGCGTCTGGGGTTCAGCGGTGAGGCCGGTGGGGAGGAGGAGCGTCACAGTTTGGAAGCCAGGGGAGCGGGAAGGAGGCGGATCAGCGGCATGAGCGGGCCCCACCACCAGGGGATGTATTCGATGCCTCGACGGTTGGGACGGCGCAGCAGATCCCTGGCCACCGCCGACGGAGCCGCGCAGAGCGCCGGGGGAGCCTTGCCCACCGTCATGGGCGTGGCCATGAAGCCCGCCTTGAGCACCCGTACCGCGAACGGTTTGCCGTGGCAGCGCAACAGCAGCCCCTCGCAAAACGCGGTCAACGCCGCCTTGGCGGCGCCGTAGTGATAGTTGGAGGGCCGCCCCCGATCAGCGGCCACCGAGCTGAAGACCCAGAGCCGCCCGGGCCGGGCCAGCCGCTCCGGCGTGGCGATGGCGGTGAGCCAGGGCAGCAAGCCGGTGTAGTTGGCCGCCGTGACGCGCAGGGCCTCGCCCGCGTCCTCCCGCGCCCGCTCAGCATCCCCGAGGGAGCCGGCCGTGATCAGGTAGAGGTCAAAGTCGCCCACTCGCGGCGGGCGTCCCCCCGTCAGGGCCCCATCGGCGGTGAGGTCGGTGTGCTCCGTGCTCACGCTGGCGCCATAGGTGTCGCTCAGGGCCGCCGCGATCCGCCCGATGGCCTGGTCATCACGGGCCACCAGATGAAACCGCTGGCATCCCCGACGGGCCAGTTCGTGGCAGATGGCCTGGGCCACCTCACTGGTGCCGCCGAGCACAAAGCAGCTGCCGATGGGGTGAGACGAACGCATGCGGAGAGTCAGCCAGGGCCACAATCGCCGAAAGACGGCGCTACTGAGTGCCTTAGGAAGCCGGATAAGGCTGTGGTTCTGTCTGGAAGTCGCGGTAATGGGGACGCTCCGCCGCCAGCAGCAACTCACGGTCGCCCCGGCTGTCCCCATAGGCCTCGATCGTCCAGCCCTCCAGGGGGCCCAGATGGGCCCGCAGGCGGCGCACCTTCTCGGGGCCCTTGCAGTTGGGCCCAGCGAGCCGAGGGCGCCATAGCCTCTCTGGCTTTTCGAGTTCCGTCGCCAGCAGCTCCACCCCCAGCCAGTCGGCCAGAGGCTGCAGCAGCATCCGGGGGGAGGCGGAGCAGAGCAGCACTCGATCGCCCCGCTCCTGGTGCCAGCGGAGCCTCCGCAGGGCCTCCGACCGCAGATCCCTCACCAGCGCTGGCAGCAGCCAATCCCCTTCTCCGGCCCCTTCCGCCCGGTTCACGGTGTCGCAGATCTGAAAGAACTCGAGGGTTTTCTCCTTGAACCTTCCGGTGGAGACCCGGCCCAGAAGCCAGGCCACCAGCCAGGGCAGCAGGGCCAGCCCCGCCCGCGCCAGACCGAGGGGGGGAAGGGAACGGCGGGCCGCCATGCGCAGGCTGTCGCCATGCAGCAGGGTTCCATCCACATCGAAGACGGCGATCAGGGGGGACATGGGAGGAAGGGTGCTCAGGGCCGGGAATCGCGGAAACTGATGTGTTTGTGTCCCAGAAAACTGGTGAAGACGGGCACGATCACCCCGCAGGCGTGGGCGATCAGGTCGGCCAGCCCCACCACCCCCACCACCGACAGCAACCAGGGCCGCAGGCCCACGCTCACCAGCCAGGTCTGGAGAACGGCCACCAGGTTGACCAGGGCGAAGGCGGCGAATGAGCGGCTGGTGCTCTGGGTGGCGCCCTGGAACACAAAGCGCCGGGCCAGGGCGTAAGCCGTCACCATGCCCACCCCGTAGGCGGCCAGAACGGCGAATTCAAAGGACATCACCCGGGAAAAGCCGATCCGGCTCACCACATTCACCAGGGCCGCGGCGCCTCCGGTGACCACAAAGAGAAAAAACTGCCGGCCGGGCCTCATCCCTTCCGCTCCGGCGCCCGTCCCGTCTTCGCCGCCACCTGGCGGGCCAGCGCCCGGCCAAAGCCAATGCTCTCGCTGATCCCCCGATCCTCGGGGTAGTAGGCCGTGGTGTCGGCCGTGATCACCCCGGGGAAGGGCTCCCGCGGGGGGAGGCTTTCCTTGAAACGGGGGCCGCAGACCGGTTGGGCGAAGCGATAGCGGCTGCAGTGGCCGGCCAGCAGGTCGTTGTCGGAGAGCTTGGGCTGAATCGCTTTCACGCAGGCCCAGGCGTCGTCGATGAACGCCTGGTTGGGCCGTTGGTAGTCCGGATGGTCGGCGGGGATGTAGAAGGGCACGTAGCAGACGTGGACGGGAAATGGCCGCAGGTTGCCCATTTCGATCACTCCGGGAATGGCGAAGCGCGGGTCGTTGACGTTGGTCCAGAAGTTGGCGGTGGCGGGCCGGCTCATCTGCAGCACCACACAGGCGCAGGCCACGGAGGGCTGGGTGGCGTAGGGCGCCACGAGCGATGGCGGGGCGCCACCGGCTTCGAGGATTGGCGCCAACAGCGGCAGGGGAATGGTGCTGATCACCTCATCGAACACCTCGTCGCCCTCGCCGCCGCTGAGCACGGCCCCACCCTCCGGCCGGGGCCGCAGGGCGATCACGGGGGTGGAGAGGCGAATTTGGCCTCCCCGCCGTTGGATCGCCTCGGCCATCGCGTCGATCAGCGTCTGGGAGCCCCCGTCGAGAAAGCCGAGGGTTTCGCGAAGCCGCCGCCGGGATTGGCCCAGACGCCGAATCCGGCTCCAGATCCAGGCCGCGGAGATGCTGTCGCTGTGCTGGTAAAACTTGTAGGCGAACAACTTGTGCCAGAGCATTTGGTAGCCCCGCTCCCCGAGCCAACGCCGGAGCCAGGTTGTGGCGGTGAGGTCATCGAGGGGGCGCCAGTCGCGAATGGTGAGGCAGCGGGCGGCGTGGGCCAGGTAGCGGAGCCGGGAGCGGAGGGGCAGATGGGGAAAGGAGAGCACCGCCCCCACTGATCCCCAGGGGTAGAGCTTGCCATCGCAGAAGAATCCCATCTTGGTTTGGCGCCAATGGAGTCGGTCGCTGAGGTGGAGTTCGTCGAGGAGGGCAAAGAAATCCCGATCGCTCAGGCAATGGAAGTGGTAGTAGCGCTCCAGTCGCAGGCCGGCGAACTCGAAGCTGGCCGCCATGCCCCCAAGGCGGTTGTCGGCCTCGAGGATCACGGGCTCCAGTCCGAGGCGGGAGAGCTCATAGGCCACGGCCAGCCCCATGGGGCCCCCTCCGATCACGGCGATTCTGGGGTTGCCGGCCATCAGAAGGGCATCTCCAGGCTTGAGAAGCGCCGATCCTGATAGGTGATGCGCAGGGCTTCGGCCAGGGGGGTGGCGCTGACGTGAAACAGCGCGGGCCAATCGATCACCTCAAACTCATCCCCGGCCGTGAGGGCCTTGAGCTGCGACTGGGTGAAGGCGGGTTGTCTGGAGATCAGAGCCCAGAGCTGAAGGAGAACGGCAAACAAGGGAATGGGAAGGTGAATGATCCAGCTGCGGGAACTCACGGCTTGGCGCAGTTGCCGCATCAGGGTGAGGTAGCTCACCTTTTCCATGCCGGTGATGTCATAGACCCCCTGAATTGAGGGGTCGAGAAGGCAGCGTTCGATCAATTGGCAGAAATCAGCCACAAACAGTGGCTGGCGGATGAATCGGCCCGATCCGGGAATGGGAAACAAGGGTGACTTGCGCATGAAACGGGCGAGCCAACCGAGATGTTTGCGATCGAACCAGCCAAACATCAGCGTGGGTCGGAGCACAACCGCGTTGGGCCAGCGTGCCCGCACAATCTCCTCCTGCCGTCGCTTGGTTTGGGTGTAGAGATCGGTGGCCACGGAATTGACGACAGAACTGCTGATGTGCACCAGCCGATGGATGGCCGTGTCTCTCAGTTGATCGAGCACGACTTCGGTGCTGCGCACATTGTTGCGTTCAAACTGGGAGGGATCGGTATTGCCGATTTCGGCTTGCAACATCACGCAGGCCTCACAATCACGGATCGCCCTCGGCCACTCCATGCCAGTCACCAGGGTGAGATCTTCTTGAAGGAAAACCACCTCGGGAAACAGTTGGCGGCCGATGGCCACCGCCTCTGATTTTTTATCCACCACCAGCAGTCGCCAATCGGGATGGCGCTCCCGCAGGAGGGCGATCAGATTGAGACCAACAAGGCCAGCGCCGCCTGGAAGAAAAACCTTCATCGATCAGAAACGCAGAGGGGGGAGGAGTGCGGAGTGATGCCCCGCTCCGATGGCCGAAGCCGTCACCAGCCACCCCAACAGCGTCAGCTGGATGCCTCGATCACCCAGAAGGATCTCCTCGGGTTTTTCGGTGGTGTGGTCGGGGGAAAGGGAGCGGCGGCGATCCGATTCCTCGGGATCGCTGAGGAGCTGGTAGCGAAAAATCCCCACCAGCACAAAGGGGACAGTGACCAGCATCCAGCTGGTGGGGGCTCCCTTCAAGGTGGGCCCCGCCGCCCAAAGTGAGTAACACATGAAGGCACTGGTGGCCACCAGGCTCTCGAGACGAAGCAGCAGGGGAAGGGAGTAGCGCTCCAAAACTTGGCGTGTTTTCACCCCTCGGTGTTCGGACACCCTCAACTCGGCCTTGCGTTTCTCGATGGCCAGAAACAGGGCCAAAAGGCCCACCGTCAGAAGAAACCAGGGAGAGAAGCTCAGGCCCGCCGCCACCACCCCGCCAATGGCCCGGAGCAGGAATCCCGAGGCAACGCAAAACAAATCCAGCAGGGCCTGGCGCTTCAGTCTCAGGCAGTAGGCCAGCTGGATCAGCCCATAGATCAGCACCACGGCCGCCAGCCCGGGAGTGATGGCCCAGCCCACCACCAAGCTGAGCACCGCCAGGAGGGCGGCTGTGGCCAAGGCCGTCGGCACGCTCACCAGGCCGGCGGCGATCGGCCGGCGACATTTGCTGGGATGGGCCCTGTCGGACTCCACATCCAGGCAATCGTTCAGCAGGTAGATGGCGCTAGAGATCAGACAGAAGGCCACCAAGGCCCCGCAGGCCGCCAGCCAGATCGCCGACTCCAGTCGGAAGGCGAAGAGGGGAGCGGCGAACACCAGCAGATTTTTGGTCCATTGGCGAGGGCGACAGGCCTCAAGGAGCGGAAAAGGTAGGGATCGATTGCCTCGCGTCCTCACATGTTCATCCCACCTTTCTCACTGAGTGAGAGTACCGGTCTCTCCCGGAGGCCTTGGATCCCTGGCGGCACCTCTCAGGCCGCCACAACCTCCTCGGGCATGACGCTGGTGGCCAGGAGATTTTTCAACTCGTCGCCCTCAATCACCTCCTTCTCCAAGATTTCCTTGGAGATGGATTCGAGCAGCTCGCGGTTGTGGCGCAGGATCGAGAGGGCCCGTTCATGGCCCCGGTCCACCAAGCCACGCACTTCCCGGTCGATCGCCTGGGCGGTGGCGTCGCTCACCACCCGCCGGGGATTGTTGCCGCCCCCCAAGAAACGGCTGCCGCCTTGCTTGTCGTACGCGAGGGGACCGAGGGTGTCGCTCATGCCATAGGTGCCCACCATCTGCTCGGCGATGTCGGTGGCCCGTTGCAGGTCGTTGGCGGCCCCAGTGGTCACCTCGCCGAAAACGATCTCCTCCGCGCTGCGGCCGCCCAGCAGGGTGGCGATCTGGCCTTCGAGATCCTCTTTGGAATTCAAGAAGCGCTCCTCGGTGGGAAGCTGCAGGGTGTACCCCAGGGCGGCCATGCCCCTTGGCACGATGGAGATCTTGGCCACCTTGCTGCCGCCCGGCATCAGGTGCCCCACGATGGCGTGACCCACCTCGTGATAGGCCACCACCTTCTTCTCATCGGGTTGGAGCACGCGGCTTTTCTTCTCCAAGCCAGCCACCACCCGTTCAATGGCCTCATTGAGATCAGCTTGCTCCACGCTGGTGCGATAGGCCCTCGCCGCCAGCAGGGCGGCCTCATTCACCAGGTTGGCCAGATCGGCCCCGGCAAACCCGCTGGTGGCCTGGGCGATGCGGTCGAGATCGACGCCCGGCGCCAGCTTCACCTTCTTGGCGTAGATGTCCAGGATGGTGCGGCGGCCAGAGAGATCGGGCCGATCCACCAACACCTGCCGGTCGAAGCGGCCCGGGCGCAACAGGGCTGGATCCAGGGTCTCGGGCTGGTTGGTGGCGGCCAGCACGATCACGGGCTTGTCTTTCGCCGTGAAGCCATCCATTTCGGTGAGCAGCTGGTTGAGGGTCTGCTCCCGTTCGTCGTTGCCGCCCACCACGCCCATCGAGCCAGCCCGACTCTTGCCGATGGCATCCAATTCATCGATGAAGATGATGCAAGGGGCTTTTTTCTTGGCCTCCTCGAACAGGTCTCTCACCCGGGCGGCGCCGGCCCCCACGAACAACTCCACGAATTCAGAGCCGGAAATGATGAAGAAGGGCACGCTCGCCTCGCCGGCGACGGCCTTCGACAGCAGGGTCTTGCCGGTGCCGGGGGGGCCCACCAGCAGCACCCCCTTGGGAATGCGGGCGCCGATGGCCAGGTAGCGCTCCGGGGTTTTGAGGAAATCCACGATCTCGGTCAGTTCCGCCTTGGCCTCATCCACCCCCGCCACATCGGCGAATGTCACCCGGGATTCCTCATCAGGCACATACACCTTGGCCTTGCTCTTGGTGAAGCTCAGGGCCCCCTGGGCCCCGCCCATCTGACGACGGGCAAAGAACTGCAGCACCAGAATGAAGATCAAGGGCGGCACCACCCAGCTGAGGAGGGTGGTGAAGAAGTTGGGTTTGGCTGGCGGCGCCGCGGCGAATTCCACCCCGTGCTTCTCCAGCCGTTGGGGCAGCTCCATGTCGAAGATCGGAGTGGTGGCCAGCACCGTGGGGGCGCCTTCCACCGTGGGCGCCTTGAGTTCGTAGCGGATCTGGTCTGAGGTGATGTACGCCCGCTTCACGTTGTCCGCGTCCACCTGGCCAATGAACAGGGAATAGGGGACCCGAGGCACCTGGGAGCCAGGGTTGGTGAGGAAATTGCTGAGCAGCAGCAACGTTCCCAAGCCGATCAACAGGAGATTGATCAGACCAAACCGTCGGTTGGGGCGGTTGTCGTCCTGGCGGATGGCCATGCAGCGATGGAGACGGAGTAGGCCCAAGCTAGGCAACGGCATCCACCCTTGCCCCATGGCCAGGGCTGGAGAACCGAACGCTCGATCCCCATGTGCGGCCGCTACTCCCTCACCACCGCTATCGACCGGCTGCTGCCGCGCCTCAAAGGGCCCTTGCCGGAAGGGCTGATCGAGCATTACGCCCCCAGGCCCCAGGTGCGGCCTGGGGAGCCCGTGCTGCTGCAGCGCCAGGAGCACGGCCAACTGGAGGTGGGCTTGGCCCTGTGGGGCCTGGTGCCGGGCTGGGCCCGCGACCCCCGGGGCTTGCGGCGCCCCATCAACGCCCGCGCGGAAACGGCGCCTGAGAAGCCCTTCTTCCGCGGTCCCTGGCGCCATCGCCGGGCCCTGCTGCCGGCGGATGGGTTTTACGAGTGGCAGCGCCGGGCTGATGGCTCGAAGCAGCCCTGGTTGTTCCGCCTTCGCGGCGGGGAACCCTTCTGGCTGGGGGGGCTGTGGGAGCGATGGATCGGCGCCGACGGCGGCGAGCTCGACACCGCCGTGATCCTCACCACCGCCCCCAACGATTTGCTGCGGCGGGTGCACGACCGCATGCCGGTGGTGATCCCCACCGGATTGGAGGAGGCTTGGCTCGAAGCTGCGGATGGGCCGGCCACGCGGGCCCTGGAGCCCCTGCTGGCCCCATGGGATCCGGTGGGCTGGGAGGCGGTGCGGCTCCAACCGGGCAACCTGAATCCGGTGGAGGAGATGGGCTAGACCAAACAGCATCCGCTGTTGTCCCGTGAGCCTTGAGCAGCTCGACGCCTTCCTTGCCCATAGCCGATCGCACCCCGATCTCCATGGAACGCTCCATGAGGGGGTGGATCTCGACACCTTTCTGGAGCTTGCCCGCGCCGCTGGTTTCGAAGTGGAGGAAAACGACGTGATCGCCGCCCAGCAGCGGGCCGAGGCTGACCTCAGCGATGGGGAGCTCCAGCGCCGGGCGGGCGAGGAAGCCCGGCGGCTGCGCCACTTCATTCCGGGCTGAGGGGTGGGCGATTCTCCGACAGTTCGGCGGGAGAGGGTGGCCGACTACCCCCGGCCCCCGGCCCTTGTGCCCTGCGAGCGGCACATCCGGGTGGAGGCCCTCGGGCACCTGTTGGCCGACAGCCATCGCTCCCTGCGGGTGCTGGAAACCTTCCATCCCCCCACCTTCTATCTGCCGCCGGAGGCCTTCAACCTCGGCCTGCTCCGGCCCTCCAGCGGCCGATCCTTTTGCGAATGGAAGGGGGTGGCCCAGTTCTTCGACGTGGTGTCCCCCGAGGGCCAGGCGATGCAGCGGGCGGTGTGGCGGTATCCCGCGCCCACGGCCCCCTATCGGGCTCTGGCGGGCTGGTATGCCCTGTACGCCGGCCCGATGGATGGCTGCTGGGTGGATGGCGAGCGGGTGGAGCCCCAACCGGGAGGGTTCTATGGAGGCTGGATCACCGCTGATGTGGAGGGCCCGTTCAAAGGCGATCCGCGCCATCCGGAGCTGATCTAGCGGGGTTAGCCAGAGGGGGCCGCCTTCGCCAGGGAGCCGCCGCGGCTGGCCAGTTGATCGCCGATCTCCAGCAGCAGCGCTTGGCGCACGCTGTAAAAGGCCTCCAGCTCACCGCCAAGGGCGCATTCCACCCGCAGTTGCAGCGCCCCATCCTTGACGCCACTGAACGTCACCCGTTGGGGGAGATCGTGGCGCACCCGCGGATCGTGGGCCAGCCAGTCTTGGAGCGTCGCCAGCATCCCCTCCGCCACCTCGCGGGTGGGGAGCTCCACGCCCAACTCCAGCACCAGGCGTCGATGGGGCCGGCGGCTGCCATTCACCACCGCCGAATGGGTGAAAAGCCCGTTGGGCAGATACAGCAATTCTCCATCGGCCGTGAGCAGCTCGCTGTTGAACAGGCCGATCGCCTGCACCGTGCCGCCCAAGCGCTGGGTGGGCAGCTCAATCAGATCGCCCACGGCAAAGGGACGATTGACGTACAGCATCAGCCCACTCAAGAGGTTTTCCACCAGCGTTTTGGCCCCAAATCCCAGCGCCGCCGCGCCGAGGCCGCTGGCGGTGAGCAGCACCGCGGCGGACACGCCCAAGAGTTTGAGCACCGCCAGCCCCCCCAGCAGGGCCACCAGTCCCGTGATGGTTTTGTCGATGAGATCCAGGGCGGAGGCGCGCTCCCGCTCCCCCCGGCTTTGCCACCAGCCCTCGTTGTCGGCCAGTCTCCCCAGCAGGCTGGTTTTCAGGCGCAGCAGGGTCCACATCACCCCCAGGGTGAGAAAGGCATCGCGCACTCCCCTGGGATCGCTGGGCAACTCCCACCCCAACGCCTCCAGTCGGCCATGCAGCCAGCCCATCAGCCCCGCCACCAACAGGGTGAGCGCCACGCTGAGCCGGCCGCGCCTCAGCAGCAGCCCGGCGGTGGAGCCCCTCGGAAACCGGGAGGCCAAAAGATCCAGCCCCACCCAGGCCACAGCCGCCATCAGGGGCGCCGCCAGTGGCACAGGCAACGGCAGCGGGGCTCGCGCCATCGTCATGGGGCGTCAGGGGGAGACGCCACCGCTCCGCGCCAAAGAAGGTCGCCTTTCAACCAGGCCAGCTCCGCCGAGGGGAGCCCCCACACCCCGTCCATGGTCTCCGCGCCAAGGTGACCTAGGGGGGTGCGAGCCGGATCCCCTCCCAGCAGCTTGGGGGCGATCACCGCCGCCACCTCCTGCACACAGCCCTCTCTCAGGGCCGCCGCCGCCAGGCTGGGGCCGCATTCCCAGAGCACCTGGTTGCATCCCCGCCTCGCCAGGGCTTCCAGCAAAGGCCGGGGACCGCAGCGCTCCAGGGGAAGCCGTTCCACGCCCCGGGCATCCAGGCGGTCCCGGGCCGCCTCGCTCGCCCCGGGCCCATGGGCCACCAGGGTGGCTCCCTCGTCCTGACACCAGAGGTGGGCCCGGGCGGGGAGCTCCAGCTCCCGGCTGAGCACCACCCGCAGCGGTTCGGGTTGGCGCACGCCGCGACTGGTGAGGCGGGGATTGTCGGCGCGCACCGTGCCCCCTCCCACGATCACGGCGTCGCAGGCGGCCCGCAGACCATGGACCCATCGCCGGGCCGCCGAACCGCTGATCCACTGGCTTTGCCCATTCGGCAGAGCGGTCCGGCCATCCAGGCTCATGGCCCACTTGAGGATTCCCAGGGGGCGGCCTTCCTGGCAGCGGTGCAGAAAGGCCCGGTTTTGCCGCCGGGCCCCCTCCTCCCCCACCCCGGTCAGCACCTCCACACCGGCCGCCCGCAGCATCGCCAGGCCTTGCCCCGAGACCCGGGGATCGGGGTCGGTGAGGGCCACCACCACCCGGGCCACCCCCGCCCCGATCACGGCCTCACTACAGGGTGGGGTGCGCCCATGGTGGCAACAGGGCTCGAGCGTCACCACCAGGGTCCCGCCCCGGGCGCGCCCTCCCGCCTGGCTCAGGGCTCCCACCTCCGCGTGGGGCTCCCCGGCCCGGGCGTGGAAGCCTTCCCCCACCAGCTCTCCGGCCGCGTCTAACACCACCGCACCCACGAGCGGATTGGGACTGGTGCGGCCCTCCCCCAGGGCGGCCAGCTCCAGGGCCCGATTCATCCAGTGGTGCCAGCGCGTCATGGCGCCCTTTCGGGGTCTTCCCAGTCCGGCAACCGCCGCCATTCCGCCACCACATAGGGGGGCACGGGAAGTTCGCTGAACACGCCGGGCAACTCCAGCCGCAGGGGCCGGTTGCTCCGCGGATCCGCCAACAGGGGGGCCAGATTGAATTCCGCCGCGGCGTCGCGGCCATCGCCCCGCAACTTGGGGTTGTCGAGGGTCACATCCGCCAGCTCCCACAGCCAAAGGCCACCGCTCACCAGCAGGGGGGTGGGGTGATCCAGCCGCACCCGGCCCGGGTACCCCACGATCCGCAGCCGCAAGGGGCCCCCTTGGCCCCCTTCCCGGTAGGCCACCACCTGCCAGCTCCGGTGGTCCAGATCCCGCAAGGTTTCCAAGCTGCGCACCACTCCCGTGGCGGTGGTGGTATCGGGGTGGGCGTGGATCATGGCCCGGCCAGGAGCGGGCAGGCCCAGCAGCACAAAGACGATCAGGAGGGGGAGCAGCACCCGGCCAATGGTCCCAGTCGCCATGCCCGCCATCGCTTTCCAAGCCCTGGCAACTTTGACACAGGGGGCTGGGACACAGGGGACGAGGGGGCTAGAGGGGCCGCTGGCCGCAAACTTGCAGAATGAGCCCCAACCCATGCCCCCAATCCCCACATGAAGGCGCCCCAGCATCCGGAGCCATCCCTCCAGGCGATTCCGGGCCGCTGGCAGGGGGCCGTGTTGGCGTTTGTGGGCGCGCTGCTGCTATTGGGCGCGAGTCGTCACCTCCTCACCTCCTATTCCTACTGGGGGGATGAGATGTTCTCCGTGGTGGAGAGCCTGGCGCCCGGCAAGGAATTTCTTCACCGCTGGATTCTCTGGGATGTGCACCCACCCCTCTATCAAGTGCTGCTGCGCGGCTGGATGGCGCTCTTTGGCAGTGGTGAGCGGGCCACCCGTTTGTTGAGCTTCCTTTTTGTCGCTTTGGCTGTGGGGTTGATGGCCCGGCTCACCGCGAGTCGGCCGTTCTTTTTTCGTCTCGTCGCGGTGGCGTTTCTGGGCGCGAGTCCGGCCCTGGCGTTTTACGGACAGGAGACCCGCTCCTACGGAATGATGCTCGGTTTGTCCACGCTGGTGACGCTGTTGGCGATGAATCTCCGCGAGAAAGGCGGCGCCGCCACGGCCAGGGAACGATGGGGATACGGGGTGGCGGCCCTCCTGCTTTCGCTGACCCACTATTTCGGTTTGGTGTGGGTGGGCTTCCTGACCATTCTGCAACTGGTGAAACCCACCCACCCATCGGAACGTCGCCAGGGAATGATCCTGGTGCCATTTTTATTCATTTGGCCAGTGATTCATCTGCTTTTTGGTGAGCTTAATTCCAAAACAGGTGGCAATTTCTGGATTGAAATCTCTGTCCCCATCCTCTCCAGTGTCAACAATGCCATGTCTGGATTGTTGCCTGGCTTGGAGATCTCCCGCCAACCCCCGCTTCTTCTCCGTTGGGTTGTTGTGGCGCTCCTGCTATTGGTGTTGAGTTGGCCCTGGGCCACCTGGAGACGGGTTGGCGCTCAGCTCAGCGAGTCGGCCCAATTGTCACTTCGCCAAAGCCGTGAGTTGGCAGCGATGATCGTGATCTTTATCGCCCTGATGGCGGTGATGGATTTGCACACCCCCATCACCACCGCACGCAATTTCATCGTCCTGTTACCGGCCCTGGCCCTCGCCCTGGCTGGGTTGAGCCAAGCCCTCTTCGAACGCCTTCGAGGCTGGAGGCGCCTCTTGCTCATCGCCGCGCTGGCCCTGGGGCTCGTGCTGCAACTCAAATCGGCGGCCCACGCGGTGGCCGGCAAAGCGTATCCCCCCTCGAATTGGAAGGGGTTGGCGATGGCGATGCGCAAGGTGGCTGTTTGCGAGCAGGGTTGTTTCGCCGATTTCGCGAACACCTACTGGACGTACTATTTCCCAGACATGAAACTGCGACCCCTACCCAAAGATGGAAGCCCCGTCAACGGGCCCCTGGTGCTGCTCAAGCCAGCCAATCCAGCGGTGAAGGCTGCGGCGGCGGGACATGTTTGTTTTCAGGCCAAGCAATCGGCCTCAAGCCCGGTGATCCTGTTGCCTCCCCGGATGGTGGATCGTCCCGCCCTCGCGGCGGTGGGCCTTTCCCCCTGCCCCGCTTCCTAGCCCCTTTCATGGCGGAACCGCGAGAGGGGCTGAATCAGGGGTGGTTCGCCATCAAGGCTGGTTCGCCATCAAGGCTGGTTCGCCGCTCCCGGGATCGGTTGCCATCCCGTGTGGGTGGCCCAGAGGGCCCAGATCGCCATGGCCCGAAGGTAGTGGCAGGCCCGGAAGGTCCGCGCCGCCGTGATCGCTTCGGGCGTGCGGAATTGCAATCCCCCGGTGTACACCTGCTCCACCACCGCGCAGGTGATGGCCAGGGCCGTGTCGGTGTCCCCCATCAGCCGGTAGTAGGCGGCCAAGCCGAAATTGATGCCGGTCCACACCTCCAGGGGGTGCGTGCCCTTGGGGTCCAAGGGGGTGCCATCCCGGCGGAGGCCGTTGGCCACGCCCAGCCGTCCACCCTCAAACCGTTCAAAGCAGGCCTCCCGAATGGCCCGCAGGGAGGAGAGGGCCCGCTCATCGGCCACAACGGGGGGCAGCATCAGGAGCCGCGCGTAGAAATCCCCGCACAGTTGATCGGCCATCACCACGGGGGTGCCGCTTTCGGCGTCAATGGAATAAAACTCCCCGTTCCAGAGCAGGCGGTCGAAGTTGCCACGGGATTGTTCCAGCCAGAGGCCGAATTCCCGCTGCTCCGCCGCCGTGTCGAGCCCCAGATGGAGCTGCAACCGTCGGGCCATCGCCAGGGCCGCTTCCAGGGCGGCGATCCAGAGGGCCCCGCAGTACGCGCTCACCCCCTGAAGAGGCCAGTCATCAAAGGTCTGATCCGGGGCTCCGCCGTTGTCGGGCAGGCCGTCCCCATTGGCGTCGAAGGCCTTGAGGTGCCGCAGGGCTCGCACCGCCGCCGGCCAGCACTGGGCCAGGAAGCCCAGATCCTCCCCGGTGGGCGCCAACAGGTAAGTGCGCCACACCTGCAGCACGAAGTCGCTCGCCAGGTCTTTCCAGAGGTTGCAGTCTTGATAGGCGGTGTAGTTGGTGGCCTCGAAGGGCCGCTCGTTGGGGGCTCCCAGATCATGGGGAGTGGCTCCGGCCACTTTGCGGGGGGCCTCCACCCGCCCTTTGCCCTGGGTGAAATACCAGCCGATGGGCCGCGGGGTGGCGTCGGCGGCGGGAATGGCGCGGGCGAAGGCGCGCAGCACGGCCTTGTCCAGCTCCGGCCAGAGTTGCAGCAAGGCAAAGGAGCCGTACAGACGCACGTCCAGGCTTTCGTACCAGGCGTAATCGAGACACTCGAGCACGCCAAAGCGCCCCACGGGATCCTCGGGGGTGGCGGCGGTCCAGAGGGTGCCCCCGCTGGCCAGGTCGTACAGCTCATTGCAGAGCGCCATGCGGAGCGCCTCGGGCAAATCCTCGCGCCCCACCAGCGGGGCTTGCCAGGCCTCGATCTGGGATCGCCAGGTGGGCCAATCGCGCAGGGCCTCGGCGGCGATGGCCATCGCCTGATCCCCCCCCGTGCCGAAGAAATCCGTGTAGCGGCGCGGGGCCACGCAGCCAGTGGCGAAGGCCGTCACTGGCAGATCCCAGGCCAGCGCCACGGGAAGATCCAGGCTCTGGCCGGGGGCGAGGCGGCAGCGCACGGCCAGGGCCCCGCTGGCCTGCTCTCCGCGGCCAGAGCGGCGGTCGTTGTCGCTCTCCGGTAGGGAGCCATCCCGAGCGAAAGGGGTCCAGACTTCCGCCCCGTCCCCCCAGGGATTCCAGCGGCCGCAGCGGAAGATCTCCACCTCCTGGCCGCCGAGGGAGGCCTCATCGGGCACCGCCAGGCACCATTGACCATCGCCTTCGCCAGGGGAGCTGCCGGGTACCCGCTCGGGGCCCTCCAGGAGGATGCCTTTGAGGCCTGGTTGGGCGACGCATCGATTGCGCTGGCCCTCGCCGCGGCCGATGGCGGGCACGTAGTTGTGTTCTGGGCTGCCGTCGTCACGAAAGTGCACCTCGGCGGCGGGATCGGTGTTGGTGAACCAGCCGCAGGTGTTGCGCCAACTCACCAGCAGCGACACCGTGAGGGGGTTGGGCGTGGGATTGCGCAGCTTCCACACAAACACCGCCACCGGGTAGCCGCTGCGCTGGTAATCGCCGGGCAGGATGGGGCTGAACGCCTCACAGCTCACCCGCGTCTGAAACACCCCGTCATAGTGGGTTTCACTGACCGGATAGCGGGCCGTGTAGGTGCCGGCGCCAACGGGCAGCCAATCCCACGACCTCAGGGGTGGCTCCTCCGACGCCTCCAACGCTTCCTCGGACCGCGGGCGGCTGTCATCCCGTGCCGGTGCCGTCGCCAGGGCATGGGTCCGCTGGCGCTGCCCATCGCTTTCGTGCAGAGCGAATTGACAGTCGGGCAGCACGCCAAACCAATGCTCGCCACCGTCGAGATGCCAAAGATTGAAGGCGCCATCCGGTGCCCTGCCGACGCACCCCGCCCCCAAGCCTCCAAGGGGCATGCCGTGGTTGGGCCCATCATCCAGATTGCTGGCGTATCGCACGGTGTAGGGCCGCTCCCAGGGGGCTCCGATGGGATGGCTCCAGCTCGCGACGGGAGGCTGCCAGGGTCCTGGAGAGGCGGTCGGCCGGGTGCGTAAGGGGGGCAGGCCGAAGGGCATTGGCCGTGGGAGGCGGTCCGGGCCAGCATGTCAGATCTGGCGGCGCCGCGGCCTCCGGCAGATGGCCTTGTGGGCCGTGTCGGCCAAGAGCACCAGCGGAGGAGCCGCCCAAAGGAGCGGCCAATCCGTCGCGCTCAACGGCACGAAGGAAAACACCCTGGCCAGCACCGGCACCAGGATCAGAACCCCCGCCACCAGCGGCTCGCTCAGCAATCCGAACCAAACCAGGGAGTTGGGCACCCCCAGCAGTCGCCAGAAGGGGACGCGGTCGCTCCGGCAGGCCAGCAACGCCCCCATCTGTCCGGCCACGATCAGGGCGAAGGCCAGGGTGCTCGCTTGCGTCTGCACCGCCGTCACCCAGGGATCGGCCGTGCGGTGAAGCAGCTGGGGAGCCAGTCTCCGAAGCTCGTCCAGCGGGACGCCATGGTCGGCCCACACCTTCAGATATCCCCCCATGGAGATGGCCGCCTCGGTGAGGCCCAGCACCAGGTAGGCCCGTACCATCACCACCCGGTTGAGCAGGGGCTGGCCCCGGGGACGGGGCGGGGCGCGCATGGTCGCTGGCTCCGGCGGCTCGCTCCCTAGCCCAAGGGCCGGCAACAGATCGGTTCCGAGATCCACCGCCAGAATCTGCAGCACGGTGAGGGCGGCGGGCACCTGAAACAGCACCATGGCTAGAAACGGAGCCACCTCGGGCACGTTGGAGGCCAGAACGTAGGTGATGAACTTGCCAATGTTGACCACCACCGAACGGCCATAGCGAATGGCCGACACGATGGTGGCGAAGTTGTCATCCAGGAGCACGATGTCGGCCGCTTCCCGAGCCACATCCGTGCCGGAGAGCCCCATGGCCAACCCCACATCCGCGGCGCGCAGGGCTGGGGCGTCATTCACCCCATCTCCCGTCACCGCCACCACCTCGCCCAGGGCTCGGTAGGCCAGCACCAGCCGCAATTTCTGTTCCGGGCTCACCCGGGCAAAGACAAGGCGATGGCGGTATTTGAGGATTTGCCGCAATTGCGGTTCGCCGATCGCGGCCAGGGTGCTGCCCTCGATCACGCGCACGGGATCCGCCATGGGGCTTGTCCCCGGCGGGCCGGTGGGCTCCAGCAACCCCAGCTGTTGGGCCACCGCCTGGGCGGTCAGGCCGTAGTCACCCGTCACCATCGTGACCTTGATGCCCGCTTCCCTGCAGTCGCGGATGGCCTGGGGCACGTCCGGCCGGGGGGGGTCGTAGAGGCCCACCAGCCCCACCAGGATCTGGTTGCTCTCCAGGGCCTCGGTCGTGGCGGCGGTCTCCCCCGCGGGCGCCATGGCCAGGGCCAGCACCCGGTATCCCTTGGCGGCCATGCTGTCGTTGGCCCGACGCACCTGTTCCCGGGAGGCGGCTTGCAATGGCACGACCCCAGCGGACATCAGCCAGCCATTGCATTGCTCCAAGATCTCCAAGGGGGCTCCCTTGGTGAGAACCAGTTTTCCGGTGGGCGCCACCGGGGGCAAGCCGTCTTCCCCGGGGCGCCACTCCACCACGACGCTCATGCGGCGGCGGTAGGAATCAAAGGGCACCTCCCGCAGGCGGCCATGGCTGGAGCGCAGCGCCTCCACGTTCAAGCCCATGCGCTCAGCCGCCACCACCAGGGCCACCTCGGTGGGGTCGCCCGCCACGGTGGAGCCACTGGATCGGGCGTTGGCGCAGAGGCCGCAGCCCGCGAGCAGAAAGCCCCGCCGCCGCTCCGTCTCTTCCGGCAACCACACCTCTTCCACCTCCATGCGGTTGCGGGTGAGGGTGCCGGTTTTGTCGCTGCAGATCACGCTCACCGAGCCCAGGGTTTCCACCGCTGAAAGCCGGCGTACGAGAGCCCGCCGGCTGGCCATGCGCCGCACGTTGATGGCCAGGGCCAGGGTGACGGTGGGAAGAAGGCCCTCGGGAACATTGGCCACCAGGATCCCCATCGCGAACACCAAGCTCTCCAAGGGGCCCATCCCCACCAGGAGAAGATTCAGCGTGAAGGTCACCAGCCCCATGCTGATGGCCACCAAGGTGATGGTGTGCACGATCTTCCCCACCTGCTGCTCGAGGGTGCTGATCCCCCGCTGGGTGGAGGCGGTGAGGTGGGCCACATGCCCGAATTCCGTCTCCAGGCCCGTGGCGTACACCAGCGCCTCCCCCCGGCCGCTGGCCACCGTGGTGCCCGCCAGCAGCAGGTTGGCGCACTCCACCGCGGGCAGGGGACCTTGGCCGGGCCTCAACGGCATGGGGTCGGTCTCGCGGGGCACCGGTTGGGATTCCCCCGTCAGCACCGAGAGATCGAGCATGAGAGCGGAGCTCCGCATCAGTCGGCAGTCGGCGGGCACCCGATCTCCTTCCTCCAGCAGCACCCGATCCCCGGGCACCAGCGCCTCCGCCGCCACGGGCCTCAACACCCCATCCCGCCACACCTGGGCCTGTTGGGGCAAGGAACTGGCGAGGGTGGCCAAGGTGCGCTCCGCCTGGAATTCCTGCCAGAAGGAGAAGCACCCGTTGATCAGCACCACCCCCCAAATCGCCCAACCCAGCTGGGGGGTGCCGGCGACGAAGGCCAGGGCTCCCGCCACCCACAGCAGGAGGGCCATGAAGTGGCCCATCTGATCCAGGAAGCGCAGGAGCAACGACCGCCGTTTCAGGCTCGGCAGTCGGTTGGGGCCAAAGCGCTCCAGCCTGGAGGCGGCCTCCCCCTCCGTCAGCCCCTCGGGTTGGGCTCCCAGCGCCCCGTACACCTCCTCCAGGGGGAGGGTCCAGATGGGGCGAGTCGGAGAGAACAGCACCGGCGGGGGGCGGGTCGGACCCCCTCAGGATGCCCCCCCCAGACATTGCTCCACCACTTCCCGGGTGTTGGAGGAGAGGGCGGCGGCGGCCAGCCCCTGAAGGGCGGCGCGCATGCGCTCGCGCCGCTGGGGGGCGAAGCTGTTCCAGCGGCTGAACACCTTGGCCAGGCGGGAGGCGGTGATGGGATTGCGCTGATCCAGCTGGGCGATCTGATCGGCGAGGAAGCGGTATCCCGATCCGTCGCTGGCGTGGAACACGGGGGCGTTGCCGGCCAGCCCCCCCAGCACGGCCCGCACGGCGTTGGGGGCGTTGGGATCAAAGCGTGGGTGCCGCAGCAGGGCGGCCACCCGATCCAATCCATCGGGAAAGGGGGCGGAAGCCTCCAGGGCAAACCAGGTGTCCAGGATGACGGGCTTGTGGTGCCAGCGCTGATAAAACGCGTCCAGCGCCGCTTGGCGCTCGGGCACGGGGTGAACGTGCAGGGCGCGCAGCCCAGCTCTGGCCAGGGTCATGGAGGGACCCTCCACGGCGTCCCTCGCCTCGGCGAGGCGGCTGGCGTCTCCCGCGGCCACCATCCAGCTCCAGATGAGGCCCGTGAGTTGTCGGGCTCCGACTCCATCGGGCCAGGTGAGGCCCCAGGCCGGACGACAGTCGTCCAGGGCCGTTTGGAGAGGGGCGGCGAGGGCTTCGCCAAAGCGTCGCTCCAGGGCGCGCAGCCCCGCGAAGAGAGCGGGGGGATCGGGCTCGGCGGCGTCTTCTTCCAGCTCCTGGAGCCCGGGAAGGGTGAGCAGGAGTGCCTGGCTCGAGGAGGAGAGGGAGGGGTCGGCCAGGATGCGCTGGAAGGCGTCGATCAGTTCCTCTTCCAGCCCCTGGTCTTGGCGGCCCAGGGCCCGACGCGCCGCCGCCCGGCGGAGCAAGGTTTGGGCCGCGTCCCATCGGGCGAAGGCATCGCTGTCGCAGGCCAGCAGATGCACCAGCTCCCGGGTGGGTCGGCCCAGCTTCACCTTCACCGGGGCGGAGAAGTGTCGGGGCAGCGAGAGAGCCGGTGGCGGTTTCTCCTTGGGCAGGCCCTCAATCCGCGCCTGTTGCTCCACTTGATCCACCACCCAAAGGCGGGTGGCGGTTCCCCAGTGGCTTGGCGGCGTGGGTCCGCCACGATCTCCCCGGGGATCGCCGACCAGGCGAAACTCCACTGGACGGCCCGCCTGATCCACCAAACCCAGGGCCAGGGGAATCACCAAAGGCTCTTTCTCCGGCTGGCCAGGGGTGGGGGGGGTGGACTGATGAATGAAGAGGTCGAGAGTGCCGCTGGCACGGCGCCAATGGCGGCGAATGGTGAGCGTTGGGGTTCCCGCCTGCCGATACCAGTGGCGAAACTGGGCAAAGTCAAACGGGGGATCGGCGCCCGCCGCCGCCCAGCTCTCTTTGGCGGCATCCTCCAGGGCCTGGACAAACTCCTCACAGGTGGCCGCCGTGCCGTCATGGCGCCGCACGTAGAGGGCCATGCCGCGCATGAAGGTTTCCTCCCCGAGCAGGGTGTGCAACACCCGAATCACCTCCGCGCCCTTTTCATAGATAGTGGTGGTGTAGAAGTTGTCGATAGCTTCGTACTGATCCGGTTGAATTGGATGGGCGGTAGGGCCTCCATCTTCCCGAAATTGTGTGTTACGAAGTAGGGCCGCCGTTTGGATGCGAACAAGGGAGTGGCCATGGTGATCCGCGCTGAAGCATTGGTCGCGGAACACAGTTAACCCTTCTTTTAAAGAGAGCTGAAACCAGTCTCTGCAGGTGATGCGGTTCCCAGTCCAGTTATGGAAATACTCATGGGCAATCACGCTTTCTACCCGTTCGAGTTCGCCGTCTGTGGCTGTTTCCCTGTCGGCGAGAACAAGTTTGGAATTGAAGAGATTCAGGCTTTTATTTTCCATTGCGCCCATGTTGAAATGGCGCACGGCGACTATATTGTACTCATCAAGATCATATTCTAAGCCATAGACTTTTTCTTCCCATTCCATGGCGCGTCGCAGGCTGCTCAAGGCATGGGCGGTGTAGGGCTCATCTCCCCGTTCCACGTGCAGTCGCAGTCGCACCTCTCGCCCTGAGGCCGTGATGAAGCTTCCCTTCACCTCCTCCAGGCGGCCGGCCACCAGGGCAAAGAGATAGGAGGGCTTGGGAAAGGGATCCTCCCAGAGGGTGAAGTGACGCCTGCCCAATCCCGGCTCCTCCGGGAGTGGTCCTTGGTCGAGGCAGTTGCCATTGGAGAGCAGCACGGGGGCCTCATCCAGATCGGCTTCGAGGCGCACCCGATAGCGGCTCAACACATCGGGGCGATCCGGATGGAAGGTGATCCGCCGGAAGCCCTCGGCTTCGCATTGGCTCACCACCATTCCGTCACTCTGATACAGCCCCTCCAAACTGGTGTTTCTGGCGGTCTCCAGCCGCACCGCGCTGGTGAGGCGAAAGGGGCGCTGGGGCGGATCGCGCAAGGTGAGGCCCTCGCCGTCCAGTTCGTACGACTCCACGGGCACCGGCAGCCCATCGAGGGAGAGGTCGAGCAGCGTCAGCTCGACCCCTTTCAGGACAAGGGGAGCGCAGTCGAGGGGGACGAGGGGGTTGGGGGTGAGGTCAAGGACGCTCTCCACGACGGCGTGGTCGGCGAAAAGCCGCACCGTCAGCTCGACGCTCGGCACCAGGTAGGGCACCGGCCGGTAGTCATGGCGTCGGATGACGGGCATTCGGGTGTGGGCCCTTACTTTTGGGGCGCTTTACCAGCGGATTGGGCGGCCTGTTTCACTTGGCTCACCAGGGGGTCGAGCTCCTTTTTCCAATCGGCCGGGAGGGTTTTGCCGCAGAAGCGATCCACCCGGATCACCGTTTCAGCCACGCTGGCGTTGATCATCTGCTCCCGGGTGAGGGCGGCGGGGGCTCCCACCACACGGGATCCATGTTTGTTGGTGAGAACGGAGGTCAGCATTGCCAGGTTGCTCTCCATGGCCTGCTTGAAGGGCAACTTGGATTGGGAGAGCTGACACATGTTGATGGCGGCCATGGTCATGTAGGTATTGAACTGATCACCGGTCGCTGGGGTCTGACTGGCGGGAGCGCCCTGCTGCTGGGCAAGCACTTGGCCAGGGCAGCCGAGGGACGCCCCCATGAGGGCCATCGCCAGGGCCAGGACGTTTCGCTTGGCGCTCATCGGTGAAGGGAGTGATGTCCCCCCATGCTGAGCCATCGCCCCCCAGCGGCCATGGCCCTCAGGACGGCTCTAGAAGGGGCGCACCCGCTTGCTCAACCCGCTCCTCGTGGTGGATTTCCGTGAGTTCCAAATCGCCATTGCGCCAGGAGTAGATCGAACGGGCCCGGAAGCGGTCTTGATCCACCAGCCGGATGTGCTCCAGGATGTCCCATTCCTGGTAGTGGGATTCGAAGATCAACTCGTGCTCGTCCACTTGGCGGATCTGGCTTTTGCTCGGGGAGCCACACATGTATCCCCGGCTCCGACGCAATTGGTGTCCGCAGAGATAGGCCTCCATTGTGCCGGTTCTCACATAGCGGGGTTTCCGATCAAAAAAGTCGTACTCCTTCTCGGGCCACCAAGTGAAGCGGTAGGCGGCCTCACCCTCAATCGGCTCACTGAATCCTTCCACCCGCAGCATCATGTCCACCCGCAACACATCGCCATCGGCGAAAAAGTAAAGGCGTCTCGATCGCCACAGGCCCAGGTTGCGGGTGAACCATCGGCGCAGGCTGCTGTCGAGTTGGATCCGACTTCGAGCTGGCGTCACGCCCGTCCCGGGGGGCACCAGCGGCGACACGCGGGAGGCGGCCAGCACCTTCTCCAGCTGGTTGGTTTCACCAGCCCCCGTCGGCTCAGTGGTTGTGCTCATGGCGCGGCGCACGCCGTCGGGGGACATCTCTTTCATAGCAAGCAGACTGGGCTTGCGTGGAAAACTCCATAAGGTGGGCGGGAACAACTCCAGGGAGGGCACTGTGGGCGGGGCTGAGGAGGTGCCGGCGGGCGGGCCGCCCCTGGAGGGCATGGAGGCGGGAGCCCCCCGCGGCCGTCAGGGCCTCCAGCTGCTGCTGTTGGCCAATCCCCATCACCTGGCCACCCAGAACCTCCGCACCCTGGTGACGCTCTTGCGGGGAGAGGTGGCGGGCTTTGACGTGAGTTTGCAGGTGGTGGATCCGGCCAAGCATCCCGAGCTGCTGGAACTTCATCGCCTTGTGGCCACGCCCGCCTTGGTGAAACTCGCGCCCCTGCCTAAGCAGGTGTTCGCCGGCAGCACGCTCACGGCGCAAGTGCGCAGCTGGCTTCCCCGCTGGCAGCAAATGGAGGTGGTGAGCAGCCTCGGCATGAGCCTGAGGCCGGCGGAAATGGATGGCAGCCGCACCCAGCGGGAGGTGCAGCTGGAAGACCAGCTGCTGGTGCTGCGCCAGGAAAACGAAACGCTCATCGAGCGTTTGGGGGTGCAGGAGCGTCTGCTGCGCATGGTGGCCCACGAATTGCGCACCCCCCTGACGGCGGCGAAGTTGGCTCTCCAGAGCCACGGTTTGGGTCAGATCGATGAAACCCGCTTTCAAGATGTGTTGCACCGCCGCCTTGACGATATTGAGGCTTTGTCGCGGGATTTGCTGGAAGTGGGTACCACCCGCTGGGAGGCGTTGTTCAACCCCCAGCGCCTGGCCCTTGGCCAGGTGGTGGCCGATGCCATCCTCGAGCTGGAAAAGCTGTGGGTGGGCAGAAATCTGGAGCTGATGACCGATATCCCCGCGGATCTGCCTGATCTGTACGCCGACCAGCGGCGCATGCGCCAGGTGCTCCTCAACCTGCTGGAAAATGCCTTCAAGTTCACCCCGGATGGTGGTCGGGTCAGCCTCACCCTCTTGCACCGCACCAGCCAATGGGTGCAGGTGAGCATCTGCGATAGCGGTCCCGGCATCCCGCGGGAAGAGCAGGATCGCATTTTTCAAGACAGAGTGCGTCTCCCCCAGACCTCGGGCACCACCTCTGGCTATGGGGTGGGTCTATCGGTGTGTCGTCGCATCGCGGAGGTGCATGGCGGGCGCATCTGGGTGGTCTCGGAACCCGGCGAGGGCGCTTGCTTTCACTTCACCGTGCCGGTGTGGAGCGGCCAGAGTGGCCCCTTGGAGAGCCCCGATCCGAGCGGCGCTTCTTGACGAAGGGTCATCCCTGCCCCTAGCTTCCAATTCATCGGCGATCGATCCTCTCTCGTGGCTCCTCACCTTGGTGAGCGTCCAATGGGGTTGGAGAGCTTGATTTTGTTTCCCTTTTCAGGGCGGCAAACTGTGCTCTCTTGAAGGATCACCCACGTAAGTGGGGAATACGCTGTGGCCTCGCCCCCATCGTCTAGAGGCCTAGGACACCTCCCTTTCACGGAGGCGACAGGGGTTCGAATCCCCTTGGGGGTATCTCATCACCGGAGAGTCAGGGCGGTTCCAGCCGCTCAGATATCTTGGCGTTCCCGTCTCTGGGCTTCCCGCTGGACACCGCGGAGGTTGCTGGCCAAATCTTGTTGCAGACGCTGTTCAATCAGTCCGATGGGCATCCCGGGCTTCCCCTGCACCAACAACGCGTAAAACAGCCAACTGCTGGTGTCGTCGGCCCCCACGCGCCATTCTCCCTCGAAGCAGCGAAAGTCGCCTTGGATCATCCGAAAAGGCAGGCGGAGCTCTTGGGGGACCTCCGTGAGCTCCAGGGTCACCCGGGCGGAAAAGCGCAAGCCACAAAACATCTGGCTGCCAATCTGCTCCACCCCGATCAGAGGCTCCCGGCGCCAAAGGATCCTGGAATGTTCAAGGTTCGGGATGAACCGATGCAGATTGTCATAATCCGTTAAAACATTCCAAATCCAACGGGGATCCGTTTCCAGGCGCAACTGCACCGCCAGCCGCCGTTTTCCCTGAGGCAAGCGCTCCATATCCTGTTGGATGGTGTCCAGGCTGCAGGCAGCTGGAGCGAGGAGGGGCTCAGGCGACTGCGCGGGCACGACGGAAGGAAGGGAGGCCAGAAGCTGATGCGTCAAGAGAAGCTCAGGGGACGCTGACGGTGGTGAGCTGGCAAGGTGCCCAGGCTTGCGCCCGCGCGTGTCTTATCTCACCAGGCAAGGCTAGCCCGATTGCCAGAAAACGGAGAGGTTGGGGCGTTTCCTATGATCCGATCGACTCTTGGGAACTCTGAGATGCGTGTCTCCACCGGCTTTGCCACAAGCTCTGAAACCAGGATGTTCACCGTGGTGATCGAGAGCTTTGGCGTGGGGCCGCGCCGGCGCGCCGCACGCACCCTCACCGTGCCCTTTCAGCAACTGCAATCGTTGATGCAGACCGTTGCGCAGAAAGGTGGTCGGATCAAGGTGATTAGCGCGGGGGACGGCGCGTCCGCTCCCCAGGTCAGCTCCCCATCCACGGAGGGGGGGGCCATCGCTGAGCCCGCGCCCACCCCCGCACCCCAACCCCCTGTTTCCAAAGCAGCAGTGAGCCACGCCGACGTCCCCGTCAATCTTTACAAGCCCAAGGACCCTTTCATTGGCACGGTTATCAGCAACGACAACCTGCTTGCCGAGGGAGCGATCGGACGGGTCAACCACATCACCTTCAGCCTGAAGGGCGGCAATCTCCACTATGTGGAGGGACAGAGCATCGGGATTATTCCTGACGGCACCGACGCCTCAGGCAAGCCCCACAAACTCCGCCTCTATTCCATCGCCAGCACCCGCCATGGCGATGATTGCAACGACAGCACGGTCTCCCTTTGTGTGCGTCAGCTGCAATATGAAAAAGACGGGGAAACCATCAATGGCGTTTGCTCCACGTTCCTTTGCGATATCCACCGCGAGGCGCAAGTCAAGATCACCGGGCCCGTCGGCAAGGAGATGCTGCTCCCCGCCGATGAGGACGCCAACATCATCATGCTCGCCACGGGCACTGGAATCGCGCCCATGCGTGCCTATCTGCGTCGCATGTTTGAGCCCGAAGAGCGAGCCAAAAACCCCGAGTACCAATTCCGTGGCAAAGCCTGGCTGTTCATGGGTGTGCCAACCACGCCCAATCTTCTCTACGAAGCTGATTTCCAGAGTTACTTGAGCGCCTACCCGGACAACTTCCGCTACACCAAGGCCATCAGCCGCGAGCAGAAGAATCCCTCCGGCGGTCGGATGTACATCCAAGATCGTGTGCTTGAGCATGCCGATGAGATCTTTGCCCTGATTGAAGATCCCAAAACCCACGTGTACATGTGTGGCTTGAAGGGCATGGAACCCGGCATTGATGAAGCCATGACGGCCGCCGCCGCCGCGAAGGGATTGGTTTGGTCTGAGCTGCGTCCAAGCCTCAAGAAGCAAGAACGTTGGCACGTGGAAACCTACTGATTCCAGGCCGTCTAATCAGAGATTCCTCACACAACTGTTGGGGAATCTTCTCTCTCGCGGCGCCCGGGCTGCGTCCTCGTTAAACCTGAGGTATCGGCCCAACCAGCATGACCGCGATTTTGACCAATCCCCTCAGGGTGGGGCTGCGCCAGGAACGGGTCATCCCCCCCCAGTGTCTCGTGATCTTTGGTGCCAGTGGAGATCTCACCCACCGCAAACTGGTACCGGCCTTATTCGAGCTGTTCAGGCAGCGACGTTTGCCGAGTGAATTCGCGGTCCTGGGCTGCGCCCGTCGACCCTGGAGCGACGAGGAGTTTCGGCAGCGGATGGGCCAGGCCCTGGACGCGGAGATCGCGGCACACCGTTCCGCCTGGGATCAGTTCAGCCAAGGCTTGTTTTACGAGCCGGTGGATCTCCAACAAAGCGACCACCTGTTGCGTCTGGCCGATCGTCTGGAGGCCCTCGATCGGCTGAGGGCCACCCGGGGAAATCGCACCTTCTATCTTTCCGTTTCCCCCGAATTTTATGGAAGCGGTTGCCGCGCGCTCGCGGCGGCGGGTTTGCTCAGTGACGAGGAGCGGAGCCGTGTGGTGATTGAGAAGCCTTTTGGCCGTGATTACGGCAGCGCCCTGACACTCAACAAAATCGTTCAAGCCTGTGCCAAGGAAAGCCAAGTTTTTCGCATTGATCACTATCTAGGGAAGGAAACGGTTCAAAATATCTTGGTCTTGCGCTTCGCCAATACGATCTTTGAACCTCTTTGGAACCGCAATTACATCGCCAATGTTCAAATCACGGCAGCGGAAACCGTGGGGGTGGAAGAACGGGCGGGCTATTACGAAACCTCGGGTGCCTTGAGGGATATGGTGCAAAACCACCTCACCCAGATCCTGGCCCTCACCGCCATGGAGCCCCCGGGCAGATTTGATCCGGAGGCCATTCGCAATGAAAAGGCCAAAGTGCTACAAGCGGCTCACTTGGCCAATGAAAATGAACCCGAGAAATGTTGCGTGCGGGGCCAGTACACCTCCGGGGGCACCGCCGCCAACCCACTGGCTGGCTATCTCGATGAACCAGGGGTGAATCCCAACAGCACCACGGAAACCTACGTGGCGATGAAGTTGTTCATCAATAACTGGCGCTGGCAAGGGGTGCCCTTCTACCTGCGCACCGGCAAGCGGCTGCCCAAGCGTCTGAGTGAGGTGGTGCTCACCTTTCGGGAGGCTCCCGTGCATCTTTTCGACGCGGCCGGAGGAGCTCCCACCCCAAACCAGCTCATCCTTCGCATCCAGCCCGATGAGGGGGCTGAAATCAAGTTTGAGGTGAAGGCGCCCGGCTCTGGAATGCGCAGCCGACCGGTGGACATGGCCTTCAGCTACGACGAATCCTTCGGCGAACCTTCCGATGAGGGTTATGTGAGGCTTCTGGCTGACGCCATGTTGGGCGATCCCACCCTGTTCACCCGCAGTGACGAGGTGGAAGCCGCCTGGCGGCTGTACACCCCCCTGCTGGAGCTGCTGGCCGAATCCCCCAAGCAGCTTCCGGTCCATACCTATGAATCGCGCACCTGGGGGCCCGGCGCGGCTGACAACCTGCTGGCCGAAGACGGCCTGATCTGGCGCCGACCCTGAGGGCCCCTGGTCCCCGCCTTGTTGATTTCCCCCCTTAGTTTCCGTCATCACCATGTCAGCCCAACTCACCCTTCAGGCTCCCGTTGAAATCCCCCCTTTGGAGGTGGACCCCTATCTCCAGCGGCTCTGGCACCAGGGCTTGGAAGGGGCCTCGGGCGCGGCCACCTTCACCTTGCTGGTGTGGGAGCCCTCCTGGCTGGAGCAGCAGCTGGTGCGGATGGGCCACGTGGATGGCCCCATCACCGGACTGGATCGGGCCGATGTGCTCTCCGCGGCGCGGGAACTCGTGGGCACCCTTGGGCTTCCCCCCAGCACGGCCCCGATGGATCCTGGCCTTGCCTGGGCGCTTGGCCAGCAACAGGGACGGCACTCGTCCCGGGATCTCCGCGGGCAATTCGTGGACAGCGCCATCAGCACCTACATGCCCCGCCGGCTGATCACCCTGGCCCCCACCATCGACGCGGCGAAGCCACTGGAAACCCTCGTGGCGGCCTATTGCCCCCTTCCGGAGGAGGGTGGAGCCGGAGCGGCTTGCGGAGACGTGGTGGTGCTGCGCGGAAGCCTTGGGGCGTTGGGGGAGGCCATGTCCATGGTGCAGCCCCTCGTGCGGGACGATCTGCCGTGTTGGGTGTGGTGGAACAGCAGCCTGGATGAGCCCATCGAGATGTTGGAGTCTTTGGCCCCTCCCCCTCGGCGTTTGGTGATCGACACCTCCCGCGGCCAGCCCTCCAGGTGCCTGGAGGTGTTGGTGAACCGCATCAAAACCGGGCAGGCGGTGAACGATTTCAACTGGTTGCGGTTGCGCGGCTGGAGGGAATCCCTGGCGATGGTGTTTGATCCCCCTTCCAGGCGGGACGCCTTGCAGCATGTGGTGCAGTTGGACATCGATGTGGAAGGCGACCACCCCGTGAAAGGACTCCTATTGGCCGCCTGGATGGCGGATCGTCTGGGCTGGCACCTGGAGAGCTCCTATGCCATCGAGGTGGATGGGTCCACATCGGGAATCGCGGCGGAGTTTCAACGAACCGACGGGCAGTCGGTGCGTTTTCGTTTGATGCCGGTGCCGGTGGGTGTGCCCAAGGCCCATCCCGGGGCGATTGTGGGTTTGCGGTTGATCTGCCATCCCGAGCACCGGCCCCCGCTCTGTGTGATTCTCTGCTCCGAAAGCGGGGGTTGCATGCGCTTGGAAGCCGGAGGAATGGCGGCGATGGAGCTCGCCGAGGATGTGGTGCCCTCCCCAGAGGAGAGAGAAGAGAAGGAAATGGCCCGTCTGCTTGGCGGGGGCCATGATTCAACCAACCCCCTGTTGGCCGCGGCGGCGCCACTGGCGGCGGAGTTGTTGCCCGCCTCATTTGGCGCCCAAACGTTGGCCCACTCTTGAGCTGTGTGATCGCGGCGCCCTGCAGTGGCAGTGGCAAAACCTTGCTGAGTTTGTCTCTGGCCGCCCTGGCCCGCCGTCGGGGCGCCGCGACGCAGACCTTCAAGGTGGGACCTGATTATCTGGATCCCCAACTTCTGGGCCAGGTGTCCGGGCGACCGTGCCGCAACCTGGATCCCCTCCTGTGCGGCGACGACTGGGTGAGGCGGTCCTTCCATTGGCACGCCAGTCGAGCCGACAGAGCGCTGGTGGAGGGGGTGATGGGGCTGTTTGATGGCCGCGGACCCACCGCCGAGGGCAGCACGGCCCAGGTGGCCCACCTGTTGGGCCTTCCCGTGGTGCTGGTCGTGGAGGCCTCGCGTCAGGCCGGTTCCCTCGCGGCGCTCGTGCGGGGGTTTCGAGACCATGGTCCTCCGCCGGTGCGATTGGCGGGTGTGGTGCTGAATCGGGTCGCCAGCGAGCGCCATCGGGCCTTGCTCGGGGAAGCCCTGGAGGCCATTGGCGTGCCCCTGTTGGGAGTGTTCCCACCCCACCCTTCGCTGGAGCTTCCCTCCCGCCATCTCGGCTTGCTTCCCCCCCATGAGCTGGAGGATTTGAGCGCCCGGGTGGAGGTGTGGAGTCATCTGGCGGAAACCTGTCTTGACTTGGAGCGGCTGTGGCCCCTGTTGCTGCCGGGCTCCACCGTGCTGGGGCGGGTCGACCCCATCGCCCTCGCCCTGAAGGGGGCCCAGGTTGATGGGGCTCACTCCCGGGCGGGAATGGCCAAAGGCCCAGTGATGGTGGCCCAGGACGCCGCCTTCCACTTCACCTATCCCGAGTCGCTGGAACTCCTCACCGCCTTGGGTTTGGAGGTGCGGCCCTGGAGTCCCCTCGCCGATCAACCCCTGCCAGACCCCTGCGGGGCCGTGGTGCTCCCTGGCGGCTATCCAGAACTCCATGCCTCTGGCCTGGCCGCCGCGGGCCACAGCCGAGCGTCCCTCGTCAGGGCCCACCGCCTTGGGGTGCCCATCGTGGCGGAGTGCGGCGGACTGCTGTATCTGGGTGAGACGGTGTTCGATCCCAACGGCACCCCCCACCCCATGGCGGGCGTGTTGCCTTTCGAGGCCCGCCCGGGCGCCCTGAGCCTGGGCTACCGCCAGGCGCGAGCCCTACACGGCGGCTTGCTGGTGCGCGCGGGGGAGGACTATCTCGGCCACGAGTTTCATCGCTGGCAACTGCGACCCACCCACCTCCTTCCACCAGAGGCCCCGATGTGGCAACTTGAGGGGTGGGGTATCGAAAGGAGTCTGGAGGGATGGACCACAGCGACCCTGCACGCCACATGGCTTCACCTCCACTGGGCTGGATTCCCGACGATTCCCCTGCGACTGGCCGCCGCCATCGCTCCCGTCGGGACGGCGCGTTGGCAGGACAATCCCAGCGGCTCCCGGAGGCCAGCTCCACTTCCCTCCCGGAACGGTGGCGCTTGACGATTCGTGGAAAAGTGCAGGGGGTGGGGTACCGGGAGGGCTGTCGCCGATGCGCCCATGAGCTGGGTCTGAGTGGCTGGGTGCGCAACCTTCCCGATGGAACCGTGGCGGTGGAGGCGGAGGGCCGGCCCCAAGACCTCATGGCCCTGCGCATCTGGTGTGAGCGGGGTCCTTTGCCAGCCCGGGTGATCAGTGTGGATGCCCGGCGCCTGGCTCCCGCGGGAGACGATTGGTTTGAGATTCGTCACTAAGGGGAGCGTGGATGGGGGATTCGTCTTGGCCTGAATTGCTGGGGTATGCCTTGGCCATTGGCTTCAGCCCCCTGCATCTGGCCCTGTTGCTGCTCCTGCTGCTGGGCCCTCGGCCCTTGCGGCGGGCTTCCTGTCTGGTGGTCTCCTGGCTGTTGATGTCGGCTCTGGTGATCGGGCTGCTGCTGGGTGTTGGCCATGGCTTATTGCTTTCCATGGAGAAGGGCACCAGCCATCGCACGGGCCTGGATCTCCTGGCGACGGGCGCGTTTCTCGCCCTTGGCGTTGAAACCCTGCGTCGGCCCCAGCCTGGGCTTGCCGAGGTGCCGGAGTGGAGTCACCAGCTGGATCGGCTGCTCGCGATGCCCATCCCGTTGTTGATGCTGGTCAGCGCGGCCCTTCAGGTGGCTGGGCCGGAGGATCTTTTTCTGTATGCCAAAGCCGCTGGCGCGTTGTTTCAGCCTGATTGGAACCGATGGCAGGATGGACTATGGACCCTTGGGTTCAGTGCCTTGACGAGCCTGTTGCTTCTGGTGCCTTTGGTGGCCTGTGCACTGGTGGGGAAGGAGCGGTTGCAACCCACACTCGGGGCGATGAAGGGCTGGCTCGATCGCTATGGGCAACGGCTGATGGGAGGCGTTTGCCTGTTTCTGGCCCTGGTGGTGGGCTGGCAGGGTGTGGAGGGGTTGCACAGTGGCCAGCTGTCGGGGGGGCTGGGCTGACCAACGGTTGCGGGGTTCCTTGGTCCATGGATCCCAGGCCGCAAGGCTCGCCTCGGTCCAAGGCTCAGTTTGGGCGGGAGGACTGATGACAAACGTTGATCTGACAAACGTTCAACTGGAACAGAATCAGTACGCTTACTTATTCAACGGTAGGTCTAGACAAAGACTTCAGATTAGCGATCCGCCAGCTTCCTATTCGATGTTGGTGTGGGTCCATTGGAGGAGTCGATTTCCGCCTGAAGAATTTGCAGGAGATAATCAGGATCGTGGATTTGGCAATGTTGATGTCCTGGACGCAATTCCGCTAACGGGGGCTTTCTAGAGGGAAGCCTGGCGACGGTTTTGCCCTTGCTGGAACCCTTGGCGAAAGGGTTGAGAAGCTCATACATCTTTGGCACAAGCGAGATCAAGCGTGCTTTCAGGAGACTTAAGCGACCCCTCCAGGATTGCTTGCTGGGCTGGCTGTCGTTGATCACGTTGTAAAGATCACGATGTAAAAGATTTAACCTTGCAGGCTTTCTCAAATAATATCAGGAAATCGAAGTGTTGGTGACAAATTTGCAAATGGGATTGCATTCATTTTGATCAGTGGTTCGTGGCGTTCAAGGTCCGGTCTCTGGAGTGGTCAGCCAGTCGCGCCACCGGTCCTGGTCCACCCCCGGAGCCGGGCCGGCCTCCATGGTCACCCCATGGCTCGCGCGGCTGACCGCCACGTAGACCAGTTGGCGGCGCAGTCGCTCCTCCTTGGGCCAAAAGACATCCCGCGCCACAAACACTTCGCCGAAGGTGCTCCCTTGGCCGCGGTGCACGGTGAGCACCGCGGCCGGCCCCAGGGAGGCAAACGCGTCGCGCAGCAGGAAAAAGCGCCGCCAAAGCCCTCGTGCCTCCCCCTTCTCCGCGACGCGAGCCGCCGCGCGGAGCCGTTGCAAGGCCTGATCCAGGCACTGACGGGACGCGCTGCCGATGGGCGGCAGCAGACGAAGGGTGAGTTGGCCGTCGCCGGCGTCGACGGTGACCATCAGCGTGTCCAGCACGCTCTCCAGGTCTCCGTCGCCGTCGGGCCCCCAGTGGGCTAAGGGGTAGTGGCCAGGCGTCACATCTCGCACCACCACTTCCCGGTTGGAGCTCAGGCACATCTCCGGATCCTCAGGCGCCATGGCCTCTTCCACGCAGGCCGGCGCCATGACGGCGGAGCGAGTGATCAACACTTCTCCCGGCAACACAGGCATGGTGTCGGCCATCTCACCGTGCAGGGCCCGCCTGGCGATGGGCACGAGTTGCTCCAGCCTGCGATTCGTGTAGCAGAGGATGCGGGCGTAATCGGGGTTGTCGGTTTCCCTGCTTCGTCGCAAGGCCATCTGGGCGGCCTGGAGCCATTCCTGAGGGTCCAACAGGGCCACCATCCCCATGGGCGTGCGGATGGGGGGCAGAAGGGGGGGGCGCTGGCAGGGCAAGGCCCCCAGACGCAGGCCCGTGGCCAAGCGGAGCACCGGCCCCTGATGGCGGACCACATGGGTCAAGGTGGCCTGGCGGACCGGGGACATGGAAAACACCGGGCTTTCGCTCTCTCCGACCGGGGGCAGCTGCGCGGGATCCCCGATGAACACCAGACGGCACTGGAAGGACTGGGCACAACGAAGGGTGATCGCCAGTAGTTGGCCGTCCACCATGGAGGCCTCATCCACCAAGACCAGGTGGAGATGTTCGAGGGCTTTGGCGGTTTGGGCGGTTTCCTCGCAGCGTTCCAGATCCCCCACACGCCGAAGTTTCAGACGAAGCAGCCGGTGGATGGTGGAAGGAAACCAGGTGGCTCGCAAGCCAGACAGATCCAGGTGGTGGCGCAACACCCCCACGGCCTTGTGGGTGGGGGCGACGACCGTCCAGCAGAGTCCTTCGGCCTCCGCCCGGGCGAGCAGGCGCATCGAAAGGAAGGTTTTCCCGGTGCCGGCATAGCCACTCAGAAGAAAGGGGGTGCCGTCCCACGGCGACTCCATCCAGGCGGCAAACACCTCGCCCGCCATCCGTTGATCCTCACTGAGGCCATCCTCCCAAAAGCGTGGTGGCGGGAATGGCTTCACCCGATAGCGTGAAACAGGCCGCGGGCCAGATGCAGGGGTGATCCGGCCCAGACCAGACCGGGCAGGGCCACGGCGGGGCCAATCAAACTGCCCGCCAGCACTTCCAATTTGGTGTGACCAAGATTTTCCTTCAGGGGATTGAACGCGGGTTCCTGATCGATCACTCCGCGGGCGGGATGGGTGTCCCACAGGCCATCAGGCAGGCCGTTCACCCGAGCGGCGGTGAGGCCAGCGGCCCGACGGACGCCACTGGCGTCGTAAAGAATGATGAAGGTGATGGTGGCGGCCAGGGCAAACAGGGGGTCTCCAAAACCATGGAGCCAGCCGATCCCAGCGCTCGTGCCCGTCATCAGCGCTGAATGGCTGGAGGGCATCCCGCCAGTTTCGATCAACACACTGGGGCGCCAGCGGCGATGGGCCACCAACTCGATCAGCAACTTGGAGAGCTGGGCCACCCCGCAAGCAATCAAGCCCCAGGCGAGAACGGCATTGTCGAAGATGTCAATCAGGGGGTGGTTCATCGATCTCGGCTGGTGATGTAGTCCGCGAGCGCCAGCAAGGGCTGGGCTCTGGTGCTCCAAGGCGCCAAGGCATCCTTGGCCTCGCTCACCAGCACCTCGGCACGCTTTCGAGACTCATCCAGTCCTAACAGCTTGGGGTAGGTGGTTTTGTCCGCCGCCAGGTCCTTGCCCGCCGTTTTTCCCAGCACCTCACTGCTGGCGGTGACATCGAGGATGTCGTCAATGATCTGGAAGGCCAGTCCAATGCCTCTGGCGTAGACCCGGAGGGCGGCCAACAGGTCCTCCTCCGCCCCTCCCACCAAAGCGCCGCACACCACACAGGCCCGAAGCAGCGCTCCCGTCTTGTGAAGATGGATGAACTCAAGGGTTTCCAGGTCGACCTCCTTGGCCTCAGAGGCCAGATCCACCACCTGTCCGCCCACCAGTCCGGGGGCTCCGGCCGCCAGGGAAAGCTCCCCCACCACGGCCAGAAGCCGCTGGGGCGCCACCCCGGGACTCCGCAGGGCCACCATTTCAAAAGCCCGCGTCAGGAGGGCATCTCCGGCCAGGATGGCCATGGCCTCGCCGAACATTTTGTGACTGGTGGGGCGGCCGCGGCGGAGGTCGTCGTTGTCCATCGCGGGAAGGTCGTCATGGATGAGCGACATCGTGTGCACCATTTCCAGGGCCACGGCCGCGGGAAGCGCCACGTCGGCCGGCGAGCCCGCCAGCTCGCAAGCGGCCAAACAAAGGATCGGCCGCAGCCGTTTTCCCCCGGCGAGAAGGGAATAGCGCATGGCCTCCCGGAGGGTTTCCGGATCTTCGGGCCCGAGGGAGGCGTCGAGAGCGACTTCAACCCGCTCCCTGGCTTCCCGCAGATAGGCGCCAAAGTCAAAGGTCGTGTGGACCGCCGCGGTCATGGCGGAAGGGGAGGAGTCGGCTGGCGGATTCTCTCATCCGTGAGGGTGACCCTCTCCGGCTGTTCAGCCCACCAGATCCTCCAGGCCGTGGGGCCGGTTCTGGCGATGGCACCAGGCCACCACCGTGTTGACCAGCAACATGGTCACGGTCATCGGGCCCACCCCGCCCGGCACGGGGGTGATGGCCCCGGCGAGGGGCTCCACCTCCTCCCAATCCACATCCCCGCAAAGCCGACCCTTGCTGGAGGGGTCGCCGTTGGCCTCCGGAGGCAGCCGATGGATCCCCACATCCACCACCACCGCCCCGGGCTGAACGTGTTCGGCCCGGATCATCCGGGGCCGGCCAGCGGCGACCACCAACACCTCCGCCTGACGGGTCAGGGCCGCCAGATCGGGGGTGTGGGAGTGGGCCACGCTCACCGTCGCGTTGGCGGCTTGCAGCATCAGGGCCATGGGCTTGCCCACCAGGATGCTCCGTCCCACCACCACCGCCCGGCAGCCGTCCAAGGGGACCTGGGCCTGGCGCAACAGGGCCATCACCCCCGCGGGGGTGCAGCCGCGGGGGCCCGGCTCCCCTTTCACAAGCCTGCCGAGATTGAGCGTGTGCAGACCATCGGCGTCTTTTTCGGGGTCGATCGCGGCCAACAGCGGCCCTTCCCGCAAACCCGAGGGGAGGGGAAGCTGCAGGAGGATCCCATCCACCGCCGGGTCGGCGTTGAGCCGCTCAATGGTGGCTTGAACGTCCTCCGCGGAGGTGTGGGCGCTCAGGTGGGCTCCCAGATTGCGGATGCCGATCCGAGCGCAGGCTTTTTCCTTGTTCGCCACGTAAACCCCGCTGGCGGGATCGTCTCCCACTCGCAACACGGCCAACCCCGGGGGCCGTCCAACCTCCGTCAGGTGGGCGTCGATGACGGCCTGGAGCCGGCGCTCAATCTCAGCGGCCAGGCGACGTCCGTCCAGAACAGCGGCCATGGGTCGAGGCGGGCGGGAGGATCCTTCCCAGCATGCAATCACGGGCTGATCAGGGGCCGGCTGGCCTGGCTAAGTTGTGATCTCTGTGGCCATTCGCGGTTCGCCCCTTGCCATCGGTAAGCAGACTGGCCTCCAGACTCTGGCGATGGTTGTTCAGGGTTGAGCGCCCTCGCCAGGCCATTGTGCCCTGGAGCCCCCTGGGACTCACCGGTGTGGTGCTCGCCACCCTGCTCGTGGCCCTGGTGAGCAGCTGGCCCTGGCTGCTGCGGCCCAACTTGAGCCCGGGCGTGCCCTCGCCGTTTTCCGTGCGGGCCCCCAGGGAGGCCCGTGTGATTGACAGTGCCGCCCTGGAGCGGCGCCGCAGCTTGATGGGGTCGCGGGCCCAGGTGCAGGTGGTGGACGAGTCGGCCAGCCGGGCTCTCCAAGATGAGTTGGATCGCCTCCTCAAGGAGTTGCAATCGCAGATCAGCAGCGCCCAGCCCCGCTTGGACCCCCTCAACCTCTCGGCGGCCGAGCGCGCCTGGTTGCTGCAATTGAGTCCCCAGCGGCTGGTGAGTTGGCAACAGGCGGTGCAAAAGGCCCAGCTCCGCATGCTGAGCCAGGGGGTGATGGCCTCGGTGGCGGATGGACCCCTGCGGATGGCGGCCCGTCTGCAACTGGAGGATCAGCCACCTCCTGGACAGAGCCTGGGGAGTCGGCTGGTGGTGCGCAGTTTGCAGGGGCGCACCAACCTGAGAAGCGATCGCTTCCTCAACCAGCAACGGATCGAGGAGCTGGTGACCCGGGAGGGCTTGCCCACGATCACCGTTCGCCAGGGGGATCTGATCACGCGCCAGGGAGAGCTGATCACCCCTCAAGCGTTTGATGTGCTGGATTACTTCGGCCTGATCAACCGCCGCCCCCAACCCCTCTCCTGGCTCGGCCATTTCGCTGAGGCGGTGGTGGCCTGTGGCGTGATGGTGCTGGTGATGCGCCGCTGGAAGGCCAGCTTGGAGCCTCGCCAGGCTCTGCTTGCCCTGGCCATGCTCCTGGTGGCGCAGAGCTTCAAGCTCTGGCTTGGGCCCCAGTCTTCCCCGATGGCGCTGCTGGTGCCCCCCACCCTTCTGTTGGCCCAGGGGCTGGGGACGGCCGCGGGCTTGGCCTGGTTGGCGATCGCCAGCTTGCTCTGGCCCAACCCCATCGATCCGGCGATGCATTGGCGTCAGCTGGTGGCCGCCGCCGTGGCCACCCTGGCCGCCGTGTTGGCCGGACGGCAGCGCAACCGTGCCCAATTGCTTCAGCTGGCCTTGCTGTTGCCCGCGGCCGCCCTGGTGGCGCAGGTGCTCATGGCCCAGGTCACGAGTGTGCTGTGGGATGGGGAATCGCGCGCCCTGAGAACCTCGGATTTGCTCAACGAGGCTCTGATGGTGGGAGGCCTCCTGATGGCGGGGCTGCTGCTGGCACCGCTGATGGAGAGCTTTTTCGGCCTGCTCACCCGGGCCCGCCTGATGGAATTGGCGGATCTGGAGAGGCCCCTGCTTCGCCGCCTGTCCACGGAGGCGCCGGGCACCTTTGAACACACGCTGATGATCTTGGGCCTGGCCGAGGAGGGGGCCAGGGCTATCCAGGCCGATGTGGATTTGATCCGCACCGGAGCCCTCTATCACGATGTTGGCAAACTGCACGGCCCCCAGTGGTTCATCGAAAACCAGGATGGGGCCGTGAACCCGCACGACACGCTGGATGATCCCCAGGCCAGCGCGATGATCCTGCAGGCCCATGTGGATGAGGGCCTGAAACTCGCCCGCCGTTATCGCCTCCCCAGGCCCCTGGCGGACTTCATCCCAGAACATCAGGGCACCTTGAAGATGGGGTATTTCCTCCATCAGGCCCGTCAACGCCAACCCTCGGTGCCAGAGGACGACTTTCGCTATCGCGGACCCATTCCTCGCTGCCGGGAGACCGGGATCTTGATGTTGGCCGATGGTTGTGAGGCCGCCCTGCGGGCCTTGCCCCCGGACACCAGCGAAGCCCAAGCCACCGCCACCGTGCGGCGAATCGTGGAGGCCCGGCAGGAGGATGGCCAGTTGGCGGCCAGCGGCATCAGCAGGGCGGAACTGGAGCTGATCATCCGAGCTTTCGTGCGGGTGTGGAGGCGGATGAGGCATCGGCGCATCGCCTATCCCCTTCACGCCGGTAAGGGCTTTAGCGCCTGAGCCGCCGCTCCCTCAGCTTCCTCAGTCCGCGATACAGAGCGTCACCGAGCAGGACGGAGCCCACTCCCAAGGCCCCATCTCCAAGGAGTTTGCCAAGCGAGCCGCCCCACTGGCCCCCTCGCGTGAGCGTGAGCAGTTCCAGCACCCAGGTGCTGAAGGTGGTGAGGGAGCCCGCGAAGCCAATGCCCAGCACCAGCGTCCTGCGGGCCGGCGGGGAGCCCAGCAGTCCGCTCGCGCCCACCACAAAGCAGCCCAGGGTGTTGGCCAGTGTGGTGCTGGCCAGGGCCCAGCGCAGCAGGGCTCCCGGAATGGCCCCCAGGGCCACCCAGAACAGCACCATGGCGGGTTTGGGGCTTGGGCCGCTCATCCCCGTGTCAGGGCCAATCCGAATCCACAGGCCAGGAGTCCCCCCAGAAGGGAGGCCCCCGCCAGCGCCAGGGCCTCGCCCTTGCCTGGCCCGCGCCAGAGGGCCACCAACTGGGCCATGAGGGTGGAAAAGGTGCTCAGGCTGCCCAGGAAGCCCACGGCCACCGCGAGCCGCAGGGTGCGTTGGGAGGTGGCTCCCCACCGGGGCTGAAGGCCCACCACCACTCCCATCAGGAAGCAGGCCAGGAGGTTCACCCCCCACGTGGCCCAGTGGCTGTGGCGCACCCACCGGGTGCCGCCCCTCACGAGGGAGTAGCGGAGCCAGGCGCCAGGAAGGGCTCCCAGGGCCACCATCAACGCCGGCGGGAGGGCATCACTCGCGCTCACCGTTGTGGGACCCCTGGCGGTGGATCTGCTCTCTGGACCATGGGAGTTGGAGGAGATTCCGGGGAGGACGGTCCGTGAGGCCGTCCAGGTCACCGCCAACACCGGGCCGGCGTTGCGCCACGATACGAGGGTTCTGGGTTGAGTCTCCACCCATGCGCAACCCCCTCGATAGCTATGGCCCGGCTCCGGAGGAGGATGAGCCTTCATTTGGACCACCGTTTGACGACAGGATGCCGCGGCTGCGCTGGTTTCAGCTCGCCGCGACCACGGCCCTGTTCGTGATGTTTATTGCCCAAGCCATACAAATTCAAGATGTCAACCGCAAGATTGCCCTGCTTTATGAACGCTTGAAGGTGGATCAAGAACGCATGATGGACACCACGCCCGCGCTGGAGGCGCAGCAGCGCACGATTTTGCATCGTCTGGACATCCTGGAATCCACCCTGCGAGAAATCGAGATCGAACGCGGCGCCTCCTCTGGATCGAGCGGTGGAGCGGCCGCGCTTCAACCTCCTCCTCCCCCGTCCCCTTGAGGAGAGAAGCCACTGGGGCCAGCGGCGGGAGTCAACCTTTGACGGCGTCAGCGGTCGCGGTGGGAAGGATGGTGCGTTGCAGGGCAACAAACAGGGTAAGAACTGGCAGGATGGACACAACGGAACCGGCCGCCACCAGCCGCCAATCGAGAGAAAAGCTAGAGGCGAGTTGTTGAAGTCCCAGGGGTAATGTGTAGCTTTGGGGGTCGTCGATGATGATCAGCGGCCAGAGGAAATCGCTCCAGGTGCCGATGAAGGTGAGCATGCCGAGGGTGATCAAATCCGGTCGGGCCGCGGGAATGAGGACATTCCACCAGGTGCCGATGGGGGAGCAGCCATCCATGCGGGCGGCCTCCTCCAGTTCTTTGGGCACGGAAAGAAAGCTCTGGCGCAGCAGGAAAATGCCGAAGGCGGTCGTGGCTTGGGGCAAGACCAGGGCCATCAGGGAATTGCGCAGACCGATTTTCACCATCAGCACATAGAGGGGGATCATCACCACCTGGAAAGGAATCAGCACGGTGGCCACCACCACGGCCAGCACGGTTCCCCGGCCGCGGAAGTTGAGGCGGGCCAGGGGGTAGGCCGCCAAGGAGGAGAAGAGCAGATTGGCCGCCACCGCCAATCCGCTCACCACCAGGCTGTTGAGGAGGTAGGTGCCCATGGGGTTGTCCCGGAACAGGCGGCCGTAGGCCTCGAGGCTTGGCTCGCTGGGGAGCAAGGCGGGCGGGCTGGTGAAGATGTCCTCGCTGGGGCTTTTCAAGGAGGTGCTCACCAGCCAGAGCAGGGGGAGGAGGGTGAGCAGGGCGATGACCAGAAGGAGAGCCATCCGCGAGGCGGCCCCGAGGGCGGATCGGCGCGGAGCGGAACGGCTCATAGGCGCGGCAGCTCCGCCACCGGCAGTGGAGCCTTTTGGGGATGGAGGGGGGCTTTCTGTTCGCCGCCCATCAGTCGGTTGAGGGCATTCACAAACGCCTGGGCGGCGGCCACCACGATGTCGGTGTCGGCGGCGTGGCCTGAATAGAGAATGTCATCGCGGCGCAGCCGGATGGTGACATCACCCATCGCGTCAATTCCCTCGGTGACACTCTTCACGGAGAACTCCACCAGCTCGTTGGGCACCTGGGCGAGCTGATTGAGGGCCTGGCAGACGGCGTCCACGGGGCCCGTGCCAATGGCCGCCTGGCTGCGCTCTCCACCGTCGCGGGTTTCCAGGGTGACCGTGGCGGTGGGCAGGAGTCCGGTGCCGCAGCTCACCTGCACGCGTTTCAAGAGGAAATGGGCCTCATCTTGAAGCTGCACCTGCTCGCTGACGATGGCTTCGAGATCCCGATCGCTCAGTTCCCGTTTGCGATCGGCGAGCTCCTTGAAGCGGGCGAACGCCTCATCCAGGTCGTCTCGATCGAGGTGGTAGCCGAGCTCCTCCAGGCGGGCCCGAAACGCGCTGCGGCCGGAGAGTTTGCCCAGGGAGATGCGGTTGTCCGCCAGGCCCACGGTTCGGGCGTCGATGATTTCGTAGGTGAGCCGGTTTTTCAACACGCCATCTTGATGAATCCCCGATTCATGGGCGAAGGCGTTCGCCCCCACGATGGCCTTGTTGGGTTGGACGGCCATTCCGGTGAGGTTGGAGACCAGCCGTGAGGTTTTGGTGATCTCCTCCGTCCGGACGGCCGTCAGCGGCTCGGCGCTCTCCACCGGTCGCCCCAGGAAGGGATTGAAGTAGCCGCGGCGCACATGGAGTGCCATCACCAGCTCTTCGAGGGAGGCGTTGCCGGCCCGTTCGCCAATGCCGTTGATGGTGCACTCCAGTTGCCTGGCGCCATGTTTGACAGCCTCCAGGAAATTGGCCACGGCCAGCCCGAGGTCGTTATGGCCGTGCACGGAAATCACGGCTCGATCGATGTTGGGCACCGAACGGTTGATGCCCGCGATGAGTTCGCCAAATTCGGCGGGCGTGGCATAGCCCACGGTGTCGGGAATGTTGATGGTGGTGGCGCCGGCGTCAATGGCCGCGGCAATCACCTCGTGCATGTAATCGGGATCGCTGCGGCCCGCGTCTTCACAGGAAAATTCCACATCTTCCACCAACGAGCGGGCAAAGGCCACCATCTCGCGGGTGATGTCGAGCACCTCGGCGCGGCTTTTGCGCAGCTTGTGCTTGAGGTGAATGTCGCTGGTGGCGATGAAGGTGTGGATGCGGCGGCGGGCGGCGGGGGCCACCGCTTCGGCGCAGGCCTTGATATCGCCGCTGGCGGCCCTGGCCAGGCCACAGATCACCGGTCCATCGGGGGTGCCGACGGTGGCGGCGATCCGCTGCACGGCGTTGAAGTCGCCCCCGCTGGCAAAGGGGAAGCCGGCTTCGATGATGTCGACGCCGAGGCGGGCGAGTTGCTGGGCGATGGCGAGCTTTTCCTCAAGGTTGAGGCTGGCCCCGGGGGATTGCTCACCATCGCGGAGGGTGGTGTCGAAGATCAAAACGCGGCCGGGATCGCGGGCCATGGGGACGCCTTTAAGCGGAGTGATTATGAGTTGACCCCATTCTAAGCGGGCGCCGTCTGGGCGCATGGGGTGGTGGACCGCGTCGTAAGCTCCTTTCATCGCGGGTTCTCCATGGCCGCAGGAGCTCTGGCCCTGGTGCTCCATGCCCATCTTCCCTATGTCCGATCGGGGGAGCCGGGTTCGCTGGAAGAGGATTGGTATTTCCAGGCCCTGCAGGAGTGTTACCTCCCCCTGTTGCGGGTGCTGGAGGCCTCCCGGGCCGACCTGGCCCAGTGCCCGCGCCTCACCCTCGGCCTTTCCCCCACCCTGCTCTCCCTGCTCAGCGATGGCCCCTTGAACCGGGGCTTTCTGCCTTGGTTGATGGTGCGCCGGGAGCTGCTGAGCGAAGCCCCGGCCGAGCTTCGTGAGCCGGCGGAGGCCCTGGCCGCCGAGCTGGAGACCGTGGCCAGAGATTGGACGGCCTGCGACGGCCAGTTGTTGGCCCGTTTTCGCCAGTTGCGGCAGGCGGGCGTGCTGGATCTCATCACCTGCGCGGCCACCCACGGCTATCTGCCCCTCCTGCGCGACTCCCCGGAGGCCGTGCGCGCCCAGCTGCTCACGGCCGTGCGGGAGCATCAGCGGCTGCTGGGGGAGCGGCCCCTGGGCATCTGGTTGCCGGAGTGCGCTTATTACGAGGGGCTGGATCAGCAGTTGATGGCCTGCGGGCTGCGCTACAGCCTGCTCGATGGCCATGGCTTGCTGCATGCCCAGCCGCGCCCCCGTTACGGGGTGTACGCGCCGATCTGTTCGCCGGCGGGCGTGGCGTTTTTTGGCCGCGATAGCGCCTCCACCCTGCCGGTGTGGAGCGCCAGCCAGGGGTATCCAGGGGATGGGGCCTATCGGGAGTTTCACCGGGATCTCGGCTGGGATCTGCCCGAGGAGCGGCTGCGGGCCCTGGGGGTGCACACCCGTCGCCCCCTGGGCCTCAAGCTGTTTCGGGTGACGGCCCAGGGCACTCCGCTGGAGCGCAAGGAGCCCTATGGGCCGGCCCAAGCCCAGGCGCGGCTCCGGGAGCACGCCGCCGCCTATTTGGCGAGCCGGGTGGAGCAGCTCCATGGCCTCACGAGCGCGATTGAGAGGCCCCCCCTGCTGGTGGCCCCGTTTGACGCGGAGCTCTTCGGCCATTGGTGGTTTGAGGGCCCGAGCTTTCTGGGTGAGCTGTTTCGCCAGGGGCCCGAGGCCGAGCTGCGGTTCACCCATCTGCGGGAGGTGTTGTCCCAGGAGCTGCCCTTGCAGGTGTGCCAGCCCTCCCCGTCCAGCTGGGGGCAGGGGGGGTACCACGACTACTGGTTGAACGACACCAACTCCTGGGTGGTGGCCGAATGGCAGCGGGCGTCCCGGGCGATGGTGCGGCGGGTGAACCGGGGGGTGGGCAGCAATGAGCAGCGCGACTGGTTGTCCCAGGCTGGAAGGGAGTTGCTGCTGGCCCAGAGTTCCGATTGGAGTTTCATCCTGCGGGCCGGCACCACCACCGAGCTGGCGCGGGAGCGGATCCATCGCCACCTCGATCGCTTCTGGCGCCTGATGGACGCCATCGACAACGGCCGCACGCCCAACCCTGAATGGCTGGAGGCGGTGCGTCGGGAAGACGGGTTGTTCCCCCTGCTCAACGCCGCCGATTGGGCGACGCCGCCAGGCGGCGGCTAGCGTCATGGGCGATTCGTCTATCTGGCGCCGATGAGTCCGAGCCTGCTGACCCAATCTTCCCTGTTTGGGGTCGGCATCGCCTTTTCTCCCTTGCACATCGGCGTGGTGACGCTCCTGTTGCTCGGCCGCTCGCCATTGCGGCGGTCGTTTGCCTATGTGTTGGGTTGGACCCTGGCCAACGTGCTGGCGGTGGCCGCGCTGATGCTGGTGGGCAGCCATTTCGATGTGAGCCTGGAGCACGGGGAGCGGGAGCAGGTGTTGATCGACCTGGTGGGGGCTGGTGGCCTGCTCGCCCTGGGGCTGTACCAGCTCACCCCTCAGGCCACCATTGGCGAGGAGGGGATGGCGTTGCGGTTGATGGGCCGGCTGCCGGAGTTCAGCGACGGGGTGCTGGTGGCGATCGGCGCCGCCGGAGCCCTGCTGACCCCGGAAAACCTGGTGTTTTATCTGAAGGAGGCCGGTTTGATGTTGATCAACCATCCCGGCCTGTCGGCCGATCTGGAGCTCACCAGCCTCTACGCCCTGATGGCCAGCTCGCTGCTGTTGCTGCCGCCCCTGGTCTGGATCGGGAGCCGGGGGGGCATCCGCGCGGCGATTGAACGTTTGGAGGATTGGCTGCAGCACCGGGCCGAGCCCTTGGTGGGGGTGTTGGCCCTGCTGTTTTCCGCGTACCTCTTCTATGAGGGGATCCACGGGTTGGAGGTGATGGCCTCCGCGGTGGCTTAGGAGCTCAGACGTGAGCTTTCGCGTTCCGCCGCGGCTACATGGGTGTGAAGTGGGGCAATCCAGTATGACAATTTATATGGTGACATGGAGCGCATGAGCAGTCAATCTCGAATCAAGCTATGATCTATGAAAATCTATAACTGGCATGTCCTCAACCGAACAAAATCCAATAGTAGTGGACCCAAAGAGCATTGATCAGTCGACTGTAGTTAAATTTGATGACTATTCTGTTGCGAAGCGAAAAGATGATTTACTTTGTCTCGCTGGACGAGAACGTCTAATCAACGAGATAAATCAGTTGCTTATAGAGTCGGGCTACTCTGAAGATTTCGATGCCGCTGGTTGGGTCGATCGCTGGTTGCACCGACCCAACCATGCCCTCGGCGGTGCTGCACCAGAACTATTCCTGCACACACGTGACGGGGTCCAGACCCTCTCCCTCCTGATAGCCGCGATGGCGGAAGGTTCTTACCTGTGAACCGGCAACGGTGAGTGAGTCAATCACGAGCTGGCGCATCGCCAGAAAAGGCCCCACCTGGATTGCCAACGATCTGAGTGGCAAAGGCTCTGCAAAGAGTCCGGGTCGTTGGAACTCCCATGGTCGGCCAATTGTCTACAGCGCTAGCTCTATCGCCTTGGCCTGCTTGGAAACATTGGTTAACATTGATCCCCTGCGTTTTCTCCAGCAGCAGCTAGTGAGAATCACCATCCCCAGCCACCACTGGCAGCAGCGCAAAATTTTTGTCAAGGATGAGCACAGCGGTTGGGACTTGACCCGCACTCTTGCTAATGACGAGGATTGGCCTGCGGTCTCACGGGCCTGGGGCGATGACTGGCTTGAAAATTGCGGCTCGCTGTTAGCCGAGGTGCCTTCGGTGATCATTCCGGAGGAAACCAACATCCTGCTCAATCCCCGGCACCCAGCCCACATGGAGGTTGTAGCTGAGATAGTGCGCCCCTGGTTCTACGATGACCGTCTGGTTCCTAATGAGCTAGCCGTCACGTCGCCCAGGTCCCCACTTTGGCATGAGCCGCTGGACGGGGAGGTGGTGCTGGAGATGGTGCGGATCCCCTCCGGGGAATTCCTGATGGGGTCCTGTGACGATGAAGCTGATCGGGTGCCAAATGAAGGCCCCCAGCATCTCGTAAAATTGCACAAAGCGTTCTACGTTGCCCGCACACCAGTCACTCAAGCACAGTGGCGTATTGTAGCTGGTTGGATACCAAAGGACGGAGAAGCTCCGTGGGTAAGGCCTTTAAATCCAGATCCTTCCTCTTTCCAGAAGGGTCGGCCTGGAGACGAACGTCGTCCGGTAGAAAATGTGTCTTGGTTTGATGCGCAAGAGTTTTGCCGCCGGCTTAGCCAGCGTACCGGACATACCTACAGTCTACCTAGTGAAGCCCAGTGGGAATACGCTTGCCGAGCGGGTAAACCATCGCCCTATGCTTTTGGATCCACACTCAGTCAGTTCCAGGCGAACGTTTACTCTTTTGAGACGAAGGAAGTAGGCAATCATCCCCCAAATGCCTGGGGGTTGTTGGACATGCACGGTAATGTTTGGGAGTGGTGCGAGGATCATTGGCATGAATTTTATTGGGACGCACCACAAAATGGCAGCCCATGGATTAATGCAAATGCTGATGAAGGGGAGCCCAGGTGTATGCGCGGTGGATCGTGGAAAGACACACCCATCAAGTGTCGCTCCGCGTATCGTGATTATTGGCCACCAGATTATCTCAGCGAAAACGTAGGCTTTCGCGTATGCCGCCTCATCTAGGATCAATAGAATAGTATTAGCATGCTTGATCTTTTTGATTACCACAAGCTGTTACTCTTTTGGGCACCTCGAAAAATTGGTATTTTGCCGCCGACCTGCGGCTATGAAAAAGCCGCCATGGAGGCGGCCAGGAGGAGAAAAGATTAGCGGTGCGCGAATAAATACGCCAAGTCATGCTTGCTTTGCCTAAAGATTCATGCAATCGCTGCCAGCTTGCAAGAACGCTGAATATAACGAAGAAAGTTGAAAGTCAGATACTTGAGTCAAAATGAACCATCATCGATGGGTCAAATGGTGCCTTGCTTGAATAGCCGGCAAAGCCAAGGAAAAACTGCATGTAAGCATTCTCTCTGATCTGCTCCACGGTCTCTTCATCGGTCAAGCCAATCCGCTGCTTGATGAACAGCGCGCCAAACGCCAGCCTCACAGGCTTCGCAGGGGCGCCCGTTATGGGACTAAACTGAGGGGCATAGGTTGCTTCCAACTCTTCCCATGGCATCAGAGAGGAGAAGAGCACCCAGCGGTTTTTTGGATCCAATGTGCCGCCAAAAGGCACATGAAACTCTTCGATTGAGAGCTGCCCGTTATGGTGCTTCCGGTACATCTGCGGCTTCCGACAGTTGTAGCAATCGTGGATTGCTCTGATCGAAGCCAGTTTATCGGCTCTGCTTCGCTGAAACAAGCTGCGCTGCAGTCGATCTGGCTTTTTCAGGGGTCCCCAATTAAAGAAAAAATACTGTTTCAAAAAGCCACAACGATGAGCCCTATAGGTGCATAACTTGAAACATACAAGAACTTATTCTCCGAGATGGCTTGAATGAGATAGCGGTATAAATTTTCTTGTTGTTTTATTGTCTCTCCAAACACTTGTAAAGTGTAACACAAAAGACGTATGAAGACTTGGGTATTCATCGTTTAACATAAATACACAGTTGTTTCGACTGGGCTGGTATTTGCTTACAACACAATTATATATAATTTCATCAATTATATAGCAAATCTGAGTTGGAAAATCATCGTAAATGCGAATCTCGACCTTATCATTATCTTTAAATGCCCCGTGTAGCTGCACCAAGGCATTACGTAAGTCTTTTCTAAACTCAGAGACATCCTTGCCAAGCTGGTTGGCTCTCACTGCGGCAAAATAACTTTCAGGATCCAATGCCAAAAAACTTACTTCAAGACCTGAGTTTCCTCTAAGAGCTGATTGAATAGGTTCAATATAGTTTTTTACAACAGTTGACATATTTGTTTGCAGAATTTTTATTTCATCCTTTGCCTCTAAAAATTTATCGCCAAGCTGTGCATTGTCCCTATTGCTGAAACATTTTACAAAAAAATTGTCATTGGCGATCTTGGTCTTGGTTTCAAGCTGCTTATTATCACGATCTTTCTCGACTCGAGTTAGCTCTAAGCGGAGCCTACTTCTTAAGTTTATTTTAAATTCATCAATTTGATCCTTGCTATATATAAGAAATGAATAGTCTGCAAGGTCTGAGGAAAGGTCGCGAACTCTTCCCTGGGTCAGTGGAATTATATATTTATTTTGAGCTGCTGCATAGCCAAATTCAAACAACACATTCAAGTTGTTTCCGGTAATATCTACAATGAAAAGATCACTGTCTTGGAAGTGGGAAAAATAATTGGAGGCGTCACCTTCACGATCCCTGTGGCTATCAGTACGAATAACTAAAAGATCAAACTCTTTCTCGGCAACTTCATGAACCGCTTCCCAGATTTGATTGAAGTCATCCGTAGCAGGTAAAATCACATAGCATTTAGCCTTTGCTCGCCGCCTCATGATGGGTTCCTTTAAAGCGCAATGTGCTGATCGTAATTAAAGCACGCGCTGCCTGTAGCACGTTTGACAGTGCCTAAAATTTTATTCTATTGTAATATTGGTTGAAAGCAGGAGGTATTAACTCAAGGCTATCTAATTAGGGCCTCCTGAGAAAAGTGAACCTGGGCCGAGCGTCAACGAAAAGTGGAGTTAATTGAGGGCACCTCGAAAAATTGGTATTTTGCCGCCGACCTGCTGCTATGAAAAAGCCGCCATGGAGGCGGCCGGGAGGAGAAAAGATTAGCGGTGCGCGAATAAATACGCCAAGTCATGCTTGCTTTGCC
>Ga0315903_10000422_pt1 | contig 63742 bp, 70 predicted proteins | sample LakEriMetagenome_7_FD_203524 | JGI IMG/M metagenome (GOLD analysis project Ga0315903, IMG submission 203524) | Freshwater fungal communities from buoy surface, Lake Erie, Ohio, United States - Buoy 2 MA119 | ecosystem: Environmental > Aquatic > Freshwater > Lake | place: USA: Lake Erie, Ohio... | reverse complement strand
TGCGCCCCGACATCGAGATCGCGCTGCTGCGCGGCAACGTCGAGACGCGCCTGCGCCGCATCGAGGAAGGCGCGTTCGACGCGACCTTGCTCGCGCTCGCCGGCCTCAAGCGGCTCGGTCTGGCCGAGTGCGCGGCGAGCGTTCTCGAGACGCAGGATTTCCTGCCCGCCGTGGGGCAGGGCGCGGTGGGCATCACCGCGCGCCCGCAGGACGCGCGCACGCTTGACGCGCTCGCGCCGATCCTGTGCGCGGACACGGGCGTGGCGCTTGCGGCGGAGCGCGCCTTTCTCGCCGTGCTCGACGGTTCGTGCCGCACGCCGATCGCGGGCCATGCGACGGTGCGCGCGGGGCGAGTGTCGTTTCGCGGACAGGTGCTGCGCCCCGACGGAAGCGAGGCGCGCGAGATCTCCGCGGAAGGCGCTGCGGGAGAGGCGGAAGCGCTCGGCCGGCGCGCGGGCGAGGCGCTGCGCGCGCAGATCCCGCCGGGCTTCATGGGCGCGGCGTGATGCGCGTCCTCGTCGTGCGTCCCTCGCCTGCGGCCGCGCGCACCGCTGAGCGTCTGGCGGCGCTTGGCCACGCGGCGCTGGCGGCGCCGCTCCTTGCCTATGAGCCGACGAAAAATTCCTGTCCCGCAGGCTCTTTCGACATTCTTCTCGCGACGAGCGCGCAGGCTTTCGCAGCGCTGGACGCGCAGGGCGAGGCGCCCGAGCAATTGCGCGCGCTTGCGCTCTATGCAGTGGGCGCACGCACGCATGAGGCGGCGCGTCGCGCGGGCTTTCGCGCTTGCGTCTGCGTCGCGCCTGACGCTGACGCGCTCGCGCGCGAGATCGCGCGGCTGCATCCTCGCGGCGGGGCGGGCGCGCATGCGCTTTATCTCGCCGGCGTCGATCGCAAGCCGCATCTTGAGGCCGCGTTGCGCGCCATGGGCTTTGCGGTGAGCGCGTGGGAGGTCTATGCGGCGAAGGCCGCCGCCGCCTTGCCGGCGCCGGCGCAGGAGGCGCTGGCGGCCGGGGCGCTCGATGCGGCGTTGCATTACTCGCGTCGCAGCGCGGAGATCTTTTGCGCGCTGGCGCAGGCGGCAGGGCTTGCGCCGGCGGCCGCCCGCCTGCGCCATGTCGCCATTTCGCCCGACGCCGCCGCCGGCCTCGCCGCGCTTGCGCCCGCGGACCTGCGCGTGGCGGGCGCGCCGGAGGAGGCGGCCATGCTCGACTTGTTGTCCGCCCCCTAGCGGGCCGGCTGTGCGATACTTGCGCAAGACTTGCCTTTGACGCCATTCCGCCCATGATGGCGTCCGCCACAGAGCGAGGGCGGCGCGTCTCGCCGCCTGAGGGAGGGAAAGTCGTCATGTTCAGCCTGAAGTCCTTGGGACTGTCTCTGGCCGCCGGCGCGGCGCTTGCGTTCACGGCCGCCGGCTCTGCGCGCGCCGACGAGGCGGCATTCTTCAAGGGCAAGACCGTCCGCATGATCGTCGGCTTTAGCCCCGGCGGCGGCTATGACGCCTATGCGCGCATGATGGCGCCCTATCTCGGCCAGCGTCTGGGCGCGACCGTCGTGGTGGAGAACCAGCCCGGCGCCGGCAGCCTCACGGCGATGAACGCGCTCAACGTCGCAGATCCCGACGGCCTGCGCATGATGCTCGCCAACGGCACCGCGGCGGGCCTCGCGCAGATCATGGACAATCCGGGCGCCCGTTTCGACCTCAACACGATGGGTCATCTGGGCACGGTGAGCGCCTCGCCATGGGTGTGGCTGGTGCACAAGGATTTCGAACTGAAGACGCCGGCCGATTTCCTGAAGTCGAACCGTGAGATCGTGTGGTCGGCGACCGGCCCGATCGACGGCCTGTCGGACGGCGCGCAGGTCACCTGCGAAGTGCTGCGCATCAAGTGCCGCGTGGTGATGGGCTACAAGGGTTCGAACGACGCGGGCCTCGCGGTGACGCGGCGCGAAATGGATTCGGTGTTCGTCTCCGACACCTCCGCCAATAATTACGTGCGCGCCAATGATCTGCACGCCGTCGCCAACATGTCGCGCCAGCGTTCGCGCTTCTTCCCCGACGTGCCGACGATCTATGAGGCGGCGAAACTGACGCCCGAGAACGAATGGCTGATGGACTTCCACGGCACCGTGCAGGATCTCGGCCGCATTCTCATCACGCCGCCGAAGATTCCGCAGGCGCGCATGGAGTTCCTGCGCGCGGCCGTGAAGGACACGCTCGCCGACGCCAAGCTGCGCGAGGAAGGCGAGCGCTCCCAGCGCTACATCGATTACATCGATGCGGAGGCCACGATGAAGGCGGTGCGCCGGGCCATCGCCGACATCACGCCCGAGCAGAAGAAGCGCGTTCAGGCGATCCTCACGCCCAAATGAGCTCGCCCCAAAACTGAGCGCGTGAGCGGGCGCGGCCCGCGCAGGTTCGGGCGCCCGCCGCGCCCGAATCAATGCTAAAGGTCCATCCATGACGACGCGCGCGCGCCAGGGGGACCTGCTCGACCCGTCGGCGACCGATCTCGTCGCCGACGTGCTCGCCCCCGTGGCGGTGGACGTCGCCTATTCCTATCGCGTGCCTGCGGGGCTTTCCCTCGCGCCGGGCGATTTCGTGGAGGCGCCGCTGGGCGCGCGCGAGGTCACGGGCGTGGTGTGGGAGGTGCGGCCCGCGACGGGCGGCGCCAATCTCAAGACCATTCTGCGCAAGCGCGACCTGCCGCCGTTGAAGGCGCCCCTGCGCGATTTCATCGACTGGGTGGCGCGCTGGACGCTCAGCCCGCGCGGCATGGTCCTGCGCATGGCGATCCGCGCGCCGGACGCGGCGGGGCCGGAGCCGGTGCGCGTGGGCGTGCGGCTTGCTGGCGATCAGGCCGGGCGGGCGGAGCTGCGCATGACGCCGGCGCGCGCGCGCGTTCTCGCGGCCGCGGCGGGCGGCCTCAGCCATGCGAAAAGCGCGCTCGCCGAAGCGGCGGCCTGTTCGCAGGGCGTGATCGACGGGCTGATCGACGAAGGCGCGCTGGAGACGGTCGCCCTGCCGCCCGCGCCCGTCGCGCAAACGCCCGACCTTGATTTCGCGCGGCCGCGTTTCGAGCCCGACCAGCAGGCGGCGGCGGACGCGCTCGCCGCCCGCGTCGCCGCGCGCGCCTTCTCCTGCACATTGCTTGAAGGCGTGACGGGCTCGGGCAAGACGGAGGTTTATTTCGAGGCGGTGGCGGCGGCGCTCGCGCAAGGGCGTCAGGCGCTCATCCTGGTGCCCGAGATCGCGCTCACGGCGCAATTCCTCGATCGTTTCGCGCAGCGCTTCGGCGTGCGTCCCAGCGAATGGCATTCCGGCGTCGCGCCGCGCCGGCGCGCCCGGCTGTGGGCGGCGGCGGCCTCGGGCGAGGCGCGCGTGGTGGCGGGCGCGCGCTCGGCCTTGTTCCTGCCCTTCGCCGATCTCGGCCTCATCGTCGTCGACGAGGAGCACGAGGGCGCCTACAAGCAGGAGGACGGCGTGTCCTACAATGCGCGCGACATGGCGGTGGTGCGCGCGCGCCATGAGGGCGCGGCCTGCGTGCTCGCCTCCGCCACGCCCTCCATCGAAACGCGCGTCAACGCATCGTCGGGACGCTATGCCCATGTGCGGCTTGAGAACCGCTATGGCGGGCGCGCCATGCCCGATCTCGCCGCCATCGACATGCGCGCGGGCGCGCCGCCGCGCGGACAATGGATCTCGCCGCGTCTGGCGATGACGATGGAGCAGACGCTCGCGCGCGGCGAACAGGCGCTCCTGTTCCTCAACCGGCGCGGTTATGCGCCGCTCACCCTGTGCCGCTCGTGCGGCCATCGCTTCCAATGCGCGCAATGCACCGCATGGCTGGTGGAGCATCGCTTCCGCCGCGCGCTCGTGTGCCACCATTGCGGCCATGTGGAGCGCAGGCCCGATCAATGTCCGCAATGCGACAGCGTGGATTCGCTTACCGCCTGCGGGCCGGGCGTGGAGCGGCTGGCGGACGAGGCCGCGCAGCGTTTTCCCGACAAGCGCATCCTCACGCTGTCCTCGGATTTTCCGGGCGGAACGGAGCGGCTGAAAAAAGAGCTGGAGGACGTCGCCGCCGGCGCCTTCGACGTGGTGATCGGCACGCAGCTCGTCGCCAAGGGCCATAATTTCCTCAAGCTCACCCTTGTGGGCGTGGTGGACGCCGACGTGGGCCTCGCCAGCGGCGATCCGCGCGCCGCCGAGCGCACGTTCCAGATGCTGCAGCAGGTGACGGGCCGCGCCGGGCGCGGCGAGCGGCCGGGCGTGGGGCTCGTGCAGACCTATCAGCCGGACCATCCGGTGATCCGCGCGCTCGTCTCCGGCGACAGCGAGCGCTTCTACGCGGAGGAGACCGAGCAGCGCGCCCGCGCCGGCCTGCCGCCGTTCGGACGCCTCGCCGCGCTCATCGTCTCGGGCAAGGACCGCGCCTCGGCGGAAGGCCATGCGCGCGCGCTCGTGCGCGCCGCCCACGCCCTGCCGGCGAGCGAACGCTGGCGCCTCACGCCGGTGGGCGAATTGCCGCAGGAGGGGGATCTGACGATTCTGGGGCCCGCAGAGGCGCCCATCGCCGTGGTGCGGGGGCGCCATCGCTTCCGGCTTCTGGTGCGCGCGCCCCGCTCAGCCGACCTGCAGGGCTTTCTGCGCGCCATGCTCGCGGGTGCGCCGCCGGAGCGCGGCGGCGTCAGCGTCGACGTGGACGTGGACCCGATGAGCTTCCTGTAAGGGATCAGCCGGCGGCCGCCGATCCCATCGGCCGGGCGGGGGTCGCGCCGGCGGGGTCGGGATAGAGGACCGGCGCGGCCTGAATGGCGTAGCGCTGGCGCTCGGTGCGCAGCTCCCAATGGTTCCAGGTCGCGTTGAGCTCGGCCAGTTCGCGCTCAAGCTCGGCCCTGGAGGGGCTCACCGCGAGCACGATGACTTCTGGAACATATTGAATCAGCGCCCACATGCGCTTCGGCGGGCGGGCGGCGGGCGCGGACGGCGCGGGGACGGCGGCCGGCCCTTGGGCGCCCTTGAGGGGCAGCGCCGGCGCGGCGGACGCCGCCGTGGTCGGCTCAGGCGCGGGAACGCCAGCGGAAACAGGGATTTGCGTCTGTTCGACCGAATCGGGGGACGCGAGCCTGCGTCGCAGGCCGGGGAACAGGAGCGAGGCCAGCGCCGCGCCCAGGAGCAACACCGTCTTGACGACCATTTTCTCGCCCATTCCAGCGCCCATGGACCCACCGCCCGGGAAGATTGGAGCCAGCGCCCATCCTAGCGCCAAATTCGGCGCCCGCGCCAGCGACCGGGAACGAAATTCACCGCCGCGCGTTGTCTAGGTCGCGCGCGCCCCCCGCGCGCCGACGCTTGCGGCTGACGAAAGCCGTAGTCGGCAGCAGGTTCCGGGGGTTGCCCCGCGCTGGGCCATATGTTAGTCGGACCTCGCCTTCGGGGCGGGGAGGCGCTTGCGCGTTTTTCTGGCCCGTTTTCAGACTGAAATCAGCCCCGGCGGCTGCGGCGAAAGCCGCAGGACGTCGCTGCGGGCGCCTGTTTTCCCCGACGCCGCAGAGGCCGACCTTGGCTCAAGAGGAAACCATCGTATCAGGCATGGCCGGGCGCTACGCGCAGGCCCTGTTCGCCCTTGCGCAGGAGCGCAACGCGCTCGATCAGGTCGCGAAGGATCTCGCCGCCTTCGACGCGATGATCGCCGAAAGCGCGGATCTCGCCCGCCTCGTGCGCAGCCCCGCTTTCTCCGCGGAGGAGCAGACGCGCGCCCTTGGCGCCGTGCTCGCGAAAGCGGGCGTCGGCGGTCTGGCCGCTAATTTCCTGAAGCTCGTGGCCTCCAAGCGCCGGCTGTTCGCCGCGCGCGACATGATTCGCGACTTCAACGCCCTTCTCGACAATTTCCGCGGCGTCTCGCGCGCTGAGGTGACCGTGGCCGAAGCTTTGTCGGACGCGCATCTCAACGCGCTCAAGGAGGCCCTCAAGGAGGTCTCCGGCGGCCGTTCGGTGGACGTGAAAGTGAAGGTCGATCCGTCGATCATCGGCGGTCTCGTCGTCAAGCTCGGGTCGCGCATGGTCGACGGCTCGCTGCGCACCAAGCTCAATTCAATTCGCACTCGTATGAAAGAGGTCGGCTGATGGATATCCGCGCCGCTGAAATTTCCGCGATCCTCAAGAACGAGATCGCCAACTTCGGCAACGAGGCCGAGGTCACCGAGGTCGGGCAGGTCCTGTCCGTCGGCGACGGCATCGCCCGCGTTTACGGGCTCGACAACGTCCAGGCGGGCGAGATGGTCGAGTTCGAAAACGGCGTGCGCGGCATGGCCCTGAACCTCGAACAGGACAACGTCGGCGTCGTCATCTTCGGCTCCGACCGCGACATTAAGGAAAGCCAGACGGTCAAGCGCACCGGCGCGATCGTGGACGTGCCCGTCGGCAAGGGCCTGCTCGGCCGCGTCGTCGACGCGCTCGGCAATCCCATCGATGGCAAGGGCCCGATCAAGGCCGACAAGCGCGCCCGCGTGGACGTGAAGGCCCCCGGCATCATTCCGCGCAAGTCGGTGCATGAGCCGATGGCGACTGGCCTCAAGTCGGTCGACGCGCTGATCCCGATCGGCCGCGGCCAGCGCGAGCTGATCATCGGCGATCGTCAGACCGGCAAGACCGCGATCGCGCTCGACACGATCCTCAACCAGAAGCCGCTCAACCAGGGCAATGACGAGAGCCAGAAGCTCTATTGCGTCTACGTGGCCGTCGGCCAGAAGCGCTCCACCGTCGCCCAGTTCGTGAAGGTGCTCGAAGAGCGCGGCGCGCTCGAATACTCCATCATCGTCGCCGCGACCGCTTCCGATCCGGCGCCGATGCAGTTCCTGGCGCCCTTCTCCGGTTGCGCCATGGGTGAGTTCTTCCGCGACAACGGCATGCATGCGGTCATCATCTATGACGACCTGTCCAAGCAGGCCGTCGCCTATCGCCAGATGTCGCTGCTGCTGCGTCGCCCGCCGGGCCGCGAAGCCTATCCCGGCGACGTGTTCTATCTGCACTCCCGCCTGCTCGAGCGCTCCGCCAAGCTCAACGACGCCAATGGCGCGGGTTCGCTGACGGCGCTTCCGGTCATTGAGACGCAGGCCAACGACGTGTCGGCCTACATTCCCACGAACGTGATCTCGATCACCGACGGCCAGATCTTCCTTGAGACGGACCTGTTCTATCAGGGCGTGCGCCCTGCGGTGAACGTCGGTCTCTCGGTGTCGCGCGTGGGCTCCTCGGCCCAGACGAAGGCGACGAAGAAAGTCGCCGGCAAGATCAAGGGCGAGCTCGCCCAGTATCGCGAAATGGCGGCCTTCGCCCAGTTCGGCTCCGACCTCGACGCGGTGACGCAGCGTCTGCTCAACCGCGGCGCGCGCCTGACCGAGCTTCTCAAGCAGCCGCAGTTCGCGCCGCTGAAGATGGAAGAGCAGGTCTGCGTGATCTACGCGGGCGTGAACGGCTATCTCGATCCGCTGCCGGTCGGCCGGGTGCGCGCTTACGAAGACGGCCTGCTCGCCGTTCTGCGCAGCAAGCACACGGACCTTCTCAACGCGATCCGCGATTCGAAGGATCTCTCCTCGGACAACGAGGCGAAGCTGAAGGCCCTCGTCGAGGACTTCTCCAAGACCTTCGCCTAATCGCCTTCGCCTGACGATCTCCTTCCCCGTGCGCGGGGAAGGTCAGCTTTCACCCCTTGTCCTTCGTCCATGCGGCGGAGGCGGAGAGCAAGCCAAATGCCCTCTTTGAAGGATCTGCGAAACCGGATCTCCTCCGTCAAGGCGACGCAGAAGATCACCAAGGCGATGCAGATGGTCGCCGCCGCGAAACTGCGCCGCGCGCAGACGGCGGCGGAAGCCGCGCGTCCCTACGCCGAGCGGATGGAGGCGGTGCTCGCCAACGTCGCCGGCGGCCTGACGTCTGGTGGCCCCGCGCTGCTGTCGGGCAACGGACGCGACGACGTGCATCTGCTGGTCGTGTGCACGGCCGAGCGCGGCCTGTGCGGCGCGTTCAACTCCTCCATCGCCCGCCTCGCCCGCGACCGCGCCAACACGCTGATGGCGCAGGGCAAGACGGTGAAGATCCTGTGCGTGGGCAAGAAGGGCTACGACCTTCTGCGCCGCCAGTTCGAGAAGCAGATCGTCGAGCTGATCGAGCTTCGCTCGGTGCGCCAGATCGGTTTCGACAACGCCGACGCCATCGGCAAGAAGATCATCGCGATGTTCGAGGCGGGCGAGTTCGACGTCGCCACGCTCTTCTTCTCGCGCTTCCGCTCGGTGATCGCGCAGATCCCGACGGCTCTGCAGATCATTCCCGCGCAGGTGCCCGCCGCCGCCTCCGGCGCGTCGGCCGCCAGCTACGACTACGAACCCGAGGAGAGCGAGATTCTCGCCACCCTCCTGCCGCGCAACATCTCCGTGCAGGTGTTCCGCGCGCTGCTCGAGAACGCGGCGTCCGAACAGGGCGCGCGCATGAGCTCCATGGACAACGCCACGCGCAACGCCGGCGAGATGATCAAGAAGCAGACGATCATCTACAACCGTTCGCGCCAGGCGATGATCACCAAGGAACTCATCGAAATCATTTCGGGCGCCGAAGCGCTCTGACCGGATCAGGAAGTGAGGACGAACCATGGCTAACGCACCCCAGCCGAAGGGCCGCATCACGCAAGTCATCGGCGCCGTCGTCGACGTGAAGTTCGACGGCCACCTGCCCGAAATTCTCAACGCGCTCGAGACCAGCAACAATGGTTCGCGCCTCGTTCTGGAAGTCGCGCAGCATCTTGGCGAAAACTCCGTGCGCTGCATCGCGATGGACACGTCGGAAGGCCTTGTGCGCGGTCAGCCGGTGACCGACACCGGCAGCCCGATCAGCGTGCCCGTGGGCGAGGGCTGCCTCGGCCGCATCATCAACGTGATCGGCGAGCCGGTGGACGAAGCCGGCCCTGTGGCCGCCACGGGCGTGCGCGCCATTCACCAGCCTGCGCCCACCTACGCCGAACAGGCGACGGAAGCGCAGATCCTCGAGACGGGCATCAAGGTCGTGGACCTGCTCGCGCCTTACGCCAAGGGCGGCAAGATCGGCCTGTTCGGCGGCGCGGGCGTCGGCAAGACCGTGCTCATCATGGAGCTGATCAACAACGTCGCGAAGGCGCACGGCGGTTAGTCCGTGTTCGCAGGCGTCGGCGAGCGCACCCGCGAGGGCAACGACCTCTATCACGAGATGATCGAGGGCGGCGTGAACAAGGCGGGCGGCGGCGCGGGCTCCAAGTGCGCCCTCGTGTACGGCCAGATGAACGAGCCGCCGGGCGCGCGCGCCCGCGTCGCGCTGACCGGCCTCACGGTCGCCGAAGACTTCCGCGACAAGGGCCAGGACGTGCTCTTCTTCGTAGACAACATCTTCCGCTTCACGCAGGCGGGTTCTGAAGTGTCCGCGCTTCTGGGCCGCATTCCCTCGGCGGTGGGCTATCAGCCGACGCTGGCCACCGACATGGGCGCCCTGCAGGAGCGCATCACCACCACCACCAAGGGCTCGATCACCTCGGTGCAGGCCATTTACGTGCCCGCCGACGACCTGACCGACCCGGCGCCCGCCACCTCCTTCGCGCATCTGGACGCCACGACCGTGCTGTCGCGCTCCATCGCGGAGAAGGGCATCTATCCGGCGGTGGACCCGCTCGACTCGACCTCGCGCATGCTGTCGCCGATGATCGTCGGCGAGGAGCATTATCAGGTCGCTCGTCAGGTGCAGCAGACCCTGCAGCGCTACAAGTCTCTGCAGGACATCATCGCGATTCTGGGCATGGACGAATTGTCCGAAGAGGACAAGCTCACCGTCGCCCGCGCCCGCAAGATCGAGCGCTTCCTGTCGCAGCCCTTCCACGTGGCTGAAGTCTTCACCGGCGCGCCGGGCAAGCTCGTCTCGCTCGCCGACACGATCAAGGGCTTCAAGGGTCTCGTCGACGGCAAGTACGACCACCTGCCTGAAGCCGCCTTCTACATGGTCGGCACGATCGAGGAAGCCGTCGAGAAGGCGCAGCGTCTGGCCGCTGAGGCCGCGTAAGCCCTATCACGCAAGAGCGCCCCTCTCCCCGCGCGGGAGAGGGCGAGCGCCGGAGAGATCAAAATGGCCGCATTCCACTTCGAACTCGTCTCGCCGGAGCGTCTGCTGTTTTCAGGCGACGTCGAGGCCGTCGTCGTTCCCGGCGCGGAAGGCCAGTTCACGATCCTGAAGGATCACGCGCCCGTCATGGCGACCCTGAAGCCGGGCGTCGTCGAGGTGGACGCGCCGGGCGGCAAGCAGAGCCTGTTTGTGCGTGGCGGCTTCGTCGATGTGTCCGCGAGCGGCCTCACCATTCTCGCCGAACAGGCGGTGCCGGTGGCCGAGCTTGATCTCGCGCGCATCGAGCAGGAGATCCGCAACGCGGAGGAAGACCTCAACGACGCGCAGTCCGACGAAGGCAAGCGCGCCGCCGCCGAGAAGATCGCGCAATTGCGCGAGGTGAAGGCGGCGCTCGGCCTGTAAGGCCATCGTTGCGCCGCGCCGCAAGGGCCGCGTTGGGATCTTGAGACGACGAATACGAAAAAGGGCTGCGCGAGCAGCCCTTTTTGTTGAGCGCGCCGCCCATCGCGACGCCGCGCCGATGGAAGATCCGTCGCGCTTCGGCTCATTTACGCAGGCGCCGTGGCGCCACTCAGCTTCTTCGCCCCGCAAGCGCCCCGCGCCCGTTCATGCGGCTCGCGCATATGGGAGGGCGCCTACGCGGCTTTCCAGTCGCGGCGGTTTTACGATCTTTCACCTTCCCGACGCCGTCAGGGGCGGCGCAGGGTTGTGGGCTCGCTGACGGCCGGTTCCCCGGGCGTGACGAGGGAGAACATTTCCTCGCGCTTGAGATCATTGGCGAGCCGCTGCAATTGCAGGCGGTCGCGCCGGGCCGTGTCGAGCGCGCCTTCCGCATAGGCCCGCTCGCTTTTTTCCTTGAGCAGCTGGTCTTCGAGGCTGCGGATCTGCGCCTGCAGCTTCTTTTCGTCTTTCTGATGGGCGGCGATGGCGAATTCCATGTCGCGCTTCTGATCGAGCTTCTCAGCGATGATGCGCTGGTTTTCAGCTTCCTGTTCGGTGAGCTTGCGCGCGAATTCATCCACACGCAACGACAGCGCGTCCCTCGAAGCCTGCAGCGACATGACTTCGTCTTTCGTCTTCACCAGTTCGTTGCGGGCGCTGGCGAGGCTTTCCTCGGATTGGTTCAGGCGCGCGGTCAATTGTTCGACGCGACGGCTGGCGTCGACAAGCGCGCGCAATTCCTCGCGGGCCTTCTCGAGCAAGCGTTCGACGAGTTCGGAGCGCGAGCGCATGGCGAAAAGTTTCGACTCATAGGCGGAGCCTTCCGTCTCGCGCCGTGTGCGCTCTTCCTCCGCGGCGAGCCGCAATATGCGGTCGCTTTCCTTGAGCTGCGCGACCTCAGCCTGCAATTGCTCCACGTTGATGCGCAGGCGCGCCTGCGATTGTTCGCTCTGCGACAGCTGCTGACGTGCGTCGAGATAGCGGCCGTTGAGCTCGTGCAGCGCCTTGCGCTCGCTTTCCAGCGATTCGCTTTCCGCGATCAGCCGCAGCTCAAGGGCGTCGGATCCGGCGCGTGCGGCGGCGAGTTCATGGGTGACCTCGTCCATGCGCTGGCGCAGCCGAATGGTTTGCTCGTTGAGATCCGCATGCAGCGGCTGGAGAGTGATGAGCTCGCGCCGCAGGCCATTGATCTCGGCGGTCGCTTCCTCCGCCCGCACCTCCAGTTGCGCGATCAGCTCCGTCGCGCGGCGCATCTCGGTGCGATGGTTGTCGGCCATAGTTTCGGCGCTGCGCAGTTTCTGCTCCGTCTCGCCGCGCTCGTCCTCCAGAGCGCCCACGCGCCCCTGCAATTCGTCTTGCTGCGCGCGAAGCCGCGCGTTTTCGCGTTCAAGCTCCAGGTTGGCGCTGGTCTGCTCCTGAAGGCTTTCGGAGATTTTCGCGAAATCGCGAAACAGATCGTCCACGGCGGACATGGTCGCGTTCAGCTCGCTGAACTTGAAGACCACGTTTTCGCATTTCAGGCGCAGGGCTTCATGGAAGCCGCCGAGGGATTCTTTCTCAAGCCCATCCAGTCGCGGCCGCTGCGTCCGTCTGGCCTGCGGCTGGCGCGCATTCTGGCGCTGTTCGGGCCGTTCGCTCGCAAAACCATCGTGATCGTACTCATCCATAGCCGGCTCCGGAGGGCCGCCGTGATCGAACCCGCCTAGAGGGGGGCGTCCCGGCCGGGACCCCTCCTGCGCGGGGGCCCCTTGGTCATATTTCGGGCGCTGGTCCCGCGCTTGGGCCGGCAGGTTCTCCGCGTCTCCCCGGTTTTCGAACGGGGATCGGATGAAGGGGCGCGCCTGAGCCGGCGCGTCGCTCTTGGCGTTTCTGCTAAATCCCTTAAAAAAATCGCTCATCATGATTTTTCCCGATCCGTCGATGGGTCGTCGCAGAACATGAACTGTGACGCTTTGCGAAACTGCCCCCGGAGACCCTTGTCGGGGACTGACGCCGGGCCGCGGCCTTACGGAGAAGGGCTTTTTGGTCGGCTGGCGCGATAAGGCGCCTTTGATAACAATAACTATCTTGGACTTTACTATTAATGCTCGAGCCTAGCAACAAAAACGGCGGCCCCCGCAGGGGCCGCCGACACATTGTGACGCTTCGTCAGGGTCAGACCTGGGGCTTGCGCGCCTCGCCCGCGGTGCGCCACAGCGAGAAGGCGACGCCCGCGCCCAGGATCGCGAAGGTCACGCCCAGCGAGATCGAGGGCGGGATCTTGGCGAGGTTGAGCATGTCGGCCACGAAGATCTTCGAGCCGATGAACACAAGCACGAGGGCGAGCGCGTATTTGAGGTATTTGAACCTCTCCACCATCGCGGCGAGCGCGAAATAGAGCGCGCGCAGGCCGAGGATGGCGAAAATGTTCGACGTGTAGACGATGAACGTGTCGGTGGTGATGGCGAAGATCGCCGGCACCGAATCGACCGCGAAGATCACGTCGGCGACGTTCACCATCACGAGCACCACGAACAGCGGCGTCATGAAGCTGACCGTCTTGCCAGTGGCGGGATCGGGCTGGCGCACGAAGAAGGCTTCGCCATGCAGCCGGTCGGTCATGCGGAAACGCTTGCGCAGGAAGCGATAGACCGGGTTCGACTCGACATCGTACTGCTCATCGCCGGCGAACAGCATTTTCACGCCGGTGATGACGAGGAAGGCGGCGAAGATATACAGCACCCAGCCGAAGCGCTCGACGAGCGCCGCGCCGACGCCGATCATCAGGCCGCGCAGCACGATCACCGCGAGAATGCTCCAGAACAGCACGCGGTACTGGGACTTCGTGGGAATCGCGAAATAGCCGAAGATCATCGCGATCACGAACACATTGTCCATCGATAGCGATTTCTCGATCACGAAGCCGGTGAGATATTCAAGGCCCGACTGCGGGGCGATCGTGTACCACACCCAGCCGCCGAAGGCGAGGCCGAGCGAAACGTAAAACAGCGACAGCAGCAGGCTTTCGCGCACGCCCATGCCGCGATCATTGGCGCCGGTGATTTTCTGCAGCACGCCAAGGTCGAAAGCCAGAAGCACGGCCACCAGCACATGAAAGCCGGCCCACATCCAGACCGGCTTGCCCAACCATTCAACAAACAGGAATTCCATTCCGGTTGCTCCGTCTCTTGTTCAAAAGAGGCGTTCGCCGACATCGCGGAGAACCATCTCCGCCAGAGGGGCCCGGACGACCACAGCTCAATCGGATGGGGACGCCGCCGCTGCGATTCAAGCGCGCGCCTTTCTCTTTTGGTCTTACGTGGCTTGCCGCCCGCAGGATTACATGGGTTCCCTCCGGCGAGCTGGAGGCGCGGGCTTGCGGGGAGGGCGGCGACGGGCTAATCGGCCGCCAGGGAGGCGCTCATGCTGTTGCCCGATCTGCGCGATTTCGACGCCCTCGCCAGCGCCTTCCGCTGGGAGGTTCCCGAAGGCTTCAACATTGCGGACGTGTGCTGCGAGCGCTGGGCCGCCCGCGCGCCCGACCGTCCCGCCATTCTCGACGCCAGCGGCGGCGGGCTCGTCACGACCACTTATGGGGCGCTGAAGGCGCGCTCGGACGCTCTCGCCGCCGCGCTTGCGGCCCGCGGCCTGCGCCGGGGCGATCGGGTGGCGATCCTCCTGCCGCAATGCGAGCAGACCGTGAGCGCGCATCTGGCCGCCTACAAGCTCGGCTGCGTCGCCCTGCCGCTCGCCGCCCTGTTCGGGGTGGACGCGCTGGAGCATCGCCTGCGCGACGCGGGGGCGCGCGCCCTCGTGACGGATGCGGCCGGGCTCGCCAAGGCGCGCGCCCTGCGCGCCGGCCTGCCGGAGCTGGAGCTGCTCGTCAGCGTGGACGGGGCGCAGGGCGAGGCGCTCGGGTTCGACGCGCTCATCGCAGGCGCCTCCCTCGCGGACCTGCCCGAATGGCGGCCGGGGGCGGAAGATCCCGCGCTGATGATCTACACGTCCGGCACCACGGGGCCCGCCAAGGGCGCGCTGCACGCCCACCGCGTGCTCGCGGGCCATGTCCCCGGCGTGCAATTGCCGCATGATTTCTTCCCCCAGCCGGGCGACCTCATGTGGACGCCCGCCGACTGGGCCTGGGCCGGCGGCCTGCTCAACGCGCTTCTTCCCGCCCTCATGTTCGGCGTGCCCGTGGTCGCCCATCGCGCGCCGCGCTTCGAGGCGGAGCAGGCTTTCGCGCTGATGGAGCGGATGCAGATCCGCAACGCCTTCATCCCGCCCACGGCGCTGCGCATGTTGCGCGCCGTGGAGCGGCCCGCGCAGCGCTATCGCCTGTCGCTGCGCACGCTCGCCTCGGGCGGCGAATCGCTTGGCGCGGAGACCTGGCGCTGGGGGCGCGAGGCGCTCGGCCTGTCGATCAACGAATTCTACGGCCAGACGGAATGCAATCTGGTGCTCGGCTCCTGCGCGGCGCTGGGCGTGAGCCGGCCCGGCGCCATCGGCAAGCCCATTCCCGGCCATCGCGCAGGCGTCATCCGTCCCGACGGCTCGCTGTGCGAGCCCGGCGAGCAGGGGCAAATCGCCATCGCGCGGCCCGATCCCGTGATGTTCCTCGAATATTGGCGCCAGCCTGACGCCACTGCGCGCAAGTTCATCGGCGACTGGATGACGACCGGCGACCAGGGCCACATGGATGCGGACGGCTATGTGTTCTTCGTCGGGCGCGACGACGACGTGATCACGTCGTCAGGCTATCGCATCGGTCCGGGCGAGGTGGAGGATTGCCTGCTGCGTCATCCCGCCGTGTCGCTGGCCGCCGCCGTCGGCAAGCCCGATCCGTTGCGCACGGAGATCGTGCGCGCCTTCGTGGTGCTGCGCGAGGGTTTTTCGCCCTCGGACACGCTGGCCGCGGAGATTCAGGATTTCGTGCGCACGCGCCTGTCCGCGCATGAATATCCGCGTCAGGTGGATTTCGTCGACGAATTGCCGATGACGACGACGGGCAAGATCATCCGCCGCCTGTTGCGCGAACGGCCCTAGTCAGAGCTCCAGCGTTTCGCCGGGCCGCAGCGCGGGGAAGCGGTCAGTCGCGAGGCCTTCGCGCGCAAGCGCGTGGGCGAGCAATTGCGGCGGCTCGTCGATGGGCTCGTCGGTGAGCTGGAACGTGCCCCAGTGGTGGCCAAGCGCGCGCTGCGCACCGGCGATGCGCATGATGCGCACGGCCTCTTCCGGATCGATGTGATGGTCGCGCATGAACCAGCGCGGCGCATAGGCGCCGATCGGCAGGATCGCAAGTTCGAAGCCGCCGTGCTTCTCGCGCATGCGATGGAAGAAGGCGCCGTCCGCGAAGGCCGTGTCTGCGACGTGATAGATTTTCGCCGACGGCGTCTCGATCACGAAGGCGCACCACAGCGCCATGCGCCGGTCCATCAGCCCGCGCGCCGACCAGTGATAGATCGGCTCGACATGCGCGAAGACGCCGCGACCGATCTCCGCCTTCGCGCCCCAGTCGTGGGTTTCGCTCGCCACGCCTGCGGTCGCGATGATCGCGTCATTGCCCAATGGCGCGAGCACGCGCGGCGCGCCGCCTCGCGCGAGCGCGCGCAGGGTGGCGAGATCGAGATGGTCGTAATGATTGTGCGAGACGAGGACGACGTCGACGGGCGGCAGGTCGTCGAAGGCGACGCCGGGTTCGTTGACGCGCCGCGGCCCGGCGAATCCCACCGGGCTCGCGCGCTCCGACCAGACGGGATCGATCAGGATATTGAGCCCGTGGGTCTGGATGAGAAAGCTCGCATGGCCGACGTAAGAGACGCGCAGGCGCGCGCCCTCCACGCGCTGCGGGGGCTTGTCGCGCGCGGGCGCGGGAAAGCTCTCGGGCCATGGCGCGCGCGCGTTCTCCAGCCGCCAGCGCAGGAGTTCTGTGAACGGCTTGTCGCGGGAGAAGCCTTCGATGCGGAAGCGAAGCCCGTCGAAATGCGCGCTTTGCGGCCCCTCGTAATAGGGGTTGCGGCTTGCGCGATAGCCCACGAAGCCCACGCCAGCCGCAAGGCTTGCAAGCGCGGGCGCGGCGAATGTCTTGAGGGCGCTGCGGCGATTCATGGGTTCGAGATGTGGCGTGCGGGCGCGCGCGTCAAGGTTGCGTCAGCCGAAGGCGGCGTCAGGCAAGATCTGCGTCAGGCAAGATCTGCGTCAGGCAAGATCTGCGTCAGGAGCGCGGGCCGCGCGCTTTGTCGATCTCCGGCAGGAGGCGTTCGCGCAGGCTCTGCTCGGTGATCGGGCCGACGTGTTTATAGGCGATGGTTCCATCGCCGCGCACGACGAATGTCTCCGGCACGCCATAGACGCCCCATTCCACGCCGGCGCGTCCGCCGCGATCCACGCCGATCATGTCGTAAGGCGCGCCCAGCTCGCGCAGGAAGCGCAGCGCATTCGCGGGATCGTCCTTGTAGGACAGGCCCGCCATGCGCACGCCAGCCTTCTTCAGCCCCTCGTCGGCGGCGAGCCGCATCAGCAAGGGATGTTCGTCGCGGCAGGGGCCGCACCAGCTCGCGAAGACGTTGACGAGCGTCACATGGCCCTTGCGCAGATCCGCATCCGAGAAGGCGGGCACGTTCGCGCCCTCGAGGGCGGGCAGGGTGAAGGCGGGCGCCGGCTTGCCGACGAGCGCGGAGGGCAGGCGCTGCGAATCCACGCCCAGCCGCGAGAAGAACAAGGCGGCGAGCGCAAGAAAGGCGGCGAGCGGGAGAAGCGCGAGAAGCTTGCGCCGCGGGGAGGCCTCGCTCACGCGGCTCCCTCCTCGTCGGAGTCGGGCAGGCGGGCGAGCGCGGCGTTGAGCGCGCGATGATCGAGGATGATCGCCAGCGCGACGCCGCCGATGGCGACAATGGCCGCCGCATAGGCGGCGAGAACGAACCAGCCATGCGCGCTCATGAGGCGGCTCCCTGCGTCGCGGGCGCGTCGCCGGCCTCCGCGGCGAGAATGGCGCGCCGGCGCAGGCGGCGGCGCAGGATCTCGTTGCGCGTCGCCATGAGATGCAGCGTGAGGAAGAGCAGCGTCATCGCCAGCGCCATCACGAGCAGCGGCCAGAGCATCGAGGGATGGATCGTCGGTCCGCCCATGCGGAAGACGGAGGCGGGCTGATGCAGCGTGTTCCACCAGTCCACGGAGAATTTCACGATCGGCAGGTTCACCGCGCCCACGAGCGTGAGGATCGCGGCGGCGCGTCCGGCGCGCGCGGGCTCCTCGATCGCGCGCCACAGGGCGATGAGGCCGAGATACATGATGAACAGCACGAGCACCGAGGTGAGGCGCGCGTCCCACACCCACCATGTGCCCCACATGGGCTTGCCCCAGAGCGAGCCGGTGACGAGGCAGACGAAGGTGAAGGCGGCGCCGAGCGGAGCCGCGGCCTTTTGCGCGGCGTCGGCGAGCGGATGGCGCCAGACGAGCGTGCCAAGCGCGGCCGCCGACATCATGCCCCAGCAGAACAGGGCGAGCCAGGCGGCGGGCACATGCACATACATGATGCGCACGGTCTCGCCCTGCTGGTAATCGGCGGGCGCGACGAAGAAGGCCATGTAGAGGCCGGCGGCCAGCAGAAGCGCGGACAGGGCCGCCCCCGCGGGGATGAGCGCGGCGGCGAGGCGCAGGAAATTGGCCGGGTTGGCGTAACGCAGCATGAATCGAGGTCTATTGCGGGCGGGGCGGGAAAGCAATTGAAGCGCCTGCGGAGGCGGCCCGCCAGTCTTTTTCCTCCGGGGGAACGCGGGGCGGGGGCGTCAGGGCGAAAATAAAAGTCAAGCTGGAGCTGTTCGGGCGCAACCCCTTGCCCCCGCCCTCGTTTGACTCCCGCCGGGCGCGCCCTTAAAACCGCGCAAACTCTCGTCAGAGACGTTCTTGAGCCAAGCCCACCAGCCCCGGAGGCTGGAGGCCAACGCCCGGCAGCGCGATGCGCCCCCGGGCGCGTTTTGCTTTGAACGCTTCCGACGTCACAGGAGACAGCCATGTTCGAGGGCCTTTCCGAAAAGCTCTCCGGCATATTCGACGCGCTCACCCGACGCGGCGCCCTTCGCGAGGAGGACGTGGCGACGGCTCTGCGCGAGGTGCGCCGCGCCCTGCTCGAGGCGGATGTGGCGCTCGACGTGGTGCGCTCCTTCACCGACAAGGTGCGCGAGCGCGCGGTCGGCGCGCAGGTGGTGAAATCCGTCACGCCCGGCCAGATGGTCGTGAAGATCGTCAACGACGTGCTCGTCGAGACGCTGGGCGCCGACGCCGATCCGATCAATCTCGACGCCGCGCCTCCCGTCGCCATCATGATGGTGGGCCTGCAGGGCGCGGGCAAGACGACGACCACCGCGAAGATCGCCAAGCGTCTCGCCGAGCGCATGAAGCGCAAGGTGCTGATGGCCTCGCTCGACGTGAAGCGCCCGGCCGCGCAGGAGCAGCTCGCCGTGCTCGGCCGCCAGGTGGGCGTGGACACGCTGCCCATCGTCGCGGGCCAGACGCCGGTGCAGATCGCCCAGCGCGCCGAACAGGCCGCGCGTCTGCAGGGCTACGACGTGGTTCTGCTCGACACCGCAGGCCGCACCCATATCGATGAGCCGCTGATGGCGGAGATGGCGGAGATCAAGGCCGCCGCGCGCCCGCATGAAATCCTGCTCGTGGCCGACAGCCTCACCGGTCAGGACGCGGTCAATCTCGCGAAGAATTTCGACGAGAGCGTGGGCATCACCGGCATCGTGCTCACGCGCACCGACGGCGACGGACGTGGCGGCGCCGCGCTTTCCATGCGCGCGGTCACCGGCAAGCCGATCAAGCTCATCGGCACCGGCGAGAAGATCGAAGACCTCGACGATTTCCATCCCGCGCGTATCGCCAACCGCATTCTCGGCATGGGCGACATCGTCGCGCTGGTCGAAAAGGCCGCGCAGACGATCGACGCCGAAAAGGCGCAGGCGATCGCCGAGAAGATGCGCAAGGGCAAGTTCGATCTCGACGACCTCGCCGAACAATTGGCGCAGGTGGAGAAGATCGGCGGTCTTGGCGGCATTCTCGGCATGTTGCCGGGCGTGGCGAAGATGAAGGACCAGATCGCCAAGGCGGGCGTGGACGATCGCATGATCAAGCGCCAGCGCGCGATGATCATGTCGATGACGCCGCAGGAGCGGCGCAATCCCGACATACTGAAAGCCTCGCGCAAGAAGCGCATCGCGACGGGCTCGGGCACGAAGGTCGAGGACCTCAACCGCCTGCTCAAGCAGCATCGCCAGATGGCGGACATGATGAAGGCCATGGGCGGCGCCAAGCGCGGGCCGATGGGCAAGATGGCGCAGATGTTCGGGCTTGGTGGCGGCATGCCGAGCCCGGAGGAAATCGCGCAGATGCAAAAGCAGATGGGCGGCGGCGGCCTGCCGCCCGACATGCCGACTCTGCCGGGCCAGCCGCCCGCGGGCCTCGGCGGCGCAAATCCGTTCGCCAATCCTGCGGCGAAGCCCGGCCTGCCGGGCTTTGGAAAAGGAGGCCTTCCCGGCCTCGGCGGATTCAACCCCTTCGGGGGGAAGAAGAAGTGAAACGTCTCACATCCATCGCATGAATGCGAAAGTCTGAAAGGAAGAAAGCATGTCCCTCAAGATTCGTCTCTCCCGCGGCGGCGCCAAGAAGCGCCCCTTCTATCGCGTCGTGATCGCCGACTCGCGCATGCCGCGCGACGGCCGCTTCATCGAGAAGATCGGCACGTTCGATCCGCTGAAGGCGAAGGACGACGCGACCCGTCTCGTCCTCGACGTCGAGAAGGCGAAGGCCTGGATCGCCAAGGGCGCCCAGCCGACCGACCGCGTGACGCGCCTGCTCGACACGCTCGGCGTGATGAAGCGCGAAGCGCGCAACAATCCGCAGAAGGCGCAGCCCAAGCGCAAGGCGCAGGAGCGCGCCGCCGCCGCCGCCTCCGCCGCTGAGGCCGCCGCCGCCGCGCCCGCTTCGGAATAATCCGCAGCATGAGCTCTTCGCCGCGCATTCTGGTCGGACGCTTCGGCGCTCCCCATGGCGTGCGCGGCGAAGTGCGCGTGAAATCCTTCACCGGCGATCCGCTGGCGCTCGCCTCCTACGATGGGCTGGGCGACGAGAGCGGCGCACGCGCCTTTCGCATCGAAAGCGCGCGGCTTGTGAAGGATGACATGCTCGTCGTGCGCCTCGCCGGCGTGCGCGACCGCACCGCCGCGGAAGCCTTGACGAACGTCGATCTCTATCTTCCCCGCGCGGCCCTGCCGGAGACGGAGGAGGATGAGTTCTACGTCGCCGATCTGATCGGGATGGACGTGGTGAGCGTCGACGGCGCGCCTTTCGGCCGCGTGCGCGACGTGCTCAATTACGGCGCCGGCGACATTCTCGACATTTTGCGACCGGACGGCTCCGGCCTGCTCGTGCCGTTCACCAAGGCGGCGGCGCCGCATGTGGATGTGAAGGCGCGGCGCGTGACCGTCGATCCGCCGGCGGAGACCGAGGGCGAGGAAGCGCCGGGCGCCTGAGCGGCGCGTGCGCAGACAAACAAAAACGGCCGGGCGCGCGCCCGGCCGTTTCTTTTTGCGCGGCGTCGTCGTTCAGCCGACGACCAGTTTCACCACGAACAGGCCGGCGATGATCGGCACGGCGATCTTCATCTCGCTGGCGCGGCCCGCAAGGATCTTGATCGCGGCGTAGCAGATGAAGCCGATGCCGATGCCATGGGCGATGGAGAAGGTGAGCGGCATGGTGATCGCCGTCACAATGGCGGGCACGAACTCCGTCACGTCATCCCACTCGAGGTCCTTGAGGCTCATCGACATGAGGCAGGCGACATAGAGCAGCGCCGGCGCCGTGGCGAAGGCGGGCACGGTGCCGGCGAGCGGGGCGAAGAAGATCGCCAGCAGGAAGCACAGGGCCACGACGACGGCGGTGAGGCCGGTGCGTCCGCCCGCGTCCACGCCTGCGGTGCTTTCAATATAGCTCGTCGTGGTGGACGTGCCGAAAGCCGCGCCGACCGAGGCGGAGGTGGAGTCCACGATCAGCGCCTTGCCGATGCGCGGCAGCTTGCCTTCCTTGTCGAGGAAGCCGCCGCGATGGGCGACGCCGATCAGCGTGCCGGTGTTGTCGAACAGGTCGACGAACAGGAAGACGAAGATGATCGCCCACAGGCCGACGTCGAGCGCGCCCTTCAGATCCATTTTCAGGAAGGTCGGCGCCATGGAGGGCGGCGCGGAGGCGATGCCCTTGAACTCCGTCAGGCCGAGCGGAATCGACACGAAGGTGATCGCGAGGATCGAGATGATGATCGCGCCGGGAATCTTGCGCGAGGCCAGCGCCGCGATGAGCGCGAAGCCGAGCGCGGCGAGCAGAACCGGAAGGCTCTTCACATTGCCCATGGTCACGAGAGTGGCCGGATGGTCCACCACGATGTTCGCGTTCTTGAGCGCGATGATCGCGAGGAAGAGGCCGATGCCGGCGGCGATGCCGAGCTTCATCGAGATCGGGATCGCGTTCACGATCATCTCGCGCAGTTTCACCACCGAGATGAGCAGGAAGATCAGACCTGAGATGAAGACCGCGCCAAGCGCGACCTCCCACGTGTATCCCATGCCCTTCACCACGCCGAAGGTGAAATAGGCGTTGAGCCCCATGCCCGGGGCGAGCGCGATCGGGTAGTTCGCGTAAAGGCCCATGAAGGCGCTGCCGAAGGCGGCGGCCAGACAGGTCGCCATGAAGACGGCGCCGAAATCCATGCCCGCGATCTGCAGGATCGAGGGATTGACGAAGATGATGTAGGCCATCGTCAGGAAGGTGGTGACGCCCGCGATCACTTCGCGGCGCACCGTGGTGCCGTTGGCCTGCAATTGGAAAAGTCGTTCCAGCATACGCGCCCCCAAACCATGCGACTTTTGGTTAACGCCGCCACATTCGCCGCTTCGCCGCAGGCCGGCAAGCCGCTTTTTCCCGCGGTTCACTGTTTAGAAGGGCTTGGCGCTTATGGTTAACCGCGCGTGAAGGCGTTCGCCCGCACAAGCAAGCTCTAGCTTAAGATTATTTGATTGCTCACAAAATTGCGTTGTGTTTGTAAGCGTTTTGATTACTTTTCATTTCACCGGGCGCCTCTGCGGCGCAAGCGAGCGTCAGGAGAGCGTGCATGCGCGAAGCGGCGGACCACACGCCGGCGGCGTTCCGGCGGGCGCGCGCGGGCCTCGCGGGATTGCTGCTGGCGCTCCTCGCCGCTGGGCAGGGGCTGGCCGCCGAGACGGGCCCGGCCTTTGGCCGACTGGCGGCGCCGTCGCCCCAGCGGCCTCTCCTCGAGGAGATCCGCCTCGGCCTTTACGCCCATGACCCGGTGAGTCCTGAGAAGGGCGCCGCCGACGTCAACGGCGAACTTGTCCTCGCGCCCTTCGATCCCGGCTCCGGTCCGCTCGGCCGGCTCACGCCGCGGGTGCATGTGGGCGGCACATGGAGTTTCGGCGCGCGCACGAGCCTCGCCTATGCGGGCTTCCTCTGGCGCCTGCATCTGAACGAGGGCGTGTTCCTCGAGGCCGCTTTTGGCGGCGCCGTTCACAATGGGCGCGACGCGCAGACGCCGGGGCGCAACGCCATGGGCTGCCGCGGCGCCTTCCACGAATCTTTGTCGCTGGGCTATCGCTTCGCGCCGCAATGGCGCGTGATGGCGACGATCGAACACGCCTCCAACGCAGGCCTGTGCGATTCAAACCGCGGCGTCACCAACGCCGGTCTGCGGATCGGCTACGCCTTCTGATCAGATGAGGCCCGAGAAAGCGGCTGCGACGCGCTCATAAACCGGCCGTTTGAACGGGATCACGAGTTCGGGCGTGCGTTCGAGCCGCTCCCATCGCCAGGCGTCGAACTCCGCCTTGTGCCGACCGCCGTCGGGCTGCGCCACGTCGATCTCCGAGTCCTCGCCCTCGAAGCGCAGGGCGAACCATTTCTGCGTCTGGCCGCGATAGCGCCCGCCCCAGGCCTTTTGCGCAATGTCGGGCGGCAGGTCGTAGGCGAACCAGTCGGGCGCCTCGGCGATGAGCGAGGCGCTCGTCACATTCGTCTCCTCGCGCAATTCGCGAAAGGCGGCCGCGCGCGGATCCTCGCCTTGATCGATTCCCCCTTGCGGCATCTGCCATTCGAAGCCCGGCGCCACATGTTCCACGAGGGCCTTGTTCGCGCGCCGGCCCATGAACACGAGTCCCGCGCGATTGACGAGCACCACGCCCACGCAGGGGCGATAGGGCGGTTGCGGCGTTTGCGTCGTCACTTGCGTTCTCTTTCCGCCGCGCTGGGCGGCCCATTCATGGCGTCGCGCGCGCGCTCGCAGGACGGGGAACCGCCGCCAGCGCGCTTGCGGGCGCAAGGGCGACGCCGCGCGCCTCAAGGGCGCGCGCGAAGCGGGCGATCTTCTCCACGACCACGGGAAGGGCGGTGGCCGAGCCGGCCGCCGATCCCTTGTCGCGCGCGATCCGCTCGAGGCGGATCAATGCGTCATCCACCGCTTCGAGCCGCGCGTCAATCGCCAGATCGGCGCGCACCAGCGGCGCGGACGCCTCCGCCGCCAGCGACGCGGCGAGCGAGCGCACCGAGGTCGCGTCATCGAAATACATCAGGCCGCGCTGGGCGATCTCCGCCAGCACGGGGGAGAAGGCGGCCGCGTCGGCGGTGAACTTGCCGCCCAGATGCCCGCCCACGCCCACATAGCCGGCGAAACGACTCATGTGCCAGTGCAGGCGGCCGAGCGTCTCCGCGGGCGGATCGGCGACGCGCAGCAGATGCGGGCCGGGGCTTTCATCCGCGCCGCCGAAACCTTCCAGCGGCGCCTGCAGCAGGATCTCGTGGCCGAGGCTGCGCGCCTGCGCGGTCTGGCGCGCAAGGTCTGGCCCATAGGGCGCGAAGCCCAAAGTCACCGCGCGTGGCAGAATGGCCAGCGCCTCCTCCGTCGCCTTCGGGTTCAGCCCCATGCCGCCGATCACGATCGCCAGTTTCGGCGCGCCGGGCCGCAGGCCTGCGGGCGTCATCATGGGGCGGGCGTAGACGTCGAGCGGCTTTGCGCCGTCGAGGGCGATGCGCGGCAGCGGTCCGTACCGGCCCTTTTCGACGAGGCGCGCATCGGGCGCGGGCGCGAGGCCCACCGCCACCTGCGTCTGCGGCACCGTGATGATGAGCGCCTCCGGCGCGCCGCCGCCCTGGCGCACCACTTTCACGCCGCTGGCCTCCTCCACCGCCTCCGCGGTGCGGCGCATGCGGATCACGCCCGTGGGTTCGGGATCGACCGCAGCGGCGGCGGAAGGCGCGGGGGCGGGCGCAGGCGCCGGAGGCTTCCAGCTTTCGATCCGCGCCGCGCCCCTTCTTGGGAGCGTCCGCCTTGAGGCCCAGAGGCGCGTTGATGTCGTCGGCGTCAGCCATGCAGGCTCCTTGGAATCAAATGGCGCCCGGCGCGCGCGGCGTCAGGCGAGAAAAAACATGAACGCAGGAAAAAAGACGCCGACGCGCACGCGGCGCACACGCTTGCGCGCGGCGGGCGTTTTCAGCGCGCGTTTTCACATCGTGCGTGCGCGAACGCGGCGAACACGAGACTCGTCAGGAAACGCAGGTGGGCGACGCGAGGCGAGCGACGGGCGACGCGCGCCCGTCGCAAGCGATCAATTGGCGGACTTCGGCGCGGCGTCTTCCTTCGCCGCCTCCATCAATTGCGCAGCCGTCTTTACGCCGCGCAGCAGGTCGGCGGCGGCGATCAGCTGTTTGTCCTTGGTCGCGTCCGGCGGCACATAGGCCTGCGAGCCGCTCTTTTCATCCTCGCCGTTGCGCAGGTGTCCGCGCAGCGAGGCCTCGCCCTTGGTGCTGTCACGGCCCTTCAGCTCGTCGGGCACGTCCTGCAGGATCTGGATGTCGGGGTCGATGCCCTTCGCCTGGATCGAACGGCCCGAAGGCGTGTAGTAGCGCGCGGTCGTCAGGCGCAGAGCGCCGTTGTTCTGGCCGAGCGGAATGATCGTCTGCACGGAGCCCTTGCCGAAGGAGCGCGTGCCGATGATCGTCGCGCGCTTGTGGTCCTGCAAGGCGCCGGCGACGATTTCAGACGCGGAGGCCGAACCGCCGTTGATCAGCACGACGACGGGCTTGCCCTTCGACAGGTCGCCGGGGCGGGCGTTGTAGCGCTGCGTTTCTTCGGCGTTGCGGCCGCGGGTGGAGACGATCTCGCCGCGCTCGAGGAAGGCGTTGGAGACCGCGATCGACTGGTCGAGCAGGCCGCCGGGATTGTTGCGCAGGTCGAGGATGTAGCCCTTGAACTTATCGGCCGGGATCTCCGCCTGGAACTTCGCGATCGCGCCCTTCAGCCCGTCGAAGGTCTGTTCGTTGAACTGCGTGATGCGGATATAGCCGATGTCCTCGCCCTCGAGGCGCGTGCGCACGGCGCGGATCTGGATGCGGTCGCGCGTGATGCGGAACTCGCGCTGCTCCTTGGACCCGCCGCGGGTGATGGTGAGCTTCACGCTCGTGCCGATGGCGCCGCGCATCTTGTCCACGGCCTGATTGAGCGACAGGCCCTGGGTGGATTCGTCGTCGATGGCGCTGATGATGTCGCCTGCGAGAATGCCGGCGCGCGAGGCGGGCGTGTCGTCGATGGGCGTGACGACTTTCACCATCCCGTCTTCCTGCGTCACCTCGATGCCGAGGCCGCCGAACTCGCCGCGCGTCTGCACCTGCACGTCGCGGAAGCTCTTGGGGTCCATGTAGCTCGAATGCGGATCGAGGCCGGTGAGCATGCCGTTGATGGCGGACTCGATCAGCTTCTGGTCGCTGGGGCGCTCGACGTAATCGGAGCGCACTTTTTCGAACACGTCGCCGAACAGGTTCAGGCTGCGGTAGGTCTCGGAGGGGGCCGCGATGACCGCGGGGATAAGGCGCGCGTTCGTGGCCAGCGTGGCCGCGCCCGCTCCGAAAGCGGCGCCGAGCATAAGCAGTGCAACTTTGCGCATTATCCGCGAACCTTTTCTCGTTCCGACTTCGCCCACCAGGGGCCTGGATCAATCGCCGCGCCGTCCTTGCGAAACTCGACATAGAGAACGGGTTGAGCCGCGCCGATCGCTATCGCCGCCGCCGTCTTTCCCGACGCCTCGCCCATCGAGGCGACGGGTTCGCCCGCAAGGACGAACTGGCCAACCGCGACGTTGATGCGATCCATGCCGGCCAAGACGATATAATAGCCGTCGCCGGCGTTGATGATCAAGAGTTGCCCATAGGTTCTATAGGGGCCGGAGAAAGCCACCCAGCCGTCCGCGGGCGAGGCCACCAGAGCGCCCGGCCGCGTGGCGATGGAAAGGCCGCGCTCGGAGCCGCCGAAACCGTCGGGCGCGCCGAACGCCTTGCGGATTTCGCCCGACACGGGCAGCGGCAGGAGGCCGCGCGCCTGCGCGAAGGCCACCGCAGGGGCGAGGCGCGTGGCTTCGCCCAGCGAGCGGGAGGAATCCTGAATCCGATCTTGCGGTCTGGCGAGAGCGAGGCGTTTGCGCTCGGCCTCAGCCGCCCGCGCCGCCTCCGCCGCGCGCCGGCCGCCGTCGGTCTCGTCCTCCATCCGCGCGATCAGCTCGCGCAGGTCCAGCGCCTGGCGCGCCAGCGTGCGCGCGCGTTCCTGCTGTTCGCCCAGCGCGCGTTCCGCCAGGGCCTGGGCGTCGCGCCGCGCCTCCATGATGGAGGACACGCGCTGGCGCTCGTCGGCGAGGCGGGCAAGCTCCACGCGGCGCTGATCGCGCTCCGCGGCGATGCGCTTGCGCAGCTCCACGAGCTCGGTGAGGTCGGCTGCGAGCGCGTCCGCCTCCATCCGCAGTTCAGGCATCAGTCCGCCCAGCATGATCGCGATGCGGATGGCGCGCAGCGCGTCGTCCGGGCTGATGAGAATGGCGGGCGGCGGTCGGCGGCCGAGGCGTTGAAGCGCGGCGAGGATATCCGCGATCACGTCGCGCCGCTGCTCCAGCGAGCGGCGGATCGCTTCCTCGCCGGACTGCGAGGCTTCGAGGCGGCGCTCGATTTCGCTCACGCCCGCCTCAAGCGCCTGCACGCGCGCGGTCGTTTGCAGCAATGCGGCGGACAGGCGCGCGCGGTCGCTGCGGATCATCTCTACGTCCGCCTCGATCTTGCGGCGTTGTTCGGCGGTGAGGCGGATTTCGTCCTCTACGCCGCGCAGGTCCTGCTGGCTGCGTTCGATCGCCTGCTGGCGGCGCTCCGTCTCCGGCGTCGCGGACGGCGCGGGCGGCGTCTGGGCCTGCGCATGCGTCGTCAGGCCGGGCGCGAAACAAATCGCGCAGGCGAGGCTGATGCGGGCGAAGGCGGGCGTGCGTCTCAAATCCGCTTCCTCAGGCGCGCAGGGCGCGGCGGCGAATCGCCGCCCCGAGCGCAGGCCCCAGCATAATGCGCCGCGCCGCCCGCGTAACGCGCCTGCGGCTCATGCGCGGTGATAGGGATGACCCGCAAGGATCGTGAGGGCGCGATAGGCCTGTTCGGCGGCGAGCGCGCGCACGAGCTGGTGGGGCCATGTCATGGCGCCGAAGGCGAGCGCGAGGTCGGCGCGGGCGCGCAGGCCTTCGTCGAGGCCGTCGGGTCCGCCGATGAGAAGCGCATAGGCGCCGGCGCCCGCGTCGCGCGCCTTGCCGAGATCGGCGGCGAAGGCCTCGCTGCCTATCGAGCGGCCGCGTTCGTCCAGCGCCACCAGGCGCGCATGGGCCGGCAGAAGGGCGAGCAGCGCGCGGGCTTCCTCGCTCTTGCGGTCTTCGGCGCGCCGGGCGCGGCTTTCGTCGATTTCGCGGATTTCGAAACCCGTGAGCCCGACGGCGCGGCAGGAGGCCTGCGCGCGTTCGGCGTAGCGGGCGACGAGTTCGCGCTCAGGTCCGGCCTTCAGCCGGCCCACGGCGGCGAGAATGAGCTTCATGGCGGCGGATCAGACCGCGCGCGGCCCGTTGGCGGGCTCGGTCGGCCGGTCGCCGCCCCACATCTTCTCGAGATTGTAGAAGGCGCGCACCTCCGGCCGGAAGACGTGGACGATCACGTCGCCCGCATCCACCAGAACCCAGTCGCAATGGGGCAGGCCTTCGATGCGCGGCGTATGCGCGCCCGCGGCCTTGCAGGCCTTCACCACGCGGTCGGCGATGGCGCCCACATGGGTGTTGGAGCGGCCGGTGGCGATGAGCATCGCGTCGGCGATGGTGCTCTTGCCGCCCAGGTCGATGGAGACGACGTTCTCCGCCTTCGCGTCGTCGAGGGCCGTCAGCACGTCCTGCAGAAGGGGGCTGTCCGCGACGGCGGTCGGCGCGAGGGCGCCCGGCTGGCCGGGGGCGGGGGTTTTCGCGGTCTCGCTCAGTCGGTCGCTCAATCGGTCGTTCAGCGTGGCGGTCTCCAGTGGCCCGCATGCGCGCGCGGCGCTGCGGATGCGCACAACATGGCCCTTCGAGCGCTGTTTTTCAATTTAAATCGCGGGCGTCGAGTCATCCGTGCGCGCGCCAAGGCGGCGCGACAGGCGGCTGGCGGCCTCGCGCAGCGCGGCGCCGTTCACGCCCGCCGGCGCCGTGTCGAGCCCGCCATAGGGGCCGATGATCGTGAGCGCGGCGCGCATCTGGCCGGAATGGTCGAAGACGGGCGCCGCCAGCGCCGAGGCTTCCGGCAGAATAGCGGGCCGGGAGGTGGCGAGCCCCTCGCGGCGGATCTGCGCGAGCGTGGCCTGCAGGCTCTCATCCGTGAAGCCGCCGTCGAGACCGCGCCCGCGCGCGCGTTCGATCAGCTCGGCTGCGCCGCCGGCGGGCTTGTGGGCGAGAAAGACGAGGCCTGTGGCGGTGACGAGCAGATTGGCGACGCCGCCCACGCGCACCTCGTACATGGAGGGGCGACGGCCGTCGATCTTGGCGACGAGAACGGGGCCTTCCTCGCTCCACACCGAGAGCACGACGGTCTCTCCGGTCTGGGCGGACAGGCTTTCAAGCGTCTCGCGCCCCACTTTCATGAAATCCGTGCGGGTGAGCGCGGCCAGCCCCAGCTGCAAGGCGTCTTCGCCCAGATCGTAGCGGCCCGTGTCGCGGTCCTGCTCCACGAGGCCGGCGCGCACGAGACTCACCAGATAGCCATGCGCCATGCTGCGGCTCATGCCTGCGCGCCGCGCAAGGTCGCTCAGGCGCAGCGGGCCGCCGGCGTCGCGCATGCAACGCAGGATGAGCGCGCCCTTCTCGATGGAGCGGATGCCGCCGCCGCCTTCCGATCGCCGCGTCGCGCGCGCGCCCTCAGGCTGATGTCCACCCGGCCGATCCGCGTCCCCGCTCACGCTGCCGACGAATTCCACCGCGCCGCCCCTTCGCCTGCCAGCCAGGCTCCGCCGCCTTGACGGATCCGGCCTGTAATTCCACAATGAGCGACACGTATAAGAATATTATACTTACCTTGCAAGAGGAAAGCGCCGTGGACGACCATCTCCAGCTCAAGCGCCCGTGGAGCGACGAGCAGATCGCCGCTCTCGTGGACGACAGGCCGCAGGAGGGCGTGTTCCGCGTGAGCCGCGCGGCGGTGCGCGAACAGGCCGTGTTCGATCTCGAGATGCAGCGCATATTCGAGGGCTCGTGGGTTTTCCTCGGCCTCGCCTGTCAGATTCCCAACCCGCATGATTTCTTCACGACCCATATCGGCCGCCAGCCGGTGATCGTGACGCGCGATGCGGCGGGCGCCATCCATTGCGTCGTCAATTCCTGCCGCCATCGCGGCGCGCTCGTATGCCATCGCGCGGCGGGCAACGCGAAGCGCCATGCCTGCCAGTATCACGGCTGGGTCTATGACAGTTCCGGCGCCTGCGTGGACGTGAAGGACGAGAAGGAAGGCGCATACACCGATGCGTTCCGCGCGCAGGACCACGGCCTGCAGCGCGTGCGTCTGGGCGATTACCGCGGCTTTCTGTTCGGCAGCCTCAATCCCGACGTCCCGTCTATCGAGGAGCATCTGGGCGACGTGCGCACGCTGCTCGACCTGATCGTCGACCAGAGCGAAGAGGGTCTGGAGCTTGTGCCCGGCGTGGTGCGTTACGTCTACGAGGGCAATTGGAAACTGCAGCTCGAAAACGGCACCGATCCGTATCATTTCACCTCGACCCATCCCTCCTACATGCAGATTCTGGCGGAGCGGGGCCGGGCGGCGAGCGCGGGGCGCGTGGCGGACGCAGCCGGCGGCGGCCATACGTCGATCTATCAGAACTTCAACCAGAAGAGCGTGTCGCGCGGGGCTTTCTGCTTCCCCAACGGCCATGCGGCGATCTGGGGCGAGACGCCCTCCACCGATGCGCGCCCGCTTTTCGCCAAACGCGACGCGCTTGCGGCGCGGGTCGGCGCGACGTGCGCGAAATGGATGCTTTACACGCGCAATCTGACGATCTTCCCCAATGTGCAATTCGCGGAGAACGCTTCGCTGCAAATGCGCATCTGGCGCCCGCTTGCGCCGGGCCGCACGGAGATGACGACCTATTGCCTCGCGCCCAAAGGCGAGGACAAGGCGGCGCGCGCCGTGCGCATCCGCCAATATGAGGAGTTCTTCAACCCCAGCGGCCTCGCCACGCCCGATGACGCCACCGCCTATGAGGATTGCCAGGCCGGCAATACGACGCCCGTGATCGATTACCACCAAGGTTACGCGCGCGGCATGGCCGCCGTGCGCAGCGGGCCTGACGAACATGCGCGCGAACTGGGGATCGCGCCGCTCACAAGCGTGCTCGGCGCTTTCGACCTTGGCGACGAAACCGTGTTCCACGGCGTCTATCGCGCCTGGCGCGAGCTTCTGCTGAAGGGAGGCGCGCCATGACGCCCGCCGCATGCGACGCGCTCGCCGCGCGCGTCCTGTATGAGGAAGCGCGCGCGCTCGACGAACAGCGCTTCGAGGACTGGCTCGCGCTCTACGCGCCCGACGCCGTGTATTGGATCCCCGCCTGGACCGACGAGGGGCGTCTCACGCGCGACCCGGAGACGGAGCTCTCGCTCGTGCATTGCACGCGCGCGCAATTGGCTGAGCGCGTGCGCCGGGTGGAGGGCGGGCGCTCGCTCGCCTCCTCGCCCTTGCCGCGCACGGCGCATACGATCTCCAACGTGCTCGCGGAGCCGATTTCCGCGGACCGGCTGCGCGTGCGCTCGGTCGCCGTGACCCACGCCTTCAACGTGAAGCGGCGCGACTCCACCCATGTGTTCGCGCTGGTGGAGCATGAGCTGGCGCGCCAGCCTGACGGCGCATGGCTGATCGCGCGCAAGACGATCACGCTGCAGAACGACTATATCCGCACCATGCTCGATTTCTACATGGTCTGAGCCGTCGCCGCCGCCAATTGCCTTGGCGCGCGCGCTGCGGCATTCTGCGCCTCAAACAGGGAGGAGCATATGGATCCGGTCGAGCGCGCGCGGCGCGACGTCGTCATCGCCAATCGCATTCTGGCAGAGCAGAAAGTGCTCGACGCCTATGGCCATGTGAGCCTGCGCCATCCGCTCGACCCGACGAAATATCTGCTCGCCGTCTCCATGAGCCCCGGCATCGTCGATGTGGACGATGTGATCGTCTTCAACATGGACGGCACGCCCGCGCAGCCCGAGACGCGCCCGCTCTATCTCGAACGATTCATCCACGGCGGCGTCTATGAGAAGCGCCCGGAGGTGATGGCGGTCCTGCATTCGCACGCCGACGATCTGCTGCCCTTCTCGATCTCAAAGACCACGCGCTTCCGGCCCGTGATCCATGCGGTGGGCGACATTGGCGAGGACGTGCCGGTGTGGGACATCGCCGACAAGTTCGGCGATGGAACGAACCTTCTTGTCACGAACATGGCCCATGGGCGCGACCTCGCCGGGTGCCTCGGCTGCAACCGCATGGCGCTGATGCGCGGGCATGGATTCGTGCTCGCCGGCCTGTCGGCCTCGGACCTCGTGCGGCTGGCGGTTTATATTCCCCGCAATGCGCGCGTGCTGATGAACGCGATGCGCATGGGCGAATACAAGGCGCTCTCGCGCGGGGAGATCGAGGCGCGCCTGCAGCTCGACATCACCTCGCCCGCGCTCAAGCGCGGATGGGAGTTCTGGGCGCGCGAAGTGGGCTGCGGCCACCTGCTCAGCGATTAGGACCAGATGGCGAAACCCATGCCGCAGCCGGTGCCCGCAAGCGAGCGGTAGCACGGCACATAGTCCTGCCAGCGCGTGTCGAGATGTTCGCAGGCGCCGGCGACGGTGAGCCAGTTGCGCACTTCCGACGTGCCCGAATTGAGCCGTTTGGGCGAGATCGCGCGCAGCGCCTGCGCATCTTTCGTGCGGAAGGCTTCGAGCAGCATGCGGTCGAGCTCCTCGTCCACGGTGAAATGCGACAGGCCGCCGGAGCCGAGAATGCCGATGCGTCCCTCGCCCGGATAGGCGCGCACGGCCTGCGCGATGGCGCGGCCGAGATCATAGCAGCGCGCCGGGCGCGGCTGGTTGGGCGCGAAATAGGTGTTGATCGCCACCGGCACGATCGGCGTGACCTTCTCGCTCATCAGGCGCAGGTGCACGAAGCCGAAGGCGTGGCCCTCGCCATGATCGCGCCCGAGCTTCTTTGAAAAGCTCACGTCGAACTCATGGTCCATCAGATGGCCGATGAGGTGGCGCGCGAGCGGCGCGTCCACGGGAAACTCGCGGGGCGCGTCAGAATGATATTGCGAGCGCGCCCGGCGCCACCATTGCGGCGCCTCCTCGGGCATGTTGAGCGGATTGTTGAGAATGGTCTCGCCCGCATAGATCAGGAAAGCGGGGATGTTGTCTTCCATAAACTGCTCGTGCTGATCGTCGCCGATCACGATCAGCGCATCGAGGTCGGCCTGGGCGATCTCGCGTTCCAGCCGCTCGATATTGGCCGTGCAGCGCGCCGCGCGCTCGGCGAGAATCTCGGGCCTGATCTGGTCGGCGATCGAGGGGTCCGCCATTTCGACGAGCTCGCCGAACGTGCGCGGCTCGCCGTTGCGGTCGAGCAGCTTGCGGCCGCTGGCGTCGATTTCAGCGTGTCGGGGATAATCCTCGGGCGGAGAATTGAGCAGCGGGGAATGTGAGGATCCCACGCCCAGAACCAGTTGCGCCATGCGCTTTTCCTCCGCCAGCCTTGTTCGACGGCGGGCACAATAGCGAAGGCGCGCAGACTGGCAAGGGTGGCGCGCTGCGGCGCGCTGCGGCGCCGCTCAGGCCGCCAGCATCCGGTCGATGTCGCGCAAGATCTCTTCCTGCGCATAGGGTTTGCTGACGAAGCGCCCGCGTACGGGCAGGGTGCGTTCGGGCGGAGCGCAGCGGCCCGAGGTGACGAGGATGCGCAGCGTCGGCCACATGTCGCGGGCGCGCCGGGCGAGTTCGAGGCCGTCGATCACGCCGGGCATCTCCACGTCGGTGAAGAGCAGGCTTACGTCGCCGCGCGATTGAAGGATAGCCATCGCGCTGTCCGCGTCCGCGGCTTCGAGCACGGCGAAACCCGCCTGTCGCAGCGCGTCCGCGCTTTCCCATCGGATGAAGGGATCATCCTCCACGAGAAGGATCATAGGACGGGGCGTGGCGCGCTGAGCGTTCATGATGTGACAACTTCCGTATCGGCCAAGATGTTCTTGTCCGACGGAAAGCCTGATCCCCAGTGGCTAACGAATATTGAATTCCACGTGAGTCGCCTTTGCCAATCAATCGTGCCCGCGCGGCGCCGCACATATGTTTTCCTGAGCGCGCCTTGGGCGCGCTCTTCGCTCTCGCGCAGGCGCAGGGCGCGGTGAGGGGGATTCAGCCGCGCGTGCGCTGGTCGGCCCGCTCAGCGTTGATGCGCGGGCCCTTCAAGACGGGCGCCTCCAGCACATGGGCTTTCAGGAAAGCCCCAAAGCCGCGCGCGGCCTCGCGGCCGTGGACTGCGGCGAGCGCGCCAAGGGCGAGCGCGCATGCCGACACGGCCGCCGCCGCCAGCGCGCGCCTGTCCGGGCGCCGGCGTCCTGTTTGCGCGAATCGCCTGTCCATCTGCAAATCCATGCGCGAACGCCTCGTGTCGGACCCTGTGTCGGACCCCTTTCGCCGGCCCCTTTCGCGGGCCCGGCGGTCTGGATGCGTTCAACTCGCCGCATGCGCCCGCGTTCCCCCGATTTTTTCCAGCGGGGGGCCGAATTAACCATCCGTTAACCATGCGGGCGCACACCAAAGCACAGTGAATTTAACCCCTTAGCGCCGCCATGACCGTGACTGACGCCACCGCGATCCGTTTTCGCGGACGCTCTTACTTCGCCCTCACGCTGACGCCGGAGGCCCCGATCGAGGCCTGGCTCGCGCGGCTGGACGCCTGCCTCGCGCGATCGCCAGCCTTCTTTGGAGCAAGCCCCGTCATCCTTGACCTTGATGGTTTGTCGTTGACCCGCGCAGCCGCGGTCGCGCTGGTGGGCGAGGTGAAGCGGCGCGGGCTGCGCATTCTGGGCCTCGACGGCGCGCTGGCCGACTGGGACGCTCCCGAGAGCGACGCTGACGACAGCGCCTTTAAGGGCGGCGCCGTTGAGGATTTGCCGCCGCGCCTTGCCGGCGGGCGCGAGGCCGCCGGGGCGCAGACGAGCCAGCACACCAACCAGAAGGCTTGCGATCAGGCGCAGGAGGCGCCCTGCGGCCTGGGGGTTCGCGCGCCGATGATCGTCGACGCGCCCGTGCGTTCGGGCCAGCGCATCGTCAATCCGGAGGGCGACGTGATCGTGATCGGCTCCGTGGGCTCCGGCGCGGAGATCGTGGCCGCCGGATCGATCCATGTCTACGGCGCCCTGCGCGGACGCGCGATGGCGGGCGCCTATGGCGACGAAGGCGCGCGCATTTTCTGTCGCCGACTTGATGCCGAACTCATCGCGATCAACGGCCTCTACCAGACCGCCGAGGATATCGAGCCGCGTCTGCGTCGCCAGTCCGTGCAGATTCGTCTCGCAGACGGCGCGATGCGCGTCACCCCATTCGACTAAAGGAGAGAAAAGAACATGGCGAAAGTCGTAGTGGTCACTTCCGGGAAGGGCGGGGTCGGCAAGACGACCACAACGGCGGCTCTCGGCGCCGCCCTCGCGCAAACCGGAGCCAAGGTGGTCGTCGTCGATTTCGACGTCGGCCTGCGCAATCTCGATCTCGTCATGGGCGCGGAGCGCCGCGTGGTGTTCGACCTCATCAATGTCGCGCGTGGCGAGGCGAATCTGTCGCAGGCGCTGATCCGCGACCGGCGTGTGGACACGCTCTTTCTGCTCGCCGCCTCGCAGACCCGCGACAAAGACGCGCTCACGGAGGAGGGCGTGGCGCAGGTGATCGGGGAGTTGCGCACACGCTTCGACTGGATCATCTGCGACAGTCCCGCCGGGATCGAGCGGGGCGCCATGCTCGCCATGCGTTTCGCCGATCTCGCCATCGTGGTCGCCAATCCCGAAGTGTCCTCGGTGCGCGACTCCGACCGCATCATCGGCCTTCTGGATTCCAGGACCGTGAAAGCGGAGGCCGGCGAGCGGATGGAGAAACATCTCCTGCTCACGCGCTATGACGCGGCCCGCGCGGCGCGCGGCGACATGCTTGCGGTGGACGACGTGCTCGACATCCTTTCCATTCCCCTCATCGGCATCGTGCCCGAGAGCAAGGACGTGCTGCGCGCGTCCAATGTGGGCGCGCCGGTGTCCATCGGCAATCTCGGCAGCCCTGCCGCAGCAGCCTATATCGAGGCCGCGCGGCGGCTTGCGGGCGAGCCTTCGCCGGTCGTTAGCCCCGCCGAGCGCCGGGGCCTGTTCAGCCGCTTCTTTGCGCGGAGGGCGGCATGACCATGAACATCCTTCGCTTCTTCTCGCGCCGGTCCTCCGCGCCGGTCGCCCATGAGCGGCTGAAGATCCTGCTGCAGCATGAACGCCGCTCCGCCGCGCCCTCTCAGGAGCTGATCGCGCGGCTGCATCGCGACGTGCTGGAGGCGATCGCGCGCCACATCGCGATTGATCCCGACAAGGTGGACATCGACGTGCGCCACCGCGATTCCGTGTCGCTGCTGGAGATCAATCTCGAAATCCCTGCGCTCGTCGCGCAGGCGGCTCCGCGCGGCGAAGGCGCCGCTGCCTGAATCTCGCCTCTTAGCCAAACTACCCAAAATCACGCGCAGCGAGAAACCGCTGCGCCTGAGTTCAGACGCGCGGCTACAGGAAGGAACGGGAATTTGCCCTCAATCGCACAGGCGGCGCGTCAGGCCGCGCTTCGCAGCGTTCTCGTCCTTGCTGGAATGGTCATCGCTTTTCCTGCGCAAAACGTTCCCATGGCGGCGCCCCATCCCGCGCAATTCGACCATGATCCTTCTCTTTCCCATCACCTTCCCGCCGCGCTCGCGCTTAGCGAAGCGCAAGCGTCGCATGAAGCGGCGCATGAAGCGTCGCGTCAGGCCGCGCAGCCAGCCTCGCCGTTCGGCGTCCTGCCGGCGGACGCCTTCTCGGAAGATCCGGATCCCGGCGTTCTGCGCTATGGCGACGTTTACATCCGCCTGCCCTTCGACGAGGCGACCGGCGTCTATTCCTTCGGGCCCATGCGTCTGAAGCGCGATCTGGTGGAGACGATTCTGAACGCGGCTTTCATCGCCGGCGTTGATCCGCGTCTATTGATGGCGATCGCCGACAAGGAGTCGAGCTTCGTCGTCGCCGCGCGCGCCAGCACGTCGAGCGCCACGGGCCTCTTCCAGTTCATTGACGCGACCTGGCTGAAGGCGCTGCGGGATTTCGGCGCGGAGTTCGGGCTGGCGCAGGAAGCGGCCGCCGCCGCCGCCTGCCTTTCGATGAGCGCGGGCGAGGAGACGCGCGCGCGCCTGCTCGCCCTGCGGCGCGATCCGTTTCTCTCGACGCTGCTGGCTGCGGCGATGCTGCGCCGCGAGCAGGAGAGGCTTGAAGCCAAAATGGGCCGCGCGATCACCGACGCGGAAGTCTATCTCGTGCATTTTCTGGGGCCGAAGGGCGCGGAGAAATTCCTCTCCGTGCTCGCCGACGCGCCGACAAGCTCCGCCGCACGTCTGCTGCCTGCGGCCGCGCGCGCCAACAAGCCGATCTTTTTCGAGGCCCGACTCGTGGAGACGAAGGCGAAAGCGAAGGGCAAGGCGAAAAAGTCCGCCACGCGCGTGAAGCGCGTCGCCCAGTCGCTCAGCGTCGTGGAGGTGCACGGCAAGATCGGCTCCTCTCTCGCCCGGCGTCTCGCGCGCTATCAGGATCTGGATTTCGGGCCCGCCGGCGAGCCCTCGGGGCCCCTGAATTTGTAGCCACGTAGAAATACGTAAGTCCTTCCCCCGGGATGCACGACTACTCGGGGGGCTACGGGAGTGATAACCAACAAGGACCAGACCGGGCCCCTCTGGCGACCTTACGGGTCGCGATGTCGGACTGGAACGATCAGAGCGGCTCTTTTCGGCGGCCCCGCCGTCGCACGCGAAACCTCGCGGCGAAAGGGGATACGAACCAGGGTTGCTAAGGTCTGTTTCGATCGGAAAGGCATCCCATGGTAGACATGCTGGCTAGTATCTTCACCCCCGATGCGTTGTCCGCCCTCATTCAGGTCATCATGATCGACCTGGTGCTGGCGGGCGACAACGCCATCGTCATCGGCCTCGCGGCCGCCGGCCTCCCCAAGGAGCAGCGCGCGAAGGCCATTCTCATCGGCGTCATCGCCGCCACCGTCCTGCGCATCATCTTCGCGGGCGTCACCACGCAATTGCTCGCGATCGTCGGCCTGCTGCTCGCCGGCGGCGTCCTGCTTTTGTGGGTGTGCTGGAAGATGTGGCGTGAACTGCGCGCCGGCCATGATGAGCTGGAGGGCGCGGAAGCCGTCTCCGGCGAGGATATCGACGGCGACGGCCAGGTCGCCGGCGGCCAGCCTACCAAGACCTTCGCCCAGGCCGCCTGGCAGATCGTGGTGGCGGACGTCACCATGTCGCTCGACAACGTGCTGGCCGTGGCGGGCGCCTCGCGCGACCACCCCTGGGTGCTCGTTTTCGGCCTTGTCCTGTCCATCGCGCTCATGGGCATCGCGGCGACCTTCATCGCGCGCCTGCTGCAGAAGCATAAATGGATCGCCTACGTCGGCCTCGCGGTCATCCTCTACGTCGCCGTGGAGATGGTCTATCGCGGCGCGCTCGAAGTGTGGCCCTATATCGTGAAATAGCCTGCGCCCACGGAACCGCCGCGCCGGTTCCGCGTTAGCGAGGCAGGATGCTTGCAGGACGTTGCAGAACGTCAGGCGGTTCCTTCGGAGGCGGATCGGGAAACCGGTCCGCCTTTGGTTTTGGCTGCGGCGAAGCCCGGAGGGCGCGGATGCGCGCGAATCTGTCGACCATGGAGCGGGCGGTTTATCTGATCGCGGGTCTTGGCCTCGCCGCAGCCGGCGCGCGGCCGCGGCCCAACCGCCTATTGAGCGCGGCGGCGGTGGCCGCGGGCGCCTTCCTCGCCTGGCGCGGCTATGTGGGCGCGTGCCCAGTCAAGGCGGCGCTCATGCAGGCGCGCAGGCCTGAGCGCGTCACAGGCTGAACAGAGGTCTCGGCGCGGCGTTTTGGCGCGGATCTCTGGCGTGGATCTTTGATGATTGTCCGCGCCGCTGCGGGCGGGTATCGTTTCCCAAAACATGGGGGAAACGACATGACCAATCGGGCGTTCGCCAGCATTCTTTCTTCTTTCTCGACAGGCGGCGCGCGCGCGTCGCGCCACGCTCGTCGTCTTCTGGGCGCCGCCGGCCTCGCGGCTGCGGCCGCATGCGCTGCGAGCGCCCCGGCGCTGGCGCAAAGCGCCTGGCCCAGCCAGAACATCCGAATCATGCTGGGCTATGCGGCGGGCGGCGGCGCGGACACGATATCGCGTTATTACGCCAACAAGCTGCAGGAGGTGTCCGGCCAGACCGTGGTCGTCATCAACAGGCCGGGCGCGGGCGGAAACATCGGCGCCAATCAGGCCGCCAACGCCAAGCCCGACGGCTACACGCTGCTGATCGCGCCCAACATCGCCTTCCTCGGCAATATCCACGCCTACAAGGATCCCACCTATCATCCGATCCGCGATTTCGAGCCGATCACCACGCTCGCCATCCTGCCCTTCATCTATGCGGTGGGACCGAAGTCGCCGATCAATTCCATTCCCGACCTCGTGGCGCATATCAAGGCGCGCGAAGGCAAGGCCACTTATGGCGGCACGACCACGACGGCGATCCTGGCGGCGGAGCTGCTGCTCGGCCACATCAAGGGCAAGGCGACGCGCGTGCCTTACAAGTCGATGGGCGACTCGGTCGCCGATCTCGACGGCTCGCTGGATTTCGTGATCGCGGACGGCACGTTCGCCGTCGGGCAGGCGCGCAGCGGGCGCATGAAGCTGCTCGCCGTCACCACGCTCGAGCGCTCCGGCGTCACGCCTGATCTGCCGACGATGGATGAGCTCGGCTACAAGGGTTACGACATTCCCGCATCCTTCGGCGCCTATGCGCCCAAGGCCACCCCGAAGGAAATCGTCGCCAAGCTGGAAGGCTGGCTCAACGAAATCGTGCGCCGGCCGGAGACGAAGACCTTCCTCTACAATCTCGCCACCGATCCCTATCCCGGCGATCAGGCGCTGCTGCGCAAGATCATGGTCGAGGAGACGAAGAAGTGGGGCGAGATGATGGAGAGCGCGGGCGTCGAGAAGCAATAGCGTCGCGCTCCCTCACTCCTGCGCCTCGCCGAGCGTGTCGGCGACACAGGCGCCGCGCGTTTGCATAGGCTTTTGCGGAAAGCGCGCGGCGTCTTGCGCGGTCCGCCATTCGGCCAGCGCGTCGATCTCTGCGCCCAGCAGGGCCACGACGCTCGACAGCCACAGCCAGATCATGAAAGCGATGATCGCGCCGAGCGAACCATACATGCGGCTGTAGCTGTCGAAATTCGTCACATACCAAGAAAAGGCGATGGAGGCGCCAAGCCAGAGCGCGGCGGCGAAGGCGCCGCCCGGGCTCACCCATCGCCAGCGGGTCGGCGTGCGGCTTGGCCCGTAACGATAAAAAAGCATGAGCACGCCCAGCGCGGCGCAGTAAAGCGCGGGCCAGCGCGCCAGCGCGAGCGCCTGTTCGCCCACGCCGCCCCAGCCCAGATATTTGAGCGCGATGGGCAGGATAACGATCAGCCCCAGCGCCAGCGCGAGAAACACGACCGCGAACAGCGTGAACAAAAGCGTCAGCGCGTAAAAACGCGCATAGGATCTTTTTTCCTCCTCCTTGAACACGACGTTCAGCGCGTCGCATAGCGCCGCGACGCCCGCATTCGCGCTCCACACCGACAGCGCGAGATTGACGACCAGCGCCGAGCCCAGCGTGCCGGCGGCTGCGGCCATGCGCGTCATCTGCTCGCCCAGCAGCTCCGTTGCGCCGGGCGGCAGAACGCCTGCGAGCAGATCAAGATGGGCGGCCGCCTGCGAAGCGTCGGCGAACAGCGCGTAAAGCGTGACGCTTGCCCCGAGCGCGGGAAAGATCGCGAGCACGGCGTAAAACGCTACGCCCGCCGCCAGCGAAAACACGCGGTCGCGCGCCATCTCATGGGCGAGGCGCTGAAGGATGTCGCGCCAGCTGCGCGCCAAAATCGCCGTCGGCGCGCGCGCGCGCGGCGCAGCCCCCTCAGCGACAGCGTCTGATCCTTGTTTTTGCGCGCTCATGACGAAGCGGCTGGAGCGGCCCTGAAGTCTCACAGGATGCGCGCAAGGACGGCGGCGCGCGCGACGCGCCGTTCGACTTCCGCGCGGCTCGGCGCGACCCAGATCATGAAGCAGCGCTCGCGATGAACAGGCGCGCCGCACGCATGGCAGAGGCCGGTCTCCTCGGCGAGCGTCTCTGCGCCGTCATAGGTGACGATCACGTGGCAGCGCGTTCCGCACTCTGGGCAATCGAGCGCGAAATAGCGATCCTTCCATTCTTTGAGCTCGGCGCGCTGCATAAGCGGTCTCCATGGGCGAAGACAACCGGGGCGCGCCATGGATGTTCCAGCCATGCGCAGCCGGCGATCCGTCCTGACGCTTGGTCCATATGACGCTTGGCCTGCCGGCGGGCCTGGTCTATGCCGTCGACGGCCCATATTCCATTCAGGCGCGTCATGTCTTTCAAATCTCGTGATCCAGCGTCCCCTTATGAGCCGGCCGCACATCCGTCCTTTCGCGAGGCGGTGGGCGTGTGGCTGCGCATTGGCCTTCTGAGTTTTGGCGGGCCGGCGGGACAGATCGCGCTGATGCATCGCGAACTGGTGGAGAAGCGGCGCTGGATCTCGGAAGCGCGTTTTCTGCATGCGCTCAATTATTGCATGTTGTTGCCAGGACCGGAGGCGCAGCAGCTCGCCACTTATGTGGGCTGGCTATTGCATGGCTGGCGCGGCGGCGTCGTCGCCGGCGTGCTGTTCGTTCTGCCGGGCTTCTTCATCATCCTCGCGCTCGCCGCCCTTTACGCGCTCCATCAGCAGACCGCATGGGCGAGCGCGCTGTTCTTCGGGCTGAAGGCGGCCGTGCTCGCCATCGTCGTCGAGGCGGTGTGACGCGTGGGCAAGCGCGCGCTCAAGACGCGCTTCTCGGTGGCGCTTGCGAGCGCGGCATTCGTCGCGCTTTTCGCTTTCGATGCGCCATTCCCGCTTGTCGTTTTCGCCGCCGGCGCGCTGGGCTATCTCTTTCCCCATCTTGTCGCTGCGCCCGTCCATGGCGCGGGCGCGCGGGATGATGAGCCTGCGATGCAGGGCGACGCCGCGCGCGCCGCACCAAGCCTTGCGCGCGCGCTTCAGGTGATCGCCTTCTGGGGCGCCTTGTGGGTCGCGCCCTTCATTGTCATCGCTGCGGCCGCAGGCCCGGATGGCGTGTTCTGGAACATCGCTGTCTTCTTCTCGAAAATGGCGGTGGTGACCTTCGGCGGCGCCTATGCGGTGCTGGCCTATGTGGCGCAGCAGGCGGTGGAGACGCTCGGCTGGCTTGCGCCGGGCGAAATGGTGGACGGGCTCGCGCTGGCGGAGACGACGCCCGGCCCCCTCATTCTCGTCCTCTCCTTCGTCGGCTTCATCGCCGCATGGCGCCATGCGCCGGGCTTTGATCCGATGATCGCGGGCGCACTGGGCGCTGCGCTGACCACATGGGTCACTTTCACGCCCTGCTTCCTGTGGATCTTCCTTGGCGCGCCTTATGTGGAGCGCCTGCGCGCCAACGCCAAACTCGCCGGCGCGCTGGGCGCGATCACGGCCGCCGTGGTGGGCGTGATTTTGAACCTCGCGATCTGGTTCGCGTTGCATGTGCTCTTTCGCGAGGTGGGCGCGTTCCGCGCCGGGCCGCTGAACCTGCCGGCGCCCGTCCTCGCCTCGCTGGACGCGGGCGCGCTCGCGCTGTCGATCGTCGCGGGCGCGGCCCTGTTGCGGCTCAAGCTCGCCGTGCCGCTGGTGCTGTCGCTGTGCGCGGGCCTCGGCCTGCTGGCGCGATTCGCGCTCTGAGCGGAACCGCTTCGCGCGGCGTTCGTTGACATGGGGCTTTCGTCGACAGGGAGAGACACGTGACGCAGACGACCCGTCTTGGCGATCAGGCCGCGCGCGGCGAGATCAACGCGCTGCGAAAGCTTTCGCAGGAAGAGCGCCTCAGGCTTCTGATCGCAGGCATGGCGGAGACGGGGGGGACGCGGGAGGACGATGACGGCGCCGGGTTCCGCAAGCGTCTGGCCGCCCAGAGACGCATCGCCCGCAAGCCCGCTCCGCATAAGCCGGCGCCGGCGGAGAAGACTCCCTGAGGCCGCCGCCGGAAAAGTCAAGGTTACATTAGAATTGCAATCGTAAACACAAGGCCACGCTTTGCGTGGCTTTTCCGGTTTATAACCGTCGTTTACGCCTTTTGCTGTCGTAAGCATTGTGCAATGTTCAGTTACATGTTCCGCTTCGAAAGGACGCGTGATGGCATTGGAAGGTGAACAGCGTGACGCCGAATCGCCGACCGTCGCCGGCGAGGGTCGTCGGCCGCGGGCGGTCTTGCCGCGCATCCAGGCGCAGCCTGCCGTCGAGGAGCCGTCGGGCGAATTCGTAGCCGCCGCCGGCGAGGGGGCCGACCATTTCGGCGACGCGCTCCACCTCGTGCGTGCGGCCTCTGACGCGCTGGAGCGTATGCGCGCCCGCTATCGCGAGGTGGAGACCTATGCGGCTCAGCAGGCGGATTACTACCGCTCGGAGCTCGCCATGGCCCATGCGGGCATTCGCGACCTGCAGGAGCAGAACCTCGCCCGCGAGGAGGCGATCCAGCGGCTCGAGGCTCAATTGCGCGCGGAGGTCGAACAGCGCCGCAGCCTCGAGGACGCTCTGCGGGCCATGTCGGATGCGGCCGAACGGCTGCGCGACCAGGCCCAGCAGGCCGAGGCGCGCGCCGCCAGCGCGGAGGCCTGGCTTGGCCGCTTCCAGGGAGAGATCGCGACCGCTTTCGGAGAGATCCCGCGCCTGCTTGGCGAAATCGACCAAAGGCTGGATGGCGGGCCTGAGCCGCAGGCGCGCGTGGCGGCTGGCCGGTGACGGCTTGATGCGAATCAAAGCGCGCGCGGCCTTTCGCGCGCACAAGCACAGCGTCGGCGGGCGTAAAGCCGCCGGCGCCTCAAGGGGGCGAAGATGACCGACCCACGCAAGCACCCGAGGCTGCAGGCGCAGTCTCTTCTTCCCGAGGCGGATGATCCGCAGGCGCGACGCACCGCCATCGCACGGCTGCGCGACATGTCGCGTGAGGAGCGGCTCGCCCTGCTCATGCGCAATTTCTCGCTGGATTGCGGCGAGGCGCTCGGCATGCCGCGTCGCGGCGCGCCCGCTCCCCGCAAGCAACAATCAGCTCCCCAGTCCTGCGAGCGCGCGCGCAAGTCCCCCAAGGGCTGAGCGGCGCCGGCTGCGCGTCTTGGACGAGGCCGCGCTCGCTCGCCTCGCGCGCAATGGACGCGTGCGTGTGGTGAAGCGCTGACTGGATTCCTCGCCTGCGCCGGTGCATAAGGCCCGGAGTGAAAGGGGGCGAGGAAATCCATGGAGAAGCGGCATCAGGTTATGATCGTCGGCGGCGGGCCTGTCGGCGCGGGGCTTGCTCTTGATCTTGGCTTGCGCGGGATCGATTGCGTCCTGATCGAACGGCGCACCACGCTGCAAAACATTCCCAAAGGACAAAACCTCACCCAGCGCACCGCTGAGCATTTCTACTTCTGGGGCGTGGTGGACGAAATCCGCGCCGCGCGCGCCATGCCGCAGGGCTATCCGATCGGCGAGGTGACCGCCTATGGCGATCTCATGAGCCCCTATTGGCACGCCACCGCTGGACGCGAGGTCGTGCGTCCCTTCTACTTCCAGGACAATGAACGCCTGCCGCAATATCGCGTGGAGGAAGTATTGCGCCGCAAGCTTGCGACGCTGCCGAACGTGACGACCATGATGGGGTGGACCGCCACCTCGATCGAACAGGACGCGCATGGCGTGCGCGTACGCGTCGCGCAGGACGGCGCAGGCGGCGAGGCGACCATCTGCGGCGATTATCTCGTGGGCTGCGACGGCGGCCGCTCTTTCGTGCGCGAACAGGTGGGCATCGAACGCGAGGGCACGGATTTCGACCAGATCATGCTGCTCGCCGTCTTCCGCTCGAAAGAGCTGCATGACGGGCTCGAGCGTTTTCCCCCGCGCTCGACCTATCGTGTGATGCATCCGCGCCATGCGGGCTATTGGGAGTTCTTCGGCCGCATCGACGTGGGCGAGGGCTGGTTCTTTCACGCGCCCGTGCCCGCCGCCGCCGCGCAGGACAAAAGCTTCGACGCGCACGCCGTGATCGAACGCTCCGCCGGTTTCTCCTTCAAGGCGGATTACGATTACATCGGCTTCTGGGACCTGCGGGTCTCCGTCGCTCAGCGCTATCGCGCCGGTCGCGTCTTCATCGCAGGCGACGCCGCGCACACCCATCCCCCCTATGGCGGCTATGGCCTGAACAACGGGCTCGAAGACGCGCGCAATCTGTCATGGAAACTGCACGGCGCGCTGGCGGGGTGGGGCGGCGAGAACCTGCTCGACTCCTATGGCGCGGAGCGCCGACCGGTGTTCCGCGACACGGGCGAGGATTTCATCGCCGCGCGCATCAGGGACGACGCCAAGTTCCTGGATCGCTACAATCCCGCGCGCGACGAGGCGGAGTTCGCGCAGGCCTGGCGTTCGCGCGAGAGCGAGGGCGGCTCGCGCGCGCAGCGCTACGAGCCCAATTACGCGGGCTCGCCTGTCGTCGCCGGCCCGCCCGGCGCAACATGCGGCGCCCACGGCCAGCACATGCACAAGGCGCGCGCCGGCCATCATCTCTCCCCGCAGCCGCTCACCAGCGGGCGCAACGTCTTTGAGGAGCTCGATCAGGGCTATGCGCTGCTCGCCTTCGGCGCGCAGGAGGCGGACGTGCGCGCATTCGAAGCCGCCGCACGCGCGCTCGGCGCGCCGCTCAAGGTCGTTCGCGACACATGCGCGGACGGGCGCGAGGCCTATGAGGCGAAGCTCGTTCTCGTGCGCCCGGACCAGTTCGTTGCCTGGGCGGGCGATGAAGCGGCGGACGCGCAGGCGGTGATGCGGATGGCGACCGGGCGCTGAGCCTCAGTCGGCAAGCTTCATGTTCGCCTTCTGCGCGATGTCCTTCCACAGGGGCACTTCGGACTCCACCGCCTGACCGAGAATCTCAGGCCCGCCCCCCAGCGCCGTCATGCCCTGCGCGGCGAGACGTTCGCGCACATTGCGTTCGCGCAGCGCATCGTTGATCGCCGCGTTCACGCGCGCGATGATCGGCTGCGGCGTGCGCGCGGGCGCGAAGAAGCCCACCCATTGAATCGCCACCACGTCGGGGAAGCCCGCCTCCGCGACGGTTGGCGTATTCGGCGTGCGCGGATCGCGTTCGCCCCCGCCCAACGCAAGCGCGCGGATCGCGCCGGCTTCGATCTGCGGCAGGGTCACCTGACCGGAGAGAATCGTGAACTCCACGTCGCCTTGCACTACCGCCTGCAGCGCGGGCGCGCCGCCGCGGAAGGGCACATGGGTGATCTTCACGCCGGCGCGCAGGTTGAACAATTCCGCGATGAACTGCGTCTGGCTGCCGAAGCCGGGCGAGGAATAATTGAGCCCGCCCGCCTTGGTCTTCGCAAGCTCGGCGAGCTCTTTCAGGCTTTTGGCGGGAACCTTCTGGTTGACGACGAACAGCATGGGATCGCGCGCCACCATGACGATGGGCGCAAGGTCCTTCACCGTGTCGTAGGAGAGGTTCGGGTTCACCGCGGGCGCGACCGCATGGGAGGAGGCGACGGCGAGCAGGGTGTGGCCGTCGGGCTCGGCGCGCACCACCGCCTGCGTGCCCACGGCGCCGCCCGCGCCGCTGCGGTTGTCGATGACGACGCTGCGGCCCAGTCTTTTCTCAAGCTCGGGCTGCAGGAGGCGCGCGGAGGCGTCCACGAAGCCGCCAGGCGGGAAAGGCACGATGATGGTGATCGTGCGCGTGGGATATTCTCCCGCTCCGGTCTGGGCGACAGCCTGCGGCGCAAGGCTGAACGCGGCCAGCGCGAGCGTGATGGCGCGTAGCGAATGATCCCGCCTGCGAGGCTTGAAAGTAGCGCTCCCGTTCATCGTCTCCCCTTCCCTGCGGCCTCGCGTCTTCGCGCATGAGGCGTGAGCCTACATCGGTCGTGAGGCCCTGTGCGTCAAGCCCGAGGTTTGCCTCGCGCGCGCAGCTCTGTCAAAGTTCGCGTCGAGAGGCTTCGCCTCGCAGCCAAGGGAGGAAAAGATCATGGAAGCGCCATCGACAGGCGACCGGGCCTCGCCCACGCCCCTTCTCGCCTATGCGGATCCGTTCGCGCGCCATCTCGACGCGTTTCTGCTCGCAGGGCGCATTTTCGTCGGCGCGATCTTCGTGCTCAGCGGCGTGCTGAAGCTCACTGGCGTAGCGCCTTACTCCACGCGCGGCTGGCCGGCGGAATGGTTCTTCGGTCCGCTTGGCGCGTCGGTGGAATTGTTCGGCGGCGCGCTCGTCATCGCGGGTCTCGCCACGCGCTATGGCTGCCTCATCATGTTCCTGTTCATGGTCGTGGCGACCCTTTCCGCGCATCGGTTCTGGGAGTTCGCCGATCCTGCGCAATTCCGCGCGCAGCAGAGCCAGTTCTTCAAGAACGTCTCGATCTTCGGCGGATTCATTCTGATCTTCGCGCTGGGGCCGGGGCGCTACAGCCTCGATCACCTCATCCGCCGGCGCGCCGCGCAGGCGGACGAGGCGTAGAATCGCCGTTTGCAAATGAAGAACGCGCCGGAATCTCCGGCGCGTTCGCTCAGCTCCCGCTGAAAAGGGCCTGCGCTCAGTCCTTGCGCGTGAGGCCGATGCGCTTGGCGATCTCAGCCACCTGCCGCTCCTGTTCGGCGATGTCCTTCTCGAACTCCTCGGCGCCGCCGGGGTTGGGCACCTGCGCGCTGGCGACGAGCTTTTCGGCGATCTGCGGCATGCGCGCGACCTCGGCCACTTCCTCGCCGATGCGCTTGCGCAGGGCGGCGCTGACGCTGCGCGGGCCGAACATGCCCACGAGACCTTCAAGCTGAAGCGAGGGAACGCCCGCCTCGATCGCGGTCGGCACGTCTGGCAGCGCGGGCGCGCGCGTGCGGCTGTTGACGGCGAGCACGCGCGCGCCATTGCCGATCACCGGCTGCATCACCGCATAGGCGGACATGACGGCCTGAATGCGCCCCGCCGCCATTTCAGCCGCGCCCTGCCCCAGATTGTTGAAGTTCACCTTCTGGAACTTGAGGCCGAGCTCGGTGGTGAAATTGTCCCACACCACGTCGGTGATGCCCGGCACCGTCATCACATTGAGCTCGCCGGGACGCTTGCGCGCCAGCTCGACGAATTCCTGCAGCGTCTTCACGCCGAGCTGTTCGGAAACGCCCACTGCGAGAATCGTGTTGGAGAAACGCGCGATCGGCAGAAGGTCGCGCTCGCGCACGTAGCCGAGTTTTTCGTGGCGATATGGATGGGGCGTGAAATTCCCCGTGGGCGTGAAGAGAAACTGGTGATCGTCGTTCTCGCCCACCACCGCGCGGATCGCGATGAGGCTATCGCCGCCGGGGCGGTTCTCCACCACGACGCTCTGGTTCCATTTGCGCGAGAGCGCGTCGGCGGCCAGACGCGCGCCGATGTCCGCGCCGGCGCCGGGCGCGAAGGGCACGATCAGCTTCACGGGCTTCGTCGGCCAGTTCGGCGCCTGCGCGCGCACGTCCTGCGTCCAGGAAAGAGCGACGACGGCGCCGGCGGCCAGCGCGGCGAGAGTGCGGGACAATGCCATGGTTTCCCCTCGAAATTGCAGTTCCAACCCCTGATCCCCGTGTGCCCGGGGCCGCGGCACCTTGTCGGCTTTTGGCGTCCCGCACAAGAGCGCGGGCGGGAGGCGCGGAGTCGATGTTCTTTTTTCGTTCCATTCGCCGCCGCGTTGGCCTAGGCTGAGGCATGGACCGACTCGCACAAGATTTCGCAGCCCTCGGGCCGCTTCTCCAGATCGCGGCGCTTGCCGCCTTCATCGCCCTCCTTGTCCTTTTCGCGCTTGCGTTCTCGGTCGCCTCGGCCAATCGCAAGCGCGCCGCGCTTGAGGCCGCCGGCGCCGAGCGCCAGCGCGAGATCGACGACAAGATGGCGGAGCTCGCGCGCCTCAACGCCGAACTCGCCGGGCGCGTGCAGGCCTCCGCCGAGGGGTTGAGCGCGCGCCAGTCGGAATTGTCGCGGGTGCTGGCGGAGCGGCTCGACAATGTGGGCGCGCGCGTGGGGCAGGGGCTGGAGGCGAGCGCGCGGCAAACCGCCGACCAGCTCGCCAAGCTCGGCGAGCGGCTTGCGGTGATCGACGGCGCGCAGGCCAATCTCGCGCGCCTGTCGCAGGACATGCTGGGGCTGAAGGACATTCTCGCCAACAAGCAGGCGCGCGGCGCTTTTGGACAGGGCCGGATGGAGGCGATCGTGCGCGATGGCCTGCCCGCCGGCGCCTATGAGTTTCAGGCGACGCTGTCCAACCGCAACCGGCCCGATTGCGCGATCAGCCTGCCCGGCGATCCGCGCCGGCTTGTGGTGGACGCGAAGTTTCCGCTGGAGTCTTTCACCGCCTTTCGCGAGGCGCGCGACGATGAGGCGCGCAAACAGGCGCAGGCGCGGGTGCGCGCGGACGTGAGCAAGCATGTGAAGGACATCGCTGAGCGCTATTTCCTGCCCGGCGAGACGCAGGACGTCGCCTTCCTCTTCGTGCCGTCGGAATCGATCTACGCCGACGTGCATGAACATTTCGAGGACGTGGTGCAAAAAGCTCATCGCGCGCGGGTGATCTTCGTCTCGCCCTCGCTGCTCACCATGGCGATACAGGTGATGCAGGCGATCGTGCGCGACGCGCAGATGCGCGAGGAGGCCGGCAAGATCCAGATCGAGGTCGCGCGCATGGCGGAGGACGTCGCGCGCCTGCGCGATCGCGCCGACAAGCTCGCCACCCATTTCCGGCAGGCGCAGGAGGATGTGGAGGGCGTGCAGACCTCCGCGCGCAAGATCGAGAAGCGCGGCGAGGCCCTTGGTCGGCTCGATTTCACGCCCGAAGCGCCGCAGGCGCCCGCGCGTTCGCTCGTGTGAGCGTCACGCCGGGAAGACGTGGCCGCGTAAAATGCGGATGAACGCCGTCGCCCCCACGCTTGCCTCGCGCGCGAGCGGATCTTCCGGGCGCGCGTCCACCTCCACCGGCCCTCTGGCGTGCGGGCTTTCGATCTCAATGCGCAGGCTCGCGCCATGGCGCCTGCGTCCCGTCACAACGCCCGCCAGCCCGGCCGTGTCGAGGGCGAGATCGCTCGGGCGCGCCAGCAGCGTCGCCGGCCCGTCGGGCGCGCCAGCGGCTGCGATGGGCGTCGCGACGTCGCCCACGAGCGCCCGTCCGCCCTGCATGCGCGCCGCGAAGGCGTTGGCCTCTCCGGTGAACGCGCAAACGAACGCCGAGGCGGGGCGCTCATAAATGTCGTCGGGCGCATCCACCTGCTCAAGACGTCCCTGATGGAGGATCGCCACGCGGTCGGCGAGCTCCATCGCCTCTTCCTGATCGTGGGTCACGAAGAGGGTGGTGTGGCCGGTGCGCTTGTGCAGGTCGCGCAACCAGCGACGCAGGTCGCGGCGCACCTGCGCGTCGAGCGCGCCGAAGGGCTCGTCCAGCAGCAGGACGCGCGGTTCGATGGCGAGCGCGCGGGCGAGCGCGACGCGCTGTTTCTGGCCGCCGGACAATTGGGCGGGGAAGCGCGATTCAAGGCCGCCGAGCTGCACGAGATCGAGCAATGCGCCCACGCGCGCGCGGATCTCCGCCTCGCCCGGGCGTTCGCGCCGCGGCCGGGCGCGCAGGCCGAAGGCGATGTTCTCGAACACGTTCATGCGCGCGAACAGCGCATAATGCTGGAACACGAAGCCGATGCGCCGCTCGCGCAGGGTGAGGCCCGATGCGTCCTGCGCGCCGAACAGGATGCGGCCGCGTTCGATCTGCTCAAGGCCTGCGACGGCGCGCAAAAGCGTCGTCTTGCCTGAGCCCGACGGGCCCAGAAGCGCGACGAGTTCGCCCGCCTTCGCCTTCAGACTCACGCCGCGCAGGGCGGGGAAGTCGCCGAAGCTTTTTTCGACGCCTTCAATCGACAGTTCCACAGACATCACTCACTCCGGGCCGCGCGCATGGGCGGCGAGGGATTTTTCGAATCGTAGCTCGACGATCGTCTTGGCGGCGAGCGTCACGAGCGCGAGCAGGGCGAGAAGGGAGGCGGTCGCGAATGCGGCGGCGCCCATGTATTCGTTGTAGAGAATCTCGACATGCAGCGGCATCGTGGTCGTGACGCCGCGGATGCGGCCGGACACGACGGCGACGGCGCCGAATTCGCCCATGGCGCGCGCGTTGCACAGCAGCACGCCGTAGAGCAGGCTCCATTTCACGTTCGGCAGGACGATGGAGAAGAACATCCGCCAGGGCGAGGCGCCGAGCAGCAGGGCCGCCTCTTCCTCGCTCGAGCCGATGGTCTCCATATGCGGGATCAGTTCGCGCGCCACGAAGGGGAAGGTGACGAACATGGTCGCCAGAACGATGCCGGGCAGGGCGAAGACGATGTCTATTCCCTGCGCCTTCAGCCAGGGGCCGAAATAGCCCTGCGCGCCGAACAGCAGCACATAGACGAGGCCCGCGATCACCGGCGAGACGGAGAAGGGCAGGTCGATCAGCGTCACAAGCAGGTTGCGGCCGCGGAAGCGGAAACGCGCGACCGCCCATGCGCCGGCGATTCCCACGATCACGTTGAGCGGCACGGCGATGGCGGCCACAAGAAGCGTGAGCCGCACGGCGGCGAGCGAATCGGGATCGACGAGGTTGCGCAGATAGGTGCCGAACCCCGGCCGCAAGGCCTCCACGAAGACGATGGCGAGCGGCGCGAAGAGAAACACGCAGGCGAAGACGAAGACGGTCGCCAGAACGAGCGCTCGCGCGAGGGGGCTGTCGCGCAGCGCGTCAGCCGCCAGCGGGCCGCGCCGCCATGCGCTGCGCCCCAGCCGTGGAAGGCTAGACATAGCCGAACCTCCGCCGGCTTGCGGCCTGCAGCGCATTGATGGCGAGCAGGCAGAGGAAGGAGATCGCCAGCATCAGCACGCCCACGACGGCTGCGCCCGCATAGTCGAATTGCTCGAGCTTGATGACGATGAGCAGCGGCGCGATCTCCGACACCATCGGCACGTTGCCGGCGATGAAGATCACCGAGCCGTATTCGCCGACGGCGCGGGCGAAGGCGAGCGCGACGCCCGTGATGAGGGCGGGCGCGACATTGGGCAGCACGACGCGAAAGGCGGTCCGCAGGCGGCTTGCGCCCAGAAGGGCGGCGGCCTCCTCCACGTCGCGGCGCCGGTCCGCCAGCACCGGCTGCACGGAGCGCACGACGAAGGGAAGGCCGACGAAGACGAGCGCGATGGCGACGCCGAGCGGCGTATAGGCGATCTTCGCGCCGAACCATTCAGCCGCGCGCGCGCCGAACCAGCCATTGGGCGCCCACAGGGCCGTCAGCGCGACGCCGGCGACGGCGGTGGGCAGCGCGAAAGGCAGGTCGATGGCTGCGTCTAGCACGCGGCGACCGGGAAAGTCGTAGCGCACGAGCGCCCAGGCCACGAGAAGGCCGAACACAGCGTTGAACGCCGCCGCCAGCGCCGCCGCGCCGAAGGACAGGCGCAACGCGGACAGCGTGCGCGGCGATGCGGCGATGGCTGCGATCTCGCTCATTCCCGCGCCTCCCGCCTTCAGCACGAGAGCGGCCAGCGGAACGAGGACGAGCGCGACAAGCGCGCTCGTGAGAATGGCGAAGGAGAGGCCGAAGCCGGGCAGGATGGACGGCTCGGGCCAGCGCATGCGTTTTGGGGATGAGGTCATCAACGCGCCGGCTTGTACAATTGGTCAAACGTTCCGCCGTCTGCGAAATGCAGCGCCTGCGCCTTCGGCCAGCCGCCGAAATCCTTGTCGATCGTCACAAGCTGCGTCTTGCCGAAGCGCGCGAGATCGGCCGGGTCGGCGTGTTCGGGGCGGCTCGGGCGATAATGATGCTTGGCGATCAGCGCCTGCGCCTGCGGCGAATAGAGAAACTCGAGATAGGCCTGCGCCTGTTTGCGCACGCCGCGCTGGTTCACGCCGCCCTCCACGAGCGCCACCGGCGGCTCGGCGAGAATCGACAGGCTCGGCGTGACGATCTCGAGATTGCCGGCGCCGAATTCCTGCAGCGCGAGGAAAGCCTCGTTCTCCCATGCGAGCAGAACGTCGCCGACGCCGCGCTGGGCGAAAGTGACCGTCGAGCCGCGCGCGCCCGTGTCCAGCACGGGCACGTTGCGCAGCAGCGCGCCGATGAACTCGCGCACTTTCGCCTGATCGCCGCCGTAGGCCTTCTCCGCCCACGCCCATGCGGCGAGATAATTCCAGCGCGCGCCGCCGGAGGTCTTGGGATTGGGCGTGACGACGCCCACGCCAGGCTTCGCCAGATCGCCCCAGTCGCGCACGCCCTTTGGATTGCCCTTGCGCACGAGGAACACGATGGTCGAGGCGTAGGGGGTGGAATTGTTGGGCAGGCGTGAGCGCCAGTCGGCGGGAATGAGCGGGGTGCGCGCGGCGATGGCGTCGATGTCGCCAGACAGCGCGAGCGTGACGACGTCGGCGGCGAGCCCGTCGATCACCGCGCGGGCCTGAGCGGCGGAGCCGCCGTGGGACTGGCGGATCGTGATCGTCTCGCCAGTGGTCGCCTTCCAGTGGGCGATGAAGGCGGCGTTCACCGCACGGTAGAGCTCGCGCGTGGGGTCGTAGGACACGTTGAGCAGCGTCGTCTGCGCGCGCGCGCCGAAGGCGACGAACAGAACCATGGCGAAGGCTGCGGCGAGGGCGAAAACCTCAAAAGCCCGGCGAAAGCGGCGAATGGCGGTCTCTGGCATGGATGCGATCTCCAAACCCGATTATCTTGACCAGATTAATCAAGATTGCAAGCTCAAATCCGAGCAGCGCCTAAACGCCTGAGCGGCCGTCAGATATCCGCGCCGATAAAGAAATCGCCGGAGGCGGCGCCGAGCGCGCGGGCCTCATGCGCCCGCGCCACTACCTGGGCGAGCGTCGTGCCTTCCAAAACCTTGAGCTGGGCCGCGAAGGCTTCCGAGAAGGCGATCCGCAGGCCGCAGGCGGTTTCCTCCGCGCAATCATCGCACCGCTTGTAGGAATTGCGCGACAGGCAGGTGAGGGGCGCAAGCGGCCCCTCCATGGTGCGCAGGATCTCGCCGATGGAGATTTCGGCCGGCCCGCGCGCGAGCATATAGCCGCCTTCTTTGCCGCGTCGGCTTTCGACGAGGCGATGGCGTTTGAGCTCAAGCAGGATCTGTTCGAGGAAGCTGCGGGGAATCGAATCCCCGCGCTCGGCGATCTCGCGCGTCTGCAGCGGCGCGCCGCGTGGCGCGCTCGCCAAAGCGATCATCGCCTTCAGTGCGTAGCGCGCCTTTTGCGAGAGCATGGCGCTTCTATAGCCGCCTCGCCCGGCGGACGGAAGGGCCGGGCTTCACAATTCGGTGACGCCGCGCGCGTCGGGCGACTGGCCGAGCTGGTAGAAGTTCAGCACTTCATAGCTCCATGCGAGATCGTAGGTCGCGTTGAAACGGTCGACGTAATGTTTGTTGGCTGCGCGCTTGGCGAGGGCGAGCGAATGGGGCGTGCGGGTGAGAAGCTTCGCGCAGATCGCGTCCACGCAGGCGTCGAGCTCCGCAGCCGGCGTCGCCGCGTTGATGACGCCGCGCCGGGCGAGCTCCTCGCCCGTGAATTCCGTCGCGAGCCAGAGATATTCCTTCGCGAGGCAGGGCGTCATGTGCAGCGGCACGAAAGCGGTGCCGCCATCGCCGGGCACGGAGCCGAAATCGCCGCGTCCGCCCTGCGAGGTCTGGCCCATGCCCAGATGATGGTCGCAAAACACCGCGTCCTGCGCGGCGTAGATCAGGTCGCAGGCGAAGACGAGGCTGGAGCCGAAGCCGATGGCGCGGCCGTTCACCTTCGCGATGACGGGCTTCTCAATTTCAAGCAGCGTCTGATAGGTGCGCTGCATGCCCTGGGTGAGATCCCAATCGTGGCCGGGCGTGTGGCCTGAAGCTTTCGGGCTGTCCTTGGGCGGCAGGAAAAAGCCGTTCTCGTCGCCGGTGATCACGATCACCCGCACGGAATTGTCGAAGCGCAGCTCCGCGAGCGCTGCGCCCACCTCCACATGCGGACCGGTGCGCGCCTTGCGGTTGGCGGCCTGCAGGCGGATCGTCGCCACTTGTCCCGCGCGCGTCACGGCGATCGTATGGTAGGCGTTCTGGCTTGCCGACATCATCCCCCCAAAAGCTTGAGTTTTCTCGTTGCGCTGGCATTATGGCCGGCGAATGCGGCCGCGAGCAAGACGGCCCGGGAGGAAACGCATGACCATCCATCGCCGCCGCGCGCCCACAAGCCTTCTCGCCTGCGCCGGCCTCAGCCTCGCAGCGCTCGCCGCCGCCGCAGCGCCTGTGCGCGCCGACGAGCGCGCGCTCGCCGAGTTCTACGGCAAGAACAAGATCACCATTGCGGTGGGTTTCAGCCCGGGCGGCAATTACGATCTTTACGCCCGCGTGATCGCGCGCCACATGGGCCGCGCCATTCCCGGCAATCCTGAATTCATCGTGCAGAACATGCCCGGCGCCGGCAGCCGCGTGCTCGCCAACGCGCTTTTCCAGCGCGGTCCTTTCGACGGAACGATGATCGGCGTGCCCAATCAGGGCATCCCCACCGATCAGGCGCTGGGCGAGCAGGGCGTGCAGTTCGACGCGGCGAAGTTCTATTGGCTCGGCAGCCCCAATCAGGAGGTCAATGTCGCCTGGACATGGCACACGAGCAAAGTGCGCACGCTCGACGACGCCCGGCGCATCGAAGGCGTGATGGGCTCAAGCGGGCCAGGCTCGCCCACTTACGTCTATCCGCGCGTGATGAACATGTTGCTCGGCACGAAGTTCAAGGTGGTGAGCGGCTATCCCGGCTCGAACGAGCTCGACCACGCCATCGAGAAGGGCGAAGTGGATGGGCGCGGCGCCGTCTCCTGGGCCGCGCTCAAAGTGACCAGCGACTGGGTGCAGCAGGGCAAGGTGAACCTGCTGGCGCAGATCGGTCTCAAAAAGGCCGCCGACCTGCCCAATCTGCCGATCCTGCATGAGCTGGCGACGAATGAGGAGGACCGGCGGCTGCTCGAGTTCCTGTCGCTCGCGCCTGCGCTGGGCCGGCCTTTCTTCATGCCGCCGCGCACGCCCGAGGAGCGTGTCGCCGCCGTGCGCAAGGCGTTCGACGCAACGATGAAGGACGCCGCCTTCCTCGCCGACGCCGAGCGCAGCCGGCTCGATGTCTCGCCGTTGCCATGGCGCGAGATGGAGGAGATCGTGGCGCGCACGCTCAATGCGCCGAAAGCCGTCGTGGAGCGGGCGCGCGAGGCGATGAAATAGCGCGCGCCTAGAACGCGCCCCAGCGGCGCACGCGCGCGCAATAATCGCGGAAAGCGTCGCCGAACAGCGCCTCCATATGCGCCTCGTCTTCTCGCACGCGGCGCTGGAACCACCACAGATGGAACACGAGCAGCGCGACCGCGGGCCATGAGCGGAACATGACGGCCAGTCCCGTCATGAAGATCAGGTGGCCGAGATACATGGGATTGCGCACAAAGGCGTAGATCCCGCTTGTGACGAGACGTTGCGGCGGATTGTCGAGGCCGGGTCCGCCGCCGCCCTTCATGCTGCGGTAGAGCCCGCTGAAGCGATATTGCGCATAGCCCCAGACAAGCAGCGCCACGCCCCAGGGCTCGACGTCGAAACGTTTGCCGTTGAGCTGGAAATGGATGGCGGCGATCAGCAGCGGATAGAGCACGAATGTGCGGCGCGGCGTGCTCGACAACCAGCGCCTGACCGTCAGAGGCCGTCCCGGTCCGCCCAGCGCCGCCATAGCTCTCTCCTCGCGCCGGGCGCAAGGGCCCGCTTCGCTTCGCTCTTAGGGCGCCGTCCGCGCCTGCGCAATCGCGGGCGCGAACCGCGTCCGCGCGCGCTGCGTTGTCCGTGGGCTTGCGAGGCCGAGGGCGCGATGAAGATCGTGATCGTGGAATGCGAGGACTGGGAGCGGCGCGCTTTCGAGGAGCGGCTTTGCGAGCATGAGCTCGCCTTTTCCCCCGATCCGCTCGAGGCTCTGGCGCCCGGCCTGCACGCGGACGCGCAGGTCCTGTGTCCCTTCGTGCATTCGCGCGTGTCGCAGGCCGCGCTTGCGCGCTTTCCCGCCCTCAGGCTCGTTGCGACGCGCTCCACCGGCTACGACCATATTGATCTCGACGCCTGCCGCGCCCGGGGGATCCTCGTCTGCAACGTGCCCGATTATGGCGACCGCACCGTGGCCGAGCATACGTTCGCGCTGCTGCTCGCCGTCTCGCGCAGGCTCGTTGAGGCGGTGGACTCGACGCGGCGCGGCGCATTCGCCGGAGAGGGCCTGCGCGGGTTCGACCTCGCGGGGCGCACCATGGGCGTTGTGGGCGCAGGGCGCATCGGCCGGCGCGTGATCGCCATCGCGCGCGGCTTCGGCATGGATGCGATCGCCAGCGATCCCGCGCCCGACCCGGCGCTCGCGCGCGATCTTGGCTTCGACTATGTCGCCTTCGACGATCTCATCGCGCGCGCCGATGTGGTGAGCCTGCATGCGCCCGGCGGCGCGCGAAACCGCGGCCTCGTGGGCCGCGCGCAATTCGCGCGCATGAAGCGCGGCTGCGTGCTCATCAACACCGCGCGCGGCGATCTCGTCGACGTCAGCGCGCTGGTGGATGCCCTCAATGCGGGTCTTTTGCGCGGCGCTGGGCTCGACGTGCTGCCCGACGAGCCCTTGCTGCGCGACGAGGCGGAGATCTTCCGCGCGGGCGCGCAAACCTGCGCCTCAGGCGACCTGCGTGGATTGCTGGCGAGCCATGTGCTGCTGCACATGCCCAATGTCGTGGTCACGCCGCGTGTGGCCTATAACACCGCGGACGCGATGATGCGCATCGTGGAGGCTACGGCCCGCAACGTGCGCGCCTTCGGGCAAGGCGCGCCACGCAATCTCGTCAGCGGCTGCTGAACGGCGCCGCGCTCATTGCGGGGCAGGCGAGGCCTCGCGGCCGTGTCGTTTGAGCCAGTCGCGCATTTCCTCGATCTCGCGCGTCTGTTCGCGCACAACGTCGGCCGCGAGCTTCAGGATTTCCTCGTCCTTCCCGAGTCGGGCGACCACGTGCGCCATGTCGATGGCCGCCTGATGGTGCGGGATCATGCCGCGCACGAAAGCTTCCTCCGCGTCCGCATGGCTCGCCTGACGCATCATCTCGTCGTGCATGCGCTGCATGATGGCGCGCATTTCGCCCATGGGCCCGCCCGCGCCCGGTTCGCCCGGTCGCACGGATTGGGCCGCGCCGGGCGCGGGAGCGCGCTCCTGCGGCGCGGTTTCAAGCCCGGAGGGGTGATGGTCGTCGGTCTTCTCCTGCGCGAGAGCGGGGGCGAGGGCGAAGGCTGCGAGCGCGACGAGGAGCGCGGTCTTTCTCATGGGAGCCTCATGTGGGTCTGGCGCCGGCGCGGCGCGCGCCTGCCCGACAAAGCGTTCGCCGCGGGCTTGTTCCCCGCTTCCGCGTTCGTCCAAAGGAACGAAGATGGCTCTTGCGGGCGCGCCCGACCGCGCACAGAATGAACCCAACGAAAAGTGGGGAGGACGACATGCAAGCTTGGGGCAAGCGCGGGTCGGCTGCGGCCGCGGCGCTCGCGGCGGCTTTTCTCGTTTGTGCGCCGCACGCCGTCCGGGCCGACGCGGCCGCGGATTTCTATAAGGGCAAGCAGATCACGCTGACGATCGGCTATGGGCCGGGCGGCGGCTATGACGTTTACGCCCGCCTACTGGCGCGCCATATGGGCCGCAAGATACCGGGCGAGCCCTCGCTCGTGGCGCAGAACATGCCGGGCGCCGGCTCGCTGCGCGCAGCCAATTACATTTACAACAACGCGCCGCGCGACGGCACGGCCATCGCCACCATTTCGCGCAACATGCCGATGATGGGCGTGCTCGGCGATAACAAGAACGTGATGTTCGACGCGCGCAAATTCACCTGGCTCGGCTCGCCCAGCAGCGTGCGCGAGGACGCCAATCTCCTGTGGGTGCGCAAGGACGCGCCCGCCAAGCGCATCGAGGACATCATCCGCCCCGGCGGGCCCGAGCTTATTCTGGGAAGTTCGGCGGAGGGCTCCACCAGCAGCGACGTGATCCTGGTGGTGCGCGACGCGCTGGGCGCGCGCATCAAGATGATCTCCGGCTATCCCGACAGCAATGCGCTCAATCCCGCGATCGAGCGCGGCGAGATTCATGGTCGCTTCGTCGGCATATCGGCGGTGAGCGCGTCGCGGCCGCACTGGTTCGACAAGGATTCGGTCGTCACGCCGATTCTGCAATTCGCGCGCACCACGCGCCATCCCATGTTCCCGGACGTTCCGACTGCGCAGGAAATGGCGAAGGACGAGGCTTCGCGCCTTCTGGTGGCGGCCTCCGAGATTCCTTACATGCTCGCGCGCCCCTTCGTCGGCCCGCCGGGCGTTCCTGCGCCGCAGGCCAAGGCCTTGCAAGCCTCCTTCATGGAGGCTGCGAATGATCCCGAATTCATCGAAGACGCGAAGAAATTGCGCGTGGAGGTCAGTCCCGTTGGGCCTGAGGAGGCCTTGCGCATGCTCGACCTCATCGCCAACGCGCCCGCTTCCGTGAAAGAGAAACTGCGCGCGGTGCTCGGGGAGGCGCGCTGACGCGCAGGCGCCGCAAGAGAGGAGCCATCCATGCACGCTTTCCGACTTCGTTGCGTCGCCGCGCTGCGCGCCGCCGTCGCCACCACGGGGATCACCATCGCCATGACGCTCACCGCAGGCGCGCCCGCAGCGGCGCAGGATTCAGGCAAGGCTTCCTTCCAGCGGCCCGCATGGGGCGAGGACGCGAAGAAATTGTTCGGAACCTGGCGGCTCGTGGAGACCACGAGCGACGGCAAGGTGCGGCCTGAGCGCGGCGCCAATCCGCTCGGCCTCATCACCTATCACGAGAGCGGATGGATGGCCGCGCAGATCCAGCCGGATCGCCCTCCCGTCGGCATGGCGGGCGCGCAGCCCACGGGCGATGAGGCGAAGGCGGCGCTGCATGGCTACACCGCTTACTTCGGCTCCTTCACGGTGGACGAGACTAAGAAGGTTGTGGTGCATCATCGCCTCGGCAGCGTGTCGCCTGGCTGGGACAAGACGCCCGATTACGTGCGCGCCTATGAGTTCGAAGGGCCCGACCGCGTTGTGCTGCGCCCCGTGGGCAACAAGAACGCGCTGGTGTGGGAGCGGCTGAAGTGAGCCGCTAGCGGCGACGCGCGTTCCACACCCATTCCACGTCGTTCGCCTTGATCGTGTAATTGCGCACCTGGCAGGCTTTCGGCAGCCCGCCCGGCGCGCCCTTCTCGTCGAGCACGAAGAAGCGGAAACGCTCGCCCTCGCGATAGCGCCGCCACAGGATCGTGCGTTCCGACGTCGGCAGGTTTCGCGCGCGCAGCCAGAGCGGCGCCTCGACGCACTTGCCGTCGTTGACGACGATCTTCTGGATCTCGACGATCGTGTAGACCGCCTCGCAGGCGATGGCGCGCCCGTCCGGATCGAGCAGAAACTGGTCGTGCTCCACCCAGCACCGCAGGGGCGATGCGAATTGCGCGCGCGCTGGCGTCGTCATGGCGAGTCCGCCCGCGCATAGCGCCAGCACGATGGCGCCCGCGCGCGCCAGCCCGCCCCATCGTTTCGCGCGTGTCGTCCGCCCGCTCATTCCCGCTCGCCCGCATTCCGTTCGCGACGGGTGCGAGAATAGCCGCAAACGCCGCCGGCGAAAGAGGCGGCGTCGCTCACGCTCAAGCGGCGTCAGCGCACGGGCGCGAAGGAATCCGCCTGCGCAAGGCTCCAGGCCTCCCGCAGCCGCGGATCGCGCGCGCCCTGCAGCAGCTCGCCGCGCTCGATCTGCGGATAGATTTGCGCATAGGTCGCCGTCTCATGCGGCGACAGGCGGCGCGTGACGTGACGGCCCTCGAAGCGGGCGGGATGGTCGAGCCCGGCTGCGGCCGTCAGCTCGGCGAGCGCGTGAAGCGTGTTGCGGTGGAAGTCGGCGACGCGTCGCGCCTTGTCGGGCACGACGAGCGCGCGCTGGCGTCCGGCGTCCTGCGTGGCGACGCCGGTGGGGCACATGTCCGTGTGGCACGACTGGGACTGGATGCAGCCGAGCGCGAACATGAAGCCGCGCGCGCTGTTGCACCAGTCGGCGCCCAGCGCGACAGCGCGCGCCATGTCGAAGGCGGAGGCGATCTTGCCGCTCGCGCCGATCTTCACGCGCTCGCGCGCGTCGATGCCGATGAGCGCGTTGCGCACGAAGGTCAGGCCCTCGCGCAGGGGCTTGCCGAGATGATCCATGAATTCGAGAGGCGCCGCGCCCGTGCCGCCCTCCGATCCGTCGACGACGATGAAATCAGGATAGATCCCCGTCTCCACCATCGCTTTGCAAATGGCGAGGAACTCCCATTCATGGCCGATGCAGAGCTTGAAGCCTGCGGGCTTGCCGCCCGAAAGCCGGCGCATCTCGCCGATGAAGATCATCAGCTCGCGAGGCGTGGAGAATGCGGAATGGCGCGCGGGCGAAACGCAATCCTGCCCCATGGGCACGCCGCGCGTGCGCGCGATCTCCTGCGTCACTTTGGCGGCCGGCAGAACGCCGCCGTGGCCGGGCTTGGCGCCCTGATTGAGTTTCAGCTCCACCATTTTGATCTGCGGATCAGCTGCCGTCTGCGCGAAACGTTCGGGCGAGAAACGGCCCGCTTCGTCGCGCGCGCCGAAATAGCCCGAGCCGATCTCCCAGATCACGTCGCCCCCGCCCGCCGCGTGATGCGGGCTGAAACCGCCCTCGCCCGTGTCGTGCGCGAAACCGCCAAGCGCCGCGCCCTTGTTGAGCGCGCGAATGGCGTTGGCGCTGAGCGCGCCGAAGCTCATCGCGGAAATGTTGAACAGCGAGGCGTCGTAAGGCGCCGCGCATTCCGGCCCGCCGATGCGCACGCGCACATTGGAATCGGGCGTGGGCGAGGGCGTGAGCGAATGGGTGAGCCATTCGAACCCGTCGGCGTAGACGTCGTAATTCGTGCCGAACGGCCTCTTGTCCAAGGCGCCCTTCGCGCGTTGATAGACGATGGAGCGCTTGTCGCGCGAAAAGGGCTGCGCGTGTTTTTCGTCCTCGAAGAAATATTGCCGCATCTCAGGGCGTATCTCTTCGAGCAGGAACCGCAGGTGCGCGGCGATGGGATAATTGCGCAATATGGCGTGGCGCGTCTGGAAGTAGTCATGCAGTCCGAGCGCGGTGAACGCGCCGCCCACGCCAAGCGCGCCGATGGCGAGCCAGGAGGAGGGATCGTGGAGCGCTCCCGCGAGCCCAAGCAGAAAAAGGCTCACCGCAAGCGTAAGACAGATGAAACGCGGTTCGAACGGCTTGCGGATCGTCGTCATCAAAGTCGACATGGCGCCCCCCATGCGTGGGAGGTTGGTCCCCCCAATACCTTGGATGCTAGCATGGCTTGACCGCTGCGCCAGACGAGTGTCTTGATCCTGTTACAATATATCGAGTAATCTGGATATATAGATCAGACAGACGCCATTCTCGCTTTGTCCGCGCTGGGCCAGCCTACGCGGCTCGAAACCTTCCGCCTGCTGGTGCGGCGCGAGCCCGAGGGCGTGCCCGTGGGAGATCTGGCGCGCGCCATGTCGGCGCCGCAGAACACTATGTCGGCCCATCTGGCGGTGCTGGCGCGCGCGGGGCTTGTGCGGGGCGAACGCCGCAGCCGCTCCATTCTCTACCGCGCCGACATTGAGCGCTTTCGCGCGCTCGTTGGCTTCCTTCTCACCGATTGTTGCGCCGGCCGCACGGAACTCTGCGCGCCGTTGCTCGACGATCTTGTCTCCTGCAAGACCACGAAAGAAGCGTGTGAATGAGCGAGCGCATCTACAACGTCCTGTTCCTGTGCACCGGCAACACCGCGCGTTCGGTTTTGTCCGAGGGCGTTCTGCGCAAGGAGGGGGCGGGGCGCTTTCGCGCTTTCTCCGCCGGCAGCCAGCCCAAGGGCGTCATCAATCCCTTCGCGCTGAAGACGCTCGCCGCCCATGGCTATGAGGCGGAGGGCTATCGCTCCAAGAGCTGGGACGAATTCGCTGCGCCCGGCGCGCCGGCGATGGATTTCGTCTTCACCGTCTGCGACGCCGCCGCCGGCGAGGCGTGCCCCTATTGGCCGGGCGCGCCGATGACCGTCCATTGGGGCGTGGAGGATCCCGCCGCGGTGGAAGGGCCCGACATGCTGAAACAGGCTGCGTTCGAACACGCCTTTCGCCTGCTGCGCAATCGCATCCTCGCCTTCGTGAGCCTGCCCGTCGCCAGCTGGTCTGCCCCCTGAAAAGTGATCCTCCCTGAAGTATGGCTTTTGAGCCTGATGGAGGACTGCGGAATGCCCAGGAAGAGACACAAGGCGGAAGAGATCGTCACGAAGCTCCGGCAAGTT
>Ga0315903_10000421_pt1 | contig 63799 bp, 83 predicted proteins | sample LakEriMetagenome_7_FD_203524 | JGI IMG/M metagenome (GOLD analysis project Ga0315903, IMG submission 203524) | Freshwater fungal communities from buoy surface, Lake Erie, Ohio, United States - Buoy 2 MA119 | ecosystem: Environmental > Aquatic > Freshwater > Lake | place: USA: Lake Erie, Ohio... | reverse complement strand
TCTTAGCTTTATCCATATTGAATGTTGCTACAATCTGAATGTTAAGAATATCACTAAGGATACCATCGGTAATATTAAGGATATTAGATACACCATTAGCTCCACCAGTCTGTCTATCGGTAATAACTCTTTCCGCATCTTCAATGAATAGAACTGAATTACTATTCTCAATTAGGAATGGTGTCATCTCCGGTGATGTGATGAAGTCCGCAAGGAATGGTGGAATGAATAGTACTCTCTTATCCTTAATCTTACTTGCGATATGTTTAAGATAGTGAGTCTTACCAGTACCCGGTGTACCATGTAGAAGAACCAATCCCTTACCATTCTTTTGGTTAAGTGTGTTGATAATCTTATCATGCACTGGTTTGAATCCTCTACCATAGTTCAACTCAATATCCAACTTCTGCTTTGGTAGTTCGAATGATGTGGTTGAATAACCTCTACTTGTCTGAATTACCAAACCTATGTTATTACTTTCGTGCTTTCTTCTCTTACCCAACTTAATAACTTTGGCGATGAACTCATCGTACAACTCCGAATTATCATTTGAATAGATTTGGACATCAATACCAATTGAATTCATAAAAGACTTCTTTGCCTTCTTAATCCATTTGTTAATAACATTCGATACGTTTACTAAGGTAATAGAATCACCAACTCTCTTTTCATAAACATATGAAGATGAAAAGTTACGTCCACCATAATAAGAGCGGTCAAAGATACGGGTATATCCCATATCGTCTAACATACTCAGCATATCTTCTTGCTTAATTTGGTACTCATCATCCATACGGAAATGTTTGGATATGATTCTGCCTGTTTGGTTTTGAATGTATGTACCAAATGGAAAGTCATCAGAATCCGATAGGCGATATGGTTGCCCTGTTGGAACATCACTTCCAAAGTTTGGAACTGCTTCGGCGTTTGCTTCCTTAATCGCTTCAATTAATTCTCTTGGAATTGAATCATCATTTTCCAATTCACGAATTGATTCTAATTCTTCTTCACGTAATTCTTGTAACCTTTTACTGTCCATTTTTATCGGTTTAGTTTATTAATACATTCATCTATCTTATCTCTTAATCTTCCACCAACTCCCCAATCACCATCTACCTGAACGTGCCTCCACATTGGAATACGGGGTTTCATCCATTTGTATTGGGTATCTAACTTCATATCATCAATTGAAATCCAATTAGATACTTTGTTATCCTTAGCCCACTTAACAATTTCAGATGCTCTTTCCCACTCAATAGCAGGTCTACTCATCTTCATCCATAGGTCCTGATGTGTTGTTATATCCACAATAGGTGCGGTGATACCATAGTATTGGAAGATACGTTTTAATTGAATAAAACTAAAATGTTTTCTCCAATCCGAACTCACTACCAAACTTGCGTTTGTTTCATCACAAATTTTTTGAAGTGCTTGACAATCTTCTTCTACCCAAGGGTATGGTATGGTAAACGTTTTGGTTGCTTCATTCAAAGTAACTCTACCATCACCCCACGTTCCCCAAGCTAATGGGCCATCCACATCAATAAAAATAATCTTACGTCTCATAACTAATTTTGTAATATACAAATTTACGATTTTTTTCCCATATTTCCAAATAAATAACCCATTGATTTTCAACGAGTTATAATCGGTTGGTTTTCAATGGGTTATGGGGTTCTTAAAACGCTTTTAGAGCAATTTTAAGCCGGTCTCCCGCATGGCATGCAAGCGTTTGAGTTACTTATCGAACTTATGATTTTTTTCCAAATAATCCTTTGGCATAGAGTTGTTTTCTACTCTTTTTTGCCAACCTATTTCGGTTACGTGCTTTCTTCTGTTTCTTAGATAATGCCATCTTTTAATATTTTCGTATCTAGCCCAATCGGACTTAGTGAATATAAGTATAACTTCATCACCCTTACGAATAATTCGTTGTGGCTTAGGTAGAAGTGGCATTCTTACCATAGGCGGTGCAGGATGACCAAAATGTGGAGGTCCTACCCTTCTTTGTGGGATAGTATCAACAACTTCCTCACTCATTTGTACTTCCTCAATTGTTGGAGTGCTTTGAACATCCATATCAATTAGGTTGTTTTGTGCTTGTGCCCCATATGATGTAATCATCATTAAAGCACCGATTAATATTTTCTTCATAGTTTTAAATATAATTCTTAGAACCGCTTTTTAGTTAAAGGTTTACTAAGGTTTATCTTTTTAACTTTTTATTATACGAGCGGTAAATTCCAGTGATGTACGAATCCAAAAGGAGTATCACATTAACAAATATTGCCAAAGGTATCGCAAATATTACAACTGCTATTAGTAAAATTATAGTTACGGATTTGAGAAAGAACTTCATCATAGAGAAAAGGATTCACCACACCCACATGTTCTACTGGCGTTTGGATTTTCCCATTGGAATCCCTTACCATTTAATCCATCTGAATATGTTAGTTGTGTACCATAAAGATACAGTACTGATTTTCTATCTATAACTACTTTTAATCCTGCATCAACTTCCACCACTTCATCGGTTGGTTCAATCTTATCATCAAAATTCATCACATAAGAAAGACCCGAACACCCACCACCTTTCACACCAACTCGTAAGTTATGTGTATCCGGCGTTATCCCACCTTCCATCATCAAAGATATAATATGATTTAATGCTTTAGGGGATAAGGTTACCATATTATTCAGTATTATGAGACATCCAATCTTCGAACTCTTTCGCCGCTTTTGGATTTGTTTCTTTAAGGTGCTCTAAAGTAACTTCATATCTTCCAACTATTGTTTGTTGGATGAATAACTCACTTTGTAGGGAATCAATTAATTGTCCCTTTTGGATATCACCACCTTGATAAACCTCAATCTTAGGTTCACTTCTTAATCTTGCTAACTCTTTTTGTTGTAAGAAACATATTAGGAGTACCGATACTGCCCCAGTTCCTACAATTGCTTTTTGATACTTTGCGATAAATTCTTTCATAACTAATCAAATTTAATTGGTTCTAAATTATTTTTAACTCGATAATCATTGATAGCGGCTTGAACTGCATCTTGAGCAAGTACCGAACAATGTATCTTAACTGGTGGTAAGGATAATTCCTCAACTATATCCATATTATCCAACTTAGCCGCATCCTCTACACTCTTACCTTTCAACCATTCAGTTGCTAAGGATGATGCTGCGATTGCCGAACCACATCCGAAAGTTTTGAATTTGGCATCCGTTATGATACCATCTTCGATTTCAATTTGGAGCCTCATTACATCACCACATTCGGGCGCTCCAACTAATCCCGTCCCCACTGTTGGTTTACTCTTATCCAATGTACCAACATTACGGGGGTTTTGATAATGGTCAATTACCTTTTCTCCGTATGCCATATATTTTAGTTTTTAGTTTCTAATAAGGCCTTTGGTTGTTCTTCCAATACTCATACATAGCTAGGCCGAATGCTACGAATGCTGCTTCTAATTTTAAGAGTAATAGTTTCATACCCTTAAATATCACTATCAAAAAAATTTCCCTAACGACTCATCCTTCGGATTCGTTCACTAATCACCAAATAGATTTATAGAAGATAATTTTACTCCACCCTTTCCATCATCTGCAAACAATTGCAATTCACCTGTTTGTGGATTGAATAGTTTACGATTAAGTAACTTTCTATCTTCGGGCTGAAGGGATTGGGAAACTAACGCTTGGTTTAGTCTGTCCAATTCCTCTTGCTGTTTTGGGTCTAATATATCCATTAATAAATTGGGTCTATATGAAGTATAACCTCATAGAGGTCTTTATAACCGCTATCCTTTGGTTCAATACCTCTAATTTTCCAAGCCATCTTTTCAAAGTGTAACTTACCACCTAAAGTGTAAGCCGGTCCGCCTTCAAAATCAAATAGGGTTACATCCCCATTTTTATTTGTAGATTTACGAACAATTTGGGACTCTCCCATCACTCTAACTTTGTTTAGATTGATTCTTTCAATACTTCTTTCCTGTCCGAATCTGCTCTTTACGATTTCCATAACTGTTGTTTAGTTGTTTTTGTTTTTAATTAAAATTGAAATTTGCTCTTTATCTTCCGAAGATAAGTTTTGAAACCACTCCGGATTTATATCACTATATAGTTTTTTATCTTCAAAATTTGGCGTTCCATCTTCGTTTGGAGAATAAACTCCACTCTCATCAGCCCACATATTTAAAGATTGTAGTTTTATCAAAGTTTTCATAGTTCGGTATCATTTAACTAAAATAAATATTCCAGTCCTTTGGTATTCGGTTTTCTCAACTGAATATCCTGAATGGATTGTGGATTCTTTACTTTACTATTTTTACGATACCATTCGTATAAATCTTCTAATGTTCCCTTTCCTCTCTGTCTTTCCATTGCTTTATCCCACAAGTCCTTTCCAAATTCCTTCTTCAATTCCATCCTCAATTTCCACAATATCATTTCCTCATCTCTAGCGGCTTCCAACTCCAACTTAATAGCTTTTACCCTTTTCATTCTACCAGCTTCTAATGCAGCCTGTTCTCTATTTCGTTGGTCAGTACCACCATAGTTTTTATAGGTTTGTTCGTAGGCTTTTTCCGAACTTTCTCTCATTCCTTTAGCTTCGTTAAACATATAGGAATAATCAAAGTCACCATTTCTTATCTTTAATAACAAAGGTGCATCTGCTTTTAGTGGTTTATTTGGTCTCCCCTTTGTCCACCATCTATACGGATTGTATCCCATATTAATTTACTAATTCTAATCGGATAGTCCCATCTTCATTGAACCATCCCTTTAAACGATATTGTTTATCCACTTCCGATGCTGAACGAAGATATCCATCAAAGTGTGGTCTATCATCCATACCATTTTGATTGTATAGTTGATATTCTAATTTAATGTTTTTAGTTACACCCGGTGTAAGTCCTAATGCTAAAGATAGATTATCAATATTATTTGCCGTTTGCTCTATGTTCATAGAACGAAATCCATTTACTCTCATATGTCCGGCAGCTTGTAACTTACCCAAATAGTGTTGAACTTGCGAATCACTAACACCATCCTTTTTAGCTTTGACAAGAGCTCTTTCAATTCGCATTTTACGAACTCTATCAGTAGTGTATTGTGCTCTCTTAGTACCTGCGAATCTAGCCATTACTTTAATAATTGTATTTGTTCTAAAATATTTGTTATTTCTTCGGGTTTCAAATAACCTATAACATCATTAGTAATAGGAGTATCGTATGTAATGTGCCCATCCTTACCGAATACTGCTAATTCATACAACCCTTCTTTACCACCATAGGTATATGGGCTTTTCACCACACTTACACCATACCCATTATCAAAATCCATACGGGCTTGTACACCACCTTCATGTCCAAAGTTTGGATGTGGATTAAATTTCAAATCATTAAAAGTTTTCATCTTAATTGTTTTAACAAATATACGAAAAAGTCTTGGAATTGCCAAGACCTTTTCGTTTTTAATTTATTTTTGAATCGTTCTGAACAATTGTGGTACTTCACCATATACCGGCAACTTACCATCCCATTTGTTAATGTACTCTAATTGTAACAATAGTGGAGTAAGTGTTTGTTGCTTCATTCTATTTGCTTCAGCTTCAGCCTTAGCGGATGTCAACATAGCCTGAGCGTTACCTTCCGCAGTTGCTACTTTGATTTTAGCTTGTGCTTCTGCTGTCTTAACTTCATTCTCTGCTCTTAGGGCTGCCTGAACTGCGTTGTTCTTAGCTTCGATAGCTGCTTTGAATGTTTCAGGATATACTAAGTTAGAAGTAAATTGATTCACTATGAAACCTTCGTTCAATAATTGTGTTTCCAAAATTCTACGAACTTCTACTTCATACGCCTGGCGATTACCAATCAATTCGTCCGCAGTGTATTTGTTGGTTGCCAAACGGAAGGCATCAAACACAGCGGTCTTTAAGAATCCTTCTTCAATTTGGTCCAAACTTCTACGATACTTAGCGAAGATTGAAGGTACTTTCTCTCTCTTTACTGAATAGTTAATGATGGGGGATACGTGAAACTCCGAACCATCTTTACTATTTACCACAAATGAATTTTCACCTGTATATTCTTTGTGTTGAATAAACGTTGGAAACTCATAAATGCTGTGAGTAATCGGATTGTAGAATACCATACCCGTTACTTCAGTCACATCACTAACACCTTTGTTATCACCATAAAGGTTTACTTTAACACCCACATGCCCTGCATCAATTCTTTCGCAAGATTTGAAAAGGAATACCATTAAGAATAGTGCAATAACACTACCACCAATAATTTTTGTCATCTTTTTAATTTTTAATTGTTGTTCTAATTTATATTGTTTAAGTTCTTCTTCACGTTCTCTTTCCAAACGTGCGTATCTCTCAGACATTGATTCCATATTACTTTGTTGTTTTTGGTTTACGTTTTGTTTTAGGTTTTGCTAATACCTCTTTAGCCATTTTATCAATAACAGGTCCTAATTCAGATTCCAACTTTTGTTTTGTAAGTTCATCTGCCTCTTTTAATTCCTGCTTATCAACTATACCACCTTTATCAGATGTTACATATTGATACAATGCAAGTCCACCCCAAATAATCAACAACAATAAACCAACACCTGCTAATATGTTTGATAATGTGTTAGCCGTTGTAAGACCAGGATAAATTGCGAATTCCAAAATCAAAAATATTGTAATAACATTAATGATTTGCGTTTTGTACTTTTTTAAAAATTCTTTCATTTTATTTACTTTTTTTGTTTACTAAATCTTTTTTATCTCTTTCCATAATGATACGGAGCTGGGACTCTTTAAGTAACCTTACAGGTTCTTTCTTTTCTTTTGGTGCTTCTTCTGGTATGCGATAGTTCTTCACTAACTTATCCATCCAGTCTTTTGTTTCCTTACTCATATTAGTTAAGTTTATTCATTTTAATAGCGTTCATAAATTCTTCTCTAACCAAATTATCCTTTTCTAAAAACCTACCACTAAATTTATTTGTGGTCATCATACTATCGGGATGCTGTACACCTCTCATACCACAACAAAGGTGATGTCCACTAATTGATACCGCCACATGCTCACACTCCAATTTTTCACTAAGGTATTTGTGTATTTGAGCGGTTAATGATTCTTGCATTTGTGGCCTTCTACTGAACCAATCCACAATACGATTTAACTTACTCAAACCAATTACATTCTTTTCAGGCAGATAAGCTACAGCAGCATATCCATAGAAAGGTAAGTTATGATGTGCACACATTGAATTAACTTTGATACCAGTCTGAATCACTATACCATCGTAACCTTCTTCGTTAGGGAATGTAGTTACCTTTGGTGCTTCAGTCATACTACCTTTAACCAAATCTTCTACCCAAGCTTTAGCTACCCTTAATGGAGTATCTTTAGTTTGTTCATCGGCTTCATAATCAAAACCCAATGACTCTAAAAACAGTCCATAGTATTTAGCTGCATCTCTAATTCTTTTCTTCTTCTCAAAGGAATCTACTATTTCGTTTTCATTTGCTTTAACTAACATACTACTTTTTGTTTACGAAATTATTTACATCATACGCTTTTGGTGAAGGTAATCCACTATATTCACAATTTAATTCTTCTCTATACTTTTTCATTTCATCTTTAGCTTCTTCGGAAAAGTATATACCATCCGATTCCATATCAGCTATTGTTCTACTCACAGCTTTATGAATAATCTTTTTATCCTTTACAGGCAATTTTGTATCTTCAAAAAGTTTAGCCGCTAAAACGAATAGAGCTTCTCTACCATATTTTTTTTCATTAGGATTTGGAGCATATCCTTCCCTATCCATTTTACTAAACTCTCTATAAGTTGCTATAAGAAATACGGCAAATAGAGTTGTTACTATTGTACTGAGAATTATTATCTCTAAATTTTCCATTTTACTTTCTTTTTCCGTTTACGAAATTGAGTAACCCTAACATAGTTGGTGGCCATAAACCAATAAAAATTGCTTTCAATGGGTCACCATGTGAAAGGTAAATGTATTCACTAACGAAAATACAAACTACACATATCACCAAAATAAGAATTTCACTAATACTAAATTTTTTCATTTTTGTTTTTTTAGTTTTTATCAATTAATGTATCAACTAACACATAGCCGAACACCATAATACCAATTGGAAGATTTACTGAATATCCTAATGATACTGCCAATCCCAATCCAATAATTGTTCTAATAGCTTTTAAGCCATCTTTAATTGTTCTTTTGTACCAATAATCAAAATAAGGTTTCATATTAAAAAATTTGTGGGGTTTATAAAAAATGGTGGGTGACCGAAGCCACCCACCTATGTTTGGTTTTCTAACCCCTTAAAAATTACCAAACAATCTTTTCACTATCATCAGCTTCAGGTTCGGTAAACAATGCCTCATCAGCTTTCTCATCCTTCACATACTTCTGAACCAACTGCTTCACATAAGTACGTTCACTATCAACACCACCATCATTTGAGAAGAATGGGAACATACTAATCTCAGCTGCTTCGAACAAGCTGAATCCATCATACAACAACCCAGCAGTTTCTACACTAGCACGAGTTGAAATTCCTGTACTCAACTTACCATCACCACCTTTACTCACTTCACGAGTGTGGTGAGCGATTTCAGCTACTGCTTTCAAATCATCTTCACCTACAGTTGGGTACATATACTTTAGAAGGTCAAACTCCTGCGTATCGTTAAGTACATCCATTTCAATCGTAGTGAAACGGTCTAAGATAGCACGGTCAAGAACACGCGTTGAAGTATATTCACCACCAATGTTAGCTGTGGCGATAAAGGTAACACCTTCAGCTACATTCACAACAGGTGAACCTTCAGCTTCATCCAAACGAAGGTAACGTTGTCCTAAGTCCAACACCGTCATAAGGATATTCCAAGCATCAGGGTGTGCTCTACTCAACTCATCCAATAAGATAACTGCGTTTGGAGTTTTGATTGCTTTTACGAAAGCCGAATCACTAAAGAATGTACCCTTCTTAGAATCGAAGTGTGTGTTACCAATTAAGGTTGCTCTAGCATCCTGCGTAGCACCTAAGTTGAAATAGAAATCAGGACGTTTCAAGCCTTTGGTAAGTGCTTTAGCTGCCATTGTTTTACCACAACCAGCAGGTCCTGTCATCATAATATTCTTAGCTCTCACAGCTGAACGAATAAGGTATTTCCATTTAAGGTCAGAAATAACCAATCCTTCAGGTTTCAATTTCACCGATTCAGTATGAATGAAGTCAGTAATCTCTTTGTGAGAATCTAACTTTTCAACATTCACTTCAGCGTTACTTTTTAGTGGAGCAACTAAGTTTTCGAAATCACTCATTTCGGTTAAGCGGTATTGAATCTTACCACCTTTACCAACAACTTTACGAAGTGCTTTACCAGCTTCGAAAGCTTTCTTACGAGTACCAGTACCAACACCGTTAGTACCTACAATTTTTCCGGCTGTATTAGCCAATTTGAAATGTGAGCCTACCTTCACAACTTTGAAGATTTGATTGCTCAACTTGTCCGATTTACTACTTTTGTTCGTAGCCATAAATAAGGGGTTTTAAATGTTACAATTATTATTATCAATCTTACTTCGTAAAGATACGAAAAATTCCTGAATTTACCAAATATTTTTTTAATTATTTTTTAGGGTTGTAAGTGATTGAAAATCAACGAGTTAGGAGTGTTTTCCTAACTTATTGATAATCAATTAGTTATGCTTTGCTCATAAATAAGCGGTTTATTGTACGGGTCACTTCGTTCACATTGGTAACGTTGATAAACGATGCTGCTTTACCATAACTTGCTTTGAAGATTCTGCCTGAGCTACTATCTTCACCATCGTACTTACTATCACTAACAAAGTAACTCAATACTTTGATACCCATACCTTCAATCATCTTTACCATTTTGTTGGTGTGTTTAGCGGCACTATCACCACTATAACTAATACCTTTTCCGTGGAAGTAAGGTTCACCATCGGATATGTTTAGGAAGTAACTATCCATATCGGTTGTACTACCCACCATTTGTTTCATCACAGCTTCGAATGCCAACCCCTCAGGTGTTGTACCATTCGGGTGTAGGTAACCAAACAACTGCTTTACTTTGATGAACTTATCCACTCTACTATCATAAGCAACTACAATATAAGGTAACTCACCATTTGTTGTAGTACGGAATGAAATCTGAATGTTAAGGTTACTAATCATATCCACAGCCTTAGCTAATGCTACAATGTTAATCATAGTTTTGTTCCACTTAGAACCACTCATTGAACCACTAGCATCTACTGAAATATGTAGGTTAGCTTTTTTGAATTGGTCAGTTTCTTTTGTGAAGAAAACGTGCTCATTACCATAACCCAAAGCGGATACCATTCTTTTATCCAATTTACCAACAAGCTGGCGATTGAATACAGTATCTCTACTCTCACCTCTTACCTGCAACTTCTTACCCAATAGAGTACCCAAACGAATACCTTCAGCTACTTCGTTAGAATGTTGGTCATATAGCGTATCTTCATCTTTACTCCATCTCTTTGAAGTAAGTGGAAAGTTTTCGTTTTCCATCAATGCTCTAGTCATCTTCTTTACCACAACACACTCAATACCTTTGAAAGTTGAATGAGTACCATAATAATCCTGCGCTACAACTTTCATCTCAGCTCCAGATTCTTCAATTGATTGAAGTTGTTTTGCTTCACTTTGAGTCATCTTAGATTTCTTCACTTGTCCACGTAAGAACTCTTTTTGTTTCTCAATCTTCTTACGAATGATATCCATCTGTCTTTGTGAAAGTTTACCATCGGCTGGTTTATCGGTTGGTTTACCATTCTTGCCCACCTTAACACTAATCTTACCTTTGATACCTTTACCATCTTCAGCGGGTTGTTCTGAATCACCACTCATATCGGCGTTACCTTCATCATTACCACTACCTTCTTCATTTTCATTATCATCAATCTGAACATCAATATCATCCTCACCTGCTTCTTGCTCACCTTCACCAGCCTGCGGTGAACCATTACCATTACCCTGTCCTTTACCATTTTGTGGTTGTTGGATTTCATCAACTGCATTGATAATAGTTTCAAACACATCCAACGCCACAACCAATGCTTCATCGGTTGTTCTCAATCGGCTGATTTGATTCAGTTTGATAATACCAGCAATTGTAGGTAATTGTTTCAGAGCGTTCAAACGGCTGAACTTAGAATGTAAGTTAATCAATCGGAACATATAAGCTTCGAAAGTTTCTTCGGTAAACTCATCCGATTTCATACCCTTATCAATAGAGTCATCGTTGAAGTACTTATCGTACATAGCACGATAATAATCTCTATAACCTGGTGCTGATTTGTAGATGAAGTTATCAATCCTTCTATCTTCTACATAGTTAAGGATGTCCTTTACTACATAAGTCCAATTATGAAGTTTCTTACTTTGTGAAACTGCTTCCAACTCTTTGTAACGTTCAGCTCCACATACCCTAACAATAGTTTGTTCCAAATCTCTCAATAGATTGAAGTTAGAAAGTTTAATGTGTGAACCTTCGTGCAATGCCAAACCTACTGCTGGGTCAAACTCCTTTGGTTCAACAATGTTAGCGGAAATAGTTACTGTCTTACCATCAGTATAAGAATCACCTTTGGTAGAAAAACGAACAGGTATAGATTGACCTGTTACAATAGATACGAAGTTAGCAATTGCTCTACGATGAGCTGCTAACTTATAAAGGTTTTTGGTAGCTATCTCTTTTGTTGAATAGGTAGAGAATGTGGGTGAAGAATAATCACTCCAATCATCCATCCACCAAGAAGATGCACCATAGCTTTTGTATGATTTACTTTTTTTGGATTTGCCACTCACTAAGTGGTCTTTTGTACCTGTCTTAAAGTCTGTGTACCAACTCATATAAAGGGGTTTTGTTTTTGAAATTTGTTACATACAAATATACTAAAATCCCCTGATATAGCAAAATATTTTTTAAACTTTTTTCTAAATAATTGAAAATCAATGAGTTATGCGAGGGTCAGAATATCCCAATTCCTTTACAATAGGTGATTCTTTAAGGATTCTATCCAATTCATCGGGTATACTAACATCTGAATTCATATTTTGAAATGGTTGGTTTATTTGCCAAGTTCTAACAACTCGTTGCCCATTTTCAGTATATGTTGGATTTTCTTTTATGCTATCAAAGTTTATATCTGGAACATGGATGTAATTTTTAGATTTTTGATAAAAAATAGTATCATCAAATTCAAGCCCAATCGAATTAAATAAATTTTTTAAATTAATAAAATCATTTACAAAAAAATCTTCATATTTTATAGTATAAACATTTGGATAATTTTTTTCCTTTGCATCTAAAAATATTTTCCCAGCTGCTTCATATTCACCAATACTCATATGATAATCGAAAGTTGAATTAGGGCCATTTTTTGTTAATGGATTATAACCAGCTTTTATTACTGATGTGAAAACATTCCAAGGATTTCTAATTACAAATATTAAAATATAATCAGAATATTCTTTTTTTGCATTAATTAGATTTTCTAATTTGTTTGCCCTAATTTCAATTGGAATGACAGGCGATTTTACCAACACAAAATTTTTATCTTTTGCATTGTGTAAATCTTTTGGCATTACCGAAAAATATTCAATTGGAATTTCATATAAATTTTTACACTCTCCCATTTTTGATTTTAAAATGGATGTGCCCGTATGCGGAAATCCCGTAATTAAGATTTTTTGTTTATTCATTAATCTAATTCTTCATCATCATATCCATCCATAGGAAATGATGATTCAATTTCTTCAAATAAAAATGTCAATTCTTTTCTAGCCTCATCAACTAGCTTCCAATCTTCTAAAGATATTGCATCTTCTAACATTTCTATTACGTCTTTGATTTTGTTTTCTAAGTTCATAGTAGTCATATTTTCAATTAAATATAACACTTATGAATTAAACGATAAAATCATCTTTTATTGAATCTTTTTTAAAAGACCCAAATTTAACTGGATTGAATGTTTGCTCATCACTCCATTTAATAAGTTCCGTTGGATTTGATATAAATTTGTTATAAATTTCATTAGGTGAATCTTTCCAAACTCTTGTTATCATCATATAGTTTTCAAAGAATCTTATGGGAATATGTATCTTACTAAAATGTACAGATAAAAAATGCTCAGGTGGAAATGCATAATGGCCATCCTTTAGATACTCCATCATTTGGTGATATATAAATGCATAATAATCCATTACCTTTGGAATACCATACGCAAAACAATCATTAATACCATCTGAGTTTGGAAGTGCTGGGACCATCATCCATCCCATTGGAACGTTTAAAGATTTATTTTTTTCTATTTTAAACTTATCATCTAAAACAATATCAGTTCTTGCTCTTATTACAATATCATAATCAATACCCAAATGCTTACTTAACATATTACATCTCCAAACTTTATAATACATAGGTAATTGACCAAATGCTTTTGAAGATTTTCTAAGGTGTTCCATTATTACTTTAGGAGATTGAATATGTAGTGAAGCTATATCTTGTGTAGTTTCTTTATATATTCTATAATTTTCTACCTCATATTTTTTTGGGGTATAGATTTTTAAAAAGTTGTTTAGAGTATCTCCCTTTTCTTCATTTTCAACATCCCAAAATGAAGCATAGACATCCATATCATATTCTTTAATCAAATCAATCCAAAAATTTTTGGTTTCATTAATATCCCTTATATTTCCAGAAAAACATAAAGCTATTTTCATTTCTTATAGTTTTCTATTATATCAGAACATATTCCTATACAACAAGAAATATTATCATTATTAATTTCGGGCATAACTGCTATACTCCTTTTAATTGGTTGTTTACCAGGATATGCCCAAATATATCCATATGAAGTTAAAGTGAGAGTATCTCCTTCATGCCAAAACCAATTTATTTCTTTACACTCATTTTCATTTTCATAAAAGTATTCAACAGCTTCTATGTTTTTACAATGAACCCACAATTTGTCTGAGCGTTTATCTATCCACTCCAAATCAATTGGGTATTGTGGCTCATCATGCCCCAACCACCAATTGCCATCAATATACCATACATCTATCTCAACATCGTACCCTATACTTAATGTATCATCAATGTATTCAGGTTTGTTTTCAGATTCCTCTATTCTTCTGTTTATATTTCCTCTATGTGATATGTAAATCATTCTTCTAATTTATAAGGGTCATCACTAAATAATCTATCAATGTGAGATATACTAAAATTTTTCTCAGGTATAAAATTATCTCTAAATTCTACTTTAAATAAATTTGCTTTTATTTTGTATGGTTTTAACCAATGAATATCAATAATGTTAAAATGCTCTTTCATTAAAATTCTACCATCTTCTTTATCAAATCTATCCGGCTCTTTTGCTTCTAAATAAGATTTGGTTAATCTTTCTTCAGGAGCATGTGTATGAATATATCCTTTAAACTCACCATCCACTTTCCATTTAGATACATTCAATCTTCCACTATTCCAATTTTCTTTTGTTTTTTGAAAAAGTAATTTTATATTTTCAATAGTACCAGCTATTATATGGTCACTCATATGATATTCACAATATTGCCATGCTCTAAAAAATACAGATGAACAATGTAATTTATCAGGTTGGTTAATTATTGATTGATAAATGTTTTCTGGATATGACCAATACTCATCACCTCTCATTTTAATAACATACTTTGTTTTTACTAAATCCAAAGCATTTAAAGTTGATATCAATTGATAATTAATATTTTGGTCCCCACTTTCAGCGGGTAATGGTGCCAATACCAATTTAAAGTTTTTTGGTAGATTAGAAAAATCTATCTTAGAATCAGTCCAAGTAGAAATAATAACAGGACAATTACGATATTTAGCTACATAAAAATCATAACAATCCTGTTCAAGTTTACCTTGAATAATAATTGAAGTATTTTCCATACTATTTTCTCCATCCAATTTTTTCACCTGCTTTTACTCTACGTTCATATTCTTCTTCTGAACCTGGATATCGCCAAGCCCATACCAACCAAAATAACATAAACAATGCTATTCCAATCAATGCTCCAATTTTATGAAGTGTAAACAATAAGAATGTATAACTAACTATACAGCAAACTAACATTATCCATTTTACTCTAGTTGGATAGATACGTTTAGTTTCCCATCTTATTAAATGAGGTCCAAATGTTGGATGTTCATGCAGCCATTTATTAAGTGCGGGCGAACTCTTTGCAAATGCCCATGCTGCAAGTACCACAAAAGTTGTCATAGGTACGCCTGGTACAATAGCTCCTATGTAAGCACAACCTACAAAAAGTAAGCCGAGCGCTCTCCATAACCATTTATTCATAACTCTATATTTTAATCCCAATCATCAGAAAAAGTTTTTTTACCATTTAATGGTTTAATATTCTTTTTCTTTGGTTTGGGTTTTTTAATTTTAGCTTTTTCTTTTATGTATAATTCTTCTTCATCAATTTCCTTATACACAAACTTTTTTAGATAAGCTTTATCGTTTTTCATAACATAAGATTTATCTACCCTGTCCTCTGTAATTTCTTTCTTTTCTATCGTGTTTGTTATGAGATTTAGCGTGCTTTCCGCCTTTTCTTTTTCCAAAGGTAACTTTCATGTTTTCTTTGGAAGAACCACCTTTCTTAGCCATTTGTTGTTACAATTTTAATGTAAAATGTAACGTAACCTATTATAGATGTTTTTTAAGTGTTCTTGCTCCCAATATCCATTTTTTTCCGATTGGGTTTTCAATTGGTTTTCTTAAAAAAGCATCTACTTGCTTTTGTACTGATTTAGTAACGGGCTGATATTCCGTATTATCTACTATGATAAAATTGTTGTGGAATATTCCCTGAAACTTACCCATATTCTCTTGGCATTTTTTCCAAACATCATTTACCAATGATTCGGGTAGACTTCTACTTCTTTCAGCATTTCTTTTTAGTGCAACTTCCAACGAAGTATTTACGAATACCATATAACAATCATAACCAAGCTTTTCAGCTTTGTCTTTTTTGTTTTTGATTTTAAGAACTTCATCTCCCGTTCCGTCAATTATCATTCCTAAACGTCCTGCTTCGTAAAATGCTTGTTGTTTTTGAGTAATAGCTTTAGCACGATTACGGATTGAATCACCTTCTTCTCCAGCTATAAAAGCCCAGAAGTTAGGGTCATTCTTTTGTATATCGCCTAAATCTTTTGGATTGATACCATTCTTTTTGAGAGCCTGCTCAAATGCGGTATCTGAATTGATTATCTTTAATCCTCCAGCAGAAAACGATGCAATATCACCTTTACCTACGCCAAATATTTCATTTGCTACATAGGATTTTCCACTACCCGGTCCACCAGCCAAAAAGACACATTTAAGAATACCAGGATCATCTACACCTTCGGTGATTATCTCAGCGAATAGTTTAGTTCTGATTTCCTTAATCTCTTTTTGGATAGTAGATAGCTCGGATAAAAGATTCTTCATTGATTACTTAGTCTTCTTTGCGGCTGGCTTCTTCTTTTCAACAACAACAGTCTTAGCAACTTTCTTAGCTTTATCAGCTACTTTCTTTACTTTAACTGCAACTTCCTTAACTTCTTCGATTTTTTCTTCGATAGCATCTGGAATGTTATTGTTGTTCTTGTCTTCAATCTTTCCAGACTTCATACCAAAGTATGCGAATGTACCACCGATTGCAAGAACTGCCAAAATAATTAAAAATGTTCCCATAATTTTAGTTTTAAGGTTTATCTATAAATATATAGTTTTTTTGTAAACAAACTCAATCCTCATCGTATAAAGAGTATCTTTTTACAGGTTTTTCAACCTTTATTTCCTCTTTATAGATTACTTCTACCGTCCCTTTACGAGCTGATAGGAAGAATTCAGTTTGTCCAGTCTTTTGGAAATGGTACTCCAACCCATCGGTTAGAGATTCCAAAATGGTAGAAGGAGAGTCTACCGGCTGCCATCTATCACCCGGTGGAACTCTCCTTAATACTACTTCTTTTATTTCTTCTATTTTAGTTTCAAAAGCCATTACTTAATAACTTGTAGGATTTTTGATTCTTTAGCCGCAGATACTTCATAATCCAATTGGATACCTGCTTTTTCAAATTCTTTAACAACTCTAGCTTCTGCTTCCGTAACGGTCATAGCATCTACCAAATAGTTTTCCTTTACTTTTTTGATTTTTGTACCACCTTTACCACCATCTACTTCGTGTTGTACTGTTACTGTAACTTCAAAATACTTAGCCATAATTTATGTTTTTAAATGTTTAATTACAAATATACTACTTTTTTTCCAATTTGCCAAATTAATATTCATATTCTTTTCTGGGACCTGTAAGGTTTCCATTGATTAGGAACGAACAATTAAAACATAGCATTCTTAGATTATCATATTGATGGTTTTTTCTATTACCATCAATAAAATCCAAAACCAACGGAACTCTGTGGTCTGTTAGCCTTCTTTCCTCAAATCCACAATTCGAGCACTTTTCTTCTATGTAACCGCTAAGAAGTAATCTTCTTTTTAATTTCCATATTGGATAATTTGGATGCTTACCTGCTATAATATCATCCAAAGCATGAAATCCGTGAGTGGTTGTTGCACCTTTACGAATACCAATACCAGAAGGATTTTTTAGGTCCTCAAATATTTTATATTCTCTTGCGTATTTTTTGTAGGTATTATACGAAACCCCTAATAATTTAGCGGCTTCAGCTGCGGAGCGAGCTTTCTTTTGTATATTTTTTATTTCGGATTCTAAAAGTGGTTTTGCACCTAATCCTCTTTTTGTTCTTCTTTGTGGTGCTAAAGAAAGGTCTTTAGTTGGGTCAAAGTTAGAAAATTCTTTAAATTCATTTTGTTCTTCCATAACAATTTTGATAGACTAATTTGGTTTCTTTATATAAGTATATCAATTTTCTTTTTTCAAACCAAATTTTATCCATTTATACCAAATTCTTTCGTGTATATAATATTGGATAGGCTTGTAAACGAGCTCTGCTACCCCAAATGCGGCACCTACCTTAACCGAATCACTTACCCACCACATTATCCCAAAGCCGATTAACGTTGAGATAATACGATATGAGATGGTCTTAGCTATGTGTCTCTTTCTCTGAACTATCATTGTTTACTGAATAAATTATTATATCACCATTTGTATCCATATATCCTTTACGAATACCCGTGCCACTAATTGATTCGATATCAGATGGTGGTTGGTGATATATCACTTCATATCCTACACCTCTACCATAGTTTACCGATTCGATATCAGGAATAATTGATATAAAAATTTTATCTGAATTATCAATAAAGAATTTTTCTTTTGATAAATCCGTAAGAACTTGATGTGCTGTTTTTGGATTTCCTTCGTCCACTTGCACATCTCTAATTGCTACCCAGCAATTTTTTCCTTTATCTAATTGTTGACGTATTAACCATTCATGTCCGGCGTGCCAAGTTTGCCACCTACCAATAAACATTGCGTATTTTTTCATTTTTTTAATTTTTCGTAATTAATATTATTTTTTTTAAGTTCCCATTCTTTTTCTATAACCAACCACTTTTTATCTGGACAAGCTCCAACCTTTGGTGAATACACTTTTGCTTTTAATGCACACCCACAAAGTCCACAATGTAAAACAGGTTTTGTTTTTTTATGTTCACATCCATCACAAATTTCCATTCTCTTAGCTGCTAATTCAGATTGAGAATCATTGGGATTAAACATTATACCCCATGCTTTAAATATTTCTTCTATTTTATTCATATCTTATCAACATTTTTAAGATAGTGAATTAACTTTGTAAATGATTGTACTGGATTATCTGATGTAGTATCCATATCAAAGTAGTTTATTTCTGGTTGTTCATATCCTTCCACTTTGAATTGTTCTCTCTGCCTTTTGCGATTTGTATGAACATAAATTTCTACCATACTCTCACCACATTCCGTTTTGAATTCTTCTCGTAATTGTCTGTATGGTGATACTAAAGAAACTACAACATCACATCCGTTAGCATTTAAATAAAAAGCAAGTAATTGTGCATTCTTAATATTTTGCACCCTACCTGCTTCTGAATAATCTTTGTTAAGTGTCAACTCTCTCAAGTCATCCCCATCTATATGGAAAACATCTTTTCTCCAATTACGTTTTTCAGTTTGTAAAAAATCTTTAAGTTTTGTTGCTTGTATTGTTTTCCCTGCACCCGGCTGACCTGTAAACCAATATATCATAACTTTTGTATTTTAAATAAGTATTAATTTATAAATTTTTTTGCATATCTATCATAATATTCTAAATTGATTTTATCCATATTAGATTTAAACCAATCATAATATTTTTCATATACTTTGTTTAATTCTTCAACTGATAATATTTCCAAAGGTCTTTTAGCATAATCTACAGATTGATTTTTATGTTGCTCAAAATTATCAGGAGAATTTATATTACCACTTTGTTTGTGTCCTGCTACTTCTGCTGGGTCACTCCAATTAAAACAATACGATGGTACATATTTTTTATTATGTTCATCCAACTGCCTTTCATCTCTAAGTTGTGTGTACCAACTCAAACCTTCATATCCCGTAATATCTGAACGGAATCCTATTTCTTTAATTCTATTCATCTTAACTATTACACTTGCTTCTAATGTGTTCATCACCAACATCACACTTTGTTGTGTAGCGAAAAAACTCATTTCCGGTTTCCAAACATCTCTGCCATTTTCTTTTATACCATTCACCGCTTGTTCTAAGTGCCAAGGTAAATAAATGTCATCATCATCTGCTAACATAAAATAATCACCGGTTGCATGAGTTACCGCATCTCTACATATTTGTCCTCTATTTTGATATGATTCGCCTGTTTGGTAATCTTTTGCATTATTTACAACTACAATAGATGTATCATCAAATCCCAATTCATACGGATGTTCTTCATCAGTATTGAATATTATTAATTCTTTGTTTGGATATGTTTGTGCATGGTATTGTGCTACTATTCTTTCAACACAAGTAAATCTACCATAGGTTGTACAAACAAAACTAACTTTCTTTTCTTTCAAATAATCTTTATATTTTTTTATACCATCATAAATGTTTATAGTAGGTTGCCAACCACCCATATGCTTATCATATGAGCTACAAGTATTAAATTGGTATCCGCTTGGTATTTCAGATTTATCTTTGTATGTGTATGGTATTCCTAAAATATCAAATATAGTTTCAAATTCAACACTTTGTCCAGTACCAACTTCATACCATTTTCCTCTTAAAGAATCATAGTAATCTAATGCGTAAAAATTAGCTCTTACTACATCATCTATATAAACAAAATCTCGTTTAGGTCTGCCCGGAAATAATTTAACGTCATCTTTGTTTATGTTTTGATAAATCATAGATGCCATATTACCTTTATGTTCTTCACCAGGCCCATAAACATTAAAATATCTCAATGCAATACCACCATTTGATACAACATAATCTTCTCCTAATAATTTTGTCCATCCATATAAATTAGAAGGTTTACTACCATCAACACCATATACAGCCGCTGATGATGAATATATCATTTTCTTTCTATTTTCTTTACACCAATCCATTAACCATTTTGTAGAAAGATAATTTCTTTCCATCATAAAATCAATATTTGTGTTTAGTGTATCCGAACAAGCTCCTATATGAAATATGGCATCTGGATTGTATGTTTCTAAAAAATCTTTTAGATACTCTTTTGGGTTGTTCTCATCAAAGTAATCGGAATCAATTGTTATATATTGATGTCCAAGTTTGTTTAAAATATTTTTTCCTATAAATCCTTTATATCCCGTAACTAATATTACCATATACCACCATTAATAAATTCTTTAAGATAAGGAGTTGAGTTTGTGTTTATATCATTATCTTCAATAAATTTTTCTATTCTCACTCTGCCATAAATTTGCTGCATAGCCATACCACCTTCTAATAAAAATCCATCTTCTGATTTGTCTGTATAATTTATTCTATCTTGTGGTATGGTTTTTTCTATAAATCTTGCAAATCTTTGTTCAAAAATACCAGTGGTATCATCACACCAATTACTCCAACCTTCCTTTACAATATTTGAAACTAAAACATCCGGTCTACAACCAAATATTCTAGTAGAACGTTCATAACCACCTATATTTGCCCTATGCCAAGTTAAAACATCTTTATAGGATAATTCGGTTGGTAGAGTTGATAATAAATCTTTTGTAAGTATAGAAGTTCCTGTTAATTTTAAACAAAAATTTTGTTTATCACTATGCTGTCTATCACCTATAAGTGCAGCTTGAGTTAATCCTAAAGCTACTGAAGTTGCTTCTCCCCTTTGTTTAAGTAATCTTGGTTGAAAATGAATAACTTTAAATTCTTCAACTTGAGGAAACCACTTATGAGCATCATATAATAAGTTTACATCTGCGCAATAATTGTATGGTTTTACAACATTATATGGGTCTTCCGATTGTATTTGTGTACACGCGGTTTCAGCATCTAAATGAGGTGTTGAACTATCAACAATAACAACGCTAAATCTTTCTTTTATAATTTGTGCATTTAAAGATAAGGAAAGAAGTGTTTGCTTTATTCTATTGCAAGATGTCAATAATAGTACATTCATATTAATTAATTAGTCCTTTTGCGAATTTTTCTTTATTTGTATGTTCCCAACTATATAACGCATGGTGTTTTAAAACTTCATTCTGAAATGTATTATAATCACCATATTCTATATTATGTTGATGTAGATGTTCTCTAACTACTCCATGATAATGCCATATTTCTGTACTAAACATATTAGGCAATCCCATATATTTTTTAATTATTAAACCAGTCCAACCCGGTGAATGTGGGGCATTACAATATCCAATTTCCACAGGCATATTATCAATCAAATATTTTACCATAGGATGTTCTTTTTTAAATCCATAAACATTATTTGTAATTGTATAGTCACAATGTTGCCAACCAACACCCCAATGCCCAAAAACAATACCATCTCTATTTTCTAAGTTTAATGAATTTAAACTTTGTATATATTCCCAGTCAATATCCAAATACCAGCCACCATATTGATATACTACCAACCAACGTATAATATCTGCACAAAATACATAATCTTTTCTTTCGTACATTACATTATACATTTCCTGTAATCTTTCTGGTATATGTGGTAAATTGGAATCGGTCCACAAATGATATTCATAATCGGTATGTTTGTCTCTAATTTCTTCTGATATTCTTTTTTCTCTACTTGGCATTGGATATTCACCAACCCAAACTTGATGTATAATTTTATTTATCATAGTTTTGTTATTTCAAAAATTAAATCATCATATCTATCTTTACTTTTTCTACTATCAAATATTTTAGTTGATACAAATAAATTATTATCTTTTATAATTTCTTCAAATTTTTCAAATCTTTCATATTCTTGCACATCTTCTATAATAATCTTTCCACCAACTTTAATTTTTCTAAGCCAATTTTTAATAACATAACATTGTGATTCAAATGTATGTGGACCATCATCAATTAAATAATCTATTGAATTATCTTCAAATAAATCAATAGTACTTTGCTCATATGCATCTTGAAAAATACTAGTTGCTCCTTTTATTTCAAATGGTTTTTTATGATTATAATGATATGGATATTTTTCTATTGCTGTTATTTTTGCATTTCTAAACCACTCTTTCCACAATACCATAGAATATCCATCACCAATACCAATTTCAACTAAATTTATTTCTCTATCACGATTAATAAATTCGTTATTATAATAACTGTTTATGTAATCATGTGTTGTACCTTTATCAGTTATATTGAATCCACTATATTTTTGAGTATAGTAATTCCAAAAATCTTTTAGTTCATTAAAATTTTCTGTCATTAGTGTTTAAATTTAATTAGTTGAGAACCTCTGAATGTTGGTATATAAAGTGCCCATTCAATTCTATTAGAATAATCTCTCATAAATTGGGATACAGAATTTCTAACGTCTGTGTGGTAATCATAATCATCTAAAATAACATAATGACAATTATCCATTGCCATTTTTAAATCGTGTATTTTACATTTATAGTCGTGACACCCATCAATAGATACCAAATCAAAAAATTGTGGAAGTTCAGTTTGTTCTTGTGAATCTAAATGTTGAATTTCCCATTTACAATTTCCTTTATAATATTCACTTATATTATTTCTTGCTATCTCATTATTACCATAAGTTTCTAAATCCCAACCCAATGCATATTCTAAATTTTCAGAACCTAACATTGTTGGTAAGAAACTAAAACCAAATCGTACACCTATTTCTAAAAATGTTTTTGGTTTAATTGTTTTTGCAACTGCATAATACCATTCAAAGCAGTTACCACTCCATACATAATCGTATGAATCATACTTAGTAAAAAATTCAGATGGTATTACATTGTGAATTGATTTTGGTTTGTTTGCGAATAATTCTTCTATCATATTAAAACTGATTTTTGTGCTGTTTTTTTAATCCATTGCCAATAATGCCAACTTGCCGTTTCTTCTTTTATATTTATTTCATCTTCATATGGAAGATTATTCATATAATTTGCTTTATAAAATCTACCAGTATCAGAACCAGTTACACCAGCGTTATGCATTATATTAAATTTATTATAATCTTCTTCATTTGATGTTGCCCAACTAAAATCTAAATTAGGGTGACACATAGTATCATATCCCATTTTCCAACCATTCCATAACACAGCCCACATATCAGCGCACCATATTTGTAATTCGTGATGTGTTGGGTCTTCTTGCTTTTTTCTAACATTCAAATCGGATACATCTTTGAACATAACTTCACATTCTCTTTCAACCCTATCCCAATAATAGTGAGTTATACCCTTCATTATATATTGTGCTCCAATTGCATTTAATTCGTTGGCTTCAACCAATTCTTTACTTATTCCGCTTATCTCACACATTAAATTTAATACATCTTCACCTTTTGATTTTATGTAATTGTGACCTATATACCAACGCGTATCAGAACCATACCATTTATCATCATTAATCATATCATCTGTAATCCATTCTGAAATTGGTTTTGTGAATATGATATCACAATCATGATAAAATATAGTTTCATCTTTTAGATAAGGATGTGCTTTAAAATGTTGTTTCAATATATTAGGTCTTATTGACGATATATAATCTTTAGTTACTCTAGTATCATCATAAAAAAAGAATCTTGCTGCATAATTGTTTGCTAACTTAGACCAGGCTTCTGGTACTATTCCATCTTCTTTCCAACAAACTATATCAACATTATTAAGATTTACACCCATTTCTATAAAGTTATTCAACATAACTTCTACCTGCCAAGTGTAATAAGGAATTGCCGGTTGGGCACAAACGAAACGTAAATTTTTCATAACTTCATATTTTGCATGAACTTTATCAACAACATCCCACTTTCCAGCAGGACATGCTCCCTTAACTGGTGTGAATACCTTTGCTTTTAAAGCACATCCACAAAGTTCGCATACATTTTTAAATATAGCATTTTGTTTTTTATGCTCACATCCATTACAAATTTCAATACGTTTGGATGCTAATTCTGCTTGCTCATCATTTGGGTTAAAAGATATACCCCAAGCAGTAAAAATCTCTTGAATTTTGTTCATAACCTTTATTTGTATATAACTATTATTTTCTAATATTTTTATAAACAAGTGCCATCTGAAGCAGTTATGTAAACCGCAGTTGTAGTGTTTGTAGTTGCCGATACGAATGTACAAGTTCCAGTACTTCCATTTAGGTTACAGCAATGTGAAGCGGATTCGGAATCAAGTATAAGTATATTTTGACCAGATGTATGTCCACCATAATAAACTATTATATCAGCTAATCCTATTTGTGAAGATGTAAAATATCCATTTTCTCCGGCAGGTAATGGGAATCCATCTCCCCCACTTATCCAAGTAATACTAACACCATTTATTGTTATATCGGTAATCGGCACATCCAATGATGCATTGGTAACATAAATTTCCACAACAGCACCAGCAGTTGTAGTTGTAGTTGTTGTAGTTGGTGCGGCTGTTGTGGTTGTTGTGGTTGTTCCACCGGCACATGGTATTGTTTGTGTTATTGCATTTGTACACGTACCAGTTGATGTTACAGTAACTTGAGTTGCTAAATCATCAACACTTACACTTTTACCCGCGAGCAATTCACTTTTAGTTGCAGTTGATGGTGTTACACTTCCTACATCTGCAGTTAAATTAAAGTTTGGACCTAAATCGGCTCCCAAACCAGCTCCCAATGTTAATGTTATACTTCTTGCCATTTTTTATTTTTTATATACACGCTCCATCACAACTTACTTGTAAATCTAAATATAAATTAGTTCCTACATCTCCCGATACTACTGTATAGCCTGGTGAAACGTATGAAGGTATTGAACCATTATTTTGACATGCTGCATCTATTATTTCGCCCGTCACCTGAATATTTGTATAAGTACTTCCTCCACCTGTACATTGGTCAGCATTACACCCAACACTAATTACATCACCAACATAGACAGTATAAGTTCCAGATGCGGTATTATTACGACTCTCAACTGATACAGAATTTATATACAAATCATATAATCCATTTGCTCCACCCAATTCACTAAAACTCCAATAAAGAGTTGCACTTGCTGCAGCAGCTGTTGTAGTTGATGTAGATGTGGTTGATGTAGATGTAGATGTTGTTGTTGTATCACAAACTATTGTCAATCCATCATAATTACATTGTGGTGCTGCCGTAGTTGTAGTTGATGTAGAAGTACTTGTAGTTGATGTAGAAGTACTTGTAGTTGATGTAGTTGTGGTTTCATTTGGTGCCAAAGTAGTTGTTGTTGTACTTGTTGGTGCGCCGGCAGTTGTAGTTGATGTAGATGTTGATGTAGAAGTACTTGTAGTTGGTGGTTGGGTAGTTGAAGTTGATGTTGAAGTACTTGTAGTTGAAGTTGATGTTGAAGTACTTGTAGTTGAAGTTGATGTAGAAGTACTTGTAGTTGATGTGGATGTAGATGTCGTTGATGTTGTACCAGGACATGCAGTTTGGTTAGTTAAAATACCATTTGTTGTAATAGTACATATACCAACTCCTTTATTTATAGTTGTACATCCATTTAATTCATCAATTTGAGAAGCACATATATTTTCGGTTGTACCAGCAGCAACAGTAATAGTAGTTGTAACATTATCACAATCTCTAAATTCTACATTTACAGTACTTACCCCACCATTTGTTACATCGTATTCAAAGCAAGTTGGCGATACATACCAATAATCAGTACCATTAGAATAATAACCAGCTGGTGCTAATGTTGTTAATGTTCCATTTGTATAAAGTACTGTACCGTCTGTTAAAGTTGATGCTGGCTCAGCATAATAAGTATTTTGTGTAGCGTAACAAGCTTGCCCACCACCAATTGTACTAAATCCTAAACTAAATGTTTCAGGCGCAATTGTTGTTGTAGTTGTTGATGTTGGTGCAGCCGTAGTAGTTGAAGTTGATGTTGTTGATGTTGTGGTTGATGTTGGTGCTCCAGTTGTAGTTGTTGTTGATGTTGTTGCACAAGAACCATTTGATGAAATGGTACCTGTTAAGCCTGTGACTCTATACCAATCCGTACCATCTGAATAATAACCAAGAATTACGGGTGATGTTAATTGTTGGTCATAGTACAAAGTGACACCATTAGCTAAAGTTGCGCCATTTACTGCGTAAACTATTCTTGGGTCTATTGTTCTATTTACACAAGATGTAAATGCGTTATTAGAATCAAACCCTATTGTAAATTGCGCAGGTGCAGCTGTTGTTGTAGTTGTAGTTTGTCCGCTAATATTAATTGTTATTGCGTTTGTACAAGAACCCGTAGAAGTAACAGTAACTTGAGTTGCAGAATTATCAACCTCAACTTGAATTCCATCCAATAGTTGTGTTTTAGTTGCAGTATTAGGCGTAACAACCCCCACATCTGCTGTGAGATTGAAGTTAGGTCCTAAATTTGCTCCCAATGGTGAACTAAGTGTTATTGTTACAAACATTTACTTTTTAATTATATTTTTAAGCACAAGGACTACAAGTTCCAGATGAAGTGTAAACACCATCAAAACCTATTGAACCAAATGTACAAGACCCAGCATTATCTGACCAATAACTATAAATACTTCCATCATACACATTTCCATATTGGTCATAATAAGTTTCACCATTTATCAAAGTACTATAAGTATATGAATACAAAGTTATACTCGTAGATTGTGCACATGCATCCTGTCCGCTTGTATTTGATACACTAACCATAAAACTATATGGTGGTGGTGCTATTGTGGTAGTTGTAGTTGTAGTTGATGTTGATGTTGATGTTGTTGTTCCACAACTTTGTGGGAAATCATAAATTGCGTTTGCTGCACCATTTCCACCATTATAATCAAATCTAACAACATCATTTCCAATTCTATAATATATTTGACTTGGGCCATCAAAAACTAATGTACTGATTTCATAAAAACAAAATTCTGGTCCCGCGTCATGGAATAATTCACTACCAGCTACTAAAGGATTATCATATGAATAAACAGTGAAGCTATTAGTTAAATTACAAGCATCATTTGCTGTGTTTGCTCCAATTACAATTGGCAATCCATCATTATAATCGTAATACAGTGTATAAGAATATGGTGGCAATGGTCCGCAAGTTGTGGTTGTAGATGTGGTTGTTCCTGCCAATGTGGTTGTTGAAGTAGATGTTGGTGGTAATGTGGTTGTTGAAGTAGATGTACTTGTAGTTGAAGTTGAAGTTGAAGTAGATGTACTTGTTGTTGATGTTGTGGTTGATGTTGTTGGTTGTGCTCCCACAAATGTCCAATTAGAACCACTTACTATGTAGCTCTTAGTAGAATCAAAAAATACATTAGATGTGAAATCAACAGATCCTTCATTCTTTCTGTAGAAGTTAACTTGGTCAACAATTAATATACCATCTTCAAATACTTTCAGTCTTGCACTAGCAGTTGTAAATGAACCCCAAAGATGAGATGCTATTCCATCTTTTGTTTTCAAAGTAATATTTGATAAAACATTTGCCGGAACTAATCCATTAACTTCCCCATCAAAATAATAAGTTGAACCAGCTACAACCATATCCATATCCAAATAAGGAGGATTTCCACCATCATATTCATCCAATTGTACTTTAATACTAAATGGTGCTAAAGTTGTAGTACTAGTGGAAGTTGTAGAAGTTGAAGTACTTGTAGTTGATGTTGATGTTGAAGTACTCGTAGTTGATGTTGAAGTACTCGTAGATGTAGTTGATGTGGTTGTTAATGCACAAGCAGTTAAACAAGTTGGGTATGATGTTTCATCACAATCAATAGAAGTACCAGCTGTTGATAATGTTATTGGTTTATATGCATATCCATCCGGCGTAGTTGGTCTATACCATCTATTTACATTTGCATAGAATGTTGATGCAAATCTTATTTTAACTGTACCCGGTAGTAAACTACAATTAGTACAATCATATCTTCTTGCAGTATAATAATTGTAAGGAGATGCGGTTGTGGTTGATGTTGAAGTACTTGTTGATGTTGATGTTGAAGTACTTGTTGAAGTAGTTGATGTAGAAGTGGATGTTGGTCCGGCCGTTGTTGTACTTGTTGTTGATGTTGTAGTAGAAGTACTTGTGGTTGATGTACCATAAACCAAAACAACACTTCCACCATTGTAAGTACAAATAGGTGCAGCAGTTGTAGTTGAAGTTGATGTAGTTGATGTTGATGTTGTTGATGTTGTTGATGTTGTTGTGGATGTTGCCGTACAACTTACAACTGCATTTTTTATTGTATATGCACCGCTACTATCTCTTAATATTACAAAATATGTATTGTTAAATAAACTCGTAAATTCATAAGATGTTGCACCACTTAAATTAATAGGTGTTGCTGCAAATGCTTGTCCAGATGTTGTACCTATCGCAACACTTTGATATGTTCCATTGCCACCGGTAAACGAATCAACTAAAATTTTACCAGTACCATTTAAACCAGTACCTGTACAACTTGGTGTAAGTGTAAAATTTACAGGTGGTAAGGTTGTTGATGTTGTTGTAGTTTCTCCAAAATAAACACATCCGCATTCAGGTGCGGGTGTACAATTTCCAACTATTGTAATTGTTGCCGCAGATGATGCAGATACCGTATTTTCTATTGCACCAAAATCAATAGATGGCATTCTATCGTATAATAGTTGCCTTGGACCTTGCCAACCCTCACATTCAGTCCATTCTACATATGACGTAGTATTGGAAGGAATTGAAACCCTATAAATGTAAACATCTGCCATTAAGATTTAAATCTTTAAGATACCTATAAGTATATATCTCTAAGGTTTAGGTTCTATGATGTCATCTGATACGAAGTATGTTGAAAGAACATCAATTGATATTTTAGAACTCTTATCAAATGTTGGAAATGTTCTAGAATTAATATATCTTCTTTTACCAGCATTAACAAAAGCAGAAGATTTATTACCACTATTACAATCTTCCCAATATATATAACCACCCCTTGCCGTAGAAATCATATACTCACCGCAAACAATAGGTGCTCTTGTAGTTGTGGTTGTAGTAGGTCCTAATGTTGTGGTACTCGTACTTGTTGAAGTAGAAGTGGTTGATGTAGATGTAGTTGTTGGTGAAGGTGCAGCCGTTGTAGTTGATGTAGTTGATGTAGATGTTGTGGATGTGGATGTTGACGTAGTTGTAGTTGATGTTGTAATACCACCCAAATCAAAATCGGCATATAAAAATTTTTGTGCTCCACCTTGTAAACTTCGTGTATTTGACCAATCATCTGTTAATCCAGTTGTATAAATTGTTGCCGTTGCTTTGGAAAGTAAAGCGGCTTTTACCTGAGCTGGTGTATATGATGGATTTTGTTGAAGAATCATAGCACAAACTCCTGCAACTTGCGGAGAAGCCATTGATGTACCACCTATATTTACCTGTCTAAAAGATGCATTGTTATAATAGTTTTGTGCCGAAAATCTTGTAGTTGTAGAACACGCACTCATTATGCTTGTACCAGGTGCCCATATATCAACACCCGGTCCTGTTTCAGATGAAGTTGCTTTTTGGTCTAAAACAGAACTGAAAGGAGTTCTATCAACATTACCAACACTAATAGCATCATCATCATGCGGTGAAGAACCTCTATGAATATACTTTGTTCCGGTATCAGTTGCAATAGAGTTGTTGTAATCAGTTCCACCTATTGTATCAATTTTAAAAGAACGATTACCAGCTGCCACACAAACAACGATTCCAGCATCTAACATTTCTTGAATATCAACATCTACAGAATCAATTCTAGTGTTACATATGTAGTTGTATCCATATGCACCACCACTTATATTTCTAATACCATATGTAGATTGTCTGTATGTTGCGTTTCCAGTAGTATTAGCGTCTGTAAATGTACTACCTCTATAAGTTACTGATGTTACACTATTATAAAATGTGAGATAACCCCAACTCATATTAACTACCGTAGGTCTACTTCCTGCTTTTGCCGTATGCCAATTTTTTATACAATCAAATGCATATGTTGTTGATATACCAGTACCACTATCACCGCTACCTTCCAATCCATTTAACTTAACAGAATATATTCTTGCTTCCTTTGCCCAACCATAAGTTTTACCACAAGCTATACCTGCTACGTGAGTACCATGTCCATCAAAATCTCTATAATGATTTGCATTTTGTGTGAATGGTAATCCACTTACAGTTGCCCAATTAATTTGCTGAACTCTACTATTTCCTAAAGCATCTTGAAATTCAGGATGGTCGGTTTGAATACCACTATCTTGTATTACAACATCTACACCATTACCATCTAAAGTATAATCGTAATTTAAAGTGGTTGTTGTACCAATACCATAAACGTTTGTTGGGTTTGAAGCTCTTATCAATCCCCAGTTTAAAAATGAACCAGCTGATGAAGTTGTTTTAGTAAAATCTCCAGTTTGAGTTGCGGATGGTGCAATTATAATATCATCTCTATGTTCAGGTGGTATCTCTACACAATAAACTCTATCATCTTGTCTAAGTAATTCTGCTTCTTCATCTGTCAGCAAATACCAACATTGGCGAAGAGATGCGGGTCTTTCGTTTGTGTATTGAACTGCACGATTGGGGATGTAAAGTTTACCACCATCGGTATCACTTTCCATATCATTCCAAAACCCATCGTAGTCAACTCCTTGTTTAAGTGCTACGTTATATTCTCTCATTATAATTTATTGTATTGTATCTTATCATAATTACCACTACCATCTGCCGCCACTGCATTTATTGATACATATACTTTGTTTATTGCCATACCTTATGCAATTTGTGTCACAGTAACTATACAAGATGGTGTTGCTGGTCTAGTTGGTGTTGACTGAGTTCCTTTATATAATAATTCGCCGTTTGCAGTTGTTGCTGACCAGAATAATTCAATGTAACTTCCACTTGTTATTGGTTCTAAAAAATTACGTGCTGCGGCAAGAAAACCCCCACCCGCAACTATTTCTATTGTATATTCACTATTAGAGTTTGTAATGTTTGTTCCATCTTTAGATAACCAAACCGAAAAATCAACTGCTGCTGCCGTAGTTGTATGTAATTGTGAAGAAAATTGAATATTATACATACCCGTATTTTCTACATAAATTCTTGTTGGAAAATTAGAAAGATTATTTGAAACATAAACTCCTTCAGAACCATTAATTTTTGTTTCAAATTTCATTCCATATGCGGTATTAGCAGAACCAGTTTGAGTTTCTAATGAACACCACTGTCCATAGTTGAATAATTTGTTTCCTGCTCTATAATAGGATGAACCACTTGATATATAAATACTACCACTAAATACCGATACTCCATCTACAAAATGAGAACCTGTAAAATGTGAAGAACCTGTGACTACAAATACTGAATTTTTGAAATCAGAACTACCACTTACAATTATACTACCACTTAATACAGTGTTACCCGTAATTGTGTTTGTTCCACTTAATGTGTGAGTTCCACTAAATAAAGTTGAACCACTTACCAATAACGAACCACTTATAGTTTGTGTACCAATAAATGTATTTGAACCAGTTACCGCAATTCCTAAGTTTCCGATTGTTTCGTTTCTCCAAACACTACCACTTCTTGCCAATAACTGATTGTATGCCAAAGATGCGGTTGTTATTCTTACATCATGCAATTCATCAATTTCGTAGCCATTTTGCACAAACACATTAATAATACCAACTGATGCATGTACTCTTTGTACTACACCAACTTGAATAAGATGTACAGGAGCTTGTGGTTTTTCTACTGTCACACTACCAGCTGCAGTTCCTAACCATAGTAGGTCACCTTGACTATATGCTAATGTGTTTATACCTTTTAGTGGACCTGATGTTACCACCTTACCTTCTGCACCTACTCCAATTGTTTCTGCTGCTAAACCTAATATTGTTGCCGAACCGTCATCGCTTTGTGAGTGTGCTTTTTTAACTGCAACTCTATTACCTTGTGCACCACTTATTCTAACCGTTTCACCTTTTGATATTGAAGAAGAATCGGCGTTATATACAGTTTCAAAATCAATAACACCAATTGGCATATCTAAATTTCCGCCGCTTAGTCCTAATGTCAATGTACCTTCACCAGTATCCCAACCAAGTCTTGCTACTGCGGTTGTTGAATCCTTTTGGTCAAAATCAATATATGAAATATCATCAATACTTCCACTTATTTTTACAGAACCAGTTACCGATTGAGTACCATAGAATGTGTTTGCGGATGCGGTTAATGCAAATTTATTATAATCAATAATTTGTTGTGAAGATGATACTACACTATTAGTTGCTAATATAGATGCGGTAATTCCTACTGAAGAAATTTGTTCGGTTACATTCAATGAACCAGTTACCTCTGCTCCATATGGAGATACTCTGAACTTTCTTAACCATGTACTTCCATTAAATTCTGCAACATTAAATCCAGTATATCCACTATTTCTACTATCAAATACAAATTCTGCAGAACCTCTCTGAGATACATTTGAATAATTACTTCCAAATATTTGGTAATAAGGTCCATAAATTGAACTACCATCAAAGAAACCAAATAACATTGCGTTTGTATTTGATGCATTATACAATAATGGTGATGTACTGCTTAGATGTAAATTGCCCTGTATTGTTTGTGTATCATAGAAAGTATTTGCTGATGCTGTTTCTGCAAACTTATAATAATTTGATATTTGAGTTGATGAAGAAACAATCGCTGCGGCTTTTAATGATGCCGTATAAGCTTCGATACTATTTAACTCAATTCTTGCAGATGCAGTAAATGCATTCAAAGATGAGGTTACTATTGAAGTTCCTAAATTTACTGCTAATTGAGAAGATGTAAAAGCAGATACCCCAACAATACTATTATTGGTTGATGCACTGAATGACATCAATCCATTTGTTATACCAATCATAGAACCACTAAGTAATTCTAATGAACGAGTTGCCTGATATAATTGATACAGTTGGGCATCGGTTGCATATGTATTATCCAACGATGCGGTAAATGCCATCAATCCGTTTGTAATACCAATCAATGAACCCGTAACTTGAGATAATGTAAAGTTTCTATTATCTTGAGAAGCAGTAAAATTATTAAGAGAACCTGTTACAATTGATAGAGTTGTATTTCTATTTACTTGCGAAGCCGTAAATGCTAATAAAGAAGAAGTTTGGTCTTGTAAAGATGCCGTTGTTTGATATACTCTATTTAATTCATTTGTTACACCGGATGATAAACCATTTATTGTTCCAGCAGTTGATGAACTATAATTTGTAAAAGTTGTAGAGTTTGAACTACTCAGCGCAGTTACATATGTTGCATTTGAGCTACTAAAAGTTGTATTGTAACTTGAATTAGAGCTACTAAAAGTTGTATTGTAGCTAGAGTTTGAACTGCTCAAAGCTGTAACATATGTTGCGTTTGAACTGCTGAAAGTTGTGTTATAGCTAGAGTTTGAACTGCTCAAAGCTGTAATATATGTTGAGTTTGAACTACTAAAAGTTGTGTTGTAGCTGGAATTAGAGCTACTTAATGCAGTAACATAAGTTTCATTAGAACTACTGAAAGTTGTGTTGTAGCTGGAATTAGAACTACTAAAGTTTGTAAATAATGTAGATTCTGAACTACTGTAGTTTGTAAATACCGTTGAATTAGAGCTACTAAAGTTTGTAAATAATGTAGAGTTTGAACTACTAAATGATGTTATTGCTGTTGAATTAGAGCTACTAAAAGTTGTGAATACTTCCGAATTTGAACTACTATAAAAGGTATAGTCTTCTCCATTTATTGTATATGAACCAGTTGAAACTACTGAGCCTGTAAACTCATGCAAATCATCAAATGAATTACCAAATTTTGTTGAACCGCTTGTATATATTATTGAAGATGTTTCGTATTGTGTAAAAATAGTACCTTTTACACTCATATTACCCTGAACTTCTAAATTACCAGCTACTTCAATACCATTACCACGTACGGTCACAGCACCTTTTAAAGAAGATGTATAAGTCTGAATATCTTTTACAGTACCCCTTACATTTCTAATAAAATTATCCTTTAAATTATCAGCTGTAATTTGGTTTGTAGTTCCATATAAAACTACTGGAATTACTGTTGTATTACTTGGAGAACTACCTATTGAAGCCGTTATATCGGTTATAAAGGGTAATTCGGTTATCTTCTTATCTGCCATTTTTCAATATTATTTTCGTAAAGTTGGTATTTAACTCTTATAAATATTGAAAAATAAGATAAAACTAATCCTTAAATGATTTTCTCTTTTTTGTAGGTAGAGCCGATTGTGGAAGTGTCCCAGCAGCTATTTTATCAAGTATTGTTTCTCTCTGCTGCTTTCTAATTGCTTTTTGTAATTCTTCCCTTTTTTGGGTTGTTGGTTTTGTATATTCTTTTCGGTTTCTCAATTCCATAATGTGGCCGGATTTGATAACCTTTCTTTTGAACTCTTTTAGAGCTTTGTTGATGTCCTGCTTTGTGCAGTCCACTATAACGATTGGTGCACCCATATGTTTATTTTTTAATTTGACTAATTGCTGACTTATATACTTTGGAATCCTTATCGTAATGAAGTGCCGATTTTAGTTTAATATCTCTACCAGTATCAGGATTTTTGATGGTTTTATTCAAATCAGCTTTTGGTAGTGGTATGCTTGGTTTAGGTTGTGGTAACTCTTTAGATTTAACGTGCTGAATTTTTTGCTTAACTTTTGGATACTTTGATAATCTACTTTTTACCGCCTGTACATTTTTTAGTGAGTCATCTACAAAAAACACATCATCATATCCTTCATCTTTTACTTTCCCTTCTATCCAATCCGCTTTCTTTTCAGGATTGGCATCACCTAATGCAACTACCTCTAAGTTTCTAATACCTAAATTTCTAATAAAATCATAAACAGGTCTATATGCTGAACGAGCGGTTAGTATGAAAATCTTTCTACCACCATCAGATGCTGACATTCTTTTTAATAATTCAAAATATCCTTTAATTAGTTTTGGATTGGATACCTTTTGAAAATCAGTATAATCAAATTCATCACCCGGCTGCTCTTTGTAAACTGCATATTCACCAGGAGTTAATTTTGATTTTTTACCATTTGAATGAGTTACATAAATAAAAGATGTTGTTTTGACAAGTGTATCATCAAAATCAAATACTCTCAACTTTTTATCTTCAGTAAATAGTGTTCTTGATATTGGCATATTATCCGTTCAACAATTTTTTACCTCTAACCGGTTTCTTACCCAATTCAGCATATAGTTTTAGATTTTCACCTTCTAAGAACTGAACTTTTACTTCAAGTCCAGCAACTTTAGCTGTCATATCTAAAACCATCTTACGAAGTTCATCTTTCTCTTTTGAAGATGATACTAAAAGGGCTTCCAATTTGGTGATTCTATCTCTGCAATCTTTTTTGATGAAATCCTCATCCTTCTCTCTTTTCTCCGCACGTTTCTCATAGAATCTCCATGCAGATGCTCCACCCAAAACAGTTATGGCTGTACCTATTACGGTATAGATGTTATTCATGTCCATTTTACTTAACGTTTGCTTTTGCTATAAATGTTGTATCCTCAGGTTCTTCCTCCTGTGTTTGGGGTAACGCTGCTGCAACTCTTTCTTGTCCTTTCTTATCAAAGTACTCTTTTACGAACTTCAATCTCTTTTCAGTATCTAAAATTTCGTGATAATCCATATCCAATAGGTCATTTACAACCTGTCCTCTATTAGATGTTTTCTTACCGGTCACAACAATAGCTACTTGCTTTTTGGTTGAAGGAGTTCCTTTATCGTAATATTTCATAATTGCACGAAAATGTAAATCATTTTGATGCATTTCTTTTATGAAATTTTCCCTTATAATTGAACGGATTTTTTGTTTTATATTTTCCATTTATACAATTTTACCTGTATAAATATATAAATTAAAGATTAGGTTGATTTTTTTGAATTAATTTCGTAGCAAAACTAGCAACCAATTCCCTACCTTTAGAGTGAGCCGTATCGTAAAACTCTTTTTTCTTATCTATTGGTTTAATATCATCTATGAAAGAAGGTTTTCTATTGACATAATCTTCTGTTATGTATATACCATCCATAACAAATTGTTGAATGTTATACCCCAATCTTCTTGCTATATTTGCCGATTCCATTCCGTATGTATCTTCGGGCCCATATCCACCCAATTCTTCTGGTATTGTAACAAATTCCCAAAATGATTTAGAATACAATGTATGCATTCCACACCCAAATTTAATTGTTGGTATTTGTCTAAAATGAACTTTTGAAATTGTTTGAGTTAATGCACCAAACATAACATCTCTATCATCTATACCAGTACCATATGGTTTATCAATATACTCAAAGTGGCACAAAGAATCCCAACTATTATCCCACCATTTAGCCAATGATGGTGAAATTATATAAATTCCATCTAATTGATATGATGCGTTTAATTGGTGTTTAAGCATTTGTTCGTGAAAAAGAATATCCGTATCACAAAATATAAATTGGTCATAATCTAATTTAATTGATTCTCTTTTTTGTTGTGTAGTACCCCAACAAGAAGTATCTAATATTACTTCATTTATATTTTTCAATCCATTAAACAATATACCAAAACGGCTTACAAAATATCCTTGCTTCAATTTACTTTCTTTCCAATCAGTTAATTCTGGATTTAGGTTTAATGTTACTTTAAGTGTTACATCATCATCGGAATTTAAATATTGAAAAGCTTTTTTCATTTGAAGTAATAATCTTTCAAACATTTCCAATTCAGATGGCATTACATGTATGCAAATAAGTGTTCTTTTCTTAGCCATTAAAATACATTTTTAAAGAATGGATAAACCATATCTTTTGAGTTTAAATTAAATATGTGTATTTGGAATATATCCCATTCAAAACTACCCAATTGGTCAGTTTGCTGAATTATAAAAGGTATATTTTTAACAAAAGTTGTAAAGTTATTATTATTCAATTTAGCCCCATCGAAAAGGATTTGAACATCACCTTTCATTGTATCTCCAATTGAATGAAATTTATCACTTAAATCAAACATAGATTGTGTTTGCTCTTGTTGAGCAAATTCTTTATATTCACAATCTACATAAATTCTATCACACCAAGGTTCTAATGCTGCAAGTATTTGTGGATTACAATTATGTACAACGAATGTAGTATCATAACGATTACCAACAATAGGCATCATAAGTTCATCATGTAAAACATCAGTATGCCATTTTCTCCACCACTCTTTGAATTTATTTTGACGTAGTAAAGTGTATTCAACAGAATCTTCAGGCTTATACCACTTAGTTCCATCAGGTAAATCAATAATTCTTTCAATCTTAATACCATCTTTGAATCTACTACCTCTACAAGTCATATGATATACAAAAGCATCTCTACTTTGAATCAACTTATATTGTTGTAAATGAAAACGATTGAATAGGTCAGAATCTTCCAACTCCATTGGTGCAAATAATTTATCATGCCCACCAATACAAACAAAATCTTCTTTGAATAACATCCAAGGTGCGAATATACCTTGAGTTGTTTTTCCTTCCATTACATATTCCTTTTCATATACAAATTTTCTGAAAGCATCAGTATTAAATTCTTCAGGTTCCATTCCAAAGTTCTCCACATACTTTTCAGGACCAGGTGGGTGTAATGGTGGTTCGATACGAGTTGCCGAAACTACGTTTAGTGGTTCTAAGTGCTTCAACATATTACCTACATAGTTTTGTGTTACAATCATATCAGAATGTAGTATAGTTACAACAGGTGTTTGTGCCATATTGATTCCTATATCATACAAAACAGTGTGCCCAACTCTTTCCGGGCCTTCGTTTCTGTATCCTTTTATATATGGGTGTTTTTCTTCCATTAATTGAACCCATTCCCAAGTACCATCATTCGAAGCATCATCTAAAATTATTATATTGTGAGTATCACCATAACAATCTTCTATACTACCAATTGCTTGCTTCAAATACTTTACGTTATTTCTGCAAGGAATTATAAATGTTATACGTTGATATTGTGCCATTATTTTTTATTTTCTAAATAATATTTTAAATCCTCTGGTGTACCCAATCCCCACATTTTTTCTATATTAAATGTTTTAATTTTCTTACCATCACCAATTGCTTCATTAAAAACAGGACAAACATAAAATTCATTATTTACTCTGATATTCTTTTGAATCATTTGTTCTGCGTATTTTACATAATCACTTCCCTTTGCCCAATAATAAACACCAACAGTTGCTATATCTGAAATTGGATTCTTTTCAGCTACTTCAGTTACATACCCATACTCATTTACTTTAGCAAATGACCACTTAGGATGTGTTGCTTTAAATGTAAGAATACCACCATCAACTTTTTGTTCAATCATTTTATACATAAACTCATTCGAATCCCACTCCACAAATTGGTCAGAGTTTGCCATTAATAATGGTTCATCATTGTTTATAAATTCTTTTGCTAAAAGTGTTGTACATGCAGCCCCTTCGGTCATACCATCTACTTCAACAATCTTACAATTAGGAGTGATTAAGTTTAAAAGAGTATCTAAGTTGTATTTCTCTCTATGTTCTTTCTGAACCACATAAATAAATGTTGCTTCTATGTTTAAATTATCCGCAACAACCTGAATCATTGGTTTTCCTTCCACATCAATTAATGGTTTTGGGAATGTATATCCTGCTTGCTGAAATCTACTTCCAGCTCCTGCCATTGGAATAAGAACATTCATCTTACCACCTTGCCACTTTGGTATGCTCATAGTTTTAGTTTCCTCTAATTTACGAATAATTTTTGATATTTCCAAATCTTTTGGCGAATCTACTCTAAGTACATTTGCTCTACTTCTACTTGCCGCTAATAAACCATGCGGAGAATCTTCTACAATAAGAGTTTCTTCGGGTAGTACCCCCATCATACTCATAGCTTTCCAATACATTTCAGGATGCGGTTTGGAGTTCTTTACATCCTCATTAGAAAGGATTAAATCCATATACTCAATTATACCTATCTTTGAAAGCATAACCAATACAGACCTTCTAATTGAGTTTGAACAACATGCAAGCTGATAACCTCTATCTCTTAGTTCTTTAAATAATTGGATTTTATCTAAATCCGGCTCTAATTGTGAAATTGCTTCAATAGTTAGATGTTGTTTTCTATACCAAATATCATCATAAAAGTCCTGATGCAATCCTTTGTTCTTTTTGAGTAAGTCTAATTTTTGTGTTGTTTTCAAACCATCATATATTGAAAGGTGTTCAGCTTCGGTAATAACAAACTTTTTATCAATTTCTCTGAGAGCTTGATTTAACGTATCAAAGTGAATTTGTTTTGCTTCAACTAATACACCATCTAAATCAAATATAATTAATTTAATCACGGAAGAGCTTTTAAATGTTTACCAACTTTAGTAACTCCTTTATGTTGAACTGCTATTGTTGCACATTCATTACCATAAATGATAGCACTCTCAATATCATTTGTTCTACAATATTGAATTGCTAATCCTGAAATAAAAGTATCTCCTGCTCCACTATTATCTCTAACTTCAACTTCTTCTACATGAAACACTTTATCTTTGTATTTACATCCTTTACCACTCATTGTTACAATTAACTTATCATAGAATTGGTCAAAGTATTGTCCAGCTGCTATATTATTTTCATACTCATGTTCATTTATTTTAATAAAACGAGCTCCCAACATTTTTTCATTTACAATCTTTTTTGTATCTATGAACACAGTATCATGCTTTGAACAAATGTATTCAATATCATCATACTCTAAAAATCCTTTATTGTAATCTGATATAATAACTGCGCAATAGTTTTCGAAAGGTATATGTTCCAATCCTTCTACTCTTTTTGACTTTGAAGCATCAGAATCTACTCTAATAATTTGATGATTTGTTTTTTCTTCAACATATCTTGTCTTAGTAATAACTTCCGAATTTGTTACCAAATCAACTTCCACTCCCAACGATTCTATGTTTTCATATACGTTAGCTGCCATTCCACCAGTTTCAGTTTTTCTTTGTGGAATAAATACAGGCACAGGAGCTTCAGGACAAAGCCTATTTGCTTTACCATAAATAAAAACGTCTTTACAACTATCTCCTATAACTAATATCTTCATATTACCAACTAATTTCCCAGTCTTTAAATTCTGCTGCTAAACAATCAATTTTATAATCTTTTCTACCACCCATTACTTCTTGGATTTTGTTTTTAGCAACATTTCGGATTCCATTTAATCCATGTGTTAATTCTAAATTATTACCATCTTTAATTCCCTTACGATAATTTGATTCATTATGCCAAATATGTAAGTTCATTTGAGAAAGAACTACAATTGCTCTGATTGTTTCTGCTGTAATTGGTTCTTTACTCTCATTCAAATACAATTGAATATCATGCACAATTGCTTTTATTTCTTCCGCATATTCTTCTTTATGTTCGGTAATAAAAACTTCTTTTAATTGAACGATACTTAAACGGTCAACTAATTCACTCAATGTAGGTAGGTATTTTCTTTCTGCCATATTATAAATTTGTAAAATTTTGATTGTTTTTCTTAACTACTAATTTGTAAGCCTGTATCAATTGTTTGATTCCGTAATCTAAATCATAAATTGGTTTCCATCCCAATGATTCTAATTTTTCGTTTGATACGATGTAGTTTCTCTTATCAAAATCTTCTTTAAAATCATCTTGCTTAATTACCAAAGATGGAATATGTTCTTTAATTTTTTCTGCTAATTCTAACTTAGAACAATTTGCCGTTGATAAACCAACATTGAATGCTTGTCCTTTGCATCTATCGTAATTTTCAATAATAAATTGGAATGTACGAGCTATATCTTGTACGTGTATATAGTTTCTTTTAAAGTGTGCTTCAAATAATACCAAATACCCATCAACAACACTCTTATATGTAAAATCATTTACCAAAAGGTCAGTTCTCATTCTAGATGATACACCAAACACCGTTGCTAATCTTAATGATACACCATTTCCTTTTGCTAACATTGCGTTCTCAGCATCACACTTAGTTGTTGCATACAATGATAATGGTTTGAATGGAGATTCTTCTGTGATAATTGAATCAGATGAACCATATTGTGAATTAGTATTAGGTAAGATTAACTTTTGGTCATCTCTTAATACTTCCAACACATCTACTACTTGTTGATAGTTTACTGCTACTGTTAATTCGGGGTTTGCCTTACATGCGGGCATACCAACAATTGCTGCTAACGGAATAATAATATCATTTTCCATTACTAATTTTTGCAATAATATAGTATTCCTAACATCACCCAATTCAAATTTAAAACCATCTCTTTTAAATAAGTGTAAAAGTGATAATTGGTCATACATTAAATTATCCAATACCGTAACTTCATATCCGTTATCTAATAAATGTTCTGTAAGTGTAGAACCTAGATAACCAGCACCGCCTGTGATTAAAACTTTATTCTTCATTTTGTATTCTATTTTTTATGTTGTTATATACTTTTATCATACCATCTTTTAATGATGTTTGAGCTTCCCATCCCAATTCTTCTTTTACTTTAGATACATCACACCACTGCCCCCATATAACTGTTTTTTTATCAGTATCCCATTCAACTTCAATATCCTTTCCACTAATATCTATTGCTGTTTTAGCTATATCTTCAATTGTACATCTTTCACCTTTACCAACATTATATGGTCCAACTAATTGTTTTGTATCCATTGCTTCAATCATCTTTTCAATACAATCTAAAGCATCATCAATATAACAATAAGAACGAGTTTCCTTACCAGTTCCCCATACTTTAAATGGTACTTCAGGATATTTGATTGCTCTATGAGAGAATACAGGAATTACCGAACCAGTTTCTAATCCAAAATCTTGGTTTGGTCCGTAGATACCAATGAATCTTGCTATTGCTGCTTTCAACCAATCGTTTTCAACTATTGCAGCTTCGATTGATTTTTCTCCAATTAATTTTGCCCAACCATATGTTAGTTCGGGATTAGCTGGATATGCGTCTGATTCTTTAATCATCGGAGAATCTGCAATCATTTGTAATTCTTTTGGATAAATGTGTGCGGAAGATGCGTAAAAATATGTATCTATTTTGTATTCCAATACTGCTTTCAATACATTTGCATCCATTTCCATATTTGCTTTCATCACTTGATATGGAGTATCCAAATAAACCCCAATACCACCAACTTTAGATGCTAAGTGTATAACAATATCTTGTCCTTCAAAAAATTGATGCATTATTTCATAATTTGTCAAATCACACACAATCAATTTAAGTGATTTTGTATTTTCAACAAATTCTAATTTACCCCTTTCAAAATTATCAATAGCAGTAACTTTATATCCTTTTTCAACTAATCGTTTAACCAAATTAGAACCTATAAATCCTGCACCACCTGTAACTAATACTTTTTTCATAACCAATTATATCCATTTTGAAATTCTATACAATCATTCAATATATTGTGACTAATAATATATGGAATTAAGTTTTCATTTATATATCCAATATCAGTACCACTACAATAAAATTGTTTAAATCCATTTTCTTTCATATATGTATCGAATTCAGCCATACACTCATATTGAGATTTTTCACCTTCATAAGCAGAGTGTGCATAATACTCAGAAAATATAAAACAAACTCTTTCCAAATATTTTCCACAACTTTTAACAACATTTAAATCGTTTGCCTGCGTATCTGTCTTTAAAAATTCTATAACTGGTATTTGTTCAAATGGAAAATTTTCTAAAATTTTTTCCAAAGATACAACATCAACATCAACTTGTCTTTCTGTTTTTGCACCATTTAATAATTCATCAATTGGTTTATGTAAAGAAGAACAGCCTGTATTTGTTATATCAGTGCAATAAAAAGTTTTTTTAGTTATTTCATTTACATTATCTATAGCTGCTTCAAATGGTATAAAATAATTTCCCTTATCTATATAATTACACAAAACCTCACCATGTCCAATTTTAACTATATTTTCTTCAGCAATAATTTGAATTTCACCACCTACTATAAATTTACCATCCATTATTCTTTGAAAATTTGTAGGATTTGGTTCAACACCAATTACAACAATATCATCATATTTATTTAACCAATAAGCTGCGTTTGGTCCTGTTGATGACATTCCCACATCTATCCTTACTTTACTTATATTTTTTGGAATACTATAATTTAAATTAATCATTATTTTCTAATATTATTTTTATTTTTAATAAACCAATCAATAGTAATTTTTAAACCATCGTTTAATTTAGTATTTGGAACATATCCATAAGCTTCTCTAAATTTACTCATATCATAAAATCTTCTAGGTTGTCCATCTGGTCTATCGGAATTCCAAACTATTTGACCTTCATAACCAACTAAGTTTGAAATAGTTTCTACTAATTCTTTTACAGTTGTTTCAACACCCGTTCCTAAATTGAAAGGGCCTGATTCTTTACAATCAACAGAATCAATAATTGCTTTTACAGCATCATCAACATAAAGAAATTCTCTAGTTGCTTTACCAGTTCCCCAAACTTCTACCGAAGGTAAATTATTATCCTTTGCTTCAATAAACTTTCTAATTAAAGCAGGTACTACATGCGATGCTTCTAAATTAAAGTTATCTTCAGGACCATATAAGTTTGCAGGAAGTAATATTGTTGAATCAAATCCATATTGCTCTCTGTATGCCCAACTTTGTATAATTAAATTTTTCTTAGCTAATGAATATCCATAAGAATTTTCATCAGGCAATCCCTGCCAAAATCCTTCCTCTGTAAATGGAACAGGTAAATGTTTTGGATACCCACAACCAGCTGCTAAAGATACAACTTTTTCTGCACCACATTGATATGCGGTATTCATTACAAAAATACCCATTGTAATATTTTCATAAAAGAACTCAGCGGGTTTTGCTTTATTAATAGCAACACCACCAACCTTACCTGCTAAATGAAATACTATTTGTGGTTTGTATATTTCAAAATAAGTTTTAACGTGCGATTGCTTTGTTAAATCTAATTCTTTAGATGATGGTGTTAATAAGTTGTTAGCACCCATTTCTTTTAAAATTCTTACAAGTGCCTTTCCAACAAATCCATTAGCTCCTGTAATTAGTATATTTTTATTTATCCAGCTTTTCATATTTTATTTTATTTTTTATATGCCCACCAAGATGGTTTTTGTCCATCGTGCTCAATTTCGTAATCAGGCGAATCTATACCCGTTAAGTTAAATTCCAGTCCGTTATTTGCTATAAACTCATTTACAGCGTTATATACTCCAGGCCAATCACCTTCGTGATAATCATGTCCAGCTATAATTCCACCTTTCTTAACTTTTGGATAAAATCCTTCGATATCTGCTTTTACAGATTCATAATCATGTAAACCATCAATATAAACAAAATCTAAACTATCATCTTCAAACATTTCAGCTGCTGATGGTGAAAATCCTTTAATCATTTCTGCTCTGTCACCAAATGGGTCTAATAATCTATGACATGTATCAAATGCTTCTTGTGCACCATGTTCTAATTCTGGGTTTTTTTCCCAAGGGTCAATTGCGTATAATTTTTCAACTGATGTATTATCTAAGATAAATTTACTAAAATATCCCTCTCTTACACCAACTTCTACTACTATTTTAGTATTAGTATTGTTAAGATGTAAAATTAATTCTCTTCTGTTTTTAAATTGTGACATATTACTTTATTAAATGTTTATTTTCGTTATACCAATTAATGGTCTTTCTAAGATTGTTCTCTAATGTATCAGGCTGAATAATATCCATCCATCCGTACATTTGTTTTGCCAAATCCACTTTTAAAACTTTATGCTTTACACCAACGAATCGGTTTGTATTATAGAATATATTACCATCATACCCAACCAAAGTTTTAATAGTTTCTGCTAAATCTCTAATTGTTGTGGTTGAACCTGTACCAATGTTTATAATTTCGCCATCATAATCAATTACTGCTAATAGGGCTTTTATTTGGTCTTCAACATAAATTAGTTCTCTAGTTTGAGTTCCATCTCCCCACACTTCAACTTCAGGTAAATTATTATCTTTTGCCTCAACAAACTTTCTAATTAATGCTGATACAACGTGTGCCTTTTCTTTATCAAATGAATCATGTGGACCATACAAAGTTGCAAAAACAACAGTAGTTCCTTTTAATCCATATTGTTCTTTATATGCTTTAATACCAGTTGTCATAACTTTTTTTGTCAATCCATAAATGTCAACTGATTCATGCATAGCACCATTCCAATAATCAGTTTCGCTCAATTCTTGAATATCACCAGGATATGAACAAGAACTACCAATTCCAATTAACTTAGCTTGTGGTTGATATTTGTGCCAACAGCTAAATGTATTTGTATGTATTCTACAATTAATATCAAATTGTTCTGCTTTATGTTTTAATGGCCAATCACCTGCGCCTTGCAAAACTGCGGCATGAATAATATAATCATATGTTTTATTAAATTCGGTAAAGGCTCTTTCTGCTTCAGATAGTATTGATAAATTATAGTTTGAACCAAAAAAATCTGCTTCACCACCATTATCAATAACATACTTTACAAAATTCTGCCCTAAGAACCCAGTTCCTCCTGTTACCAAAAACTTTTTTCCTTTTACTGTTTCCATTTTTTATTGTTTTTTATATGTTCGTATAAATTTTTTGAAGTATAATTTAAACTTTTATTATATGCATTTTCAATCATACCTTCGTAATCTTTGTAATTATTTAATACATCTTTAATCAACCCTTCCAATTCATAATTTTCATTAAAATAAATAAAATCTTCATAAGGTGTATAATAATCTTCTATTATATTCCAATGGTCTCTTTTACACAAAATTAAAGTTCTATTAAATGCGGATTCGTGTACTCTTTGTTTGAATTGTGGTACTCTACCACTATCATCCATATAAGCGAATGCTTCATTTGTATCCCATCCCTCATGCATCTTTACAACAACTTGCTGGTCAGGTCTAAAATGTAATAAATTATAACATACCGATATTTTTGTTTTTCCAACAATATCTAATTTTTCTTTAAATGATACATTATAATCCGTAGGAGCGTATGGATCTGGATATCTTTGTTGTGATATAAATCTATAATTAAAATTTCTTATTTGGTCCAAACATTGTACATGGTCTATTCCATGCAATCCACCAAAATAACAAACATCATATATTTTTTCTTGTCTTTGTGGAATTATATCATCACCAAAAGGATAAAATATAGCTTCATGCCTATCATCACCAAAAAGTGTATTTAACCATTTTGCGGTATATGGGCAAATTGAATATATTTTTGTAAAATACAAAGTTTGCTCAAATGCGTTTTGGCCTGCTGGGTCTTTTTCAAATACAAATTCACAAGGCTGCCAAAGGTTTAATAGTTTTCTACTTTCAAAATGTTTGTATTCATTTTGAATGCTTGAATTTATAGTTGTATTAATACCATACATTAAAACATCAGTATCACTTTGTTCTGAATGTCTTTCTATTTTTAAATAATCGTTTACGCCATCCGGTGTATCACCACCCATATCTTTTATAACTAACATAATATATAATTTGTTGGATAAAACATTTCTCTTTTTAAAGTTGGTTCATCGGGATGATACCATTCCGGTGCTACAACTATTTTATTTGGATTTGGATTAACATATGCTGCCCACCATCCAAACGAACTAGCATGCGATAGTATATTATGGTCACAACTCATTATTCTACAATAATCATCAATCTGGTCTTGCCCTTCTGAAAAAAGGAATCCATCTTCACCAAAAAATTGTTTACACCATTCTATATCAATACTATTATTTTCGTTAAATCTTTGTCCACCTGTGAATACTAAAAACTTTACGTTCTTTCCTTCAAATACTTTCTTAGCTTCCTTAAAATAAGTTTCATACATCCCACCTGGCTCATATGCTTGAATCAATCCCATTTGTCCATTTGTCATATTATCACCTCTCCTAACATGCACACTTACTATTTCACATTGATGTTCCTCTTTTAAGAAATCAATATAGTCCATACCTTTATCCAAATAATAATTGATTGGAGTAAGTTCTTTTTTAATTTCTTTCTGAATATGTTGAAAGTAAAATATACTTTGATAATATCCATCTATTGTTGTATTATCAGGTAAATTAAAAAAATTTGAATCATATTGTTTCCAATTAGGTTCTTCGTACATATGTTGAAGATTATTGGCATCTTTTTGGGTTAGATATTCGCACTGAATATTAAACTTATCTAATAAGCAAATCTGACCATGCCAACTCATTGTTTGTGGATTTGGTATTTTCATATCATATCCATTTTTGGTAGCCAATCCTTTTAATGCTGCGTATTGAAATAATTGATTACCCAATCTACCGTTTTCACCTAATTTATGAAATGTTACCATTATTCTATAACCTTATTATTTTTAAACACAGTGAATTCGGTTAAGTCTCTATAACCATTTAATTCACCCTGGTCTGAATTGTGTAAAGGTAGGTTTTGCATTACTGCTAAACCATGTGCTGCTTGTTGTGGAGTCATATACATATTCCATCCTAAGAACTCAATATCATCATCTTTGTAATACTTCTCACTTCTACCTTCATAACGAGCTCTCTTAAACCATTCAGCTGCTTTAGGGTCATCCGTTAAAATCATACCACCTTTCCAAATTGGTAATATCTTTTTGATGTGGAATGATAATCCCATATAAGTTCCGGGCATATACATATCCTTTGTGAATCTCTTAGCTGCATCCCAAATTGGATATGGTTTTAATTGATATGCACCTACCCAATGATTTGTTTCAGGTCTTTTATCAAATACCACTTCACCGCCGGCATGTATAATTGATTGTGGAACTGAAAGGTAAGTTTTAGATGGAATAGTAACTTCTTTTACTTCCAAATACTTACAAATTAAGAATAGTGCATTTGTACAACTATCAATTGAAATAGCGAATGGTGCTCCAGTATATTCGGCTACTTCTTCCTCAAACATTTTTACAATTTTGTAAGGGTTGTGTAATTTAATCATATTAATCTTCTTTTATAATTTCTATACAAAGGATATTCTTATCATTAATCATAACAAGTCTACCATCTTTTGTTTCAAACTTTGTAAACTGACCTTGCTTTATTGAGTCAGTATCTACTCCATTAAATGTTCTTTTCTCCCCACCAACAAAGTGTAGAATCTTAGAAACATATTTACCTTTTGCTGTTATTGAACTCTTTAGGCTTACCATTTTATTTTTTAGTTTGTAGTATGTAAATTTATCATCTCTACCACTAACTTCAAATCCACAACTAAGAAATAATTTATCACTAGCAATATTTCCTAATTTAACTTTAGCGTATGCGGTTGGCCATATAGCCATAGCAGATTTTATCATAAACTTACCAACACCCATTCCAAAAAAATCAGGGTGAGTACATACTCTGATATCATCTTCTATAACACCAACATATCCTGCCGGCTTTCCATCAAATAAACATATACGATAGTTTTGTGAATTACTAATCATATATTTTGTTTGTTGTTCTTCGGTAATCGGTGTTGTTTCTAAAAACCCATCAATTACTCTAGCATCCATTCGTAGTTGTCTTACAAACTCCCAATATTCTTTCGTACATTCTACTATTACCATACACAAATTTTTTGAATATCTTGTCCACCCCTATATCCCCAGAATGCCTCTAAGTAACCTCTATGGGTTGGCATGTTCATCATCGGAGTAAGACACGTTCCAATATCAATATAGGAATTATTGGGAAAATCTCTGAATAACTCATATACTGCCAAATTGGTGAATGTGGAAGCTGAGAATAAGAATACGTGATTTTGGATATTATTCTCTTTAATCCATTGTCTAATAATGTCAATTTTATCATAATCGTTTACAAATGCGTTATAACCTACTCTGAAATCTTTTACTACAAAAGGTAGTTTGGATACATCAGCGCTTTCATGTCCAACAAATACACAATCCTTACTATAAAGAATTGGAAGTGTATGTGTAACAAATAGGGGATAGTTACCATTAACCCAAAGATTTGCCCAAGTTAAACTCTCATCATCACCACCATGCAAATCTAATTGAAACTTAAATGCTTCATCACCCACACAACATCTACAACTAATACCTTTGTAGTAATTTGGTTGACGGTGTTTATATGCTTCAATCAATCGGTTGAATGATTCTCCATGCTGCTTTGGGTCATAATGTTTGAAATCAGCTGGTTGGTATATTCCACCCTGCTTTTGGTCACCTATTTGAATTAATCCTTTATCTAAAACTAATTCTTTATTTTGTAGAATATATAATTCACCATCAGAATATCTTGCGAAACCAAAATGTTCATCATTACGAATCATTTCAGTAAATTTGGCGAAGTGTTGTCTAAAGTTCTTCATCTAATATCTTTTTAATCTTTTCTGCTGCTCTACCATCACCATAAGGACAAGGTTTACAAATATACGAATCTTTCTCCAATTTGCCAAAAAGTTCTTTTAGTTTTTTTGGTTCTTCACACATATAAAGATGACCTGTTTGAATACCTTCTGGTCTTTCGGTTGTTTTTCTACATACAATTACTTTCTTATTAAAGAAAGAACCTTCTTCTTGCAGCCCGCCACTATCAGTTATTACTATCTTACAATCCTTTAGTATCTTAATAGTTTCATCATGCGATAGGGGTTCAACAACACTAATGTTTGCTAATAAACCCCTATGCTTCTGAACGTTTGGATTTGGATGAATTGGTAAAATGAACTTATATTGAGGATAATCAATTGCCAATTCATTTAATTCTATAAACCATTCATCCATCCAATGGTGATTTTCTCTGCGATGCATTGTGACTAAGATAGTATCACCATAACTACCTTTATCATATTTGGTAAGGTTATCCAATACAGTGTTTCCAACTATATGGATATCTCCCTTTACCCTTTCCGCATCTAAGTTTTCAGCGGAAAGTTGTGTTGGCGCAAAGTTAATATCTGCCAAGCGAGCTATCATTTGTCTATAACCTTCCTCTGGATAAGGATTTTCCAAATCGTAACTGCGTAATCCGGCTTCTAAGTATATAACCTTTATTTGTCTATGAAACGCTGCTAGCGCACAGGCAAATGCGGAGGCTGTATCACCTTGCACCAACACACCGCTGAAGTTGTAATTTGGAAAATATTCCATACAACCAATCATAATAGCATCTAATCTAGTATGACGAAAACTTTCTTCTATGTTTACTCTAAAATCAACATGAACATCTTTTAGTAAGTCTTCATGTTGACCGGTAAATAATGTTTTATAATGTTTTTTTGGTAGAAGGTCAATCAATGGTTTAACTTTCAACCATTCGGGCCTTGTACCAAAACATATTAATATAGGATAATCTTTACTCATTTACTAATTTCCAACCTTTTTGTCTTTGTTCTCTAAAATACTGATTCATTAATTCTTTGAATGGAACTCCTTCAATACTTCTTTGATTACTTTCCCACAATGAGTTAGCATCACCACCATAAGTTCCACCCTTAATACTTCCCCACATCTCAATATCGGAACGAGGATGTGGTGGTACAAATGTTTTAATACCAGCATACTTTTGTAACATATAACTGAAATGCATATCTTCACCACAAGTGTTATACTTTGGGTCTGGTATTTCTCTCCACATATGAGATAACCATTCTTTCTTAAAGAACCAGCTATGCCCAACTAAATCAACTTGAACCGTCTTATCATTGTTACCCTGCTCAGGCCAACCAAATCTTAAATAGTGTTCGTAGTAAGATGAGTATTGTGGTGGTAGTGGAACCGGATAAAGTAATCCAACCGTTCCTAATAAACCTTCATGCGTTTTCATTGTGTTAATACAATTCTCTAACCATTTCTTACCAGGAATTGTATCATCATCAAAGATACATACATAAGGATTCTTAGCCATAAATGCGTAAGCAAATCGTGCCCATACACCAAAGTTGTAATTACAATATGCAACTGGAACTTCCGTACCAATATCGTAATTAATCAAATCATTATCGCCAGGATTATTATACCAAACAAGTATTTCATCCGGCGGTAATGTTTGATTTTTAAGAGCCTCTAATTGTTCATTTAGATTCTCCCCTCTTTTGTAACCATTTAATATAACTGTAATCATAATTAATCCGTTTTAACTCTAAATCCCCATTTACGTTCCACCATCCATCTATCACCATAACAATCTATCCAATAAAAAACAATACGACCAGTAACCACATCAACAAAGTATTCACCTGTTTGTTGCATTGTACTTCTACTTTTTAAAACCTTTATCATCCCAAATAATTTTTCATTCTATTTTTCCAAACATCAACTGAGTAATGAGTGTGGTAATTATCTTTTGCAGCTTCCGAACACATAGTATAGTATGTTGTATTATCTTTTAATATCTTTGCTAAATTTCTTGCGTTTTGTATATCATATACATCAACTGAAAGATTTGGATGACACAAAACTTGCGTATCTACTAACACATTTCCGATACAAGGTATTCCAAAGTATGCACAATTGAGAGAGAATGTACCAGCTGCTACCGTTGGCATCATATGAACTGCGTACTTAAATTTAGATAATTCATTCATCCAAACTTGCCAAATCATTCTTGGAAAATGTTTTATACCATCTACACCATCTTCACCAACTCTTTTAGCGTGAGATTCTTGTGCCCATATTTCACACTCAAAAGTATCTGCAATTATATAACTTTCAAATCCACCATACCATCTTGCAAAGTTACCACCTATAATTGCTTTATTTTCTTTTATAGGAACTATATCTTTTACCAATTCCTCAATCATAAGGGTAAAGATAGGTCTTACTTCTTTGTTAGGAAAAAGACCTTTATAATATGGTACATCGGTTGAGTTGTGAGTAAAAATAGTATCACAACTATTTAAAAAGTTATAGAAATAAATTTGGTCTGCTATCTCATAATCATTAAACCACCAATGAGGACCTTCTTGAATATAATGTACCGCACCATTTCCTTTTTGTTTTATTGTTTCTACTAATGGTTGGCGAATTAATTCTGAAACTGGATTTGTTCCTCTAACTAAAGTACTACCTTCCGAACTTAGAAATGTTTTACCTTTTGGAAATATAATAAACACATGGTCATATCCTTTTAAATCATCAAGCATATGAATATTGAAATGGTCAGCTTCCAAAGCATGCATCCAAGCAAATTCAGTTCTCATATTTGGATGAACTGCTGGAACTTTTCCCATAAATCCCATTTCGGTTAAGAAAGCTATTTTAGATTGTATCATAATAATCGTTTTGCTTTTCTTGCCTTTCTATTTGTTTATGATGATACAGACAATAAATTTCTTCAGCTGGAATTACTGATAATGTATTATACCCAACAATTCTTTCATGCACTTTACCTTGCCATTCTATTTCAGAAGTTCTTCTATAAAGACGTGTTTGGTAATCAGGAAAGTTTATCCAACCTTTTTCATCAACTTTCCATCCCCATTTTTTAATATGTTCAGGAGTCAATCCATTAACGGTATTAATTCTAGGAACAAAGAAAAGGTCAACATCTTTATTATATTCTAAGAAAGAATGTATATTTTCCATCAAATATTCTGTGGGGATTTCATCTGCATCAATTTGAAAAATAAAAATGCCATTTGCATGGTTTTTCAAATTATTTTTATATGAAGCAAAATCTTTATTAAGTGGGAATGAAATTACCTTTATTTCGTTTGGATGAAGTTGTGATATAATATTTAAATATTTTTTTACTTCATCTGTAACAGATTCGGAATCGTATTGAATTAAAATCTCATCTTCTTTTTTAATTCGTGGGTGTAAAAAGTTAATTAAATTTGTGATTTCAAGTAACTCATTACAAACTGTAATTGCGTATGTAACATTTATCATAGTACAAATATAACGTTTTTAATTCAAATTACCAAAAGTAATTTATGTATATGTATATATAGATATAAATATAGAAGTTTCAAGTAAAACGATAAAAAAAGGGTAACTTTTTTTGTTACCCTTTTATTTATTTTGTTTAATTTATCTTAACCTAACTTAACCCAAGCTAAACCATTATAATAAAGTAAATCACCACTACTAAGTCCAAATGATGATGATACTGTCAACATTCCAATGGATGGAGTTATAAATGCAGGTGGTGTATTCCCAGCCCATAGTATAGGTCTTAACTTAGCTGCTACATATATATCAGCTGAACCACTAAGTTCCAACACTCTAGTAGTTGAATCAAATGTAAGTGAGCTTTCAACTACTCCGGTAGTTGTTACACCATCATAACTTATAACACCATTAGTTGTAGTTCCTGTTAAACTAAGTAACCCCGTAGTTCCAGAAGTACCACTTGTTCCACTACTACCACCGGTGCCAGCTGCTGGCGTAAGACCTGAAGTTCCGCTTGTTCCAGAAGAACCGCTTGAACCATTATCACCAGGGTTACCAGTTGTACCAGAAGTTCCAGATGTACCCGGCGTACCTGCTCCACTTGTACCAGATGTTCCGCTTGTTCCAGAAGAACCATCTGTACCATTTTGAGCGGTAAGACCCGATGTACCAGATGTACCTGATGTACCAGCTGCACCTGCTGCGGCTGAAGTTCCGGATGTTCCAGATGTTCCAGATGAACCATCGTTACCAAGACCATTAATACCAGAAGTACCACTTGTACCAGAAGTACCACCACCGCCCGTTCCTGTACTTTCGACTTTTACACTACCCCCACCTAAATCAGCTATTGTAAAAGATGAACCACTAAATGCCAATGTTGTTACATTTTGAACATTAAATGCTCCAAATGTTGAACCATTATAATTTCTTACAGCTAACGATGAACCAAATGATGATGTAGCTACTAATTTTGTAATATTGTTAGGTCCACCAACCCAAACATAACCCTGAGCTAATGATGCCGATAATGAACCAGATATTTGAATATCATTTCCAGTACCATATGCATTTGATAATCCAATTTGCGAAAATATACCACTACCAAAAGATGATGTTGCTACCAACACACTAACACTACCAGCACCACCTACCCAAGCATAACCTTCTTGTAGCGATGCCGTTAATGCATTTGATGCTGAAATTCTACCTCTTACAGTTAATAAACTACCATCAAACAATAAATTTGAATTTACTGTTGAGTTCGGTACATTAAATGTAACAACACCATTTAAAGTAAATCCATTAAGTGTAAGAGCACCAGCCGTTAAAGATGATGTTGTTACTAATTTATTAACGTTACCTGCTCCACCTACCCACATATATCCTTCTGCCAGTGATGCAGATAGTGAACCTGTTATTTGTATATTATTTGTTGTTGCGTAGAAAGAACCAGTTTGTACAAATATACCACTTCCACCACCAGCCCCAGATGCTGTAAATGCTTGTAATGATGCTGTTGCTTGTAATATTCTAGCAATTACGCTATTATTTGAGCCAGTATATGTGTTTAATGATGCGGTTGTTTGTAATATTCTATTTCTTACAGAATCGTTTGAACCTGTGTATGTGTTTAATGAAGCTGTTGTTTGTTGTATTCTATTTCTAACCGCATCATTTGAACCAGTGTATGTATTAAGAGATGCAGTTGTTTGTTGTATTCTTTGGATTGTGTTGTCTAAAGAACCCGTATAGATATTTAGAGATGCCGTTGTTTGTTGTATTCTCTGATTATTAGATTCGTTTGAACCTGTATATAAATTTAGTGATGCCGTAGTTTGCAAAATGCGTAAAGTAAATGCATCTACTACAAATGTACCATCTGCTCCATTAGTTCCACTTACACCAGATGTTCCCGATGTACCACTTGTACCAGAAGTTCCCGATGAACCTCCACTACCGGCTGTGCCATTTGTCCCATCTACGCCAGATGTACCACCACTACCAGCTGTACCATTTGTCCCATCTACGCCAGATGTACCACCAGTACCAGATGTACCGCTTGTACCACTAGCTCCAGGTGCACCAGATGTATTTATGAACCAATTACTAATAGCGCTTCCACTTCCAACAATAGCGGTTACATTTACTACGAAACTACCATTTCCAGAATTGTAAGAAGTAACAGTAGCAGTCATATAATTGCTACCATTTTCAGATATAATTGTTTGTTGACCAGGTGTCCATTGAAGGCCTGTACCAATTACAAAAGTTTTAGAACCTAAAGAAATATCATGTGAGGTTGTTGATGTGGATGAAAATTTATCACCATCAGTACCAGAAGTACCGCTTGTACCAGAAGTACCACCACTTCCTGCAGTTCCTGTTGAACCAGTTGCGCCAGACGTGCCAGATGAACCAGATGTACCACTTGTACCCGATGTACCACCACTACCAGCCGTTCCTGATGTTCCTGCTAATATTTGGGATTGGAGATAATCTAAGTTATCATCCATCTCCTGTGCTGTGAGAGGAGCGTTTTTCGATAAACGTTTAACTAATGCCATTTTATATTATGTTGCGTATTTTAATATTGATACACAAGTAAATATAATTAAAAGGTAAAAGAAGAAGATTGTGGACTATTTTATATATTTTACAAGCACCTCTTTTTTGATAGATACCAATTCAGCGTTTTTGATATTATTTAGTATGTAAGTTCTAAATGTGGGTTCTGCTTGTGTGTATAATCTACTTGCTTTTACAAATTGATTAAATATTTTCTGACCATCTTTGTTATCTAAAATAAGAATATCTTCCAATCTTTCAGAATCATTAACATAACTTTCAGTTAATCCAGCTCTGTATAACTTTTTTAACCATCTGAAAAAATCCTTTGGTTTTACTAAACTTATTTTTATCGCAGATATAATTTTTGTTGGTGATATTCCCGTAACAAATACATAAGCCGTTTCTGTTCCAGCTAAGCTTTTTGTACGTCCATCTTTATAAGTGTAAGAATTTATTTTATATATGTTTCTAGGTCTTATTAAACTTTTAGCAACACCTTCTTCTTGCTCTATAAGTGGAATATACTCTCTTGAAAATGACATCTTATACCTTATTTAATTTTGGTATTTGAATTTTGGCTTTATTCAACTGAGGAACATTGAACGGAACAACTTTTGGTTGTGATTTTATATAAGTATCTAATATTGATACAAATCTTTCATGCATATGTTCTAAGGTAAAGTTTTTCAAAGTATTTTCTTTTAATCCTTCAGATTGTTCTAAATAGGTATCATACTTTTTATAAACATCATACATTTTATTTGCAGCTCCACTATAATTTACAGTAAACCATTGAGCTTCTTTTAGAATAAATTGGTCCGCCGCTGATTCATCTACCGATGTAAGACTACCATCTAATAAGATAGTGTGCTTAGCGGGTAGGAAATCTACTTGTCCACTCCAACCACTAGCCAATATTGGTTTACCGGTCAAAGTAAATTCAGCCATAGGTCTACCATAACCTTCACCTTTTGTAAAAGATAACATTGCTTTTACTTTTGGATGATGATAAAGGTTACTCATATCTGTTTCTTCCATATCACCATGTATCAAATACACAGAAGGGCACTTATCACCAAATGATTTTAATACTTCATCAATTTTCTGGCGAGTTGTTTCTCTATCAATCACACTAAATCCAGCATGCGATGTTTTTAGTAAAAGAGCGGGTTGTTTATCTTTTGGCAAATATTGGAAAACAGTTGCAAATGTTTTTATTGCCATACCAATATCTTTTCTATCCTGTCCCAAACTACCTTTTAACCAATGTCCAACAACTAAGAAACAAAAATCTTCTTTTACATTTTCTAACATGTCAGCTTTATCACCAGGTCTTTGGAATCCTTTATTAAATATTTCCGTATCAACTCCTTCAAAAAGAACTTCAATTGGTTTTGTAACTCGATATTCACCAAGAATTTGACCTGTATTTTGGTCTTTTTGTTGATATACAGTTCCTCCTAAATTTTGTCTTGTAAAATTAGATGGTACTATTATTAAATCCATTTTATTAGAACCATCAATAAAATCTTTTGGTGCAATCGTAGTTTCAACTCCTGCGGTTATACCAATGTTAAAATTACCAGATGGTGTGAATTCATTCGCAACAGATACTTGCACAAATACATCTGGCTTATCTCCTATTTGACCAATTACTCTATCTAACATCCAACGGCCAAATTCCGATTCCCCATCAACTTGATTCTGCGGAGTGTTACCCCAACGAAGTGGAATAATTTTAATATCAAATTTATCCATCTTACGAAGTGATTTCATCAAATCTCTACAATGGTCACCATATCCACTTCTAGTAAAAATAGGTCCCTGAAATACTAATGTTGGCTTATTCATATACTATAACTTATTTAACTTTAAATACCTCAAATCTTTGGCGAGGTTTCCAATTTTCAAATGTAGATTCAATTCCATCAATTAAGGTTTGGCACATATTTGTGTGCGATAACCCAGCTTCATTAATAAAGAATTCTCTACCAATTAATGCGTTCGCTTTTCTTTGCTCTTTTGGAGTATTATACATTTTCTCCATAGCATCAGCCACATCATGCAAATCTACTCTATCATCCCAAATATATGGTGTAGGTACTGAACCTGCTAATGCCAATGCTCTACTCCATACCGGTACTACCCAAGGACCAGGTTCTGCTTTACCTTCCCATTTTCTCCATTCATGCAAAGAACCAATCTTAATATAATCATCCGCAACTAATACGTTACCTTCAACTTTAAATCCACATTGGTCTTGCAACCCACCAGTTACGTTTACAATGATTGGTGTTCCGGCCATTACCGATTCTGCGGTTGCTAATCCAAATCCTTCATTGTTAGCTATGTTAATAGTACAATCAGCAACATTATAGTTATAATTTAATTCATGCTGAGGTCTTCTTTTTTCAGAGAATATGATATTAACATCCGGAGCTATAGCTTCAATAACTGCTGGAAGGTCTGTACCATTTTCATCAATAGGTTGTGTGTGCATCAATAAACAAACTTTATCTGCTTTTTCTTTACCTATTTTTTCACAAAATAATTTAAATGCGTAAATTACATCCGATGGTTGCTTTCTTCTAATATTACGATTTGACCAATAAAAAACAAAATCATAATCCTTACCACCTAAAATTTCTTTACGATATTCGGTAGGAACATCTACCGGTTTATATAATTCAGTATTAATACCATGTGGTACATAACTAACTTGCCAAGGTTGTTTTACTTTCCAAGTTGGTTTATCATTTCTTGCACCAATTCTTTTGATAATACCATAAGTTTGACGAGATATACATCCTATCCAATCACAACTTTCATAGAAGTTACGGTTATACATTGGGTCTGGCAAGTCATCCCAAATTGCATAGAATAAAAGAGGAACATTTTGTCTGATTTCATGTTCAATATCATACAACCATGTCCAATAACGAGGGTCAGTAAAGTGTAGAATAGCATCTGGTCTTTCTGCATTGATTAATTGTCTAATCAAATCAGCATTACCATAACCATTCCAAGGTAAAATCTTTACACTAGCATCAGCTATTCCGTAATTTTGTTTGATATCTTCACTAACATCTAAAATCTTTCCTGCTTCAGGGTGATTAATTGCTGCACCTACTTGAAACCAATCGTATTTGTGAACTGTACCAAGTACCAATTCTTTTGAAACTGTAGCGATACCACTCGCCATTCTTAAATCGTCTGAAAGTAACAATATTTTTTTCTTTGCCATAACTAATTTTAAAATTGTGAACCTGAAATTTGTAGTTTTACATATTCATTCATTTCATTTCTGAAATCCGCATCAGAAACATATCTTTCAACTGTTCTATTAACCAACTTTTGTAGGGTAACATCAGAATTAAATGATACTTTTTTAAACGATGAATAAACATCTTTCAAGATTTTCACAGTTGTTAGCTTTGTGTTTTCTTGATTCATTATAATAGTATTTATATATTTGTATATATAAGTATATTACAATTCAAAAAAACAATAATTTTTTATAAACTTTTTTTATTTATCAGCCTTCCCATCACAATGTTTACCTAAGAATTCACACCATTTACAATTCTTTTTGTTAGCACCAGGTACTTTAGGAAATGAAATATCTTTAAAAGTACCATCATCATTAAACACAGTGTTGATAAATTCCATAAATTCATCATGTGCTTTTGTTACCGATGGAGCGCCATGTGATGGTGCGTGCTTTGAGATATAAGGAACTGGAAATGCTGAATCTTCAGGTAGTTTTCTTCTCATAATCTGATATTCAACTTTAATCTTAGAAAGTGGAATATTAAATAATTCTGAATAATATTTTTTATAGAGAAGAATTTGTGCGTTTTTAAACTTATCAGCTTTCTGATATTGATTCCAACCCATTGTTGATGTTTTAAGGTCAATAATCACAATTGAGTTTTCAGCCAAATCTCTTAGGACAATATCAATAAAACCAATAAAATGCACACCTTCTTTAATTGGTGCATTCAATGGAATCTCAATACCAACTAATTCATAACCTGATTTAGAATAAAATTTATTAAGATTCTTCTTTAGCCATTCTAATATTCTCCTACCATCACCATAAAATTCTTCTAACTCTAATTGAGTACAAGGTGCTCCTTCACTAAGGGCTTCTCTTTCCTTAGTAAAGTTTTCCTTCATTCTTTCCAAAAGCAACTTATCTAAATTAATTTCATCTGCTTGCTTTTTGGATACACCATACATTACCGATAGATAGTGTTGGATAGTTTCGTGCATTGAACTACCAAAGATTGTGTGAATGTTACCAGAACTTTCACCCAACTTATCTATGTAATTTAACTTATATTGTTGCGGGCAGTTACTCCACATTGAGTACTGCGAAAATGATACTTTTGCCATAATGTAAAGATACGAAAAAATGGTGAAATAACCAAATTAAACTTTGAGTTTTAATTTAGTAATTTGCTTAGGGTCAGTACCATAAGCCTCCGCAATTTCTTTGATGTGTTGCTTACCTGCGGTTGTTTGAAGTAATATTAAATAGTAATCTTCCGCCTGAGCGATTGATGTACTATAATATTTTGCAACTAATTGAATAATCCAATCTTCATATTTTTCGGATGAAGTTGGTTTCATATATTTTAAAAACGCTCTTGTCTTTGGAATTAATCCAATAAGACAAAGATACATTGATTTTGGAGATGCCTCTTGCAAATAAGGTTGAATATCAGAAATTAATTCAATCCATTCAGGCTTCATAGAAAGGAAACGGAGTATCATATAGTTACTCCACGTCTTTCTATCACTTTCATCAAGCGTATCCCAATACTTTGGGTCTTTGTCTTGCGTTATTGCGTTAATATGGTCAAATAATGTTTTAGCCATTGGTATCCATATCTAATGAACGAGTTCCTTCGAATTGTAATTTATCTTTTTGTTCTAATGCTCTTAGTTGAACAGGTTTCATAAGTTCTTGCTCTGCCCCACAATCACCACAAAGATATACTTCAAATGGTATCATCATATCCTGGTCACCACCATATGCTAATTTAGATAATTTTCTCATCTTCATAGCAGGTAAGAATGTTTTACCACCACATTCACAAAATACAGGAACTGATGCTGATATATCTACTTTTGGTTGTGGTTGTTGTGGCATTTCTCCGCCACCAATAATGTTCGCCATATTATATTGTATTTAAAATTTGTATTAGGGTTGCTGCAGTTGGTATCTCTTTATCAATTGCTGAAAAGTGTTTGAATTGTCCATCTGCTAATAAAAGAATAACTCCAGAAGTATTATCGCCGGCGTACTCATCTACTTTATCATAAAGTAAAGTAAATAGGTCAGTAAAATCGGTTACCTTACTATCTATCAATGCTTGTCTAAGTTTCATATATTTGTTTCTCTTATCATCATTTGATTTGAGAATATCCAATACTTTCATTTTATAATCATTTTCCAACAGGTTTTGAACATCAACTTTCAATTTACCTTTTGTTGAATTCATTTGGCAAGTGTTGATTACCTTACGAATATCAGGGTATGATGAATCTATAATTGGAACTAAATCTTTCGGGTCAAACTCAATATTTTCAGATTTTAAAATCTTACTCATTTGAATTGCTACATCCTTTTTAGTTGGTGGGATGATTTGAAAAGATTGACAACGAGATTGAATTGGTTCAATTACCTTTTCTACATAGTTACAAGTCAAAATGAATCGGCAATGAGAACTGAATGTTTCCATAATATTACGAAGCATTGGTTGTGCTAAGTAACTCATATAATCAACCTCATCCAATACTACTACTTTCCATTTTTTAAAACCCATAGATGATGCAAACCCTCTTACTTTATCTCTAATAGTATCTACGTTTCTTTCATCAGATGCGTTGATAATCATAAAATCACAATCAATTGATTTTACAATTAATTTAGCAAGTGTTGTTTTACCAGTACCAGCTTTTCCATAAAGGAGTAAATGTGGTATATCATTGTTCTCAATGAATATTGAAACTTTTTCTTTAAGGTGTTCATTACCTACATAATCTTCTAATTTAATTGGGCGATATTTTTCAACCCAAAGACTATGGTTTACATTTTCTTCTTGATATTCAAACATATATTTTTATTTTCCAGTTGAACCAAATCCACCATTACCTCTTTCTGAATCTGATAACTCATCAGCTTCTACAAATTCAATTGGTGGGTAAGGTATAATCATAATTTGTGCAATTCTATCACCTATTTTGTAGAAATCATTGGATGTATTTTCGGTATATGTTTTTGTTTCATCATAAAAACGATTACCACCAAATACTTTATTGAATGTAGCTTGTAATTCACCTCTATATCCGCTATCGCATACACCAACAGCGTTACTTAAATCCAATCCGGTCTTTCTAACCGATGAACGAGGAAATATTAATCCCACAAATCCTTCAGGTATTTCTAAGGCAATCCCCATACCATATGTAATTTGTTCAGGCGTGTCCTTAATAATTGATGTTGCTACCAAATCCATTCCACCATCACCAGGTTTAGCGTATGTTGGAATTACTGCATTTGGATTAAGCTTCTTTATTTTCACTTCCATTTTCTTCTAAGTTTTTTTGAGCGATTAATTGAAGTCTTTGATTATCTCTTAGTTTTTTACCTTCATCGGTTAGTTCTCTTACAAAGATTTTAAATGATTTACCAGTTTGTCCGTGTGTAAATGAAATATAAGAATCTTCCATATTTGTAATTGTAAAAATTACTTTAGGGTCTTCGTTTTTATTCATAACAGAATCATCTGTCCACGCAAACACTTGTGGTTCATCACCATCAAACTGAAAACACCATTCTGCATCTTCTAACTTTTTTTGAGGTATTGTTAATTCTCCCAATTGTGGTTGTAACAATTCTTCATTTTTTACTTCTTCTACTTTTTTTGTTTTTTTAGTCTTTGACATATTGTTTTGTTTTTATCTTCCTACTTCACCTAAATACTTTTCCTTCATTTCTTCCCAACTCATACCAATAGCATCTATGTAAAATAAGTGTTCAGGTTTTAATCTGCCTTCTTCGTGCAGTTTTGTATATCTACTAATTGCGTGCTTCTTCCACCATTTATTAATGTAATCAACACCTTGCTTAAATTTATCTTTTAGTACTAATTGTTCTTCAGTAATTCTATCGCAAAGGAAATCATTACCATTCTCATACATCATAGCCATATACACACCTCTCTTAAAGCCGTGGTGATATTCAGTTGCCTTAATACCACACTCTTTAAAGATTTGTCCTAATATCTTTTGTTTGATACCACTAACAGGTCCATTAGCTTCAT